>SXGS01022488.1_pt1 | contig 19942 bp, 15 predicted proteins | sample 3174681 | NCBI WGS metagenome assembly SXGS01 (sample SAMN11356861, study PRJNA531348) | freshwater metagenome | isolation source: freshwater sample F1-80 | place: China: Fuxian Lake, Yuxi | collected 2017-12-25 | reverse complement strand
GTAGCTATTTTGCTTCGAGCTTGGTGCACTGTGGCTCCACTCTTCGGGCAGCCATGTTCGATGAGCCACAGGCTAAGCGACCTCGACCCGAGGAAGAGCCAACCTTGGGATCCAGATACAAGTTGCAGAGCGTTGCTGTGAAGCCAGGTGGCGACTTGTGGCCTGCCTTCGACATTGTCCTAGAGGCTCGCGAAGGACGTGTCATCGTGGACGGCAAAGCTCCTCACGGATCTTGGTGCTTCGAGAAGGCCAAAAACTTGTTGCACATGACTTGGCACTGGAACGCCGTGGAGGCGGCGGCTAAAAAGGCGACCTTTGTCCGCATACCGGACACGCAGTGCTTTGTGCAGATTGGCTGTCCTCCGGAGTGGCAGTGTGTGCTTGTCCCTGTGGTTGGCCACGCGACGTCTGATGCACAGATGGACGATGCGTAGGTATTTTGTACAAGCTGCGGGCATGACAGCAGACGGTCATCTAACAACAGATGCTGTAAGTATTGCGTTCGCTGTGCAGATGCCTCGTGGTTTTGTGTCAGCGAGTTGTTTGTGCAATTTTATGGGTGTCATTTTTTTGACAGTGCCGTGCTGTTTTTTTGGAGGTCCTTGTTGTTGCCCACCTGTCGAAGACAGCGGGGGTAGCATTTTTTTGGACCATCGGCGTCTCAAGATGCCACGAACCTTTTTATCCTCGCCAACTGCTGTGTGGTCGTTCAGAAAAGGAGTTGCCAACTCGTTGCCCATGGCGGAGAGCATGTTTGTGTGACATGGCCAAGGAAACGAGAGCCCACCGCCTCGCTTCTGAAAGTTAGAGCGACGTGGTCCTTATGCGATTCCGAGTATGGCCGGGAACTATTTTAAGGCAGGTTCTGATTTCGGACTGTGTTTTCAATACCGTCTTTGGTCACGAAATCCAAGCCGCAAGCGCTGAAGCCTCACTGTGGGGCCTCACATGTTCTGATCCCAATTTGGTTTCCAAAGGTGGTAGCAGTTTTCGGTCTGCTCTGGTTCCGCTGGCGACAAACCTGTGGCAAGGCAGCCGTCAGCGACTGTCATGGTGAATTCGGGGTCGGAAGGAATCGACGTACTGTTGTCCTGATGTCGTGTACTAAGATTGGATAAGCACACGGACACGGAAGGGTTAGTCCAGAGGAACTTGGCTCGAAGCCGCGGCTTCGAGCCGTGGGCTCGAAGCTCACTCCAGGCGACGGGCGGTAGTGCAAAAATTGTGAGGCCATTAGTTTTGCTTGGCCTGCGATTTGTGCGGCCTCTCCTGTGCTTTCAGAATTGGGGAGGTTCTTACAAGCTGAGGATGTCGCTCATTTTGGGAACAGGTCTGTGTGGATTCCCAGCATTGTTTCGAACATCTGCGTAGGTGGTCGCCCGCTGAGTGGATGTACACACCTGGCAGTCATATTGAAAATAGTATTCCATATTCAATAATCGCTTGGTTTTGGCAAGCACTGACAGCATCTTGAGCTCATCGCCAGGTGCAGTGAAACATGTTTTTGGGTCCGTTGTCGGTATTTTTTCACCATGTTGCAGCAGTTTGAGCTCATCGCCAACTGCATGGAGGTAGGCAGGTATATCTTATGTGGCATCCTTGTCTGAGGTAGACACATCCACCAGCACGTGTGCCGCATCCGCAGGAATCATCTGGGCTCTGCAGGTTGCTGTGTGTGCGCCCGTCGACGGTCCACGGACACCTTGCGTTGTGTTCAGAGTGTGCGGATCATGTCGGGGCTTCAGTTTTGGGTGCAGCGAGACGAGCGGATCTGCAAAATTCGCTGTATGGAGATCCAGGAGGTGTTGAGTGAAAGTTGGCCTGCAACAAAAAAGTTTCAGGAGATTTTCGGTTTGATGGACACGTTTGCAGACGAGGATTCCGACGTTCGATTGTTAGACGGCATTAAGATTCCAGCATCTGGCCCGGTGTTCATCCCAGAACAGGTCGCTGGCGGCGGTGGTGCAGCTGCGGACTCGCTTGGAGCGGGTGCTGGAGCCACCTCTGCGGCTTGCGTTTCAGAATTGACGCTGGCTTCGCCGCCGTCTGCTGCACCAGTGTTGGTGGCACCGCTGCCGGGGAAGGATCCCGACCGCCAGTGGGTCCTTGAAATGATTGCGAAAAAGAAAAAAGAAGCTTTGGAGCGACGCGATGCCAGGCGAGCGAATCCGGTCGTGAAGGAAGCCCCACCGACACGGCCTTGGAGTGATAATTGGAACGTGCGGTGGAGCGACTAGGTCTGTGCCGTAAGCAGTGCAGTACGCACACCCACGCATCATGCACTCGCAAACTTTATGGTGCTCGTTGCATTGTCAGAACCCCCAAGGGCTCGCGAAGGCGAAGCCGGAGTACAAGGACACGGCGCGGTTTTCTTGCTGGGATGCGAAGTGGGTTTGCAGTCGTAGGTAGTGCTTAGTTTTTTTGTCGCACCGTTGCTGCACGTAGGTGCACACGTGCCTTTTTTTGTGTTTTTTGGTGTGCAGTGTGACGGGCTGCGTTGGTGAATAACAGCACCTACAGTTGTGGGGTTTCGCAGTGTCTAGTGGAGCCCGGTGATAAGGGGGAAACGCAGAGATGGTTTTTGGGTTTCGGGCTCGGGTGGGCAAAAAGCCTGACGTCAGTTGCCTACTAATCCAAATACCACGTTCGACTCGAAGGCATCGTCGCAAGGTGTTCCTTGCAAAGTGAGCTTGTTTATTATTGACTGCTGCCGATCCAATGTCAGTGATCTTGAGGCCATAACCTTTTGCCAAGTAGGCGAGGCTCCAGTTGACAGTCCATGTAGCCCAACTTTGTGCTGGAGTTCAAGCTCGTCGCCATATCGTTTTTGTAAGTCTTGGTAGACGTAATTGCAGACAAAAACCTGCTAACGTGCCGATAGTTGTGCAGCAGCTTGGGCTCATGGCCAGCTGTTGGGACACAACTGGAATTTATTCTTCTGGGCATACGCAGTGGAGCAACTTGAGCTCATCGCCAGTTGCATCTATGTCAAAACACACTGTCACATTGGTAGGTCAGTAAGTGTTCGTGCCCTCCCCGCAAAAGTTGTGCAGCAGCGTGAGCTCTTCGCCCGTGGAGACGATGCACTTCTCACGTGTTCATCAAGCAAGCGTATGACAACAGCTCGAGCTCTTGGCCAGCTGCGCGAATTTGATAAATGTTCATATGTGATACTGTCGCTTGCTCACCGTATCGTTTTTGAGGGATTTTTTCAACAGCTTGAGCTCTTTGCCAGCTGCATCGAAATGAATGTGCAGGTTGGTTGTAATCGTTAACACAAAAAGAAACAGAATCTGTGGAGCGTTTTGAGGCCTTGTCCGTCTGCTTTCAAAGCAGTGTGGTACAGTGTGTAGCGTCCATAAACGGCTGACTGGTGTAAAGCGTGTGCCAGTGCACGTGCACGACAAATCCTCTGTAGCTTTTGCGGCTCGACCGATGTAGCGGTGTCGAGACTCCTGGCCGGCACCTTCTTGTTTTTTGCAGCATGAGCGGCGAGGGTGTCTTCGAGAAAGACTGGCTGCTGCGGCAAGCAAATCGGTTGGATGAGGCCACAGTTACCTTGCAGAATCCGGAGGCTTGGGACCACGGTGGATGGGCTGCGCAATATGTGGTCAGCGACTGGCATGCGGTGGACTCCGCCCAGAGCGAGCTGGATGCGATGCGACGTTTGAGTGCTCAGCCAGCTGGATTTTCGCCGGAGCGGTATGCGTACTACATTCGTGGACGGCCGGTTGTGGTGCTTGGAGGTAAAGGATTGCCTTTTGCTGGGAGCTAGGCTGTGGTTCCAGATTAAGGTCATGGACACGTGTTGCGATGTGTGCATTCTCGTTATCGTGTGGGGCTCCATTTTATTCGTGTTTGTTCTGTTAGCACACCTTTCTTTGCAGCTAGAGCTCATCGCCAGCTGTGTGACTACAAAGGTGACTCGTCAGCGTCGGCCAAGAATGTGTAGCAACTTGAGCTCATCGCCAGTTGCCTCGATGTAAAAACAAGAATCGCATAGTAAAACATCTACCTAGCCGCGAATAATGTGTGCCTCTTCTCACGACAGATGATAATGTTTACGACGGAAACACGGCGCAGAAGCTTGAGCTCATGGCCACCTTGACTCGTCATGTGTGCAAGTACTCTGTACGCATGCATAGTGCGGCAACTTGAGCTCTTCGCCAGTTGCAATAGAATATTTTATTCACAAAAACGGAAGAGCACATTGTGCTGCAGCAGCTTGAGCTCTTCGCCAGCTGCACAGTGCAAAACGGTTCCTTGGAGTAGCCAAATTGGTAACACAGTTTGAGCTCATCGCCAGCTGAGTCCAGTTTCCCGCCGTAGCCCACCACATCAACTTGTTTGTCGTCCACGAAAAACGGATTTTGACAAACGCACATACAGCTCTCATCGAGGGCACCGGCCGTCTCCTTTTATTTTCACACTCCGGACGAGAAAGCTGGGTGGGTCCGTTTTTTCCCCCACAATGCGGGCACATTTTATTCAAGTTCAAGGCAGTTTTTTTAAACCAGGCGTTGGTCATTTCCCACGAAGGTGCAAAGGTGGAGGACTTGGACACGTACTTGGCGGACAAATTGGCACCACTGCAGCCAATTATCCTTTGGGGCAGGACAGCAAGTGCAATGCCTGCAGTGCCGAAGGAGCAGGCAGTCTACTACTGGTGGAAGGCTCGCTCGTCGATCAACCAGGGTCAGACTAGTTTTTTCCACAACTTTTTGGAAGCTTGGCGTTTGGGCTCCGACGTGGCACTCGGCCACGTCTCCCGTCATCCAAAATCTCCCAGGGTTTGATATCATCCCTCCCGTTTTATTTTTTTCAGGAGACTGCGAGAGTTAGGAACCCATGTTTGATTATAGGACGTTGGGTTGCCTTTCATGTTGCACCCTTCGTTCGAGCCGGACACGTTGTTCTTGGTCTTCGAAGAAGATTGGCGGCTTGAGCGAGATGCCCCAGCACCACCAAGCGAGGATGCGACAGAATCTGCCGGCTCGCATGGCTTCCTCCTGCGGGGCACTCGCCCCGAGGGCAGGAGCCATTTCGTCCCGACGGCAGGTGCGGACAAGGTCTCCTCGGATTCGCAAAACGTTGCGAACGACTTGGTTTCCTTCGTGACCAGGGCTGCACGTTCCGAGCACGGAGACATCGTTTGGATGACTTGGCAGCCGGGGCAAGGGGATGTCAAAAGCGGGGTCACCAAGATCAAGTCGGGTGCTATGCTTTTGGCTTTTTCAGTGAAAGGTGCTGATGTTGCTTCAGAGGCCATCAGAACTAACAAGATCACGGCCAATCACTTCGACATCGAGTTGCACCGCTTTGTGTTGGAGCACGGTTCCAAACTTTTCTCGTACGTGTTCCCGCCCTTGGGCAACTACAGCAGCCACGTTAGTGGCTGCGAGCCTGAGTACAGGGACACAGCGCGTCCTTCTTGCTGGGATACGAAGTGGGTTTGCCCGGGCACTCGCCGGAGCCAAGACACACAGAAACGAGACAAGTATTTGGCCTTCCCGAAAAAAAAAGGCAATCCAGACTGGCTGAGTTTGATCGACCTTGACAAGGAGTACGATGACTTGGCTTGGAAGTCTTTTTGGGACGTCCCAGACTCCGTGCGACCGGACTTGCGGGGCAAAAAACGTGCGGCGCCTGGTAGTGCGAGCTCTTCGCAGCTGCCCGGTGCCTTTGAGTTCCCGGTACTTGAGCCAGCCTTGGATAAGAGATTGGTTTTTGGGTCCGGTGCCAATGACCCAAGTCCAGAATGCATTTAGCTGGATTCATTTGTGTTTGCACCAAAAGATAAACCCGGTGCCGGCCGACAGAAGAAGCAGGAGCAGCTAGAGGAGGATCGTAGGAAGGAGTGGACAAGAGAGCCGAGCAGGTAGCGGAGCGGAGGAGGGAAGGAGGGAGGAGGGAGGGGACGCAACAGAGCGACGAAAGCGGCCAGCAACAACTCGTTGAGCTTGGAAGTGCAAGGGAGTCAGAGAGGCGGGAGCAGGATGCTGAGGAGTCGATCAACGGAGGGTGGAAGAGGCGAGCGGAAATTGTCACGAGGGCAGCAGCGCCGGGGCGAAGAGAGCAAGGACAGGGAATAGGAAGGAGAGACTGCGAGCGAAGTGGCAACACATAAGAACGGAGCGAACAAGTTCACGAGGATAGCGAAGATGCGCGACCCGCGGATGGGGGGAAAAGCAAGTCGAGCGAGATGAATGGCGGCAGAAGCAATCAAATATGCGGGACCGGGGGTGGGAACAGGGGGACGGGAGGAAAAGAGAGCAGGAACACTTGGAGTAGGAGGAGCAAGATGACAGAAAGAGCGTTTGACACAGCAGGAGAAAGGGGAACAGAAAGAAGAGGATGAGAGTGGAGTGTGGAGCAACGAGAGAGCGAGATGTCTCTGACGTCGCTGGAGTGCGACAGCAGAACGCGAAGGAAGATGAGGACAGAGGGGCATGGGGTGTGCGAGACTGAGAGAGCGAGATGAATAGATCGAGGGAAGGGAGACGAGATCACTTCTGTCATGGATACCAGCCGAGCTCAAAAACCAATCCTTGAGGAGTCTGGCACCGTCGATGCGAATGCCGCTGCTCAGGGGTCGTCGTCTCAGATGGTCTCCCGCAGACGTCGACGCCGTCTTGGTGCTGTTCAGCACCGAGTTTGGACAGATTCCCACTTGGAGGCCGTTGCCGCATGACATCGACTGTGTGTGTGATTGTGTGAGCGTCCTTGAACAGTCGCGTGTGATAGAGTTTGTGTGTGGTCGTGGTTGAGCGTTACATGACACAATGTTGGTGGCCGTGGCGTGTTCAAACAGTGCGGATAGCTCAGCTGCTCGCTCGATGACTTAGCGGAGCACAGGTTTTACCGTGCAGTGTGCAATGCCATCGTGTGTCCATGACAGCTACTTCACTCAGTCTTTGCTTCGGTGACGTACACAAGCACAGGCTCTTCGTGTCTCATTTGGTTTCGGTATGTTGGCTCCGAGCTAATCGATTAGATTGTGTGTGCTCGTTCTCAGGCGGACGTCATCTTGTCGGAGGATCCTGTGCAGAAGGTGTTCGCGGAGCCTGACGACGATGTGAGGCACATCCGCGCTTCCAAACTCCCGCGGTTGAGGCCGAGTCCCTTGGTTGTGTCGCCAGAGACTGGGCCTTGAGCCAGTGGTAAAGGCTAGTGTCGTAGCCAGTGCTTCAGGCACATGTTAACCTACCCCAGTCAAAGGTTGCGAGTCAGCTTTAGCTCATCGCCAGCTGCGTCGAGTTATTTTTTCATGAGCGTGTCAATTTGATTCGTTTTATTTTATAAGCAAGCACAGTACAGCAACTTGAGCTCATCGCCAGTTGCATCGAACAAATAGACTCATTTTCCGGTCCCACTGACGGCAGCAACTTGAGCTCTTCGCCAGTTGCATCGATGAAGCCGCACGCAAGTTTTGTTCCATACTTGGCACTCGCATGGCTCATTGGTTGCTGAAGATCTTGAGCTTTCGCAGGTGGGTGTCAATAAATGTCAAATATTTTCCTGGACAACCATGTCGAGGACACATCGTGCAGCAGCCCCATCTTCAACTGCATGCGCAGGTGATAAACCATCATACTTATTGAAATCCAGAGCAGCAGCTTGAGCTTGTCGCCAGCTGCACACACGAATATTACAAAATGTGTGGCATAAACCATTTTTCACTGAGTAGCTGAATCATCCGGCCAATGCGGTGGAGGACCAACTTGAGCTCATCGCCAGCTGCGTCTCCGCATATTTACATAAATCTGTCAGTGGGTGATGTGTGGAAAAGTGTCCAGATGTCTGAGCTCACAGGCAGCTGCGTCGAGGTTGTCGTGCCAGTTTACACACGAGCTGGAACGAACATCAGGTCGTTCAACATGTTCCGTTTGACGATCCGGTCCCCGGTTTTTTTAACAGCTCGAGCTTGTCGCCAGCTGCATCGAAACCCATTGTTTTTTTGGTGTCCATGTTGGTGTTCAGCCAGGAAGCTGGGCTGGGGTCTCACTCAACATGTGGTGCCGAGACCTGAAGTCGCAGGCACTCTTGCTGAGACAGTTTTCAGGGGTTGTGAAGTTGCTCATCAAACACACGTAGATCTTAGTCTGCAAGGGGCAGTTCTTCATGAATTCGTTGGGTTTGCGAAGCATGGGCTACGATTGCAGTGTGCCCAGTGTGCGCCGCGATGCACGGCACCACTGCCATCATTGGTGCCACTAAGGCCACGACGGTTTGGCCTTGGTCAGTGTCCCCATGCAGTATGTTGTCATGCAAGCGTCATGGTTTTTTGGCCTTTCAGCTCAGAATCCTGGTTTTCCTTCCCAGACTTCCTCCGGTTCTTGTGTCCTTGCTTGTTAAGCCCCTACCTTTTTTTCCACATCTCGACAGGGGTTTATCGGTACTTGTGAGTTAACACAGCCTCCTTCAGCTTGTTTGTTCCCTCCGGTTGTTTTGCCTTCGTTTTGTTTGCTCGGCTGTTTCGTGGATTCCAGTCTCTTCTTGCTTTCTTCGCACACCTAGTTTCTTTGCCTCTTCAAGTTGTAATGCCTTTTCAAATCTCTTCACTCGCACTTTGATTGGTCGTACTGTTTGTCTTGTTGTGATCATTACAACTCGTGTTTCTCTGCCGCACGTTTGAGCTTGAAAGAAACATCACACTTGGTCCACGACATCCAGTCAGGTGTTGACCAGAAAACTCAGCACCAGATTAGTGGAGGGATTTTGTGGTGCAGCAGCTTGAGCTCATCGCCAGCTGCCAACCAAAATGTTGTCGCAGCAAGAGCTCGTTCTAGTTCCTCCACAATCGGTTTGTCGAGCGGTTCTTAGTCACCGGTCAAGGAACCAAGCTCCGGAGAAGTCGTGTGGTGTAACGTATGCGCTCGTCATGCAGGTACGTTTGCACCAGCAGTCTCTGTGCCCGCTTTGCTAAAGTCAAAGGTGTATTGACTCAGCCACGTTCCACGGGAAGCAAACCTTGGTGTCTCAAAGGGGCCGCCAAGGCAGTTTCGTGGTGCTATCGTCGTCGTAGACAGATGGCCGCCTGTAGTGCAATTTGTCACCAGCACCAGCGTGTGGGTGTGTGCAAAAAGCATGGATGTTCTGATGACCGGACAAAGGTCTGGTCGTGTTCTGTGAGGGGACTGTTTGTCGACGGCAGACCACACTGTTCCAGACCCACGCGCGGGCAAAGAAATCACCCTACTGTTTGTGTGTGGTTTCAACTCACTTGTGTTGCGATCCCGCACAGACACTCACAGTGCGTACTTACACCGAAAGAGGCATTGTGATAAATCTCAGTGGAAATCTAGTCGAATGCGAATGCTTCACGTGGGCAAATCAGTAAGAAATCAATGAAACGCTGGTGTTGACAATCAGCGGGATGCCTAACGCTTATTTTTTCACAATTGGTAAACGGCATTAGAAATCGCAACTTCCCCAACGTGACCTATGGCACTTGTGACAACCCATGTTGTTTTGGTTTAGCGTGAGGTCAGCTTGTCTTGAGGTGGTGATTGATGAACGAAGCGTTCCCACACAACACATGTTGAGAACCTTGAAGGGGGGACCGCCTCTTCTTCCTCATGTTCCCCGTTCGCCGAATGTTTGGGTGGAGGACTTTTAGATGTTTGATCCTTCGAGGCAGTCCGCATACTTGGACTGAATGGCGTTCGGCTTGCAGGTCTGAGCCGATACCACGATCACTGAGGTTCGCCGTGGCAGCATGAAGGTTAAGTGATGGTTGTGAGGTCTGTGCTGGGTATCGATGGTTCCGAGGCCCTGCCACTGACGATGAATCAGCTCAAACAAAATCTTGATTTGGTTGCCAGGTAGGTGCGAGACTCGACGGTCGAACGATTTTTTCGGCTTGTGACTTTGTTTGATTTTGGAGGCCACTGGTGAGTTGCCCACAAAGGTGACTCGTCAGCGTCGGCCAACAAAGTGTGCAACTTGAGCTCATCGCCAGTTGCACCGATGTAAAACAACAAATCGCATAGTGAAGCACCTACCTAACCGAAAATAGTGTATGCCTATTCTCACGACAATGATAATGTTAACGACGGAAGCACCGCGCAGCAGCTTGAGCTCATGGCCAGCTAGACTCGTCAGTGTGATAATACTTTGTAAGCATGCATAGTGCGGCAACTTGAGCTCTTCGCCAGTTGCCATAAAATATGTTACTCACAAAAACGGAAGACCACATTGTGCAGCAGCAGCTTGAGCTCTTCCCCAGTGCAGGCGTGAGCACGTTGGATGTTCTGCTGTGCCACGAATTTTATGTCCGATTTCCAACGATGCTGTGTAGATGACAAGTCTCAAGCTCTCCAATGCACACTTGCTATGCCGAAGTACGGAACGGTCCGGGTGGGTGCCATGGCCGAAAACCTTGAGCTGGTGAGGGAGTCTTTGGAAAAGGTTGGCAACGAATTGCGGGCTGCAGTGCAGAAGGATAAGGCCAAACGTGCCTCAAGGAGTGTTTTGAAGGATGCCGTTGCCATAGCCACCAGTACACCAGATGGCTTATTGGTTGCTGAGCATTGGATTCAGTTCAACGGAGTCACTGACGCCGAATCCCTTCGTGCTGCCATGGACAGAGTACGAGAACGTGTGCCTACTTCAAATGCGTGTGGTGTTGAGCCGATCGACGGGGCGTCGGGGGTCGCCAAGAATGACCTGCTCGTGTCGTGTCGCGGTCGTAAGTTTTTGACGGAGTACAAGTTAAACTCTTGGCTTGAGGCTCAAAATGTGGGAAAAGGTGTGGCTCCGGCACGTGCTCAGGTATGGCAGCAGCGGCTCGTGTTGAACACGTGCCCTGGAAAGGTCTCAAAAACCAAAAAAGGACAAAGGCAGTGGTGTAGAAGGTGGCGTGCAAGATGGGGTGTTACATCAGGCCGCATTTGTTGCCGTGAAGTGGTGCCAGAGAAGGACATGCAGGAGAAGGTTAGGGGGTCAGGTTTCTGACCGAAAATGCATCCCTTCCTCAGTGTTTTGGAGTGAGCGCGCATGGCGACCATCCCAAAAGCTGGACCGCCTGGTGGTCCCATTTTCCAGGCCGTGCCACCAGATTTAATAACATCCGGAACCAAAAAACGGTACCACTTTTTGATTGATTGCGGCTGGAAACCTGACCTGGGTAGGCAATTGCTGCTTGGCGATGGAGCAACTTCTTGCACCAGCAAAGCAGCTGTGGCAAGCTGCCGCTGCACATCAACATAGACGAAACGAGCGTGAAATTGCTGCCAGAGCAAGGTGTGGGATATTTAACAGGCAAGGCACGAGTCATGAAACGAAGCCCGAGAAGCTTGGTTTATTCTGCAGCCCGAGGCAACACTCGAGCTGCTTTTAGCTATGTGTGCATGGTCACCGACGATGCGGCGATACAGCAGATTATTCCACAAATACTTATGGTGAGCAAAAAAGTGGTGTCCGTCAAAGAGATCGCAGCCGTCCGGGAGATACTGCCCCCCCAATGTTTACATGTGGCATGAGGATTCGTCTTGGACCACAACAGACCGGATGAAAGCTGTAATCAAAGTGCTGGTCGACTCTTTGGTTGGGAGGTTGGAGAACCGTCAAATTTTTTTGACAGCTGATTGTTTTCGGGCACACATCACACAGCCAGTTTGGAGAACTTGCAAGACACACAACATCTTCTACTCTTTGGTTCCTTCCAAAATGACCTGGGCTCTGCAACCTTGCGACACACATGTGTTTGCATCTTTCAAACGACATTTGCAGCAGAAGTGCCTCGAGTCGATGTTGTCCAAGGCGGACGGCTCTTTAGCGACGGATTGTGTTTTCCGAGCTGTGGTCACATCCATCTCAGAAATTGTGTGTTCGCGGTCGTGGGAAAAAGCTTTTATGGACACTGGCTTGGTTGGGCATCAAAGAGCTGTCTCAGAACGTGTGCTGCAGAAGCTTGGGTTTTCGCAAGTGCCATTGGTTGGAAACGAATTGCCGACGTTGACAATGCTGCAGAGTGTGTTTCCAAAAAACACAGTGATTCCAATCACGTTGGTGTTCGGATGCTTCTTGTCCAACGATGCAGGTGCAGTAGTTGCACCAGCCGTCCATGAAAGGATTGTCACTCGTTCTATGTCTCGTGGGATTGCGGCTCCAGCAGGTCCGCCTTCCGATCCGCCTTCCATGCTCGAGAGCACGGCATGGACTCCTCCAGCTGTGCCGCTGCCGCTTCCAACGAGGCCGTTGCATCTGTTGCGACTGCCATCGCGGTCCAGGCTGCCGTCGCCGCTGCCGTTGGCGGCCAAGAAGGCAAGGAATCCCTCGCTGCCAGCATCATCCGCTTGAAGGCTGAGCAGCAGCAAGCTCGGGAGGCCAAAAAAAGACTTGCTCGCGACCTACACAATGCTCAGCGACGGGCTTCCAGGCTCAAGAAAAGGGCGCGACAGCTTACAGACATAGACCTTGTTGAAGTCCTGAAGATGAGGGAGGTCCACGCCCCTGTTGTTGAGCCTGCTGCGGTGTTGCCACCAGTGGAAAAACCGTCAGCACCAGACGATGTTCTCGCCGAGGACGATTGAGTGTCGTTGCAGTGCGTCAGAGCTGCGACCGCTCTGCTTGTTGGCCACTCATGCCGGTAAACACACAAACTGTTTGGGTTAGTTCTGGCCACGAATGTGTCCGAAGGTAGAAAAGGACGAAGAGCAAAGGGTTGGATGAGAGCGAGAGAGAGGGAGAAACAAGGCTCAAAAGGAGAGGAAGGAAACAGAAGGAGGCAGGAGAATACAAACAAGGAACGTACAGCAAATGGCACGGCGAAGAAGACCATGAGAAGGATCTGAGGAAACGAAAAACAAAGTGATTCCGCGAAAGGCGAGCACAAGAAGGAAGGGAGGGAGGACAGCGAAACTGGAGGGAATCAGTGAGGAGGATGAGCAGGAGCATGGAAGATGAGAACTCGAAAACGCCACGTCTCTTCGTTCTGACCCAAGGGCGGGACGTACGCTAGCAGGGCCGAATAACGTGGCCCTTCTGTGTAGTGAGCCAACAAGCAGGGCGGGAATCTCTGTGATGTGTTTTGTTCACCTTGTCATGTGAACCCACCAGCAGGTCGTCATCCACAAGCGAGGCGGCTGTTTGTGCAGGCGCCTTTTTTTTGTACACAGTCGTTGAGTTGGATATTTTCATTGTTTAGGCAATGGTGCACCGCCGACGGAGTGCCGTGCTCGTGCCATCACAGGTGTACAGAGGCATTTGCTACGCTGCCGTCCACATAGCCATTAACAGGTGGCCGTGCTGGATTGAACATGGGTCCAGTGCATTCAGCATGAGGCGGACCCCAACGTGTGCTTAGGGTGGTCCTTGATCATTTTGATGACGGTTTGAACTTGGTTGCGTTAGCAATGGGAGGACAGGAGAAAGAGTGAATACTGACACCTCAGAAAAGCATACTCCGAAAGATAGGTGTATGTGTTTCGGGAAATAGTGATGTGCACAGCACAAAAATCCCACAACAGCTTGAGCTCATAGCCAGCTGACCTCATCAGTGTGCACTTACTATGTTGACGACGCAGCGTCTGGCAACTTGAGCTCATGGCCAGTTGCACCACAAACTCGAGTGAGTAATCTGTAAGAAACCTTGTTTTGCAAGTGCACAGCGTTGAGCAACGTGATCTTTTCGCCAGTTGCATAGACCAAAAACAGATCACTGTTGCAGGCAATTTGGTGGAACAGTTTGAGCTCATCGCCAACTGCGTCCGGATTATTATTTTACTACACCATATTCAACCGCATAAATCAAGGACCGCGGGGTGTAACAGGCACACGTACAATTCTGGCCGAGAGAACAGGGCACCACCCTTCTTATCTCACACTGTCGATAAACACGTGTGGCATTCGAGTTATATGGGACCTCGCGGACAGAACAGACTCTTGCGTGTAAAATAATAAGCTGTTTTATTCGACAGTCTTGGCCTGATCCTACAGGGTGTAAAAGCGAGGGATCTTGAACGCTAGCTTGGCCGACAATGATCACCGTTGCAGCCAATGGTCTTGTAAACAAGGACGGCAGGGACCATGCCACCTGTGCCGATGCAGCGTGCAGTAGTTGTCAGTGGGCACTTCGTTCTCGATCAAACTGGGTCTGGCTGGTTTGTTCGACCAACATGGCTTGCTTAGCTGCTGTTCAGGTTTTCGGAGTGGTTTCTCTGCCACGACTAGCAGCACTCCAACATCTCCTCCACGTTGGGGGCCCTCTTCCAAATCCTCTTTGCCCGTTGGGGCTCCTTATTTTAGACCCAGTTTGATTGTAGGACGGTGGGCTCCCGCTAAAGTTTCACCCTCCGTCGAGCCGGGCACGTCTGCCTTGGTCTTCGAGGAGGACTCGCGGCTTGTGCCAGATGCCAGCAAAGCGAGGCGACTGGATCTGCCGGCTCGCGTACTTGTCTTCAAGTGGCACTCGCCCCGAGGGCAGGAGCCTTACGTCCCGACGGCAGGTGTTAACAAGACACCTCGGATTCGGAAAACGTTCGAGTGGTTTCCTACGTCACCAGAGCTTTTTGGTGTCAGCGTGAAGACATCGTTTGGATGACTTGTCAGTCGTGCAGGAGAGGTTAAAAGAGGGATCACCAAGATGAGTAGGGTGCGATGTGTTGGCCTGTTCAGTGGAAGGCGCTCGTGTTGTTTCTGAGGCCCGTCAAGGCAAAGCAAATCAAGTCCAATCACTTTGACCTCAAATTTGTTTTTTTGGCTCGTCGGGGCATGACGCAAGAACTCGGGGACAAAAACACAAGAGAAAAACACAGCGATCAGGCACACTCTCAACCAACCCCAGGATTGCACGATACCAGTTAACAGGCCACTAACTGCGCAACAGCTTGAGCTCATGGCCAGCTGAGTAGACACAATTGGAATTGGCTTTTCCAGACAAACACAGTGGAGCAGACAGCTTGAGCTCATCGCCAGTTGCGTCCATATCACAACGTCATGTCGCGATTGTGCGATAAATTGTAATCGCACCGCCCAAGCAAGAATTGTGCAGCAGCGTGAGCTCGTCGCCCGTTGCATCGATACATGTCTCATGTATTAACTGTTCAGCAAGCATCATGCAGCGCCTTGAGCTCTTCGCCAGCTGCATAGATATTTCCCTTGACTCCTTACACTGTTGTGTTTGTTTTATGTATCATTGTAGGGGACGTAGTCAACAGCTTGAGCTCTTCGCCAGCTGCACAGAAGTGCATCTTGTGACAAAAAACGTTCTTCTTCTCAAAAATTATCCGGCAGCTTGAGCTCGTCGCCAGCTGCAAGGATGCTGCAATAGTAAGTGCGTCCAGAGGAACATAGTGCAGCGCTAAGAGCTCATATCGCCAGGTGCATCGATTCAGACAAAATTCCTTCAAACAGCCAGTGTGCAGTAGGCTGAGGACATCCCCGCCTGTGTGTGTTTGACAAACACATCATTTGTGGTTCAGAAAAGGTGCAGCGCGTCAGGCTCATCGCCGCTGCATCGATGCCTACCGACACACACATGTACACACGCAGTGTGCTCTCTTCGATTTTGTCGTAGCACAGCAACGTGAGCTCATCGCCAGTTGCTTCGATAAGTTCTAAGCATTTTTGTGAAGGACACACGTACTAGACCATTAAAACCACTGCCAACGTTTGTGGATGCGGACGAAGCATAAGGATTCAGCGTATTTTCTTTGTTTTCAGGCCATGCATGATACAACACCTTGAGCTCTTCGCCAGGTGTACTAATGCAAAATGCACAATCATATGTAAGAGGATTGTTTTTTGTTCTTGTAACATCGCTTCGCTGTAGGGCACCGAGCCAACAGTTTGAGCTCATAGCCAACTGCGTGTAAACTGGACACTGTTTCTTTCAGACACACGAAACGAGAAGATGCACTGCAGCAACCGCTCTATCAACATAGGGAACTACTTCAACCGTTTTCGTGGCGGCATTGGTGTTTTCGGCTCACTCATGGTGCAGCAGTTTGAGCTCGTCGCCAACTGCGGTAATGTAAACTTACACGTGCATGCGTCAAAAACACACGGATGTTAGTAATGCAGCAGCTTGAGCTCGTCGCCAACTGCGGTCATGTGAACACACGTACACGAAGTAGCATCTGTGTCGCCATTTGAAGCTTCGAGGAGTGGCTGACGAAATCCCGACTCGCGACCGTTCGTTCCGCGGCCTGCTGCATGGAGGCCGTTGATGTGAAAAAGGGTTGGCTGACCATGGTCGACCACCAGCTCAAGGCTTACACGGCCTTCCTCGGCGCCGTGTGGGCCGAGTCCGAGGTACAGATGGCCAAGTACGCTGCAGTGCTTGCTGTTCACGACGACCACGAGGACCCCCAGCTGCCATTTTGTCGTCACGAGAGCGTACAAGGTGACGAGGAAGTTGACCGGATCGTCGCCTGGGCATCGCAAAAACACTGGGAGATTACTCGCGAGTGCAACGACACAGAACGGTTGGTTTGGCTCACTCACGTCTTGTTCCAATCGCGGGTCGAGTTTCCCGGTGGTGATCAAGCTCAACTTTGGAAGATGGTCAACGAGCGGATTCACCACTTGATGTCCCTCAATTTTGACTACGAGTCGTGAGACTGGTGCTCTGAGCTTAGCAAGTGCACGCGGTCCGCACGCACGGCGTTAGTTGAGGAGACGCTGTGAAAACGTTTGTGCCACGGCTGTGAAAACGTGTGTGAAAACGTTTGTGCCACCTCGCGCTGGCTTACAGGTTTCGTGTCCGTTGTCGAAGCAATCGACGAAGAAGCTCACTCCCTGATTGCTGACTTACTTCATTGTCACCCCGCGGTCACTGCCAGTGACACTGGGGGCACGCATGGTAGGACGTCGACGTTTTTTTCGAGCTCCGCTCAACCCGCCGTTCCATTTTTTAGCACTTGTGCGTCCAAAGCCACAGGCCAGTGCCAAAAAGTATGATAAAAAGTGCTTTACATGACGCTGGAACTTGGCTTTTCCAGGGATCTGAGAGGTCCCTGTTGAGGCCAGAGCTCAAAACATGCTACTTGTGGGTCTGGAGGGTTCTGCCTTTTTTCGTGTCAAAACCCTCATTTTTTCGAGTAAGATTGACATGCGTTTTGATACAGCAGGGATAGGTGTGGGACTCACCTCGGGCCGTTTGGACTGTAAAAACACGAGGAAAAACAGTGGAGTCCCACAAACCTGCTTTTTGGGAATTAGAAATTATTAATTGTGAATAGGCAGAGGGGCGGGCTCAAAAATTACACACCTCCCACGCAAAACGCCCGAAACGAGTCCCACAATAGTCCCGCTAAACCCTGGGGCTATGGTGATTTGCACTTTTTCTGACTTCTGCACACTTGCTCGCATTGCCGGATGGTTTTTGACCTACGTTTGGTGACATTTTTCTCTTGTAGTATGACTTGCCACACTTCCTTTCTTTGTAAAAGGGATAAGCAGAAGGGTCCTTGAAAGATTCTGTGGTTGTCACGACATAGTGCAGCAGTGGTCGCGAAACAAATCGGCGTTCATGTTTGTCATCACAGTACATACGTCCTTCCGAAGCTTTTTGGCTCAGGTGTGTATTGCTGCCGCACCGACTGGCCTTCCGTTGGAGCATCATGGCTAGCTTGGACGAACCAGAAGGTGAACTTTTCGATGAGTCGCTTTGGCAGGAGCCGGAGCACCAGGAACACACCACGGACCCTTGGACCGAGCCGCCTTCAGAAGGTCCGCCGGCTGAGAGTTCGCAGTGTGTAGCTTTGGAAAAAGAGGCGGCGAAACAGCTCGCCGACGAGGACTTGACCAACACACCACCTTTGCCTGTGGTTTGCACCCCCGTCGCCGTTTCGAAGAGGCGAAGGCTTTTCAAAAAAACCGCGGTTGCAGTTGGTGGCAGCTCGAGCTCCTCGCCAGCTTCTACCACTGTGTCAGAGATGTTGGACAGTCGCAGTGAACCAAACGACTCGCCGTCGGACAAAGGGTCTGTCTCTAAACTGTTGCCAGTGACGACCGACGGCGATGGAGGGCGCTTCACTGTGGTGTTTCCGTTGAAGCAGCATTGGGTTTCCTGGGCACCGCGTAGGCAGTATCTGTGGATCTTCGAGCGGGTTCGAGGCTACTGGACAACGCTGCCGTCGGTCAAGAAAAAGTTTGGGGGTATGGCTAATTACCGGGACTGCCGCAAAATGTTCACGGTTTTGACCAAGACTGAGAAAACGGATGTTGCCATGGATTTCGTTAGAAAGTTCAAAGCTCCAGATTACGTGCAGCAGCTTGTCACGGCCACTTTTGGTTGGAAAGACAAGGACAGCAAACTTTTTGGCAAAACTTTGTTATTGACTTACAACGGTCCATGGGGCTTGAAGGACGAGAGCGGCAGTCAGGACTTTGATGTTAGTGCCTTGACCTTGGAGCAGGTCGTCGGCAAGTTGCAGCAGGATCCCGCCACCTTGACACATTGGCAGGACATGAAGGACTTTGCACAGGACACCATGGAGACGCTTCTGTGCAGCGATGTTTCTGTCTGTCTAGAGGTGTGCACTGCGACTCTTGCCAAGGAGATGAAGGCGAGATGTCACATGCATGTCTGGCTCCGTTGTTGCAGACGCATTTGGGTTAGCGATGCCACGAAGCTTGTTTTCCAAGGCCAGGGCCCGAACATGTCGGGTGTGATGGGCGGCGTTGTGAGAGACACCAGAGCGGCATCCTTTCAAGGAATGTTGCACACCAGCTCGTTGAAGTTGGGCTCTGTCTTCTCGCACGCCACCCGTGAGCCGTTTACTGGGTACTTGGTGCAACCCTCTTGGCTCATGAACTTGCTGCAAAGCCAGAAAATTAGCTTCGATACGTGCAGGGAGGCCGTCCTTTCAACTTGCCAGAACGTGGGTCGTTACCTGAAGGATCTCGACCAGGTTGAGCAGCATTTTCGTCAAAAGGAGATTGAGGCGGAGGTGCAGCGAGCTCAGCGAGTTCTCGCTGGTCGCCGGCGCCCTTTTTGCAATCTCCCCGAGGTCGTGGAGTGGCGGAAACAATACGACGAGGACAACTTCAGGTTTCGTTTCCTTGTTCTAGAGGGCCCCAGCCGTTTTGGAAAAACACAGTTCGTTCGCTCACTTGTGCCGGAGGACCAGGTCCTGGAACTTAGCTGCAGTGGTGGCACTCCCATCGACTTGAAAAGCTTTCTGAGGCACAAGCACAAACTAGTGCTTTTCGACGAAGTCGAAGCTCCACAGGTGCTCGCACTTAGAAAGGCTTTCCAAGCTGGGCCGTCGCCCGTGCAGTTGGGGCAGAGCCAGACCGGCATGTACACTTACTGGGTGTTTCTGTATCGTGTCATGTTCGTGCTTTGCAGCAACACTTGGACGGAGTCCCTTAGCAAGCTCAAACAAGGTGATGCCAACTGGATCGAACAGAACCAGATCCACGTCGCCGTCGACAAGCAGCTGTACACGTGAGCGCTGCGAGACGCCTCGCAGTGTTTTTTTTTGGGTGTGCCCTGCCGCGACTTCGCTCCACAAAGCACCATCAAAATCACAACCATTATCTACAATATCATTGTGCCTTTTTGGCGAGGTTCTTGGATTGGTGCTTGTGTAGCCTTGTTGTGCAAGCCAGGTCTTGCGTGCAGGCTTGTCAGTCGGCGTTCGTGCATAGACTCGCGTGCAGCTCGGTGCTAGTCGCTGTGTGCAATTGTACTAACGGGGGGGGACTTAAAACTAAAGACAAATTATCGTTTTGGTTCCGAAGCGATAGTGCATCGGCTTGTCTGGTGTAGGTTGGTCTGCATTTTTCGGTTCGTCTCGTGTACAGTGCACTCCGAGACGTGCCTTTTTCTAGTCGCCTCGTGTTGCCGTGAGCAGCCTGCCTGTGCAAACAATTTGGCCAGGGGTGATGGCCACCTTGCTGTAGATCAACCGACCTTTGACGTGTAGAGTTTTTTTTCGCGGAGAAGGGATGGCATGTGGGTGCTTCGGAACCAAAGCGATAATTTGTC
>SXGS01655031.1_pt1 | contig 19944 bp, 21 predicted proteins | sample 3174681 | NCBI WGS metagenome assembly SXGS01 (sample SAMN11356861, study PRJNA531348) | freshwater metagenome | isolation source: freshwater sample F1-80 | place: China: Fuxian Lake, Yuxi | collected 2017-12-25 | reverse complement strand
CCAATCCTCGAACCTCGTCTATGCGCTCCAGACCGCGCTCACGCGCATCGACTGGACGGAGAAGTACGCCGAGATCGCCGAAGTCGGCGCGTGGCTGCGCAATCGCCTGCGCGAAGTCGGCCTGCAAGTCCTCGCGCCCGAAGGCCACGCCGCGCCCGCCGTCGTCACCATCGCGTTGCCGCCCGAGATTTCCTCCAAGACCATCGGCGGGCTGCTCAAGAAAGGCGGCACCCTCCTCAGCTACAACAGCGGGTACTTGCTCCAGCGGAACTGGATTCAGATCTGCCTCATGGGAGAATGGTCCCGCGAACACCTGGAGACCTTGCCCGACCTGATCGCCGACCTCGTCGCCCGCCGCCGCGCCCGCAAGGACGAGAAAGCGGAACTGGCGGGGAGATAGGGCGAATTGCCCCGGTGCGCCATGAGCACTATTCCGCCGGACATCCACGAGCAAGTCCAAGAGTTCGCGCTGGGGATTACGAACGCGTCATTGGCGGACGACCACGCGCTCGCGGAATCTTTGTACGAGCGGTTTCTGTCCTACCACGAAGAGCAGCTTGCCGCCGGGCGCAGCCATCCGTTCATTGTCGAGAGCTTGGCGGATTACACGCATGACCGGGCGCAGGCGATTCGTTACTACGAGCAGGCGCTGGCGATGTCGCGGCAGATGACCAGTGACGAGCCGACGCACTCGATCCTGATTGACCTTGGTGGACAACTGATTGAGGTCGGTCAGCGCGAGCAGGCCGAGGCGTTCATCCGCGATGGCCGCGCCGAGGCGGTGCGACGGGGGGATGAACATTATATTGAGGAAGCAGACCGGCTGTTGGCGGAAGCGGGGGACTGACGACGGTGCGTGAGATGGGGCACGTCGCTCCCCGCGCATCGGAGAAAGCTCATCCGTTCTGGCGAATGACTCTGAACGGCACGGGTGACGCGAACCTCTTTCCTCACTGCCAACTCGGGAGTGTTTCTCCGGGCCCGAATGTCGCGGGGGATTACGCTTGGCGGATTGAAGGGAAGTTTCTCATGATGCGTCGGTCTTCGCTCGGCGCAAACGGGTGCCGGGGGATAATTTCTCATGAACGAACCAAACCAAACTCCGGAGCCTGGGCGAAGGGGTTTTCTTGTGAAGTCTGCGGCAGTCGGTCTCGGCGCGGCAGCGGGCATCGGGCCGGCACTGGCCGGGCTGCGGGTAATACTCGATCCGTTGCGGCGTGAATCGGGCGGCTCAGGCGCGTCCTTGTTGGTGGCGCGGCTGGGCAGCCTGCCGGCGGATGGTGTGCCGCGACGGTTTCAGGTGCTCGCGGACCGCGTGGATGCTTGGAACACGTACAAGAACATTCCCGTCGGCGCGGTGTATCTGCGGCGCACGGCGGACAACAAGGTCACGGCGTTGAACGCGTCGTGTCCGCACGCCGGTTGCTCCGTGAGCTTCGCGGGGGACAAGGGACAGTTCATCTGCCCGTGCCATGACAGTCTCTTCACGGTGGAGGGCGGCATCGCCAACGCCAGCAGCCCGAGCCCGCGCGCGCTGGACGCGCTTGATGTCGAGGTGCGCAACGAGACGGAGGTGTGGGTGAAGTTTCGCAATTATCAACCCGGCCACAAGGAGCAGATCCCCGTCACATGAAATCACTTTTCGACTGGCTGGACCATCGCACGGGCTACCGCAAGATCACTCGCGAGGCGTTGTTTGAGAACGTTCCTGGCGGCGCGCGGTGGCGTTACGTCTGGGGCAGTACGCTGACCTTCGCGTTGTTCACGCAGATCGTCACGGGCGTCGTGTTATGGATGGCTTACAATCCCAGCAGCCAGACGGCGTGGGAGAGCGTGTATTACATCCAGCATGAGATGTGGGGCGGCTGGTTCCTGCGCGGCGTGCATCATTACACGGCGCAGTTCATGACGCTGCTGCTGGTGCTGCACTTGATGCAGGTGGTGATCGACGGAGCCTACAAGGCGCCGCGCGAGGTGAATTTCTGGACGGGCATCGTCATGATGATGCTCGTCATGGCGTTGTCGCTCACGGGCTACCTGTTGCCGTGGGATCAGAAGGGCTTTTGGGCCACCAAGGTGGCGACGAGCATCGCGGCGGTGACGCCGGTCATCGGCGCGGACTTGCAGAAGCTCATCATCGGCGGCACGGAGTACGGGCATCACACGTTGAGCCGGTTCTTTGCGCTGCACGCGGGTGTGTTGCCGGGAATGATCCTCGGGCTCATCGGCCTGCACGTTTATCTGTTCCGCCGCCACGGCCTCACGGCGAAGAAACCGCTGCGCAAGCCGGACGCGCCGTTCTGGCCGGATCAGGTATTCTGTGATGCGGTGGCGTGCCTGGCGGTATTGCTGGCGGTGGTGACCTGTACGATCGTGACGCACGGCGCGGAACTCGGAGCCCCGGCGGACCCCGCAGAGCAATACGAGGCCGCGCGGCCGGAGTGGTACTTCATGTTCCTGTTCGAGTTGCTGAAGTTTTTCCCGGCGAGCGAAACGTTCCTCGGCCTGAACCTCGAAGTCTGGGGCGCGATGATTCTGCCGGGCGTCATGGTCGGCTTCATCGTCGCGATGCCGATCATCGGGAACTGGAGGCTGGGCCATCGTTTCAATCTCGCGGTGCTGGCGGTGGGGATCGGCTTCTTCGCGCTGTTCACCTGGATGGGTTTCTCAAAGGACGGGGCGAATCCGGCGTTTCAAGCGGCGAAGATTCGCGCCGAGCGGCAGGCGCATCGAGCGGTGGAATTGGCGAAGCTGAACGGGATTCCCCAGACGGGCGCGCTGGCCTTGCTACGGGAAGATCCCCTGACACAGGGGCCAAAACTGTTCGCTCAACACTGTGCCAGTTGCCATCGCTACGACGGACACGACGGCCTCGGCACGCGGCCCAATGACCCACAGTCCGGGCCGGATCTGAAGGGCTTCGCCACACGCGACTGGCTGGCGGGGTTCCTCGATCCGGCGAAGGTGGATTCTACGAATTACTTCGGCGGCACTAAGTTTCGCGACGGCAAGATGGTGCGCTTCGTGAAGAAGGACATCGCCGGATTCAGCGCCGCCGAGAAGGAGCAGTTGCGCAAGGTCATCGCCGCCGTGTCGGCAGAGGCCGGGTTGAAGAGCCAGGCTGGACTGGATCAGGGTGATGCCGCGTTGATCGCCGAAGGCCGGACGCTGGCCGCGAACGACACCATGCGCTGCACCGAGTGCCATCAATTCCGCAAGCCGGACGAAGAGGCGACCGCGCCGGATCTCACCGGCTATGGTTCACGCGAATGGCTCGTTCAGTTCATCGGGAACGCGGCACACGCGCGGTTCTACGGGAAGCGGAACGACCGGATGCCGGCCTTCGCCACGGATCAAACGCTTGACGCGAAGTCAATTGGGTTGATCGCCGACTGGCTGCGCGGAGACTGGGCGCAACCGAAAACGGACAGTGGAAGCACCGCGCCGTCGCGAACGACGGCGCAGTGATGGAAGCTGCGCGGACGACGATGTTACTACTTCTTCTTCTCGGCGCGTTCGCGGGCCCAGCGGGCGCGTGCGGCGGCGGCGATGGCGGCGCGGCCGGCGGCGGTCATGCGGCGTTTCTTCCGCTTCTTGACGGGTTCAGCCGATGCAGCCGGCGCGGTGCTGGCATTGCCGCCCAAGAGCCGGGCGAGTTCGTTTTGAAGTTCTTCGATGCGCTCTTGAATGGAAGCGGCGCGCCGAAGTTGTTTGGCCGAGAGACCGGTGATTGAAGTATTGTTCATCGTCGTGAGTGTTTGTTCTGGAGGTTCGACCTGTCAAGCCGGGCATCGGCACCGCGCAGGTCTGACGCATGCCGACCAAAAGTCCTGAAGATGCGACGTTTCTTCGTCTTCACCCCCGAGGGTGGAGAGGTTCGGGGAGAGACTCCACGGCCCGCCAAGGCTCGCAATTTGTTCCCCTGAACATCGGGGCGCGGAGTCCCTGCTCGACACGGGCTTCCTTACATTTAACGGACCGAGTCGAGGTTCTGCGGTCCGGTTCATTGGCAGGAGGCACGAAGGTCTCGAATGGGTCAGGCGCATTTCTTTCGAAGATAAAATCCCCGCTTCCCAGTCCGCTCGTGGTGCCCGGTGAGTGAGGGAGTTCGGCTGCCACTATCGATTACACCGGTTTCCCAGCGTCCACGATCTGGCCGACGATGTGCGCGGCTGCGGCGAGGCCGAAGGCACCCGTGACGAAGCACGCCGTTCCGTAGCCGCGCTCACAGTCCAGCCGCAGCGTCGAGCCGTCTTCGCGCTTGGGGCACACGGTGCCGTCGGACTGCGGGAACATCACAGGCTCGGGTGAGTAAAGGCAGTCGATCCCGAAACGCTTCTTCTCACCCACTGGAAATCCGTGATCCTTGCGCAGGGCCGAGCGCACTGCGGTCAACAAACGATCGTGGGACGAGTGCGCGAGATCGCCTGTGCGCAGTGCGAGCGGATCGCGGCGTCCGCCGGCTCCACCCATGACGAGCACCGGCAGTTCGCGCTCGCGACATCGCGCGATGAGCAGCGCCTTCTTCGGCGGGTTGTCGATGGCATCCAGCACGAAGTCGAACTGAGGCGTGAGAATCACTGCGGCGGTCGCTTCGTTGAAGAACGCGTGGACCGGGTTCACTTGCGCCGTGGGGTTGATGGCTCGAATCCGCTCGGCCATCGCTTCCACCTTGGGTGCGCCCACGGTTCCATTGAGCGCATGAATCTGGCGGTTGACGTTCGTCGTGCAGATGTCGTCCAGATCCACGAGCGTCAGCGATCCGACGCCCGAGCGCGCCAATGCTTCGACCGCCCCGGAACCTACGCCGCCGATGCCAACGACGCAGACGTGGGCGCGATGTAGGCGCTCCAAGCTGTCCGATCCGAACAGCCTTCCGATGCCCCCGAAACGGGCTGAGTAACCCGACGGCAGCGCCGTCGCGCCATCGGATGACGATGGCGGTGTCGCGCTCATGTTATTCCGGTTCCGCGACGAGTTTCGCTCGCCGCGCGTGGTAGTCGGCTTCCGACACCTTGCCGTCGATGTAGTTCTTGAGAAGCGCGTCGAGCTTCTGGCGTTTCGTCAACGGCCCGGCAGGCGCGGCGTTCGTCTTCGAGTTACCACCGGCCTGCACCGCCTTGTCGCGCGCCTCTTTCTGGCGCACTAGATCGTCAATGCGCTGTTCAACTTCGGAAAGTTTCTTCTGTTCCGCGGTCGGTGCCGGAGCAGGCGCGAGTGCGGGGGGCTGCGCCGTGACGGTGGCGGGCTTGGCGGCTGGTTTCGCCGCTGGAGCGTCCTTGGGTTCCTTTGAGGTCGCTGGTTCCGCTTTTGGCTTCGATGCAGCCGGTGCGGATTCTTTCTTCCGCGGCTTCGCTACTGGAGCTGGTGCGGGGGCCGGCGCATTCGTGTAGGTCGCGGGGACGCGGAGGATGCGGTCGGGTTGCGCCTTCTGTTGGTCGATCAACTTACGGAGCATTTCGATTGCGTCGGGATTGACCTGGTTGGTCTTCGCCTGAGCTTGAGCCTTCGCGTCGTTCTGGAGAGCGGCGGCGGCGAGGACCAACGTGATCACCATCAAACGGCTTCGATTCATCATGGCGCTGGCTTAGTCGAAACGTGGGACGCACGCAAGCACTGCCACAAGGGAGGCGTCGTCGTCCGGCCGTGGCGCGAGGGCTCGTTTGACTTGCGCGGGTAATTCTGTGAGTTCAAGGGGCGTGAATGGCGTGTTCATCGGCGTGCTGGCTTACATCCTGGTTCAACTTCTGATCGGCGTTCTGGTGTCGCGCCGCATCCGGTCGGAATCGGATTACCTGATCGCGGGCCGGAAGATCGGTTTCGGCCTCGCTGCGTTCTCGATGTTCGCGACGTGGTTCGGGGCGGAGACCTGTGTTGGCGCGGCGGGGAAATTCTATGAACAGGGACTGGCCGGCGGTGCAACGGATCCTTTCGGTTATGCGCTGGCACTTTTCGTCATGGGTTTTGTTTTCGCGGCCGCGCTGTGGCGGCGGGGGCTCACGACACTGGCGGATTTGTTCCGCGAACGTTACTCGTGCGGCGTCGAGCGATTCGCGGCGTTGATGATGGCGCCGACTTCGATTTTCTGGGCGGCGGCGCAGATTCGCGCGTTCGGGCAGGTGATGCACTCGATGTCGGAGATGTCGGTGACGGTCTCGATCACGATCGCGGCGGTGGCCGTGATTCTTTACACCTGCACGGGCGGGTTGCTGGCGGATGTGGTCACGGATCTGTTCCAGAGCATCGCGATCATCGTCGGGCTGGGAGTGTTGATGGTCGTGTTGTTCAAGAGCCCGGAGTTTCATCCGGTGGCGATGTGGGAGCGGCTCGATCCGGCGCGACTGAAACTCTTCGGGAACGGTGAAAACTCCGCCTGGGCCACGGTGGATCTGTGGTTGATGACTATCTGCGGGTCGCTCGTCGCGCAGGAGGTTGTGGCGAGAATCCTCGGCACGCGTTCAGCTGGCATCGCGCGGAATGCGACACTCGTCGGTGGTGGATTGTATTTGGTGGTGGGATTGGTTCCAGCGTTCCTCGGGCTCATTGGGCCGGAGTTGATGCCGGGTCTCGCGAATGCAGAGCAGTTGCTGCCGGAGCTCGCGAAGAAGTTTCTTCCCGGTGTGCTCTACGTCTTGTTCCTGGGGGCGCTGGTATCGGCAATTCTCTCGACGGTGGATAGCACGTTGCTCGCGGCCTCGGCGCTGGTGTCGCACAATTTCTTTGTATCGCTGCGGCCGCAAACGTCGGAGCGCGGCAAGTTGCTCGCGGCGCGCGCGGGCGTGGTGGTCTTCGGCATCGTGGCCTACGCGCTGGCGCTTGGGGCGGAATCCATTTTCGAACTGGTTCAGCAGGCGAACGGGTTGGGCAGCGCGGGGATATTGGTCGTGATGTGCTTTGGGTTGTTCACGCGGTTCGGCGGCGTCCGGGCAGCGAGTGCGACGTTGGTGGTCGGCTTTGTGACGTGGGCGCTGGGGACATACGTTACTGGGTGGGAGGTAACGTATCTGATTTCGCTTGGAGCGTCGTCGGCCACCTACGTCGTCGTGGCGTTGGTCGAGCGTGCGCAGAGTGGCATGGCGACGCCGGCCGAGAATGGGGTTTGATGAAACGAAGTATTAAGACTGTTGAAACTGAGCGGGTAGTTGATTGAGGCGTTGACACATGGAATTCGGCGCGGCTACTTTCCGCGCCAAGATTTTCGATGGTTGACGTTCCCGTTCGTTGATTGCGTCGCCGTCCATACAACCAAAGCACAGAATAATGCACGCCTCCACCCACGCCGGGCATCAGCATGATGTTCACTCCGACTCGCATCACCACGAGTTGAACTTCTGGCAGAAGTACATTTTCTCCACGGATCACAAGGTCATCGGCATCCAATACGGGGTAATGTCCCTTCTGTTCCTGCTGATGGGCTTCATTCTGATGATGATGATGCGTTGGTCGATTGCGTTCCCTGATCAGCCGCTGCCGATCATGGGCGGAATCCTCCACTCCGTGCTTGGTGCTGATGTGATGCCGGAGATCAAAGACGCCGCTGGCAAGGTGCTCGGCTACGCGATGGGGCCGGACGTTTACAACTCCTTCGGCGCGATGCACGGAACGATCATGGTTTTCCTTGCGATTGTGCCGCTGGCGTTCGCGGCCTTTGGCAACTACGTCGTGCCTCTTCAAATCGGCGCTCCGGACATGGCTTTCCCGAGGATCAACATGGCGAGCTTCCAATGCTTCTTCCTCGGGGGCGTGGTGATGTTCGCGAGTTTTTTCATTCCCGGTGGTGCGGCCAAATCTGGCTGGACCTCCTACTCGCCACTCGCGACGGTCGCGGAGCGGGCCTACATGTTTAATGGCCAGACCTTCTGGCTTCTGGGCATGGTGCTGCTCATCACCTCCTCGCTGCTCGGCGCGGTGAACTTCATCGCGACGATCATTCAGCTTCGCGCGCCTGGCATGACGTGGATGCGGATGCCGTTCTTCTGCTGGGCGCAGTTTGTCACCGCCTTCCTGCTGCTGCTGGCCTTTCCGCCGCTGGAAGCCGCCGGCGTGATGCAGTTGATGGACAATCTTGTGGGCACAAGCTTCTTCCTGCCGAGTGGATTGATGCTTGGTGGAACGACACCGATGGCCGTCAGCGGCGGTGGCAGTCCGCTTCTCTGGCAGCATTTGTTCTGGTTCCTTGGGCATCCTGAAGTGTATGTCCTGATTCTGCCGGCGATGGGTGTGGTGGCGGAGATCATCAGCAACAACACTCGCAAGCCGCTCTGGGGTTACAAGTCGCTGGTCTATTCGTCCCTGGCGATTGGGTTCATCTCCTTCATCGTCTGGGCCCATCACATGTATCTGACGGGCATGGGCACAAAGATCAGCACGTTCTTCCAGACGACGACGATGATCATTTCGATTCCGTCGGTGATCATTCTGACCTGCCTCTTCATCTCCCTGTGGGGCGGTTCCATCCGCTTCAACGCCCAGATGCTCTTCGCCCTGGCGTTCCTGCCGATGTTCGGCATTGGCGGTCTCACGGGCCTGCCGCTGGGCTTCAACTTCGTCGATCTCCACCTGCACGACACCTACTACGTCATTGCGCACTTCCATTATGTCGTGGCACCCGGAACCATCTTCGCGTTGTTTGCCGGCATCTACCATTGGTATCCAAAGATTACGGGCCGCCATATGAGCGACTTTTGGGGCAAGGTGCATTTCTGGCTCTCGCTCCTCTTCATGAACGTCGTCTTCCAGCCCATGTTCCTCCAAGGCATGAGTGGCATGATTCGCCGCATGTATAACGGTGGCGCGACCTACGCCGGCAGTGCGACGGAGATTGGACTCTCGCCGATGATTCTCGATTTGAACAAATGGGTCTCGGTCGGTGCTTGGTTCCTTTTCCTCGCCCAGATTCCTTTCATCATCAATTTCTTCTGGAGCATCCGCAATGGTCGCAAGGTCACGTCGGACAATCCTTGGAACGCGACCACGCTCGAGTGGGCGACTCCCACCCCTCCGCCGCACGGTAACTTTGAAGGTCCGATTCAAGTGACTCGCGGGCCGTATGAATACAGCGCTCCTGGACAATCGGCGGACTTTGCTCTTCAGGGCGAACCGGCCAAGGGCGGCAAGAAGCATTAAGCAGCGCAAAGCATTTCACTCATGGAAATCCCATACACAGACAAAGCGCGCCCCGATACGGGCCTCTACAACGCCAAGGTCGGCATCTGGTTGTTCTTGGCGTCCGAAGTGATGCTTTTCGGCGCACTCTTCTCCGCTTACATCCTGCTCCGCGTGGGGGCGGATCCGGGTGCTTGGCCGCACGGATTGCTGAACATCCCGATCGGCACATTTAACACGGCAGTGCTCATTACATCGAGCGTTACCGTCGTGCTCGGTTGGGCGGCGTTGCAGATGGGCGACTTCAAGAAATACCGCATTTATCAGGCGGTCACGATTCTCTGCGCCTTGGGCTTCTTGGGTATCAAATCGTTTGAGTACGCAGAGAAGTTCCGCCACTACGAAGTCTGGCTGAAGAAGCCGATCACGGTGAAGCGCGGTGAACACGAAGTCACGACAGATCGGTTGCTCGGGCATATCGATTACAAGGGAACCCACCCATACTTTTGGAAGACCGCCACCCTGGCTGGGATTCCTGAGCAGAAAGACAAAGATGGCAAAGTGATCACGGACGCTGTGCCGCCGGTGGAATCCTTCAAGCTCGAACTGGATCCCTACCACTACACCATGCCCGTGAAGGACATGCAGCAGGCGACGAAAGCCCACGCGGGGAAACCGCATGATGTCGTTGAGATCAAGTCCGCTGACGTAAAGCGCCTGTCGGCGTTCGTTCCGGCACACAGCACCTTCTTCGCGATCTACTTCACTCTGACTGGTCTTCACGGCCTGCACGTCCTTGGTGGTGCCATTGTCATCTTCTACATCTGGGGCCCCGGGGCGAAGATGTGGAAAACAAATCCGACGCAATACATCAATCGCGTCGAGGTGTCGGGCCTCTTCTGGCATTTCGTTGACTTGGTCTGGATCTTCCTGTTCCCGGTCATTTACCTCCTCTAGTTCCCTGCACTCCAACCGATTTCATTCCTGAATATGAGCGAGTCCCACTCCCACGACGACATTAAGAAGCACGTTCGCGTTTATCTCGCGGTCTTCCTCGCATTGCTGGTCGGCACGGTGATCACCGTGGTGCTGAACTACCAGCATTTCGACAGTCCAGTCGTGACCATTGGCGTCGCCCTGTTCGTTGCAACCATCAAGGCGTTCCTTGTGGCCGCGTACTTCATGCACCTCCTCGCGGAGAAGAAGGCGATCTATGCCATGCTTGCCGTGACGGTATTCTTCGTTGTTTCGATGATGTACCTCATGATCTGGTCGCGGGGCCAGTTGCCGATGGGTTCGGAATACTCCCCAACCAAGCAGGTGCCTCATCCTGCGGCCAATGTCGGTGCCTACTAAACATCAATCATGTCCCTAAAGGCTTTTCACATCGTCTTCGTCACCGCGTCCGTGCTTCTGGCATTTGGATTCGCCGCATGGGCCTTCGTGAACTACGCCGACAGCCGTCGCCTTGCCGATTTGGCGACTGGAATGGGCGGACTTCTCGCCGGTGTCGGCCTCTTGGCCTACGGCCGCTACTTTCTCAAAAAGCTCAAAAACATCAGCTACCTGTGATGCGAAGATCAACGGCGAATTTCATGTGGTTCGGAGCGGTTTGGATTGCGTTGGCGCATCCAGTGACGGCTTCCGCGTGCGTGGCTTGCTTCGGGCCGTCGGATGATTCAATGGCGAAGGGGATGTACATGGGTGTCTTCACACTGCTGGCTGTCGTCACTGCGGTGCTTGTTGGCATCGCCGGAGTCGGAGTTTTCATCGTTCGGCGCACCGCGCGCCTCGCACAAGCCGAGGTGGAACAGGTCGGCACGGGTGCTTCCAACGCCAACATACTTTCGCATTCAACTCACTAGTCATTCATGGAACAACTTACTGGAAAGCTGCTGGGACTGCCCGAACTGGCGTCGGTTCACGGTGCCGATGTGGACAAGCTGATCATCTACGTCCACTACCTGATGTTTGTCCTGTTCGTCGGCTGGGGTGCGTATTTCCTCTACACCATCTGGCGCTTCCGCAGCAGTCGCAATCCAAAGGCGGACTACGCGGGCGTGACCAGCCATGCCTCGAACTGGATTGAAGTCGCCGTGGCGGGTGTGGAAGTCGTCCTCCTCGTGTTCTTCGCCGTTCCGCTTTGGGCCAAGGTGGTTGATGATTTCCCGAAACCAGAATCCAATCCCGTCACCATTCGTGTCACCGGACAGCAATTCGCGTGGGCCGGTCGCTATCCGGGAGCCGATGGTAAATACGGCAAGCAGGATATTTCCCTTTCGAGTTCTGGCAATCCGCTGGGCTTGCACCAGATGGATGAAGCTTCGAAGGCTGCGGATGTGGACGGCAAAGACGACATCACCTTGGCCGCCAACGTCGAGATCGTCGTCCCGGTCAATCGTCCCGTCATCATGTCGGTGACTTCTCTGGATGTGATCCATTCCTACAAAGTTCTCCCCCTGCGCATTACGCAGGACGCCATTCCGGGCATGAGGATTCCGTTCCATTTCGTGGCGACGAAGACGAACACTTACCAAGTTAACTGCGCCCAGCTTTGCGGCGTCGGCCATTCGACCATGAAGGGAATCTTGAAGGTTGTTTCGCCGGAGGAATATGACCTCTGGCTCAAGAGCAAGGCGGGCAGCACTCCGGTGAGCTTCGAGTAGGCTTTGCGTCGCGATTTAATTTGAAACCGATACAGCGAGGCCGCCGTCGGCCTCGCTGATTTCTTACTGACCGCCGTGCAAACCATCTCCCGCCCTCTGCAAATCGTCGTTTGGGGAGCGCTTGGGTTGACCGTTGTCGCGATCGGCGTGGGCTACGTGCTCAAGGAACGCTGGGCTGACAATGAAGCAGTCGGGCCGGACGGCGTGACCGTCAGTTATCCGGAGCGAAAGGGAACACTCCCCGTTTTGTTCGAGGTTCCAGACTTTGCGCTCACCAATCAGACCGGCCAGATTGTTACCCGTGAAAGTCTTCTCGGACAGGTGTGGCTGGCCGACATCATTTTTTCGCGCTGTGCCGGGCCGTGTCCAGGGATGACCCGGCGCATGGCGGAAATGCAGACCGCTGTATCGGCGAACTCCCCCGTGCGATTCGTCACTCTGACAGCGGATCCGGACTTTGATACGCCGACCGTGCTGGATGCGTATGCGCGTCGATACCTTGCGACGCCTGGGCGATGGCACTTTCTCACCGGCACCAAGAAACAGATTGTCGATCTCGCCGTGGGCGGGCTCAAGTTTACCGCCATTCCGAAGGACGAACTGCAGCGCACCGATCCGAACGACCTTTTCATTCACGCGACGATCTTCGTCGCCGTGGACAAGCGGGGTCGTGTCCGCGCGGTAATCGAGAGCGATGATCCGGCTATGAAGGTCAAGTCCCTCGGCATCATCCAGGAACTTTTGAACGAACCCTGATCTCATGGAACTCTCCCAATTTCCTGCGGTGAACGCCTGTCTCAACAGCCTCGCCGCCTTGTTCCTGATTGCCGGCTACGTCAGCATCAAGAAGGGAAACCGAATTGCACATCGGAACTGCATGGTTGGCGCGCTGACGGCCTCGGCTTTGTTCCTCTGCTGCTACGTGTATTACCACTACTCAATGCAGAAGTTGCACGGGGAGGCTCACACGCGGTTCGTGAATCCCCAATGGTTCCGTCCCATCTACCTGGCCATACTGGTTACACATCTCGTTGGCGCGATCGCGATCGTTCCGCTGGTTCTCGTCACTGTTGTCCGCGCCATTCGAGGCCAGTTCGAGCAGCACAAGCGTATCGCGCGCTGGACCTGGCCGGTCTGGATGTATGTCTCCGTCACCGGCGTGCTGATTTATTTTCTGCTCTACCAAATCTTCCCGCAGCGTTGACCCTGGCTGGATTTTCCAGTTTTCACCCACCTGCCTGTCGCCTAAGCTCCCCGAGTGCCGTTGTCGGATCGACAATACTTTCTGATCGCCGTGGTCCTCTACGGACTAAGCTCGTTGTACGCGATCTTTCTCCTTCGGCGCGGCTTTAGGGAGGACAACCGCATAAACTACGCGCTGCTGTTTGGCGCTGCGGGGTTTCACACGATGGCGATGTTTCAGCGCGGTTTCTCGCTGCAACGCTGTCCTATCAACAATCTATACGAGGCGACCACGTTCGTCGCCTGGACGATCGTGGCGACGTACGTCGTCTTCGGAGTCTGGAAGCGACTGCGGTTTCTTGGGGCTTTCGCGTCGCCGGTGCTGTTTGGAGTCGGCGTGTTCGCCCTCATGCCGAGCCTCGATCCACCTCACGGCGATCAGCCTGTGTTCACAGGCGGTTGGATGAGCCTGCACGCGGCGCTGATCCTTCTGGCGTATGGCGGACTCGGTCTCAGTGCGATTGCTGCAGTGATGTATCTCTTCCAGGAGCACAACCTGAAGTTCAACAAGCCGCGCGCCGTCGTGTCTCTCATGCCGCCGATGCAGAGGCTCGAAGTGGTCACCGGCGGAATGATGCTGGCGGGATTCATTCTGCTGACGGTGGGCCTTGCGATCGGCGTCGTCTATCTCAAGGCGACTCACGACGTTTACTTCAAGGGCGACCCGAAAATCTTGTGGTCCTTGCTCGTATGGGGCGCGTGCCTTGGTTGGCTCGTCTCGCGATGGGGATTCGCGCAACGCGGCCGACGCCTTGCGTGGGGAACCGTCGGTGTGTTCGCCTTCGTGCTGCTGACCTTCTGGGGCAGCAATCTCCTCAGCGACATTCACAATCCGGCTCCCGACAATTCCCCGTCTGCAATTGGAGGAGCGCGGCCATGATCCTCGTTTTTGGCCTCAGCCACCACACGGCCCCGGTGACGTTGCGCGAGCGCTTCGCCTTTGCGGAGAGTCGCATCGAGGCGGACATGGCCCGGTTGCGCGCCAGCGGCATTGCAGAGGAGGTGGTAATCCTTTCGACCTGCAATCGCGTTGAGCTTTACGTCGCGACGTCGCTCGAACCCCGTATGGCATTCGACCGCGTGCAGCAGTTCGTCCTGGAGACACATCAATGGACCGATCCGGTTCCCGACGCGCTCTATCGTCTTGCCGAACCGCAGAGCCTTGAGCACTTGTTCAAGGTCGCTTCAGGACTCGACTCGATGGTGCTTGGGGAGACGGAGATCCTCGGCCAGATCAAGAAAGCCTACGACCATGCGCTACAACATGGACACACCGGCGCGCGTCTGAACAAGGCGTTTCAACGCGCGTTCAATGTCGCCAAGCTGCTTCGCACCGAGACGAACATTCAGCGCGGCGCCACTTCGGTTGCCGCCGTTGCGGTGGAACTGGCGGAGAAAATCTTCAGCTCGCTGGACGAACGGCAGGTAATGGTCATTGGTGCTGGTGACACCAGCGAGAAGGTCGCCCGGGCGCTCCTGTCCCGAGGAGCGCGCAGCATCCTGGTCTCGAACCGTTCGCACGAACGTGCCGTGGCGCTGGCGCAGGAACTCGGCGGGCGGGCGATTCATTTCGATGCGTGGGCGGCGGAGTTTGCGAACATCGACATCATCATCAGCAGCACCAGCGCGCCGCACTACGTGCTCGATCGCGCCCGCCTGGCTCCGCTTATGGCGCGTCGCGGACATGCGCCGCTGCTGCTCATCGACATTGCCGTGCCACGCGACATCGATCCGGAGGTGAACATCCTCGACGGCGTTTACTTGTACAACGTCGATGACCTTCAGGCCATCGCCAACGATTACCTCCAGCAGCGCAAGGACGAGATTGTGCGTTGCGAGGTGGTGATTCGCGAAAAGGCTCGTGGGCTCTTGAATGCTGGACGTCCGGCATCGGCCCGGAGTGAAACGACCAGCCGGCCGGCTTTCGGTCACGAATGAGTCCCCAATCCGCATTCTCTTCACCGTTCGTCGCATCATGACCGCTCCAGCAACGATTCAGATCGCCACGCGCGGCAGCGCCCTTGCGCTCGCTCAAGCCAACCAGATTCTCGCGCGGTGCCAGGTGGAGTTTTCTGACGAGAACTTCGCCCTCAACATCATCAAGACCACGGGCGACAAGCTGCAGACGGCGTCGCTCGCCAGCGCGGAGTTGCCCAAGGGACTTTTCACGAAAGAGATCGAGGAGGCGTTGCTCGACGGTTCGGGCGATCTCGCTGTGCATAGTTTGAAGGACTTGCCGACGGAGCTTCCTGCTGGGCTGAAGCTCGGCGCGGTCACGAAGCGTGCCGACGTGCGTGATGTGCTCGTTTATCGCCGGCGGGAGTTTCCCGAAGGTCTCATGCTTCGCGGGTTGCCGCACGGTGCGGTACTGGCGACGAGCAGTACGCGGCGGGCGGCACAGGCTCGGGAGGTTCGTCCCGACCTTCAGGTAGTGCCGATCCGTGGCAACGTCGGTACCCGGCTGCGCAAGGTCGCCGAGCAGCCTGAGTTGCACGCGACGATGCTCGCGGCGGCGGGCTTGGCGCGACTGGGTTTCCGCATCAGCGAGGATGGAACTTTGAGCGGCGAGGGCGTTGCGGAGGGTCTCGCCGCGACGGCTTTGGCTGTCGAAGAAATGCTGCCGTGTGTCGGCCAGGCGGCCATTGGCATCGAGATTCGCGCGAATGACCCGCGCCTCGAAGCGATGTGCGTGCGACTGAATCATCGTGACACGGAGATTTGCGTGCGCGCAGAGCGGGCCTTCCTCCGCGCGATGGGCGGCGGATGTCATCTCGCTGTCGCGGCGTATGCCGAACACTCCGGCGACGCGTTGCGATTGCGCGGCGTGTCTTATCTGGGGCAGTCGCCGCGCCGTGGCGACCTCAGTGGCTCATGGGATCAGCCTGAGGGTCTCGGCGCCGAGCTCGCCGCAGCGCTGCTCGCCTGAGCGGAGGCTGAAGTCCTATTGCCTAGGGGCGAAGGTGGAAGCACGGGCCAGTTCCTCCCAAAGCGAACGTTCCCGGTCGGACACTGAGGAAGGTACCTGAACGCGGGTGACGACGAAGAGGTCGCCGCGAGAGCCTTCCTTCCCGAGGCCGCGTCCGCGCACACGCAGGCGCTGTCCAGTCTGCGTGCCTTGCGGGATGCGAATGTTCACCGAGCCATCAGGCGTGGGCACGGAGACGTTGGTGCCGAGTACAGCTTCCCAAGGGGTGAGTTCGAGTTCGTGAATCAGGTATTCGCCCTCGACGCGAAAATCGGGATGCCCAGCCAGCCGGATCGTGAGCATCAAGTCACCTGATCCGCCTCCACCCGCACCGGCCTGGCCCTTGCCGCCGACGCGCAGTCGCTGGCCTTCCAGAATGCCGGCCGGAATTTTTACCTGATGCGTTTCGGTCCGATTGATTGCACCTGATCCGCCACAGGCCGCACAGGCGCGCCGACCGGCGACGGCCTTGCCTCCACACGCTTCACACGGGACACCGCGCTGGAGGGAAATGGATCGCACGCTGCCTTTGAGCGCCTCCTCAAGGGTGACCATCATGTCCGCCTCGATGTCGTCGCCGCGTTGCGCGCTCGGCCCAGTGTCGAAGCCGGCGGGACGCCGGCCTCCGGCTGCGCCGCGTCGTCCTCCAAAAATTTGCTCGAAGAAGTCGCTGAAGCCCGTGCCGTCGAATTCAAATTCAACGCCGCCACCACTGCCGCCGCGACCGTTGCGTGTGCCGCGAGGTTGACCACCGCCGAAGGCTTCCCAGCCTGGCGGTGGGCGGAACTCCGAGCCTTGTTTCCAGTTCGCGCCGAGCGAATCGTATTTCCGGCGCTTGTCCGCGTCGCTCAGGACTTCGTGCGCTTCGTTGATCTCCTTGAACTTTTCCTCCGCGACCTTCTTGTTCTTGGCGACGTCGGGATGGTGTTCGCGCGCGAGCTTGCGAAACGCCTTGCGGATGTCGTCCGCGCTCGCCGTGCGTTCGACGCCGAGGACTTTGTAATAGTCTTTGTATTCGAGGCCCATAGGCAACTGACGAACCTGTCACCAGCGGCGAGAATCATTATGCGCGGCCGTCGAAAGGCGGCCACGCGAAACTTGCCGTCGATCGACACGGACTGGTGGGCAGGCGCGTGAGCGAAGAATAGGACGACCAAGGCGCGATGACAAATCAGTCCTTTTGCCCTGACGCGAGGAGAGGTTCGGCCCGTGAGAAATACCCGGCATGGGATTGGCTAAGATTCGTTCATCTGCCGTTGGTTCGCGGTTTGGCCGGGAATTTCAGCCAGTCGCGCCATGGCGGCGTCTTGAACTTGGACAGTAGTGCCTATGAATCTGCAAAACATTGGAGTGAGCTGGGTTGATATCGTCGTGCTGCTGATGCTGGGCTTCGGGCTTTGGCGCGGGCGTAAGCGCGGCATGTCAGAAGAGTGCCTCGACATCATCAAGTGGGTCGTCACGGTGCTCGCGGCCGGGTTGCTGTATCGGCCCCTCGGGCAGTTGTTCCAGGAGACCACCGGCCTGCTCGGGTTGCTCGGTAGCTATGTGGCGACCTACTTTGTGCTGGTGCTGATCATTGCGATCATTTTCTCGTACATCCGTCGTGGGCCTGGCGAGAAGTTGGTCGGCAGCGACATGTTTGGAACGGGCGAGTATTACCTCGGCATGTTGTCGGGACTTGGCCGTTACACGTGTATCATCATTGTAGCTTTCGCCTTTCTGAACGCGCGGCACTATACGGCTGAGGATATCAAGGCTAGCGAGAAGTTCCAGATGGACAACTACGGCAGCGACTTTTTCCCGACGATGCCTGGTTTGCAGCGGCAGGTCTTCGCGCAATCGATGTCCGGCCGGTTCGTGAAAGAGTTCATGAGTTTGATCCTGATCGACTCGACCGCGCCCGGCACCACCGGCGTGAAGGCCCGCGAAGGTTCCGCGCCGTAGGAAGCGGCGCATCGTGAGGCGGGACTCATCGTGCTGCGACGCGTAGCGCCCCGCAGAGCGGTGCAAACGATACCGAGAGCGTTCGTCTTTCCACTATTCGAGCCGCCCGCTGAACGCGGGCTTGTTTTCTTCCAGCGCGAGAAAACTCACGTCTGCCTGTCGCCCTTGGTGGTCGACGCAATCCAACCTGCTGGCCCGCCTTGCTCAGGCTTCGAGTGCTCGCTACGGTTACGCCCGTGGCTATGGAATTGAACGCGGCTTCGGATAAGGCAAACACCGGCGACGACATCCCGCAGGCGGACACGAAAGTCTTCCTCGTCGGCGCGTCGCTGCTGGCACTGGCGACGTTCGTGGTCGTCGCGTTTGTCGCTGGCTTCCGGCTTCCCGGGGGAGCGACGGCGGATGGCGATGGTGCGCCACGCACGCTGGCGAACTTCAGCTTCACCGAGCGCAGTGGTCGCACCGTGACGCGAGAGGAGATGCGCGGGAAGTATCTGATCGTGAATTTCGTCCATACCGGCTGCTCGATCTCGTGCGCGATGGTAAATCGGCGGATGGCCGACGTGCAGCGCATGGTCGCGGGGCAGGGGGATGTGCAACTGCTCTCTTTCACGGTGGACCCGGGGACGGACACGCCAGCGGTGCTGGGCAAGTTCGCGGAGCAGTTCGGCGCGGACGCGAACCGCTGGCTGTTCCTGACGGGGCGGAAGAGTGAATTGTATCCGTTCATCGAAACCAGCTTCCTTGCCCGCGAGACGAACTCCCTCTACATGGCGATGCCAGGCGGCTTCCTCAAGGCGGACCACATCGCGCTGGTGGACGCGGCGGGAAAGGTCCGGCGCTTCTTCCCCGGTATGAAGTTGGAGACGCCGGCGGCGATCGTCGGAGCTCTGGAGGAACTTCGCGGGGACAGGGCCTCCCCTTGAATCGGAAAAGTATCGGGGCAGTAGCGGCTTCGCCGAGCCGTCGTCGTGGGGAGTCGGATGGTTGACCGTTCCTGTGCGCCAGAAATCCGCCTCCACACTGCGGCGGCGAACACGAGCTTTAGGGCGGCTACAAGGTTTTGCTTTTGTGCCGGGCGCGTTTCCCGTTTCATTCCGCCCGCATGATTACACGCTATTCGCGCCCCGAGATGCGGGCCATCTGGACCGACGAAAACAAGCTCAAGCTCTGGCTTCAAATCGAACTCCTTGCCAGCGAGGCGCTCGTCAAGGAGCGCATCGTTCCAGCCGCGGACTTCAAGAAGATCAAGGCTGGCTGTGACAAGTGGTTCTCGGACCTGCCCGGCCTTGTCGCCCGCCAGCGCGAGTTGGAGAAGGTGCTGAACCACGATGTCATTGGCTTCACGACCGCCGTGGCTGAGGCGATCAATGACCGCGCCAGCCGCTGGTTTCACTTCGGTCTGACGAGCAGCGACGTGGGCGACACCTGTTATGCCGTGCAGATGATGCAGAGCGCCGACCTGCTTATCGCGGACGTGAAGAAGCTCCTTCCCGTCATCAAGCGCCGCGCCAACGAGCACAAGTTCACGCCCTGCATCGGCCGTAGCCACGGCATCCAGGCCGAGCCGACGACTTTTGGCCTCAAGCTGGCGCTGATGCACGACGAATTCGTCCGTGCCCTACGCCGGTTCGAAGCGGTGCGTTCCGTTGTCGCCGTCGGGAAAATCTCCGGGGCGGTCGGCACCAGCGCGCATCTCTCGCCGCGTGTGGAGGCGTACGTCTGCAAGAAGCTTGGGATCGCCGCAGCCCCCATCGCCACGCAGGTCGTCCAGCGCGACATTCACGCGGAGTTCCAGCTCACGATGGCGCTCGTCGGCGCGAGCATCGAGCGTTGGGCGGTGGAGTTCCGTCACCTGCAACGCACCGAAGTGCTTGAAGCCGAAGAGCCGTTCACCAAGGGGCAGAAAGGTTCCAGCGCCATGCCGCACAAGCGCAATCCCATCACTTGGGAACGCCTCACCGGTCTCGCGCGTGTGTTGCGTGGTAATGCGGTGGCGTCGCTGGAGAACGTGGCGCTCTG
>SXGS01010817.1_pt1 | contig 19944 bp, 12 predicted proteins | sample 3174681 | NCBI WGS metagenome assembly SXGS01 (sample SAMN11356861, study PRJNA531348) | freshwater metagenome | isolation source: freshwater sample F1-80 | place: China: Fuxian Lake, Yuxi | collected 2017-12-25 | reverse complement strand
CCGTCGATCCGTGAAATCCTCAACACGCTGCCGACCCCACGGCAGACGATGCTATTCTCCGCCACTCTAGACGCCCAGGTGGGCCAACTCGCCTCCACCTACGTCAAGAACGCCGTTCGCATCGAAACCGCGTCCAGCGCCAAGCCGGTCGACTTGGTCGACTTGCACGCCTATGAGATCGAGCACGACCGGAAGCTCGACCTGCTCACCCACCTGCTCCGCGAGGAAAAGGGCGCGTTCCTGGTCTTCACTCGCACCAAGCACGGCACCGACCGCCTGGCCACCCGCTTGGCCCATGCCGGAATCCACGCCGCCCGAATTCACGGCGGCCGGTCCCAGAGTCAGCGGAATCAAGCCCTGCGCGGCTTCAAGGACGGCGGTTATCGCGTCCTGGTGGCAACCGACGTGGCCGCTCGCGGCATTCACGTCGATTCCATCGCTCACGTGGTGAACTACGACCTGCCGCAGCAACCCGAGGACTTCGTCCATCGCGTGGGACGCACCGGCCGCGCCGGATCCCGCGGCGTAGCGTGGACTTTCGGCACCCGCTCCGAGCGGCACGAGATCAAGCGCATCGAGCGCGTTCTCGGAATCCGCATGACGCGGCGCGAAGCACCCGCTTCGCCCATGGCTCACTGATCCGCCGGCGCGCGATATTCTCGTAGGGATGTTCGCGCGCCTTCCCATTTATCTCGAACGCTTCGTGGCGATCCCGGCCGGAGCGATCCTCGCCGTTATCGCGATCCATTCGGCGTGGACCAACGTTCGCGCGCAGCGCGAGTGGAAGCGTACGCCCGGAATCGTCACCAATGCGGCGGACCCACGTTCGACCGAGGTCAGCCTGGGAGCCATCGAGTCGCCAGAGCGGATCCACGTCCCCACGAACCCGGGCAACATCTACGGTGACTGGACCCATGTTACCGTCCTCGAGAATCCGGCAAACCCCGCCGAACGCCGCATCCTTCACTGGACCTCCATCGCCGACTACTGGCGCAAGCCGCTGCGGTGTCTCGTGGGAATCGCGGGCTTGGCCCTCGGCGTGGCGCTCCTGCGCCGCGCCAACGACCGCTATCCACTCACTTGGAAGCAAGGCGCCTGGCGTGCCTGGGACACCGGATCGCCATCGGCGCCGTTCGTCACCGTGCGCCATCCTTCCAGCGCGTGGAAGGCCCACTGGTTCTGGGGGCTGGTTTTCGGCTTGCCGATGTCACTGGCGATTTTCTCCAGCGAAGAGGATGTCGGCGGCGTCTTGTTCGGCGTCGCGGGATTGATCCTGACCGGGGTGATCGCGTGGTCGGCGATCGAGACAAAGACGTTGGCGATCGTCGCGGACGCCGATGGGATCCTGCTGCGCTCCACTTGGCGGAACCGCCGGGCTCCCTGGGCGGAGATTGGCGAGCTACGCCGCGTGGATGTGGTGAAGCAACTGAACCAGCGCATGAAAACCCGTTCGAGGCGTTCCGCGGTGGGCGGCATCGGAATGTCGTACCAGTGGCGCGTCTACTCGCGGGAAGGCGCGGAGATCCCGCTGACGATCCCCGACGAGTGCGATCCACCCCACGCCCTGACGCGGCTGCTCGACTACGCGCGGGACAAGCACGGCGTAGTGCTGAACCGCTCTGGCGAGCCGGTCCGATAGCGAACCACTTCGCCCAAAAGGACGGGGAAGCTCACCATAGGCGTGTCCGGACCTGGAACGGACTGGCTGGCGTAACATCGCCGAGTCTCGCGACTCCCGCTTGGCTCTGATCTGGAAGCTTGCTGGGCCCGCTGAATGTGGGTCGAGGCTCACTGATTCGTCGACGCCGACGCTCCCCTGAGCGCGGCGATCATGGCGCGCAGCCTACTGGAAAGCACTACCGCAATCATGCTCATCCCCGGCCCGCCATCGAGGCGGGCAAGAAGGGGAACGCTGCCGGCCTCAAGTCGGCAAAACTATTGTGGAGCATGGCACGCGAGATCGCGCAAAGCCTGCTCGACCCGCGAACCCACTGACGCGGAAACCTACGCGAACAAACCCAAAACCGGCGACCCTTCCACCAGCGCCCGCGGCTGCTTCAGATCGTTGAGCACTTCCATTTGCGGATTGATCCCCATCGAGTGGTAGATGGTCGCCACCAGATCCACTGGATGCACCGGCTTGTCGGAAGGCGACGACGCCTGCGCGTCCGATGCGCCATACTGCACCCCGCGCTTGGTCCCCGCGCCCGCCACCACCGCCGAATAGCAATACGGCCAGTGATCCCGCCCGTCCGGTGAATTCACGTTGCCCGAGGTCGACACCCCCAACTTCGGACTCCGCCCGAACTCGCCCGTGCAGACCACCAGCGTGTCCTTCAGCATGCCGCGCCGGTCCATGTCTTCGATCAGCGCCGACAAGCCCCGGTCCAGCTTCGGACAGTGCAGATTCTTCAGCGGCCCGAAATTCGCCGCGTGCGTGTCCCACGCTTCGGTCTCCGGATTCCCGTTCGCCACCGACGGCCAGTTCACCTGCACGAACCGCGTACCCGCTTCGATCAGCCGGCGCGCCGTCAGCAGACTCTGCCCGAACGTGAAGCGCCCGTAACGCTCGCGCGTCTTCTCCGGTTCCTTGTCGAGATCGAATGCGTCGCGCGCCTTGCCCGACAACACCAGATCGAACGCCTTCTCATAGTAGGAGTCGAGCGCGTACGAACTCACCGCCTTCTCGAGATCCTTCATCGATCCGTTGATGCCCTTGAGCAGATCGAACCGGTCCTTCATGCGGCTCTGCGAAACCTCGGGCCGCATCGTGAGATCGTCGAGCTTGATCTCCTTGTTCGGGTCCTGATACAGCCGGTACGGATCGTGCGCCTTGCCGAGGAAGCCGGCCGCGCCTCCCTTGCCGATCACGTTCGACTCCTGCAACGGACGCGGCATCTCCACGAACGGGAACATCGGCACGTCGGGCGGGATCATGCGTCCGATATGGCAGCCCATGTGCGGAAAGTCGCGCGGCGACGGCGGCTCGAGCTGCCCCGACGGCGACACCTTGTCCGGAGCCCAACCGGTCATCATCTGATACATCGCCGCCGTGTGATTGAACAGACCGGCGGGAGTGTAGCTCATCGAGCGGATGAGCGTCACCTTGTCCATCGCCTCCGCCATCATCGGCATGGTCTCGCTCACCTGGATGCCGTCGACCTTGGTCTTGATCGGCTTGAACTCGCCGCGAATGTTCGACGGCGCGTTCGGCTTCGGATCCCAGATGTCGATGTGGCTCGGCCCGCCTTGCAGGAAGACCATGATCACCGACTTCGCCTTGGCGCCGGGCCGCGTTTCGGACTTGGCCGCCGCTTGCGCCTCCAAACGGAGAATGTCGGGCAAGCTCACGCCCAACAGACTCAATCCGCCGGCCCGCAGCAATTCCCGCCGCGACCAGCCGTCGCACGTGCGTCCCGGATGACCAGGTATCGATAGCATCTATAGCCTCCCCGTCTGAAAGCCCGTCTCTGAAAAGGAACTCGCTCCGATTATACTTCCACAACCACTTCCCGTGCGCAGCCCCGCAAATCCATCTCGAACTCGATGCTCTCGATCGGGGGCCGCGAGTAGTGCCACGTCATGCCATGGATCTGGCCTTTCGCCGCCGGCTTCAGGATTTCGTTGACCAGGTACGAGTGGATCTCGAAGACCGTATAGATCTCCGTCACCGTCACCTGATCCCACGCCACGCCCAAGCCTTGGATGCGGCCCGTCATCAGACCCATCACGAAACGCGCCTTCTCGCGGAGCGCGTCCGCCGAGGTCTCGCCGCGCCGAACCACGTCGTGCGGGTCGAGCGAACCCTCCGGCAACTCGCCCGCGCCCGCCACCACGAACGTCTTCGTCTTCGACTTCGAGGGCACGGTGAAGGAGAACCCATACAATGATGGTTCGGCCGGCGCATTCACCTCCGGCGCGATGTTGGTGCGCGCCACTGGATTCAGTCCGTCCATGAGGATGCCCCACGATTCGAGCACCTTCACATATCCCGCGTTGAACTGATTGAATCCCGCGAACGTGAACGGCTTCGGCGAACGCAGTTCCATGCCGCACATCGACTGCGGTGGACGGCCCACGGCCTTCAAATGCGCCGCCACACGGTCGAACCCCGCCTTCAGTGGCAGCGGCTGCCACAGCCTAACGTGTTCGATCTCGAAGCCGGGGCTTGCCACGACGCCCGCCGAGTACGGCGCGATTCCCTTGAGGAAGGAGTAGTTTCCCTTCGGATTGTGAATGAGCATGGTTGTCTTGTATTCCCACCAGTTGGCGTAGAGTTCGAACCTCGGCCACCGTCAGCGGCCTCCAGCGCCCGATCGGTAGATCCCCGATCGTCAGCGGCCCGATCCGCGTCCGCACCAGCTTCAACACGCGGCTGCCCACGGCTTCGAGCATCCGCCGGACCTGCCGGTTGCGGCCTTCCGAAATCGTCAACTCTATGAAAGTGTACTTCTCCGAGTCCCGCGCGCGCTGAACTTGCGCCGGCCGGGTCGGTCCATCGTCGAGTTCCACCCCGTCGCGCAGCCGCTGGAGCTGCTCCTCGGTGAGCAGCGTCGAGGACTTCACCAGGTACGTCTTGGGGACATGCCATCGCGGATCGGTCAGGCGGTCGGCGAGCGGATTGTCGTTGGTGAGCAACAGCAACCCCGTCGTGTCCAGATCCAGCCTGCCCACGGTTCCCACGAACGTCTCCACGCCTTGGAGCAAGTCGTAGACGGTGGGCCGCCCATCGGGATCCTTGTACGTCGTCACGTAACCGCGAGGCTTGTAGAGCAGCACGTACAGCGGATCCTCCGCTTCGAGCGGCCGTCCGTCGAGCGTGACGCGGTCGCGCTCCGGATCCACCCACTCCTCCGCCGACCGGGCGGCCTTGCCGTTGACCTGAATGCGTCCCTCGGAGATCCATCGCCGCGCGTCGGAGCGCGAGCCGAGCCCGGCCTTGGAAATCAGCCGGTCCAGCGTCTTCAGGATCGGGCCGGCCATCCCTACGATTATGGCGCCTGGACTCCTCCCGGGGTTCGGGCCTGCGGGCCTCATCGGTCGAAAACGGTCTCCTCGGGGGCATTGGATCGGTCACCGAAGTAACCCACATCCCATTGCCCACGAATGGCCGCGTTACGGCAACGCCGCGCGACTGGAGATCTCGGGAGCATGAGCGCGAAGCCGAGCCCTGCCACATAGAAGCGCGGCGATGCTTCGATGCCGGTTACGCGTAGGAACGGCACGGCCAACGACACGGCAGGGCGAGGCTTCGCTTAGCCCGTGGTGGGGGGAATCGCCCCGCTCGGTGGGGTGGAGCCGGCGCGTCTCTTCCCCTCTGGGTGGACGACTCGACCCCAAAAGCGGCGATGCGCCGGGGGCCGGCCGGACGAGATACTCGGAACTGGAGTATCGCCCCACCGATGCGTTTTCCTTTCCTCCTCGCGCTGCCCTCCCTGCTCGCCGCCCAAGGCGCGACCTCCCTGCTCCAGCAGGCCGACCCCTTCTCCTGCTTCACCAACGTCGAATCGGACCCCGGCCTCGTCATGACGACGGTCGACGTGACTGGACAGCCCTTCGCCAAAGCGTGGCGTCTCCGGACCGCTTCGCTCGCCGCCAATCCGTGGGAGCGGCGCCTCCGCTGTTACAACGTCAACGGAACCGCGAACGGAAACAAGATCGTCGCCACTTTCTGGGCGCGGGCCGCCGACGCGCCCAGTGGACTCGGCGTCGTGCGATTCGTCGTCGAGGAGAATAACTCGCCCCACGCGAAGGCCGCCGAAAAGACGGTGGCGCTCACCACGCAGTGGCGCAAGTTCGACGTGGCTTTCTCCGCGCCCGCGAATTACACCCAGGCTAGCAGTTATAATCTGAGTTTCTGGGTCAATTTTCAACTCCAGTCCATCGAGATCGGCGGCTTCCAGATTCTCGACCACGGTCCCAACGCCAACTTCGCCACGCTCGGGCTGGCGAACTGGCCCTACGAAGGCGCCGCCGCGGGAGCAGCCTGGCGCGCCGCCGCCGGGGAGCGCATCGAACGCATCCGCAAGCGCGACTACACCTTCGTGGCGCGCCACGCCAGCGGAGCGCCCCTCGCCAACGAGCGGGTTCGCGTGCGGCAGAAGGCGCACCGCTTCGGGTTCGGAACGGCCGTGGCCGCCTGCTTCCTGCCCGGCGCGCCCAACCCCTGCGGCTCGGCGGCCGACCGCGCCGTCTATGGCGAAACCGTCAAGCAGGACTTCAATAAAGCCGTCCTAGAGAACGATCTCAAGTGGCCCCAGTTCGAACTCGACAACGGCGCCCGCGCCGCTTACGGCATCGACTGGCTCCGTCAAAACGGCCTCCCGGTCCGCGGCCATAACCTGGTCTGGCCCGGCCGCGAGTATGTTCCCGGCGACCTTGGCGCCTTCATCGACGCGAACAATCTCTCCGCCGCCCGGAACCGGATATTGACCCACATCGATCAGCTAACATCGCGCACGGCGGGAAAGCTGACCGAATGGGACGTTCTCAACGAGCCTTACCATGTTACCTGGCTCCAGGACGCGCTCTGCCCCGGCAACCGCGCCGCGTGTCCCGACATGGCCGCGTGGTTCCAACGCGCCCGCCAAGGCGATCCCGCCGCCGCGCTCTATGTCAACGAGTACGGACTGCTCGAGGGCGGCTACGACTTCCAGACCATCGAGGGCTTCTCGGCGATCGTGTCCGCCCTCCGCGCCGCCGCGCCCGTCGACGGAATCGGCCTGCAAGCCCATTTCACCAGCGATCTCACATCGCCGGAACGAATCCTGCAGATCCTCGACCTGCTCGCTAGCCGCTTCGGACTACCGGTCCAGATCACCGAGTTTGACATCGACACCCGGGACGAGGAAGTGCAAGCCCGTTACACGCGCGACGTCTTGATCGCCGCGTTCTCGCACTCGTCGGTGAGCGCGTTTCTCAACTGGGGATTCTGGGAGGGCTCGCACTGGCGTCCCAACGCCGCCTTCTACCGCCGCGACTGGACGCGTAAGCCGAACGGACAGGCTTGGCGAGACTTGATCCTTTCGGAGTGGCGGACCAACCAAACCATCGCGGCCGACGCTTCCGGCGTCGTTCGATTCCGCGGCTTCCTCGGCGACTACGACGTGACCTTGGAAAACGATGGAGCCGCGCTGCCGCCGCTCGCGGTCGATCCCGGGCTCGTCTCGGTGACCGTCGACACCTCGCCGCAAAACCTGAAGATCGCAGTCGATGGACTGGACTACACGGCGCCGCGAGTGTTCCAATGGACGCCGGGATCGAGCCATACGATCGAAGCCAAGACGCCGCAAGGGCTGGTCCCGCACGCCTTCTCCGCGTGGTCGCAAGGAGGCGCGCGGCTCCAGACGATCGCCACACCGCAAGACGCGGCTACCTACACCGCGGCTTTCGTCGAAAGCGGCGGACCCGCCGGCTCGGCCGATCCGCCCTCGATTCTCGAGCCCGCGCCTGACCAGACGATCAACGTCGCCGGCGTCACATTCCGATGGTCGCGGAACGGAACGGCCCGCGAGTACGACCTTCGCGTCGCCGACGCGGCCACCGGAGCGGCGGTCTTCACCGGCCGCCTCGCCGGCAGCGACGCCACGCAAACCCTGATCTCGCTGGGAACCGGCGCCTACCGCTTCTTCGTGCGGGCCTGCGCCACACTTCCGGCGGGCCGTTCCTGCACGGCGGAATCCGAGCGCCCCTTCCGGGTCAACCTGCCCGCGCCCACGTCCGCGCCCACTGTCACCGCCCCGGTTCCGGGAGCCGTATTCACGACTTCGACCCAGACATTTCAGTGGACCTCCGTGAACGGCGCCAACACCTACGACATCGAACTGAGCGGAGCCGCCTCGGGCGAGACCGAACTGCGAATCGCCGTGCCCTCGACTTCGCTCTCCACCGTCTATTCGATGCGCGGCGGCCAGTACCGTCTCCGTGTGCGAGCCTGCTCGACCGCCTGTGGGCCGTGGTCCGCGCAGACCGCCTTCACGGTGAACCTGCCGGCCGTTCCTTCCGCCGCGCCGTCCATTACCGCGACCGATCTCTCGCCCACCAACGTGCTCATCACCTACTTCACCGCCGTGCCGGGCGCGGACCTTTACCGCGTCCTTGCCATCCGTCCCGGCGCCGGACCGGGCGGCGGAGCGCTCACCACCGCGTCGGTGACCACATCGCAAACGCAAGGCACGATGCGCTTGCCCGGCGGCCTCGCCCGCGTGATCGTCGCCGCCTGTAACGGCAACGGCTGCGGTCCGTTCAGCGAATCGGTGGCTATGACGCCGCCTCTCGGAAACTCCTCGCTTCCCACCTTGGCCGAACCGGTTCCGGGAACGGTGGCCGATGGGCCGGCGGTGCTGTTTTCGTGGTCCCGCGTACCGGGCGACGACGGCTCGAACACCACGTACCGGCTGTACGTGCAGGACCTGTCACGCCAGTCGGCCGCGCTCGACGTGCTCACAACCGCGAACTTCCACGCCGCCGGATTCCGCGCCGAAGGTTCCCGCTACGACGCCACCGTGATCGCCAACCCCGGCCCGTCGCAAGTACAAGGACCCGCCGTGGGCTTCACCGTCCGCGGCGCCAGCCCGGCTTCACCCCTGGTGGTCCAGCCGCGTCATGAGAGCCGGCTGCCGGGCGGCAACGTGCAACTATCGTGGACCCCGGTGCGCGGCGCGTCGCTGTATCAATACTACGTGGCCGTGCTCGGCGAATCCTCGGCCGCGGCCACCGGCATCACGCCGGGTCTGCTGGTCCAGGCGCCCCTACCAGGCTCGGCGGCGGGGACGCGCTATAGCGCCATCGTGCGGGCGTGCCAGGCAGCGTCGTGCGCCGCCGAATCGGACGCCGGCTGGGGACCGTGGTCGATCGCGGGCGGCACCGGCGTCTCCAACTTCACTCTGCTTCCATGAAAATCAAAGGCGGCCCCCGGGATGGGAGCCGCCTCGAGTTGGATCAGCCGCGCGGTCAGAGCCGCCGGGAATCCGCGCGACACGAAGCTGCCGCGGTTGGTGACTCCGGCGCCGGTGCACGCGCGGACCTCGAACGTGAACGTTCCGGCCGGCAGGTTGATCACCGTGCCAGCGGAAGCCGCGCCCCACAGTTGTCCGGTGAATACCGGCTGGGCCAAGCCCGACGGAGTGACCCGCACGTCATAGCCGGTGGCGCCGGTGACGGAACTCCAGGTGAAGGTGACGTTGGGGACATTGACCAGAAGCCGGCGCTGAGTAGCGACACGATCGCGGCGCCGTCGGCGTACTGCGAGGCATCGGCCATCCGGCGGCCAAACCCAAGTAGTTCCCGGAGTCGACGATGGCGATGGCAGCGGCAGCGATGCCGGTCTTGTCCCATTGGATCGCTGTCCAGCCCCAATCGATAGGTTCAGACACTTTGGAACGGGCCGGGTCCACGGCCACCACCGTGTCGCCCGGGCTCTCGTACACCGGAACTTGGGCCACGACGCGAACAGCCAATCTAGCTAGCGGCGATTCGCAGTTTAACTTAGTCCAGCTTGACCCGTTGCGCCGTCGTCAGGAACAGCAACGACGCCAGATACCGGAAGCGGGCAGGCGGAGGCGGCGCGGCGTCCTCCTCGCGCTTTCGTCGGTTCTTGGAAAGCGCGTGCCAACCGATCGGCGGGAAAAGGGTCACGAATCGAGCCGCGATGCGCGGGGAAAAAATTGACAACTCCGTCAGGAACCTGCTAACAAGGTTTCATGAACTTTGCTTTGGGAACTCTGCTGTCCCTTGCCCTGTTGGCAAATGGAGCTTTTGCCCAGTCCGCCACGGGTGACATCACAGGCTCTGTCGCCGATTCCACGGGAGCCTCCGTCGCCGGTGCAACGGTGACGATTTCCAACCCCGCGACCGGCGCCAACCGCTCTCTGGTCACCAACGATCAGGGCATCTATTCAGCCCCGGCGTTAAATCCAGGCGTCTACACGGTAAAGGTCGAAAAGACCGGATTCCAGGCTCAATCCCGCGCTGGCGTCGAACTCCAGGTGGGCCAGACCGCCAACCTCGACTTCGCGCTATCGGTCGGCAACGTCAGCGAAGTGGTCGAAGTCACCGGCGGCGCGCCGGTGCTGGACACCGAGACCACGTCGGTCGGAACCGTCATCGAAAACAGACGCATCGTCGAGCTTCCGCTGAACGGCCGCAACTATCTCCAACTCGCCTCGCTGATTCCGGGAGCCACCACCAACGGACCGGCTTCCAGCCAAGGCCAGCAGCGCATGGGCGGCGCGCGGAATCAGTTCGCGCTCAACGTCGCCGGACAGCGCGTCCACTTCAACCATTACTCGCTCGACGGCATGGAGAACACCGACCCGAACTTCAATACCTATCTGTTCCTCCCGTCCATCGACGCGCTGCAGGAGTTCAAGGTCGAATCGGGACTGTTCTCGGCGGAATATGGCCGTGCCATCGCGCAGGTGAACGTGTCGACCAAAGCCGGCTCCAACCAACTGCACGGCGTCGGCTTCGCCTTCGTCCGCAACGCGTACTTCGATGCCCGCAACTTCTTCGCGCCGGTCAATCCTCCGTTCAAGCGGAACCAGTTCGGCGGAACGGTTTCCGGTCCGGTCTTCCTGCCGAAGCTGATCGATGGCCGCAACAAGTTATTCTTCATGTTCAACTATGAAGGACTGCGGGAACGCCGGTCCCTGACGCAGACCAACACTCTGCCCGACGCCCGCTTCCGCTCTGGCAACTTCGGATTCCTGAATCGCGCGATTCGCGATCCGCAGAATCCGGGCCAGGTCTTCCCGAACGGGATCGTCCCCGAGAGCCGCGTCCATCCGATTTCGCGGCGGGTGTTGACCGACTTCTACCCGTTGCCGAACCAGGCGGGCGGCGGCGCGCTCGGCATCGCCAACAACTACCTGAACGACGAATCGCGCCGCACCGACGGGAACCAATTCACGTTCCGCTCCGATCTGACGGCATTCCAGAACGACACCTTCTTCTTCCGCTTCTCGCAAACCAAGGAGCCGCAGTACATTCCTTTCGCAATCAAGGATCAGGGCAACGTGGTGGGCATCCTCGGCCAGCAGGGCATCTTCGGATACACGAAGGTGATTGGCGCCAACAAGGTCAACGACTTCAAGTTCGGCATGAACTACTTCACCTCCGAGAACATTCAGCAGCGCGCCTTCAAGCGCAACGTGGTGGGTGAACTCGGGCTGCAGGGCATCTCCCAGGATCCGCTCTTCTGGGGCATCCCCGTTTTTCAGATCTCTGGGTTCGGCAACGTCGGCGAGTGCAACGATTGTCCCTTCGTGAACTGGAACACGACGTTTCAATGGACCGATAACTTCTCCTGGACCGTCGGCAAGCACAGCCTGCGCATGGGCGGCGAGGTCCGCCGGCTGCGGTACAACCAGATCGGCGCGGTGGTTCCGCGCGGGCGTTTCACCTGGAACGGCCAGTACACGGGCGAGCCGATGGCCGACATGCTGCTCGGCGTGATGTCGGGCACGGAAGGCCAGGTGGGCGCTCCCATCGCGAACTTCCGCCAGAATTACCTGGCGCTCTACCTGCAGGACACCTACAAGGTGACCTCGAGACTCACCGCGAACTTCGGTCTGCGCTGGGAATACGAGTCGCCCTACGCCGACAAGCACGACGCCATCGTCAACGTCGACTTCGCCTGGGACAACTCGCGCGAGCCCACCTTCGTCCGCGCCGGCACGGGCAGCATTAACGACGGGAATCCGCAGTTCCCGGCGCCTGCCACTTGGCAACTCGTTCGAGACGGACGGTTCGGACGCGGAGCGGGCAAGCCCGATCGCAACGACATTGGACCCCGGGCGGGCCTCGCCTATCAGTTGAACTCGAAGACGGTGCTACGCGCGGGCGGCGGCGTCTATTTCGTACGCGACATCGGCAACGCCGTGTTCGACATCGTGCGCAACATCCCCTTCACGATCCGGCAAGCCGAAACCGCCGACACCACGCGCCCCAACCTGACTTGGAACCGCCTGTTCACCGCCACCGGCGCGCCGAGCTTCCTGCTCATCAACCAGTTCGGAGAGCGGACCTCTTACGTGACCCAGTGGCAAGGCTCGATTCAACGCGAGTTGAACAAGAACATGTCGCTCGAAGTGACGTACATGGGTTCGGCCGGCATCAAGCTCCGCCGTCTCACCTCCTACAACAATCCCGAACCGCGTCCGGGCAACCCGAACCTGAACCGCCCGTTCCCCAAGTTCAATGGCAGCTTCCAGAACATGAACGCGCCCGGCCACTCGAACTATCACTCGCTGCAGATGCGATTGCAGCACCGGTTCGCGAACGGCTTCACGCTGCTCGGATCGTATGCGTACTCGAAGTCCATCGACAATGGCTCCGGCGTGCGGACGACCGACGGCGACCCGCTCACGCCTTCCGACAACTACAACCTGGCTCATGAACGGGGACTTTCGGCCTTCGATTTCCGCCAGCGCTTTACCGCCTCGTTCCTCTACGAACTGCCGTTCGGCCGGGGACGCATGATGAGCATCGCCAATCCGGTCGCCAACTTCGTCTTCGGCGGCTGGCAGTTGGGCGGCATTCTGACGTTCCAGGATGGCTTCCCGACCACGGTCTTCTGCGGACCGGGCAACGTCCAGAACGGCGGCGGCTATTGCAAGCCGGACGCCGTTTCCAACGCCAAGCCGAATCTGCCGGACGGGCAACAGACGATCGCGCGATTCTTCAACACGGATGCTTACGTCGATCGCGTGGGAGTGGCTCCTGGCGCCGCCCAGCCAGTGTTCCGCTACGGAACCGCCGGCCGCAACACCGTGATCGGACCCGGCATCGCGAGCCTCGACATGTCGATGAACAAGTTCTTCCGGTTCCGCGAGCACCACGCGCTCGAGTTCCGCGGCGAATTCTTCAACCTGCCGAATACGCCGATCTTCGGCCAGCCGGGTACGACGCTCCGGACGCCGACGTACGGTGTGATCAGCGGCACGCGCATCGACTCGCGTCAGATCCAGTTGGCGCTGAAGTACAGCTTCTAGAGGGATGAGGGCGGCGGACCCGGCGTTCCGCCGATCCGTGGCTTCGTGGTACACTCCGGCGGGATCTCTCAGCGGGATCTCGAACAAGGCCAACGGCAGAAAGGAGGCGCGATGAAGCTTCGTACCAAGATTCGGTCTGGCAAACTCGCCGCCAATCACAATCAGAGAGGCAAGTAACGCCTCTAGGCGGGTGGCCGGCGCGAAGGAGATCCAACCGCCGGCCTGCCCTTCTTTGCAACGCCGGGCGGCCTCATCCCCTGCCGCTTCAGCGAGCCGCTTGCTGCCGCGCCTCGCCCCGCCGCATCCGGAACGGCTCGCTCGCCACAATCTCCTGGATCATCGTGCCGAACCGGTAGCCATCCTTGACCACCCCCTCCACTACCGACCGCACCACCGGCTTATCGTACGACTCGAGTCCACGGCCGAGCGCATAAGTCATCAGCTTGGTAGCCAGGTTGGACGTCATGGCTCCGGCGTCTTCGCGCAGGAGCCGCCGCATCTCGGCGGGAGTCGCGAACGTCTTGCCGCCGGGCAGCGCACCCTGGGAGTCCACCGGGAACTGGCCCTCGTGCGTGCGCCACGCGCCGACGGCATCGTAGTTTTCGAAGCCGAACCCGAGCGAGTCCATCTTGTCGTGGCAAACCGAACAGGCCGGATCGGCGCGGTGCTTCTCGAGCTGCTCGCGCAGCGTCATCGTCTTGCCCGCCTCGCCTTCCTTGAGCGGCGGAACGTTCGGAGGAGGCGCGGGCAGCTTGTTGCCGAGGAAGTTCTCGAGCACCCAGATGCCCCGCTGTACGGGCGATGTGCGCGTCGGATACGACGAGATCGTGAGGACGCTCGCGTGCGTGAGAATGCCGCCGCGCTGGTCCGAATCGAGCTCCACGCGGCGGAACTGGCGCCCTTGCACGCCGGGGATTCCATAGTGGTTCGCAAGCCGCTCGTTCAGGTAGGTGAACTTGGCGTCGGCGAAGTCGCGAACATCGCGATTCTCGCGGAGCATCGCCACGAAGAACAGCACGGTCTCCCGGCGCATGGCCTCGCGCAGATCGGCGTCCCAGCCTTTGAAGCGGCGCGAGTCCGGCGTCGCCGTGTCCAGGTTGCGGATCTCGAGCCACTGGCCGGCGAAATTGGCGGCGAACGCCTCCGCCTTGGGATCGGCCAGCATGCGCTTCACTTGCGCGTTCAGCGTCTCCGGCCGGGAGATCGCGCCGGACGCCGCCAGTTGGAACAACTCCGCGTCGGGCATCGAACTCCACAGGAAGTACGACAGCCGCGAGGCGAGTTCGAAGCCGTCCACCGGATGCGCGGCGGAGGGATCGTTCGGGTTCGGGTCGCGCTCGACGCGGAACAGGAAGTTCGGCGACACCAGGGCCGCATTGACCGCCAGCGCGATGCCCTGCTCGAACGTATCGCCTTCCTTGGCGGCCGCGCGCACGAACCGCATCATCTTCTCGACATCGGCCGCCGAAGCCGGCCGGCGCCAGGCGCGCGACAGGAAAGCGGTCAGGATCTTGCGCGCGCAGGCATCGTCCGGACGGCCGGGCTGCGCGGGGGAGCACACGAAAACGCGCTTGTGGCTCTCGGGAACATCGGCCGCGGTGAATGGTCCGCGAAGCTCGAGATTGTCCACATGGAACGCGTCTTTCTCCACGTCGAACGTGGCGCCTTTCGGCTTCTCGTGCGCATCCGCGCCAGGCCACGCGAACGCCGCGCCCAGATCGCCGTCGCCGGCCGGAACGGGCACGCGCACGTCCCACGACCGCGTCTTGTCCTGGCCGAACACCACGTCCACGATCTTGACTACCTTGCCGTTGACCACGATCGCCAGGGGCGAGGGCGGCGCGTCCGGCACACCGCGGCCGCGCACCGCGAGTTTCAACTCGTATTCACCGGTGGCCGGAAAACGGTGCCGCACCAACAGCCCGCCCTTGACCACCAGACGGGCGCCCTCCGGATCGGCCGGAACATACTTGGCCTGTCCCGTTTTTTCGGCATCGTAGCGTTCCATCAGCGGCTTCGGCGCCGGACCGGCCCGCAACGCGATCTTCACCACGCGATCGGCCGCGCGCAGATACTTCTCCATCAGCGCCGGCGACAGCGAAAGCACGTCGCCAATATTGTCGAACCCGTGGCCGGAGTCGTCGAGCGGAAAGTCGTTGGCCGGCCGGAACTCAATGCCCATCAGGTCGCGGATGGTGTTGTCGTACTCGGCCCGATTGAGGCGCCGCGCGGTGACGCGGCCAGGATCGGGCTTGCGCGCGCGATCGAGCGCCAGCACGTGGTTCTCCGCCCAAGCCGTGACGGCCGACGCCGCCTTGGCATCGGGACGAGGCGCGCCCTTGGGCGGCATGGAGCCCGATCGCACGCGCTCGGCGATCTTCTCCCAAGCGTCGCGTTCGGCGCGCGCGACAGCGGGATCGCGCAGCCGTTCGACATCCAGATTGGCGGTCTTCGCCTTGGCGTTGTGACAAGCGGCGCAGTAGCGCGACAGGAACGGAGCCACCGTGCTTTCGAAATCGCCGGTTTGCGCGAACGCCGCGGCCGGCAGCGCGAGCAGGAATGCGCGTGTGATGGACACTACGTCGATTCTATCGCCGCCGGGCCGTCGTACAATGGGGCAGGCGGAAACCCATGCCCGTGAATAACCACACCGACATCTTCGGACGGCGCGACTTCATGAAGATCGGCTCCCTGGGAGCGTTGGGGCTGAATCTGCCCCACGCGCTTCGCGCCGCGGCCACGAACAAGCCGGCCAAGGACCTCTCGGTCATCCTGGTTTGGCAGTCGGGAGGCTGCGGACAGCAGGACACGTTCGACATGAAGCCGGACTCGCCCAAGGAATACCGCGGCGAGTTCAGCCCAATCCCGAGCAATGTCCCCGGCATCCAGGTCTGCGAGCACCTGCCGCGCACGGCCAAGGTGATGGACAAGATGACCCTGCTGCGGTCGATGAAGTCGCGCGAGAACAACCACGAACGCGCGATCAACTACCTGCTCACCGGATACCTGCCGCTTTCCACCATCGAGTTTCCTTCGATCGGCGCGGTGGTGTCGAAGGAGAAAGGCTCGCGCAACGGGCTGCCTCCTTACGTGGCGGCGCCGAATACGTTCCCGTCGTATGGCGCGGGCTTCCTCGGTGGAGAACACAACCCGTTCATCTCCGGCGACGCCAACGTCACCGGCTACAAGGTGCGGGATCTGACGTTGCCCGCCGATGTCGACTGGACCCGCCTCGGCAACCGCCGCTACCTGCTCGAACAAATGGACAAGCGCTTCCGCGCCGTGGAAGCCTCGCCCGACTTCAAGGCGCTCGACGGATTCCACCAGCGCGCCTACGATCTGCTTTCGTCGCCCGTCGCCAAGAAGGCGTTCGACGTCGAAGCCGAGCCCGCCAAGCTTCGCGAACGCTATGGCCGCACACCGGTGGGACAGGGCTGCCTGTTGGCCCGCCGCCTGGTGGAGAACGGAGTCCGCTTCGTGACCGTGGCCAAAGGCTGGCTGAACTACGACACGCACGGCGACAACTTCAACACCATGAAGAAGGTGCTGCTGCCCGAGTTCGATCCCGCTTTCGCCACGCTCGTCGAGGACCTGTCCGATCGCGGCATGCTCGACTCGACGCTCGTCATCGCGATGGGCGAGTTCGGCCGCACACCCAAAGTGAACGACGGCGCCGGCCGCGACCATCACAACAAGGCATGGACCGTCGCTTTCGCGGGCGGCGGCTTGACCGGAGGCCGCGTCATCGGAGCCACCGACAAGACCGCCACCGAAGTCACCGACACACCCGCCGAGCCCGAGGACCTGATGTACACGCTGTACACGATGCTCGGGATCGACCCAACCAAGGAATATCACACCTCCATCGGCCGTCCCACGCGCGTCGCCAACGGCGGCTCGTTGATCAAAGGCCTGATCGGCTGATTCGCTTTTTCGTCCATCATGACTAATCCATTCGACCTACACGGCAAAACTGCCCTCATCAACGGCGCTTCGCGCGGAATCGGCCTCGCCATCGCGAAGGCAATGGCCGCGGCCGGCGCCCACACCATCCTCGCGTCCCGCTCGGCGGACAAGCTGAAGAAGGAAGCCGAGGCCATCGTGGACGCCGGCGGCTCCGCCGAAGCCTTCGAACTGGACATGGCGAGCCAGGCCTCCATCGACAACTGCGTCGCCAACATGCCCGCCATCGATATCCTGGTGAACGTCGCGGGAACCAACGTTCGCAAGCGGTTCAAGGACTTCACCAAGGAAGAATGGGACCGCATCATGCAGACCAACCTGCATGGCGTGGTGGAACTGACCCGCGGCATCGGGCAGAAGATGGTGGATCGCGGACAAGGCGGCAAGATCATCAACATCGGCAGCATGATGTCGATCCTCGGCCTGCCCTACCTTACCGCGTACGCGATCACCAAGAGCGGACTCTGGGGTCTGACCCGCGTCCTGTGCGCCGAGTGGGGACGTTTCAACATCCAGGTGAACTGCATCGCGCCCGGCTTCATCATCACCGACCTGAACCGGCAGATGTGGGAGCCTCAGCACATGAGGGACTGGCTGCGCGGGGTGCAAGGCGATCCGCGTCCCGGTACTCCCGAGGATTGCGCGCCGTTAGCGGTGTTCCTGGCGAGCCCCGGCTCCAACTACATCAACGGCCAGTGCATCGCCGTGGATGGCGGGTTTTCCACCACCCGTGTCTGGCCGTTCGAACCCGCATAAACGCCGAAGAATTCACAAGTTTTCCAGCGCGGCGGCCGCTCCCGCAAGCTATAGTGAATGCTCGAGGAGACCGCTCATGAAAAAACTACTGCCTGTCTTCGCCGCGTCGTGCCTGTTCCAACTCGCCAGCGCCGCGCCGATCTACTACTTCACGAACCTGAACGCCGCCAGCGAGAATCCACCCAACGCGTCGACCGCCACCGGCACGGCGGAGGTGATCTTCGACAGCGCCGCGGACACCATGCGCGTCGTGGTCGTTTTCTCCGGCCTCACGGGACCGATTACTGGCGCGCACATCCACTGCTGCGTCGCAGCTCCGGGAAACGTGGGAATCGCCTCCACGGCCGGAGGCGTGTTCCCAGGCTTCCCGGCCGGAACCAGCGGCGTCTACGATCAGACGTTGAGCACCGCCCAGGCAACCACCTTCCGCGCGGCGTTCGGTGGCGGGACGGTGGCTGGCGCCGAGGCCGCGCTGGCGGCGGGACTCGGCAACGGGCAGGCCTACCTGAACCTTCACACCTCGGCGAACCCCGGGGGTGAAATTCGCGGCTTTCTGCAGACCGCGCCAGAGCCCGGGACGTTCGTTCTGTTGAGCGGCGCGTTGGGCGCTATCGTACTGCTTCGGCGGCGCAAGTAACCAGCGGCCGCCTCGCACGCTATGGTGGGTGAGTGATCTTCTACTTCAACGGCGGGCTGGACCTGGGAAACGGATGGCCCGTTTGGGGCCACGCGATTCTCGCGGCGATCTGCGCTCTCGGAGCGTGGTTCGCCGCGAGCCATTTTTGGCGGGCCTCCGGCGCGTTCCTGGCGCTTGTGGCGCTGTGGGCAACCGCCGGAGCCGCCATTTCGCACCTCGCCTTCCATGTGGCGAGCGTCCCACCCATGCCCGCGGCGAACTTCATGAGCCGGGGCGAAGGCCGCGCCCTCGACTTGGGCTGCGGCTCCGGCCGGGCTACCATCATGCTCGCGCGGGCGAGGCCGGCTGTCGCCATTTCGGCGCTCGATAGCTTAGGAGCCGGAACCGCGCGGCTCCGCGCCAATCTGCGCGCGGCGGGGATCGACCGGCGCGTGGAAATCGTGACGGCCGACATGCGGCGCATCCATTCCGCCGACGACGCCTACGAGGGGGTCGTCAGCGCCTACGCTATCGACGGCCTGGACCGGGATGGCATCCGCGAGACACTGCACGAGGTGGCGCGCGTGATGAAACCGGGAGGGGAGTTCCTGCTGATCATCGCCCGCGCCGATGCCTGGATGCGGTTCGTTTATGGGCTCTTGCCGAAGTTCCGCCAGGTGCCCGCCGGCTTCTGGCCGCAAGCGCTCGGCGAAGCCGGGCTCTCCATCTCCGAGCAAGGCGCCGGGCCGGGAACGGCCTGGTTCCTCTGCCGCAACCGCAAGTAACGCGGCGGGCGGCGGTTCGATCAATGCCGGAAGTGCCGCACGCCCGTGAAGACCATCGCCAAGCCGAGCCGGTCCGCCGCCGCCACCGCTTCGTCGTCCTTCACCGATCCGCCCGGCTGGATCACCGCCGTGATGCCGTGCCGCGCCGCGTCCTCGATGCCATCGGGGAACGGAAAAAACGCGTCGGAAGCAAGCACGCAGCCGCTTAACGGCAGCGCCGATTTCATCGCGCCGATCTTCACCGAATCCACGCGGCTCATCTGTCCCGCGCCCGCCGATAGGCTCTGCCCGGCGCGTGCGTAGACGATCGCGTTCGACTTCACGTGCTTCACCACTTTCCACGCGAATTCGAGCGCGCGCCACTCCTCTCCCGACGGCGCGCGTTGGGTCTTCACCACCGCCGCCGCGCGATCGAGCCGGTGCGCGTCCGCCGTCTGCGCAAGAAAGCCCCCGCCGATCGACTTCACCACCAGACCGTCGCTCGCCTCCGCCGCCACTTCCAGCACCCGCAGATTCTTCTTCGCGGCGAAGCGGGCCAGGGCCGCTTCCGTGTATCCTGGCGCGGCGATCGCTTCGGTGAAGATCTTGGTGGCCTCGATCGCGGTCTCTTCGTCCACGGTCCGGTTGAACGCGAGCACGCCGCCGAACGCCGAAATGGGATCGGCCTCGTATGCCTTGCGGTAGGCCTCGGCGAGCGTGGACTGTTCCGCGCAACCGCACGGGTTGGTGTGCTTGACGATGGCCGCCGCCGGCCCTTCGAACTCGAGGATCAATTGCCACGCCGCGTCCCGATCCACCAGATTGTTGTGGGAGAGCTCCTTGCCCTGCAACT
>SXGS01439337.1_pt1 | contig 19951 bp, 18 predicted proteins | sample 3174681 | NCBI WGS metagenome assembly SXGS01 (sample SAMN11356861, study PRJNA531348) | freshwater metagenome | isolation source: freshwater sample F1-80 | place: China: Fuxian Lake, Yuxi | collected 2017-12-25 | reverse complement strand
GTCGCAGGACTCGGCGGCCCGGCCGCTGATGACGCCGATGGCGATCTCGCTCGGCGCGACCCTGTGATCCGTGGACGCCAAGCGGGCGTCACGCTCAAGCGGAGCGGAGGAGGGCGTTCCTTTTGCCTGATCTAGCGCCATTCGCGTGATCGCCTCCGAGATTGGACGGTACCGACAGGCAGCAGCGGGTCCAGGCCGTGCTCCCGACCCGGCATTGATGGCGTTCCCGGACTTGCCGTCGGACTCCCGATGCAGGCCCCCGCATGCCAGGGACGCGCCCCCCACGACGTGGAGCAGCGCGTATCATGCAGGTCGCCGACGCCGGTCCCTACGAGATCAACCGGAGCGACCGGGCGTCGACGTGATGGGGTCCGCGTCCGCACGGCCGCCGGATATGCCGGCACCGCTTCCATGCCGCCGGAATGGGAGGGACGGACGCTCCGTATCCCGGCGCACCTTTCCCGCACGGAAGGTCCGCGCCCTGCCTGGGACAGCCGGCAGACGCCGGGGGGTTGTTGGGAACCCGATATGCCGAGGTTTCGATCCCGCGGCGGACGGCAGAGGCTCAGGGCGCCTGCGGCTGCCGCTCGCCGCACGTTCGGGAGGGGTGTCGAGCCGAGAAGCCGAAGCGAGGCGGGCATTCGATATCGGCGGGAGGACGCCTCAGGGACCCCTCCCTTGAACCCGTCAGGCTCCCGAAGCAGCCTGCCCCGAAGGAGCGCCGACCGTGCGGGCGCAGCGGGCTCGAATAAGCGAACGGCGGCAGGAATCGTTAGGTGCAAATCCATTCTCGGCGGTCGCGGCTGCGCCGACGTGAGCACAGGCCGCCCGGCTCGTCTTTGACCGAGGTCAAAGAGCGGTTCTTCGGAAACCCTCAAGAGGCGCCCTGAATCCCAGGAGCGAGCCATGTTCAAGGAGGAGGTCGGCGCCGCAGGCGGACTGCTGCGCGGCCATGAGCTGTTTCATGAACTCGACGAGCCGAGCGTCGATGCGGTGTTGGGCCGGGCGAGGGTGTCGCGTCTCGGCCCGGACATGCTTCTTACCAGGCAGGGCGACCCTCCCAAGGAGTTGACCCTGCTCGTCTCCGGACAGGCGAAGCTCACCCGTGTGACCGACGACGGGCGGCAGTCCACCATCCGGTTGCTGGGATCCGGGGATCTGATCGGCTGCGTCGCGATATTCCGCGGGTGCCCGTATCCTGCGAGTGCGGTCACGCTGGGGACTTGCGATGTGTATGCCTGGCCGCGCGAGCACCTCGTGGCTCTCATGATGAGCCACCCGCGGCTTACGATGAATGCGCTCTCGATCATCAGCGGCCAGCTCATCGATGTGGCGTATCGCGGGAGCATGCAGGGTAGCGAGCCGGCCCGGCGCCGCCTCGCGACGCTGATCATGACGCTCACGCCGGCGGCGGATGATGCCGCGGGGCGGGACGGCGTGGTCAGGATGACCCGTCAGGAGCTGGGCGAGCTTTGCGGTGCGACGTTCTTCACGGTCAGCCGCATCCTCTCGCGCTGGGCACGTGCCGGCATCGTCGCCTCGGGACGCGGATCGGTCCGCATCATTGATCGTGCCCGCCTAGCCCGCATCGCTTCCGGTGGACCGTCGGTTGCGTGCGAAGGTGCGAAGCGGTGCAACTGACCGGACGGCGCCCCCGGCGGCCATCGGTGAAATCACGGTTCCGCCGAAGCCTGCCCGAAGGCGGGTTCGAACCTCGTGGCCCGGACGCCGTCGCCCTCCGGACCTACCCTCCTCCAGCGTCTTCGCGGCCGGTGAACGGCCTACGCGTCATGAACCTAACGCGGCTCCGGATCCTCCGCGTCACATCCCTTTCCGACGCCGAGCGCCTGCGAGAACAAGGATCCGAGGATTGGGTCGGCCCAATCGTTCGGCAAGCGCATGTAGAGGCTCGGTCTTCGAACCAAGCCGCAGTGGAACCGACCGTTTTCAAATTCCAAGGCCGGGCAAGGCCCATGGATATCGGGAGAGATGTACTCGCGGGCCAACCCGCAAGGCTCCACCGCGCAACAGTACCCGCAGCCGTTACAGGGTTCCCCGAGGAGCGGCTTCGCCGGTCCCCGTTCCGGTTGGATGATGCTCGACACCGAACCTCCTAGCATAAGCCGGCCGCGATCGACGATCATAGCGCCGTAGAATCGTCGGCCTTCCGTCACCTTGCCGATTCGGCCCTCGTCGCCAAGCCGGCTGCCGCCCTCCCAACGAACACACGACGAGCCCTAAGCTGCGGAGGACCGGATATGCGGAGCGCCGTATCCGGGCCGGAATAAGAGCCGTCCATTCTTCAGACGAACCGCCCGGTATTTCGACGCGAGCACTCCTCGCAGAAAGACATTTCCCCGTCGGATACATCTCAGATCCGTCGAGATTACGGCCACGCCGTGTTCCTCGAACACCCTGAATATCCAATCCCACTGAGCTTGGTCTCGCGAGAGACGGTCTGGGTTTTCGATCAACACGGCGTCGAATGTTCGAGCCCGTGCCGCCTCCGTCAGCGCCTTGAAGCCCGGACGGGCGGCACTCGCGTGCGCATGACCGTGATCGGTAAAGACACCGACCGTGGCCGAGCCGGCCATGCGTGAGCTGGCAGAGCGGCATGACCGAAGCTGACGAGCCCAGTCGTCCCGAGACGGCGTGGAACCAGCGCGAGCATAGAAGGCCACACGGAGGCCGTCAGTCGGTGAGTCGGTCGGTCGCTTTTCGGTTGTATCGACCCTATCCGATTCGACAGCAGTTATGTGGATGGCCAGAGAGCTCTCGTGCACGATCGCCGCCGCCCGTACCTGTTCCGTCGATCTGTTGCTATCGATGTGCCGCACGTTGTCGCCCTTTCTTCGGCTTAGTCCGTGGATCACGTCGCCTCTGGGACAGCCGTGATCGTCGTAAATCAACTGCACGTTTTCTCACAGCGCATCAAAACGGTGGCGTTGCTCGACGAAAGTCCCTGGTTCGAGCAGCCAGCGCACGTCTGAACCCTCTGCCGGCGGTGCCGTCCACAGTTCATCCGGCGGATCATGTCCGCCCGTCGTCCTGCCGATGGCACAGGAATTCCGAGTCGACGCGGCCGCCTCGCGCACGGTGAGGTATCTCGTCATCGCGCCCTCTCGTCCCACCACCGCGAGGGCAGCTAAAGGACGGGGTGCTCGGACCAGCTTCAGTCCAGGTCCATTGCAAGAGGCAAGGCTATGGCCCTGGTCTAGGTTGCTCGCCGTGTCTCCGGCACGCCGCGGCACCCGGCGCGGACAAGCTTGACCATGCCGGCGACACCCATGCGATGGGCGCTCGTAGTTGCCCTGAGCCGAGTGGGGTTGAACGCGACGATCCTCAATCGCAGGGCCGACCGTTACGGCGGGCGGCTTCCTCATGATGTTTAGGAACCAGGCGCCGTCCTTGCGGGAAGGCCTAGCTGCCGGACAGCCGATGGTTCCGTATCCGCAAGGGCCTACGGTCTTGAAGCGCGCCGACCGCGGCTGACGGCGACGGTAGGGGGAGTGGTGTTCAGGTCGCTCAGGGACGCAGGATCTCCCGGCACCGACGCTAGCGAGGATCCCTCCTCGACGCGACCAAGGATCGGGGCCGGAGCGCTCCAGACCGCACGAACGAAGCTCGCGCGCCTGGGTCTGACGCAACGCGACGGCACGTGCTCCCGATGCGGACAAATACAAAGCCCTAGGCTGAAGCCACTGGATAGGAGGCGATTTTGCGACCTTGGATCCAGCCACGCTATTCTCGAAAACACAGGCCCGATAGTAACTGCCGTGATCGCCGCGGGGCCAACAACGGAATGCCGGCAAACATCTGATAGGTTTGGGGTTTTTGCTAAATCACGCACGACGCAAATGAGGCACTCCGTGCAGATGCTAGTCGTGTCGACACAGAAGGGAACACGCTGGTGCTGCCAAACAGTTGGGCAGGTCAGCATCCGGCGAGGCACGCGCCGCCATGCCGCTTCGACGTCACGGGTGTCGTCTGCGACCTCCACATGCCGCCCACTCTCGTCCGCGGCCAGGTAATTGAAGTCCTGCCGAACATGCCGGATCGACTCCGTGCTGCTCAACCAGGCCCCTTGTGGAACCGCGGCAAGGAGCGAATAGCCTTGAAGATCACATTGCCTGCGAACGGGAGTTCGCCGCCTGATACGGCATCCGTATTCTCGCGTGCGAGACCCTCACGCTTGACGGCACACGTTCCGCAGTTGGTACGCCCTGGACGGCCAACCCTCTCGGCTCAATCAGCCTGACGCACGGCATGCACCCAGCCGACAAACGCCACGGTGAAGGCAGCGCGCCCTGTCCAGTCGGTGAGCCTTGCCCCCACGCCAGTGGCGCGGACCCAGCGGGAACCTGCGTGTCCCGTCTGAAGCAGGCGGCCAGCAATCTTCATCCATCGCCGCCGTGTATCATGGCCGATGCCAGGGGGGTGGTGCCCCCGGTGCATGCGGTGCCCTGGCCCACTCGGCTGTGACCGCGAACACCGCGAGCCGGCGAGCCTCCCACACCCATGCACGCGCGGCCAGCGCAACGCTCGCCCGGGTTAAGGCGATCTACTCGTCCGCTCCCGCGGCACGCTCATGCTTGCAGATCAGCTGCGGCCACAACGAAGGTCAGCATCCTACGCCGCTCGGCCTCGTCCGAGCTTTCGACGTAAAGCCGCAGGAGTTCCATGGCTCCCGGCGCTTCCAGAAGATCGAATTCTGCCCGACCGGTGCGGCGCTCGCCTTCATCATCGAGGAAGGCCGAGACAGGAATGCCAAACAGCTTGGCTATAGCCTGAAGGCGGCCTGCACTTATGCGGCTCTCGCCCCTCTCATACTTGTTCAGCATCTGGCACGAGATGCCGAGTTCGGAGGCTGCCTCGGCATGGGTCAGGCCCCTTGCCGTGCGGAAGATGCGGACCTGCCTACCGACGTGCTGATCGGCCTCGGTCAGCCGCCTCGGATGTTGCGGGGTGCTCGGCATGATTGGCGCGCTCGAATGGCGACTGCTTGGAATGCGTCGGTCACTTACAGAACACCCTAAGGGATGCAATCCTCATTTAGGCCATGGGGAACCAAGGCTGGCGATCCTGTGCCGCAGGCGGCACCCTGAGCGTCCAGGTCTGAATGCTTGGCGATCGACGAAGGTGAGATCGTGGCTACCGGCCGAACCACGGTTGTGGCGCCGCCTAGGCATGCCTTTCCTCACCGGGATCGCCCTCGCATCCCTGGCAGCGAAGGCCTCCTCGACCGTCACGTGGCGCGCCCCGCGATGGGGGTCATGCAGTCAAGCCATCCCTGCCGCCCTAGCACGAGCGCCCGTGGATTCAGGAGTGAGACCTTACGATCCTGGTCCCTTTCGTTCGCGGGTGCGAGCCTCGGCTGACGGAAGTCAGAACGAGGGTTTCGATCGATGGCCGACCTTTCCGAACTGGGCACGCTCGGTTCCGTTCTATCCAGCCCTGAGGACGGCCCGGCGCCCGGGAAGGGTCAACAGCCGCTCATGGCGCTGCGCGTCCTCCGCCTCGCCCCGATCCCGCGCGGAGTCGTCGCCCCCGTCGTCGGTCGCACATCCGACCCGGCCGTCGTGCGGGCGCTGATGATGAGCGGCGATGGCTGGCTGAACAAGGACGGGCGCGTCGTCGCGAACGGCACCTGCCGGGCCCACGAGGCCCTCGGTGCGGTGCCGGAGATGGCCGCCGCCTTCGCGCGCATCGCGGAACTCGATGCCGCGAGCCTGGAGCGGGCGAGGAGCGCCTCCAGGGCCGCCCACGCGCGGCATCGAGTGTCCGGGGAGCCCGCCGACGACTTCCACTTCGACGCGAACCTGCTTGACGACTACTGCCCCGAGGAGGAGACGGCCAACGCCATCGCCGAGGCGGGATGGACCGAGATCGCGCTGCGACGGAACGACGGGACCAAGCGCGTCCTCTGCGCCGCCTCAGGCCCTGACGCCCACGCGTTCCGCGAGCATGCCGAAGACCTTGAGGAGACGCTGGGCTTCGCCTCCAAGCCGCGGCCTGGCCGAAACGGGGTGTTCTCGCAGGAATTCGCGGAGGTCAACGACGACACGGTTCCGACCTTCGGTTGCTGAGGATGCCGCAGCCCGATCTACGATCCTAGAAACGGGCACGGCGCCACGGGGCCGTGCCACCATGGATTAACCTTCGGGAGAGCGCACCCTCGTCAAGGGACCTCTCGCGTCGCGACGTCAGCATTTCGTAACGAGCTGACGGCCTTCTGGGCTCCGCGATCAGTACGGTGGTACCCATGACGATGGCCTGTATGGTAGCGCCCAGGCTTCTGCCGCGGCCGCTGCATGTCCCTTGGTACCTGGATCCCGGCAATACGAGGTCGGAGCGTTGGTTCGCCGCCGCCGACCTCATCGACATCGCGGCGCCCGCGGAGCGCGACACGTCCTCCCCGGAGGCCCGCGAGCGGCTTGAGCGGGCGGCGACCCTGAGCGCGGACGCCAAGACGCTCGCCGCCGGCGGGACCGAGGCGTCGGCCTTGCGCGCCACGACCTTCCACCTGTTAGCGGCGGAGCTGAGGCGCGAGGCCGGGGCGTGGTCCCTGTGCGCCGAGAATTACGGCGCCCTGACCCGGCACCACCTGTCGCGTGGCAAGCTGAGACCCGCCGTCGCCTACATGCGCAAGATGCTGTTCGTCACCGAGGGTGCGTCCGCCTCGCCGGACCGTCTGGAAGCCTGCATCCTCGCCGCGTCGGTCTACGTCGCGGTCCGCCAAGTCGCGCCCGCGAGAAACGCCGCCTCGGAGGCCGCCGCCATCGCCGTTCGCCTGTCCGATGCCGACGGGCTCGCGGCAGTCGACCGCCTGCTCCCTCGGATCAGCGAACTCGCCAACGCGTGTCCGACCGGGAAGAAGCCCGAACCGTGCGCCTGTGGAAGCAACGAGGGCTACCGAGCCTGCTGCGGCGTGGCGGACGAGGTCCCGGCCGAGTTCCTGGTGCGTCCCGCCGCCCACGGCCAGCGGTCGGCCAAGGTCGGCCCCCGGGCCGTAACCGGTCAGGCAGGAATAGACCTCCTCATGGAGCTTCCGGGCCCCGAAGGAGAGTGCCTGAACTGGGTCGGCGTGATGGTCGAGGACGGACGCCACAGCCTGATCACGCTCCCGAACTGGTCCGGCCGTGCGATGCGCTCGGCCAGGATCATGTCGAAACGAGCCCTCCTGGATCCGGGCGGGACGGACTTTCCATCGGCGGCCGTGCTGCAGGTCGCCTGCGGGATCGAGGCCTTCATCAACACGGTCGAACACTTCATCGGGAGGTCCGGGCCGGAACGCTTCGGGCACATCCGATTCCCGGACTTCAAGGCCGAGGGCGAGGACGATCCGGGCGAAGCCGGATCCACCAGGCGGCGCTGGGCGGGGATCGGGATCGCCCTGTTCGGCCCGGATTGGGCGAAGGAGGTGCGTTTGCACGACCTCGCGAAGCTGATGGCGCTCCGTAACGCGCTCTTGCATTTCAAGGGCGCCCACGAGGAGTGGATCATTCCGGCGCCCGTCAAGGAACAAGCGTTGCTGGACCGCTTCAAGGACTGCTTCGCGATGCGCGACCCGCCGAGGCCTTGGATCGATCGGATTCTTACGCCGGGGCTTGCGACATGGGCGGTGGACCTCGGTGACGGGCTGATCGCCGCGTTCCGTCACGCTTGGCATAGGGAGGAGGTTCGGTTCGAGGTCGAAAGCCGCGACCAGGACCGCGAGGAGGCCTGAACGTCGCGTCGAATCGAGGGGTTGGCACGTCGTCGCGCAGCCGCCCCCGTCAGGTCTCGAAGACGGAGGTATCAGGGCAGGGATCCTCCGGGCGCTTCCTTCCGGAGTGGCTGCCCTCGGCGATCCCGTAAGAGCACATCGATGCCGAGAGGCCCCAGCCCGACGGGAGGGTCCGGGCGTGGTCCTTCCACCGGTAGCCATCCTTGAATAGGTGGGACTTCCGGTCGATGGGGATGACATGGATCGTGCCGTCGGTCTCCCATGACATCGAGAGGATCTCTTCGTTCAGCATCTGCCGAACACGGGACCGGGCGAGATAGTGCTCCTCGTCGGAGGTTTAGGCGGAGTAAAGGTCGGCCAAGAGCTTGATGGCCAGGGCCCGCCCTTCGAGCTCGCGGCCCATGCCGCCGCGATGCGGTCGTCGAGTTCGGCCAAGCGCATCTCCAAGCCGGTCCCCGTGTCAGCGACCGCCTCCACCCGCTGGACTGCGAAACGGTTGCCCTTTGCGTCGAGCACCATGAGGGGGTGCCCTCCGGTATCGGCTCGTCACGGCGGCACCTCGCGTCACCGCCTCGACGCAAAATGCTGCGCTACTCGCACCCTTCAGGGTGCAGGCTGCGTAGACACCGAACGTGGGACAAGAACACGAGCCATGCGAGCTGTTCCCGCTCGTCGACCCAGGAGAACAGAATGCCCGGCGATCGGGTCGTCTTGGTCAAACATCCCGCCCCCATGCTGCTCCGGCGAAAGCGTAAGCGCAAGCGGGAGCACTGGTTCGCGGCAATGACCACGCCCGTCGTGCTGCGTGTCGGATCGACAGAGGACCTCGGCGAGACCCACGTCGACCATGCATCGGGAAGGCCCCTCGTCTGGCGGGTCTTCGAGGGAGCCCTCTGGTACCAGGTCTCCGGGATGCGGTACGGCGGCGTCATCCCGGGCCCTTGGGACAAGTTCGGTCACGGAGAGTTCGAGGAATTCCTCGTCGGCGGACGTTTATCGTACGATCCCGCCTACACGGATTTGGGTCACGTGACGCGCCGCACGCCCCTTGCAGCCGTTCCCCACGATGCTCATGCAGTGACCCGAGGCACGGACATCGAAGGGGGAGACCGTCCCCCGGCCGAGATCGAGGTGTCCGAAATTTTCGAGGATGGCCGTGCCTTGGCGGCGGAGGACTTGACGCGGTTCATGGACGAACGCGTGCGCTTGGTCGGTAACGCCGTGTTGATCCGGGCCTACGATCCCCTCGTGACGTCGGGGCGGGCAGGATGGAGTATCCAGCCCTTCCCGCAGGGTCGGGATACGTCATATCGCCTTGCCGTATACCAGGGACCCGTCGGTTACCGACCCGACGTCTACCGAGAAGGCATGGTCTGGGAGCACGGCGCGCACGGGATCGAACGACGGATCGGGGTTGGTCCCTGGGCGGGATCGTTCGCAGGGGCCCCTTATGGTACCGACACCGCGAGGTTGTTGGCCGGCCTCGCCGCAGCCACCGCCCTGGAGGCATCCCGGGGATTTCGGGACGCCTACGGACGCCGCCTGGCCGATCAAATCGATAACGGGCCGTCGGAGATCCCGGAAGGCTTGGAAAGCGAGGTTCGAGGCTGGGCCATAAAGGCAAGCCTCGGCCGGATCCCCATCGAGGATGCGCCGGAGGCCGTCGATGCCGCTCGACGCCTGATCAATGCTGTCGCGAACTGCCTTGGGACCGATGCGGAGGACATTGCAGCCGTCAGCGAAGCCAAATTCCTGGTCCGCCGCTTCGAGGAATTCGAATGGCCCCTGACCGGTCTCGACGGACCGGGCCCGGACGACCTGACCTCGCTCGCGTCATTGGCACGTTAGGCCAGGAATGGACGAGTCGGTGCGACCGCCGGCTCTGCCGAACGCGCGCCGTGCCCCCGCACGCGACCGCCCGGATCGGGCAGGCCAATGGCCCGCCGACCAGTCCTGGGAAAACTCAGCCGAGGCAAGCGCCGGGACTTGGCACGCGTCGGACCGGCACAGCCACGGACGGACGTTCGCCCCTGCTGACCACCCCGGCATGACCCCACCTGCGGTGCCCTCAATTTCAGCGGGCACGCCGGCGCCCCGCGACATGGCGGTCCGAGGCCTTCCCATGCTCTCGACCTTGCCAGATTTCTATATCATTGGTATAATTTAGGCTCTCAGCAAGAGTCCGCAGGGTGTCGGTTACGTGGACGGTATCGTCCGCGCGCCCCCGTTCGCGAAGGCGGCAACCTTCGCCCCGCGCCATCGGCCGTTCCTAGCCCCCGCGCTTGCCATAAGGGCAGCAGGGTCGACGGGCCCGCGTGCGGCACCTGGCGGATCCGCCTTCGGGAGCCGAGCCGAACATGACACCGCAGCAGCCAGACGCTCGATCCGCCGGATCGAGCATAGAACGTTTCCTCGACGCACTCGCCGCTTGGCGGGTCGAGAGGCTGCGCTTGGGGACGGCTCCGATGACTGGACCATCGCGCGGTCCGCGCTGCGGCGCCGGTCAGCCAGGCAAGCGGCCTGCTCGATGAAGCCGATGCGTGGCAGTGACTTCATTCCCGTCGCGATCGGCCATCGTCCGCGGCCCGGCCCAAGGGTCGAAGTCCCCGTGCTCGAACCAGCGACCGCCCGAAGGGTGAGCGTGCGCGAAAAAAGCCACTCATGGCCGACGAGTCAATACTTTTGTTGGCGCAAGTTTTCGGGATCATGCGCCCGGTACTCGCACAAGATGTTCGCGTGTTGCGTCCCTGACGTCATTCCAAGGCTTGGAGTTCATGAATCATCTCGACTTGGGATCGGAACCGGTTTTCGATCGGGTCCCGGCCGCGCGGTTCCGGGAACGCCCGGAGAAGCGGGCTCCCGCGGATCCCGGCTACGAAAACCTGCTGAGCTCGATCCCGGACGTCTGGGATGCCCGGGGCGCGAGCGAGGTGCCGTTCCCGGCCGCGACCGGTCGCAAGCGGGGCGCCTACTACACGCGCTTCTCGACGTCCGGGCAGAACGAGCTCAGCACGGTCCGGCAGATCGAAGGGTGCTCGGAGTACGGGAGGCAGACGGGCATCGACCTGGTCGAGAATGGCATCTACTCGGACGAGGAGAGATCCGGCGGATATCTCGCCAACCGGGATCAACTTCACGCCCTGCTGGAGCGCGCCCGCTCCGGTGAGATCGACGCGGTGGTCATCGCCGATCCCAGCCGCCTTTCGCGCGACATGGTCGACCTCGGATGGCTGTGGCGTCAGCTCAAGCGCTGGGGCGTCGAGCTCCACTCCGCGACGCGCGGGAAGATGGAGGCCCTCGACGTCGCTATCTTCGGATTCCTGTCGCAGGAACAGCGTCAGACCATCATGGAGAACACCTCCTGGGCGCGGCGGCAGATGATCCTGGACGGGCTGGTGCCGTGGGGCCGGCGGTTCGGCTACCGACGGGTCGGCAACAAGGCCGGGCACCTAGAGGTGGACGAGGCCGAGAAGAAGATTATCAAGCTGATCTTCGATCTCGTGCTCGAAGGGGTAGGCCGGGCCAGGATCGCGCGCCTCCTCAACGCCCGGAGCCTCCTCGGCCGGCGGGAATTGCCGTGGACCGCCGAGGCGATCACGGACGTCGTCGACTGCATCCTCTACCGCGGCATCCTGGTCTACGGACGATACAGGCACGTGCGCAACCCGGAGACGGGCAAGTACAAGAAGTACCCGCGTCCGCGAAGCGAGTGGAAGGTTCGCGCGGTTCCCCGCCTCGCGATCGTCGACGCGGACACCTGGAACCGCGCGCAGGAGCTCGGCCGGCGTACCCGTCGAGACGCCGCGCCGAGGGGACGAAGCGGCAAGTTCCTGCTGTCGGACTTGGCGCGATGCCCGCATTGCGGGTTCGCGATGGTGTGCTTGGGGAAGCCGAAGGCTTCCGAGGAGCGGCGTTTCGCCTGCTCCAATCATCTCACGAACAAGGGATGCACAAACAACCGAAGCTGGAGCATGAGCTGGATCGAGGCCGGGGTGCTCACGCTGCTCGCCGACGCGCTCGACAGGCCGAGCCTGTATGCACCCTATCTTCGCAGCCTTCAGGTCCAAGGCGAGAAGCGGGCGCGCGAGGCCGCGATCGAACGGGCGGAACTGGAGAGGCGAACGGAAAGGCTCTCGGAGGAACTCGCCGGCACCTTCAAGGAAGCCCTCACCGAGGGCCTGACCCGATCGACCCTTGCCAAGCTCCGCCGGAAACTGGAGGCACAGCTCCAGGACGCTCAGGGCGCCCTCGCGCGGCTCCAGTCGTCGCGGCCGCCGGTCGATGTCGCGAAGCGCGTGGAGGAACTCGGCAACCTCGGCTCGGCCCTCCGGGCGCTCACCACCGCCGGCACGATCGACACCGACTCGGTGGCGGGCGCCCGCTTGGCCGCCGCGACCCGCTCCCTCATCAAGGAGGTTACCGTCCTGCCCGATCCGCGCTCGCACGGCATCGCGATCACGATGCGTATCCGGGCATCGGCCCTCCTGGATTCCGCGGGTGACGACGACGGTTCGACGCAAACGCTTGCGGGAACATGGGTTCCGCCCTCCAAGGAGGAAATCCGCCTGGCGAAGGGGCACGAGGAGGCGAGCCGGTACTTGGCCGAGGGCCGGTGCAGGCTCGGCGACGAGGCTTGGGAAGCCGTCAGGCATCTCGTCCCGCCGAACGCCTGCGAACGCCTGGACGGGGAGCGTCGCGACAAGCGCGACCTGATCGACGCCATGCTGCTGGCCCTGCGCCTGAGGCGCCCGATCGCCGACCTGCCGGCCGACCTCGGGACGCGTGACAGGCTGAGGACGGCGATCCGTGGTCTTGTTCGTTCCGGGGCCTGGGGCCGGATCGCCCCGATCCTGGTGGAACGAGCACCCGAACTCCTCGAAGGCGTGGACCCGTCCCGCTTCGACTATGTCATCAAGGTGACTTCCGTCCGGCACGAGGGCGGCGCGCCATCCAGGAAGAGGCTACCCCTGCTCCTCGACCTGCTCGGCCGTGCCGAGGGAGCCACGATCGCCGAGATCCAGGTCGCGACTGGTCAGTCCTCCCACACCATCCGATCCGCGATATCGCGGCTTCGGCGCCGTTCGTGCCGCAGCATCGAGAGATGCGCGAGAGCCGAAGGAAGCAAGGCGTATCGCCTCGTGTCCAATCCTGCCGGTGCGGCGGGTCGCCAGCCGGGCCTACGTTGACCGTCGGTCCGGCGGCGATCCGAGGCGTCGCATAGGTTCGGCGGGTATCCGCGTCGCGGCGGTTAACCAGGACCCCGATCCATCCTGGCATCACCCAGTCTGCACGGGCAACCAACGAGAAACGGGAAGCGACCGCGATTCGCGCGAGTTCACGGAGGCGGAGACATGGGTTACGATAACCTCGATAGTTACCTAGGGGCGCAGCCGGCTCGCGCATTCGCGCTGGACCTCCTGAAGCGTATCGCCGCGGAAGGTGCCGTTACCCTCCGCCCGGGCGAGAAGCCCTTCTCGCGGATCCGGATCCACGATGCGCTCCAATCGATGATCACGGACGGCGTGGCGCTTGCCACACGTTCGAACGCGGAATCGGTGGGCTTTCAGCTCACGGACAAGGGCGTCTCGGTCTGCAAGGCCATCGCGGGTGGCGGTATCGCGCTCCTTCCGGCCGCCGGCGGCATCAAGGTGAAGAAGCGTCCGGAACGACGTGAGGGGCTTGGCCGTACGAACGTAGGCACTGGCCGCCGCCTGCCGCGTAAGGCCCTGACCTGGCTCCTGGCGGCGGCGCCGGATCATTACGATGCGGATGTCGTGCAAGGCTCGGAAACTTGGGTGCTCCTTGATCCGCTCGAACGTTGGGAAGATCACCCGGCCTTCATCGAGCGTACGCGCGATTGCGGCCAGGTCTCGCTCGCGTGGGAGGTCTTCGACCCGGACGGCGAGTCATTCGGCTTGATCCTGCGATCCACGGACCGCTTCTACGGCATCGACGCATTCGGCGAGGTCGGATGCGAAGACACCCTGGCCGGGATAGCATGGCAGATCAGGATCAACCGCTGAGATTGCGGCCGAGGCGGAGTGACGGGCCGCCTCAATCGAACAGAAACGCAAACGCCGGCAGTCCGGCGAAGAACAGATCCGAGGAAGTGAGCACGCCGGCGCTCTCGCGGTGTTCCAGGGAAATGGTGCGTGAGGCAGCGATCATGGTAGGGACCAATTCAAATTCGATCGGATGAGCATCGCGGCAAAAGCTTGACGCTTCCGGGTCACCAAAGGCTAACGACTGCGTCTCCCACCAAGCTGCGGCACATGAGCACATACGTCTTACAGGCCAACGATGCGGGATTAGACAAGGAACCAAGGAGCGTTTGGACCGATAACATCTCACGAGAATTTTAGGCAACAAAACTCGCCGGAATCCGTAGACGTTAACTGCCGAGCAGGTTGCACCTTCGGCTTGGCGGGCAATTTCAGGAGTGACCAGTGGTTGGTCAATCAGGCGGTCAACCGGACCTGACCTTCCATCAGACCGTTGGCATCGTGGCTGCTTACGTATCCAACAACCACGTTCGGGCCGGTGAGCTACCCGCATTGATTGCGGCTATTCACGCCGCTCTCACAAGCCTTGGACAACCCATAGTTCCTGAGGAACCGGAGCCCGAGCGCCCCACGCCGGCGCAGATTCGCAGGTCGATCACGCAGGAAGCTTTGATCAGCTTCGTCGACGGCAAGGCATACAAGACGCTGAAGCGGCACCTGGCCACACACGGCCTCACGCCACAGGCCTACCGCCGGCGCTACGGCCTACCAACAGACTACCCGATGGTCGCGCCGACCTACTCGGAGGCTCGCTCTGCAATCGCGCGCGGACTCAGCCTGGGAAGGAAGGCTGCGGGTGAGCGGAAGGCTGAGCCGAACGCCGAGCGGCCGGCCGCCAAGCCAGGAGCTGAGGCTTCGAAGCTTCGTGCTCGACGGAAAAAAGGCCACGGGTGAGTAAGCTGGCCTCAATCAGCTAGAGGCGTTCCGGCTTCCGTAGCGACGACATTTCGTGGTCGGCGGCGGCGAGGCGGTCGCGGCACGCGTCTGGGGTGAAGCGGGTGAGGGCGTGCCGGACGGGGTCCCAGGGGTCAAGCACGACGCGGGCGGCTGCGGCCTCATCTAATAGACGCCGCTGAGCGTCCTCTGCTTCAATCAGCAACTTTGATGACGTATCCGCCCCAATATTGCACCTCACCGCCCTGAAGGCTACGTAGCTAGTTCCAATTTTGTCATGACTAACAAAAGCATATATCTTGAGTCAATCGACAGATAAAGAGATCTTATCGAACATCTTGCCAAATATACGCTCCCTGCACTGCTGATCCCCGCGCAGAGCCTCGGCCGTGGCATCTTGCGTCAGACCTTCAAACGACTCTTGCCCCGCACTCCCAGCCATAGAACCACCGATATCCGTGATCTTACCTAACACGCCTCCTAACTTTGCTCGCACCTCACCGGTAATCTCAGCAGTGGTCTTTTTACCAATGGCCTCCTTAACTGTCGTACAGATCGAATGAGCCGTCTCCCTCATCAACTTGATTTGCTCGGGATCCAGTCCGCCGGCAATGTTCTTTTTCGCAGGTATCACGGCGATCCCGAAGTTGATTATTCCGTCAGTACATGGCGCACCAACCATAGTTGGCATAGCTCCTGGTATGCCGCTAAAATCTTTCTCGCTCCCCGCCAGAGGACCGCTTGTGAATTTGCAAGTAAGTGTCGTGCCAGCAGGCGGTTGAGCGAAAGCGACACTCGCCCAAGTAACCCCAATTACCAGCGCGCTGGTCCAGTTGAGAGCACGTCGCATACAGACCTCCCGAAACACGGTCAGGCTTACCGCTTCGCCCCTATCCTCTGCAAGCCAGTCTCTGCCTCAACATAACCATTCTCAGCGTCCGTGTATGATCCAGGATCGTGCGCCGTCTAAGCCAGTACGAGGCTCAGGCCTTTGAGGCTAGAGCGGCATCCGATCAGGTCGTGTCGTATCCCGTATCGGCGAGGTAGGCTCGACACTCAGTTGGTGCGAAGCGGGTCAGGCCGCGCCCGGTGACCTCCCAGAGGTCTGGGATGGGCCGCGCCGCCGCGCTACGGAGGAGGGTCTTCAACTTCGCGAAGGCCAGTTCGATCGGGTTGAAGTCAGGCGAGTAGGCTGGGAGGTAGAGGAGCCGGGCTCCCACGGCCTCGATGCGCTCGCGAATGCCGCGGACCTCTTGGGCGGGCAGATTTTCGAGCACGACCGTGTCACCGGGCTGGAGGGTGGGTGCGAGCACGTCGGCCACATAGGTGCGGAAGGCTGCCCATTCATGGCACCGCCAAGCAGCCAGGGTGCGGTGATGCCGCTGCCGCGCAAGGCCGCCGTGACGGTAGTGGTTTTCCTGGGTCCGGTGAGCGCATTCCATCCGCTCGCTTCGCCGGTAAGGCCGGTATGTGTTCAGGCCGAGGCCCCGGCGCCGCATGCGAGCTTGGTCTCCTTCGGCATGGCTTCAGCCTGCCCCTTGAAGAGCTGCGGGCTGCCGTCGCGTAGATGAAGGGGAAGCTTTGCCCGATCGGTGATGGCGAGGGTCGGGTTGCCGGCTGAGAGACATGGCGCCGATCGGAAAGCCGTTATGGAACCGGGCGTGCACCGGCTTCGGACGGATGCAATCCCGGCGCGGCATTGGCGAACGTATTTTATCTTTGGTATAATACCATCCGGTGGGGCCGACGGAGGTCCGCCCGCGTTCGCTCGAACCCGGGGGTTCGGCCGCCCAACCGCGTCCAGGATATCCCCTTCTCGCTTGTTAGGCAGGGGTGAACGAACACCCGTCATCCTGTAGTCGCGCCTTTGCGCGGGGCGGGGACGCGCCGGCCGATGCCGTCCCCGGCATGGCGGATGCCGCACCTATCGCCAGGGCGACGGCCAGCGGAGACATGGAGGCCGATTTGCCGCGGAAGCCTGATCCGAAGAAGGCGTACCTCGAACTTCACGGCGGCAGCTGGCGGGTAACCGTATCCGTGCCCGTCCCAGTACGCCGCGCGATCGGGGCGACCCGCCTCGTCCACAACTTGGGAACGGATAGCCTCAAGCAGGCCAACGTCCTCAAGAGATCCCATGTCGAGCGCTTCAAGCGCCGTATCGCCGCCGCCCTCGAAATCGTCGGCCGGCCCGACAAGGACGACATGAGCGCCGCGGTCGAGTTTTCGAAGATCGCTCAGGATCTCAAGCGGAACGGCACGCAGGAGGAGTGGGCCGATTTCCGCGAAGCGGTCTACGAGCGCCATGCCGAGATCCGCTGGAAGGACGCCCGTTGGATCAGGGTCGACGATCCTGAGTCGGGTCCGATGGAGGTTGAACGGGCGCTGCCGGAGCAAACCGAGAAGGCCATGCTCTTCTCGGCCGTATCATACGGACGTGCCACCCCCGTCGACATGATGCACGAGGACTACCGCAAGCAGCTCTTCGTCAAGGAACGCACGCGGGCCGACGATGCCCGTGCCATGCGCCTGCTCAGGGAGTGGTGCAAGCGTGAGCAGATCCCGGCAACCCTGGAGGAGATCGACGTGAAGCGGGCGCACGCCTTCGCCGACGCCCTCGTCGATATGACAGGGCTGAACCACGTCACCCTCAACAAGTACGTCGGCCGCCTATCGGGTTATTGGCAGTGGCTGCTCCCCAGGGCGCCGGCCGTGACGCAGAACGTCTTCGCGGGCGTCGCCGTGAAGGGACCGAAGACGAGGCACGACGAGAAGGAGCGCTCCTTCACGGATGGCGAGGTCGCTGACCTGTTGCGGGGCCCGGCCAAGCCGAACCTGCGTGACCTGATGTTGATCGGCGCCCTGACCGGCGCACGCCTGGACGCCATCGTCGACCTGAAGGTCCGCGACACGGAGCACGGATGCCTCCTGTTCAAGCCGCAGAAGCGGGAGACCGCCGCGCGATACGTCCCCATTCATCCGGACCTCGTCGAGGTGATCGCACGGCGTACCAGGGGCAAGGACCCCGATGACGACCTCTTCCCGGAATGGCCACCCGTGCGGAAGGCCAGCTCGATGCGAGAGCGAAGCTTCAAGGCTTCGAATCGATTCACGGAGTACCGCCGGAGCGTGGGCGTAGACGAGGTCGTCGCGGGCAAGCGGCGGTCGCTCGTCAACTTCCACTCATTCCGACGCTGGTTCTCCACACGGATGGAGAGGGCCGGCGTTCCCGGCGAGATGATCTCGGCCATCGTCGGACACAAGCGCAGCAGCATTACCTTGGACGTCTACAGCGAGGGACCGCACATGCGGGCCGCACGCCGGGCGATCGCCAAGCTCAAGTTGCCTCCGCTCGATGGCAGTCCGATCAAGGAGGAGATGGGGTTGGTGGCTAGGAAGCAGGGTCACTAGACGCCGCTGCACGTTCTTAACCTTCCCGCTGCCATGCCCGAATGCGCGATCGGCCAGCAATTCGGTACGTTCGACGTTTGCGGCACCCTTGAGGAGGCTCCGGGCGGACGGTTGAGGTTTGGCTTCGATCGCAGGATCGCCCCCAAGGGACGTCGTTGACGGACGACCGCCAGCGCACCTTGCTCGACCAGACCAAGGTGCCGCGCGGAAGCTTTTCTCAGAAAACCACGTGGTGGCGCCTTACCGCACCGTCGGCAGCGACGAACATCCGGTAGTGTCGGGCGAGGACGTAACCAATGCCGTAGCCCAACGCGTTCGAGGCGTCCGGATTGCGCGACTTCAGGACCTCTCGACCGAAGCCACCGGAGTGGCGGCTCGGATGTCCCCTCCCGGGCCAATGTCCATGGGCCCAATGCCTAACCTATGGTTACCTTGCTGGTCCAGGAGCCACGTATCCGCCTCCAGGATCCGACCCGTGTCTCACCGGCGCAACCTCGACGCTCCCTCGGGGTAAGTTGCCGATCTCCGGACTCGGCTGCCGTGGGCGTCCGAGCCCCGGGCCGCGGATGAATTCCGAAGCGTGCCGAATATCCTGCGAAGAGGCCGCAGGCGCTTGACGGGCGCGATACCCCTTCCCCATTGCTCGCATGATCGCGCCGTATTGACGCCAGGTACCTTGCTGGCACCTACTCCGGCGCCGAGGGTCGACCTTCCATTGGTAAGCGGATCCCGGCGCCATACCGGCACTTGGTTCGCCCGGGACGGGCGCGGACACGAATGCGATGAGCCAATACCTCGTCAGGCGCGCCAACCTCCTCGTCCCCGTCGTTCCCCTGATCTTCCTGACCCTTGTCGGCATCGTCGTCTGGGACCGGCTCAACGCCTCCCGGGACGCTCGCAAGTGGTCGCAGCACAGCTACCGCGTGCTCGGCACGACGAAGGACCTCGCCATCGCGTTGCGCGACGCGGAGCGGGGCCAGCGGGGATACCTGCTCACAGGCAAGGACGAGTACCTGGGCCCCTACAGGGATGGGCGCGACCGCATCGGCGCGCTCCAGGGCGAGTTGCAGAGGCTCACCGCCGACAACCCCGCGCAACAGGATCGCCTTCGAACCCTCGCCCCGGTGATTCAGCATAAGCTGGAGGAGCTTGCACAAACGGTGCAAGCGCGGCGCGACGGTGGCCTGGATGCGGCCTTGCGCATCGTCAACACGGACGAGGGACGCAACCACATGCGCGAGGCCGAGGTCGTGCTCGCCGCCATGCTGGCCGACGAGCAGCGCCTGCTCGACGAGCGCCTCGCCCAGAACGACGCCCGCGCCGCCTGGGTCCGATGGATGGCGGTCGGCGGCTCGATCTTCGCAGTCCTGACCCTGCTCTGGGCGGCTCGCCTCCTGAACCAGGCGTGGTCGCGTTCGTACAAGACCGAGGCGGAGCAGCGGGCGCTGGCGTTGCGCCTGCGCACCACGTTGGACAGCCTGAGCCAGGGCGTTGCCGTGTTCGGGCCCGACCGCAAGCTCAAGAACTGGAACGCGTGCTTCCAGGTGCTGCTCGACCTGCCCAAGGCCATGACCCGGCCAGGGATCCCTTACACGGCCTTGGCGGAGCATACGGCGGAGCCGGGACGCCCCGCGCTGGAGACCGAGGACCAGATCCGGCACGGCAGTCAGAGTCCCCGCCAAGCGGTCACCTACGAGCGCGAGCGGGCGGACGGGCACCACCTGGAGATCCGCCGCACCCCGATGCCGGACGGCGGCTTCGTGCTGACCGTCTCCGACATGACCATGCGCGCCCAGGCCGAGGGCGTGCTGCGCGAGGCGCAGAAGATGCAGGCCATCGGGCAGTTGACCGGCGGCATCGC
>SXGS01589620.1_pt1 | contig 19952 bp, 15 predicted proteins | sample 3174681 | NCBI WGS metagenome assembly SXGS01 (sample SAMN11356861, study PRJNA531348) | freshwater metagenome | isolation source: freshwater sample F1-80 | place: China: Fuxian Lake, Yuxi | collected 2017-12-25 | reverse complement strand
TCACCTGGGCCGAGCTAGAACGCGTCGCAAATCTTCTGAATAACCGCCCGCGCCGCTGCCTCGGCTACAGAACCCCCAACGAAGTCTTCCTCAAATAATCTGCAACCTCAAATTGCATTTGAGATGACGCAGCGCCGACACGAAAATGTTTCCATAAATGTCGATCTGATACGCCAGCCCTTCCCACACCAGCGGTGAGCCAGCGGTCCAGCGGTCGATCCAGCCGCCGTCGGGTTTGCGATGCACTTCGTCGGGGACGCCGATCTGTCCGACGTGTTGCGGTTGCCACGTTTCTTCGGAACAGCCGGCGAAGTTGAAGACGTTGATCTCTGTCACGCCGTAGCGTGAGGAATACATCGTGTCGCCGAGCAACACCGGAGGTGCCCAGCCCTGATCGCCCGTCGTGAGGCCTCGTGGCCGGAAGAGCAAATGGCCGTCGCTCGGCCGAATGATCTCGCCGGCTTGAGTGACGACGACGTCCTGTCCCGCCAACTTCGCGGCGAGCACAGCGGCGACGTTCTTGTTGATGCGATGCTGAGTCCATTTCAGCTTCCCCGTTTCGGCGTCAAAGCCGAACAGTTTGCCGAAGAACGCCACAAAGACTCCGTCTGCCAACGCGGGAGACGAGCCGTAGACGATGTGATCCGTGTTCACGCGCGTGATCCACTTTCGCTGGCCGTCGAGATCAAAACAGGCGGCGACTCCCATTCCGTTCCAAACGAAGACGTGCTTGCCATCCGAAAGTGGCGTCGGCATCGTGAAGCCGACGATGCCGAAATGCGCCTCGAAGTGATCGTTCGCCGGAATGTTGAAGCGTGCTTCGTCGATTTCGATCAGCGTCTTTTGAATCCTGGCACGCAATTCGGTGCGGCGAATCGTTGGAGTTCCGGCTTGAGCCGATCCCGTGGCGTTGTCCGGCGAAGAAGCACCGCCAGAAGGCGGAACTCCAGCGGATCGCAACTCCGCAACGAGAGGATCAACGCGCGATGCGAATTCCGGATTCGCGGCCTTCTGTACCGCCGTCATTGCTTCGTAGTAGTTCGTCGCTGCCGACCACAGCACCTTCCCGGAGTTCTTGTCGAGGCACAGCAACTCATCCGGTTCGGCCGCCACGAAGATTCGGTCGCCGACGAGGATTGGTGTCGATGTACTGCGGCCAGGAAGCTCGGTCATCCAGCGGATGTTTTTCGTTTTGTACGGGACGCTCGGCGGGTCCATGATTCGCAGATGACAGCGCATGTCGGTGTGACCGGCGATGCGCGGACAGCTCAGCTTCAACAGCAAGCGATTCCAACCCGGCTTGAGTTCGATCTCGAAGCGAGGTGATTTTGCCACCTGATGATGGAGTTCGATCTTGCTGAGATTCGTGTAGTAGCCGAGCCCCATTGCTCGCTTCGGCTGCCGATAAACCTCGCGGCCATTGAGCCATGCTTTCAGCCCCTCACCATGATCGACCACAACCCGCGCCGGCCCACCGCGCGGCGAAAACAAATAGGTGTGGGCATACGCCAATTGGTTGATCTTGAATCCGACCGCCTTGCCGACATCCAACCACGGCACCTCCGCCGTCCCAAATTGCATCGGATCATCGGCCAAGGACATCAGTGGTTTCCACTCCTGCTCCGCGAGTTTGTCACCGATGGACGGCTCGATGGATGTCTCACCGTTCAACGGATCGTCGTCGAAATCCTTTTCCGAGTCGCCAACCGCAAATGGGCCAATCACGAGCCACTCGCGAATCAATCCCTTCTCGACGACAGCAGCACCCGTGGCGTCATCACCTGCCGGACGACTTGCTCGACATCGCAGACCATCCGTTGCACCGTGCGGTATCCGAGACCACTCGAGGGGCGTCTTCGCCTCCGGCCACAGTCCCGTGCGATTCCCTCGCCAGCCGCTGGTCGGCTCGGCAGCACGAATCAGCGTGAGGCACGCCGCCGCGACGATCACCGACGCAAGAAGAATTCGCATCGCTCGCTCCTACGAATGATTTGTCGGATTCCATCGTTCGGCTCAAAAGGCTTGGCAGAACGATGGGAGCAGACTGATGGGAATTATCGAACTTCAACCAGTGGCTTGCCGAGTACATCGAACTTCGGCGTGATTCCCAGCCCCGGCTGACTGCTGGCGGACATGCGGCCGTTGCTTCGTTGCGGCGCACCATCGGCAAAGCTGACGGTGACGTAGCTGTTGAAGTCGGTCGTTGTGAACAGCAACTCGCTCGGCGTGCTGTGGGCCAGATGCGAAATCGCGGCGGTGACGATGTCGCCGCCCCAACTGTCTTCGATGGTCATGGCGACTCCCAGCGACACGCACAGGTCACGGGCCTGTCGAGCTTTCGTCAGGCCGCCGAACTTGCTGATCTTGATGTTGACCACGTCCATCGCTCGGTCGGCGTGGCCGCGCAGCAGCACGTCCAGCGAGTCGATGTTCTCGTCGAGCACAAACGGATGATCGCAGTGCTGGCGGATCGTCAGGCACTCCTCGTAGGTGCGGCAGGGTTGCTCGATGTAGACGTCGATGTCGCGCACCGCTTTGACGACTCGCATCGCGTCGTGCATCAGCCAGCCGGTGTTTGCGTCGGCGATCAATCGGTCGCCCGGCTGCAACTGTGCCGAGACGGCTCGGATCCGTTCGATGTCCGTGTGCGGATCGCCGCCGACTTTCAGTTGGAAGCGGCAATAGCCTTCGGCTCGATAGCCAGCGACTTTTCTCGCCATGACTTCAGGAGCCTCCTGCGAGATCGCTCGGTACAAACCGAAGTCATCGCCGTAACGCCCACCGAGCAGCACACACACCGGCTGCCCGGTCGCCTTGCCGAGGATATCCCAACAGGCCATGTCGATGGCCGACTTCACATACGCATGACCTTGCAGCGCGGCGTCCATGCGGCGATTGAGTTTGCTCAACTGCGTCGGATCTTCGCCAAGCAGATGCGGTCCAAGCTCTATGATGCCGGCTCGTGCTCCGGCCGCATACGCCGGCAAATAAAATGGGCCGAGAGGACAGACTTCGCCGTAGCCGGTGATCCCAGCGTCGGTTTCGACCGCGACAACCGTGCTGTCGAACACCGACACCGATTTGCCGCCGGACCATTTGTAGGTCCCCTCGAACAATGGCAGGTCGACGCGAAAAGCCAAAATGCGAGTGATCTTCATGGTTCCCCTTTGGAGTGCGGTGACTTGTCACCGCTTTGGATTTCGGCGAAGCCGCTTTCCTGTCGGCGAGTCGCGATTCCGCAGCGAAGAAATTAGAAAGCGGCTCCGCCGCAAATGAAAGCGCTGCTGACACTCCGCACTCCAAAGGGGCCGCCGTGCTAATTCTCAACGCTGCCGATGTTCGTCAAGCATTGCCGATGCCGCTGGCCGTCGAGGCCATGAAGCAAGCCTTCGCGGCGTTCAGTTCCGGCCAGGCACTCGTGCCACCGCGAATTCATTTGCCAATTGCGCGGCACAACGGCGTCAGTCTCATCATGCCGTCGTTCGTCGATGGAGACGCAAAGTCGGACCAAGCTTTCGCGGTGAAGGTCGTGTCGCTATTTGACGGCAATCAGGCTCGTGGACTCGCTCGCATCCAAGCGGCGGTCGTGGTACTGGAGCCTGACACCGGCCGGCCGATCGCGCTGCTCGACGGCGCGATGCTGACCGCAATTCGCACGGCGGCAGCCAGCGGAGCGGCGACCGATCTGTTGGCTCGGCGCGATTGCCGCACAGTGGCACTCTTCGGTGCCGGAGTTCAAGCCATCACACATCTGTTTGCGATGTGCGCGGTGCGACCGATCGAAAGATTTCTGATCTGTGGTCGCACGCCGAGCAAAGTCGCGGCCTTGATTGCCGAGTTCGCGGGACGTCCCGCCATCCCTGCCGAGCTCATCGCGGCGGATTCGCCTCAGCAAGCGTTAGAAGACGCCGACATCGTGTGCTGCACGACCACCTCCAAAGTGCCGATCTTCGACGACACTGATCTCAAGGCCGGAGTCCACATCAATGCGGTCGGCTCTTACACACCGCAGGCTCGCGAGGTTCCTCCACAGACCGTGTGCCGCGCGCTGGTCGTCGTCGATAGCCGGCGCGCGGCTTGGGAAGAGGCGGGGGATCTCATCCAACCGATGCAGGCCGGCTTGATCGACCGCGAACACATCCACGCAGAACTCGGCGAGTTGGTGCTCGGCCGCTGTCCCGGCCGAACCGACGATCAACAGATCACGTTTTTCAAATCGGTCGGCCTAGCCGTGCAAGACGCTGTCGCCGCGCGACTCGCGTTGGAGAACGCCACGCGGCTGAAGCTGGGTCAAGCGGTGGCGTGGTGAGACTGGCGACACGTCCGGATGTCTGATTTTCCGCCCTTCATTTTTCGCCAGCCGCAGCCTGTGGTGCGAACGGGAGGCTGATCGACGAGTACGGTGGAACAGGGATTGGTGATTGGTCGTTGGTGATTTTGAACGAGGAACTGCGGCTGCAATCATAAGTCGCCAATAGCCAATGACCAATCATCAATGGTCCATCGTCCGGGGCCTAACGGCCACCGGCTCGCCAGACGACACACGACACACGACACACGACACACGACACACGCTTTGCGATCAAAACTTGGCAAGCGAGTGTCGTGGCGATAGTTTGATGTCCTCATCAACCGCCGCATTCAAAATCGCGACCTCGCAAGGCCGCGTGCGGCTCACTGAACTATTAGGCCTCTTCGTAATCTGGATCTGGGCCGCGAACATCGAGCAACCAAAGCGATGGCAAAAAAATCGACATCGACGAAAGCGACGAAAAACAAAGCAGAGAAGGCCAAGACGACGCCCGCTCAGACGAAGAGCACGACCGTGACTCTGGAGGAAGCCCTCCGACAACTTGAGTCGCTGGGCAACGCGGGGGTGCGTGCGCAAAACGCCAAGAGCGGGCCTTTGGGAAGCGGTGCCGGGGACAATCAGTTCGGCGTCTCACGCGGAGACGTTCGGAAACTGGCGAACAAGATCAAGACCAATCACGAACTGGCTCTGTCCCTGTGGAAAACCGGAAACATTGACGCCCAGTTCCTGGCGACGCTCCTGATCAATGTCAAACTTCTGTCGGCCGATGACATGGAGCGAATCGTGAAATCGACGAGCTGGATCTGGGTGGCCGACTGGCTCTACTCCTATGTCTTGAAGGAGCACGCCGACAAAGAGACTCTTCGCAATAAATGGATGATATCGAATGACCGCTGGACGGCCCGCGCCGGCTGGCAACTGACGGCCGGGCGGGTCGTGAAGAGTCCCGAAGGACTCAACCTCGAAGCGTTACTCGATCGCATCGAAAAGGAGCTGGGCACCGCCGTCCTCGAAGTTCGATGGACGATGAACATGTGCCTGGCGGAAATCGGCATCCACTTCCCCAAACACCGCAAGCGGGCGCTCGCGATCGGTGAGAAGTTGGGAATCTATCGCGACTATCCCTGTTCCAAAGGGTGTACCTCACCCTTCGCCCCGATCTGGATCAACGAAATGGTGCGTCGGCAGGGGTGATCCATCGAACGGTCCGCCGCACACAAACGCGAGTGCAGAGTGAAGACTGCAAAGTGAAAAGTGCCAAACGCCGCTCAACCATTCTGCACTTTGCACTCGTCACTTTGCACTTTGCACTGCTCCCTCTAAATCCAACGTACGAGCGTGCCTTGCGACCCCAACTTGGCAAGTGATGGTCGTGGCGATAGCTTGGCGTCCGCATCCATCGCGACATTCAAGATTGGGCTCTCGAAAGGTCGCGTGCGGCATACCTGACTGTTCGATAAAGCGCATGAAACACGGAATGACTGACGATGGACGCATACATCAGGGTCGAGAGGCTGGTTCGGGAGAAGTATGGGAAGGACGCTACGACGAAAAAGGCGATCGGCGATTTCATGCTCACGGAATCGCATGCCGTCAACGTCAAGAGCAACAACGTCGCCAAGCAGAACTACTCGCCCAATATGATCTCGATCAAGAAAATGCACGAATGGGTGTTTGAAGAGCGCCACGACCTCAGTTTCGTTTTTGTGGACTACAGAGAACAAGACGGCGAACTGGAAGTGCTGAAGGAAAGCGGGCTGATTCCGATTGAGCAGATCAGTTGGGAGTGCTTGTCAATTGAAGCTCAGGGATACGGGGTCATTCAAATGTGTCGCACTTTGAAAATCGTCCCTGATCAGACGAAGAGCCAGTTCTACAGAGGATTTCTTGCGGCCTACGAGAAATACAGGCAGAAAGAAGCGAAGAAGCATGACAAATTCGCCCAGAGGTTCATAACGGATCCGGACACCATCAATTGGTGACAAGCAGGAGGCGTACCCACGGTGATCCCTAAGAAAGAATACGGAGATTTCCAGACCCCACTGTCGCTGGCACGACGTGTGGTGGCGTTGGTTGAACAGCAAGAGGCGCAGATTGGCACGATCATCGAGCCAACGTGCGGAGTAGGCGCGTTCTTGCAAGCGGCTGCCGAGCGTTTTGGTGTCTCGCCGAACTACTGGGGGTTCGACCTCAATGCGGAATATGTGCAAGCGGCGAGTGCCGCCATAGCGCGGATCGGATCACTCACGGCGACTGTTCAGCAGCGCGACTTCTACGCCACCGATTGGGAGGGGTTCCTTTCTGAGCAAACCGGCCCCCTGCTCATCATCGGAAATCCGCCGTGGATCACAAATGCTGGGATGGGAGTCATACGGGGGACCAACCTGCCCGCGAAATCCAACTTCCAGGGGCACAGTGGCTTGGCTGCCAAAACTGGCAAGGCCAACTTCGACATTTCCGAATGGATGCTGGTCAGGTTGCTACAAGCACTCCAAGGAAAACGGGCTGCCATCGCCATGCTCTGCAAAACGGCAACGGCTCGCAAGGTCTTGCGGCACGCATGGGTCAATGGCCTCGACACGGGACCGTCTTCACTCCATCTGATTGACGCTGCCGCCGAGTTTGGGGTCTCAGTGGACGCCTGCCTTTTCTACACGCACACGGGAACCGGAGGTCTCGAATCCACGGCGACGGTCTTTCGCTCCCTATCCTTCGATCAACCGTTGCAGACTTTTGGCCTGTCGAATGGAGAGTTGGTCTCAGACGTAGACACTTATCGAGAATTGCGTGACCTCGAAGGCATGGAGTACCGGAAATGGCGATCCGGCGTAAAGCATGACGCAGCACAGGTGATGGAGTTTACTCGCGCGGATGGCTATTTCATCAACGGTCTTGGAGAGCGGTATGAACTCGAGGATGCCTACCTTTTCCCTTTGCTGAAATCCTCCGATCTGGCGAACGGCAGACTCCGCCCAACGCGCTTTGTCCTGCTGACACAGAGTCGGGTTGGCGACCTGACAGAGAAGATCAGGCGAACTGCCCCAAAGACATGGCGTTACCTGCTTGATCACGCAGATCAACTCGACAAGAGAGGCAGTTCCGTGTACGCAAACCGCGCGCGTTTTTCGATTTTCGGCGTTGGTGACTACTCATTCTCATCTGCGAAGGTCGCCATATCGGGGCTTTACAAGAATCTTCAATTTCAGGCATTAGGAAATGCTGGCGGCAAACCGATCGTGGTCGATGACACCTGCTACTTCATTCCCTGCGACACCAAGCATGAAGCCGAATTCTTTGCTGACCTGCTGAACTCCGAAACGGCCCAGCGGTTCATCTCAGCTCTTGTATTCACGGACGCGAAGCGACCTGTTACTGCCGACATCCTCAGGCGAATTGACCTTAAGAGACTAGCGGAGTACGCAGGGCACGAGAGCACGGCCATCGAGTACCTTTCCTCACCGTCGCAGAAATCCGGCCGTCAACGCCTCTTGTTCGTGAATGAAAGTGAAGAACATCGAACCATCCGTTGCACCTGACCTCAGTAGCGTCACGGTTTTTCGGAGTTCAATGTCTCACCCGAAGGAGAAAGGTCGTCAGGAACCAACTGCCCATTGTGAGGAGGAAGTCGCGATGTCCAGGATCAGCGTGCGCGACATCATTGATGACGTCCCGGCGGCGATCCGTTTCTCTACGACTCTCCTGGGTTTCACCGTGGAGCAGGACGCCGCGCTCGGCGTGGTTCTCCCGACCCCGCCCCGCTTGGCTGGACCGCAGGAGTCGGAGCGAAATGAAATCCCAAAAGTCCAATTCCGTTGAAAAAGATGTCGCCTCGATGCCGAAGGCGAGTCGCACGTCGCGTGTAAGCAAGTCGGCCACCAAGTCGAAGTCCCCGCCAAAGGCAGGCGCAAATGCTAAGCCAAGTGCGAAGAGGGCCAAGCTGCCAAAGAACGAGAACAGCGTCGTGCTCCTCTCTGGCGGTAATCCTCAGATTGCGAAGGCGGACGGCGACGCGCCGGTGCAGGACTACATCGCCGCGATGCCGGGTTGGAAGCGCGATGTCGGGCGCTGGCTCGACGCACTCGTCGTGCGCACCGTTCCCAACGTGCGCAAGGCGGTGAGGTGGAACACGCCGTTTTACGGCATCAAGGGCCAGGGTTGGTTCCTCGGCATTCATTGCATCACGAAGTACATCAAAGTGGCTTTCTTTCGCGGCACATCGCTGCATCCGCTTCCTCCCGTCGAATCCAAGCAGAAGGAGGTGCGTTACCTCCACATCCACGAGGGGGAGCCGCTCGACGAGAAGCTCGTCTCCAGTTGGATTCGGCAGGCCTCAAAGCTGCCAGGGGAAGAATGCTTCTGATGGCGATCGAGTGGCGTCCTATTTTTGGCGGCATGGCCGACAGATCGGACGGACTTCGATAAAAACGTGGGCCTCACACATTCTCAGACTCGTGGTGGTCACCGAGTATTCGTCCTCGTTCTTCCGGAACTTGTCATGTCGATCCTTCGCACCGCTGTCGCCATTACGACGGCAGGGCGAGGCTCCCGCCGAGCCGGTGCGTGAATCACGCGTTCTCTCCGACCCGGCTCGGCAGGAGCCTCGCCTTCCCCTCAATGAGCGCAGCTTTTTGTTGGAAACTGGATGTCGACTCACAATGGAATCGACGGCACACATTGTGTGCCAGTCGTTTCGTAACCCGACGCGTCAGCGAAGGCGAACGCTCCTTCGGCTTTCTAGCCCTCACGTGCTGGAGCGCTCGCCCTCGCTGACGCGTCGGGTTATGAGCGTGTTAACGACTGGCAACGCAAGGTCAAAATTTTAGCCACTTGCTCTTGCCACGCCGCGAGCGAGTGGCTAATTTTTTGGCCTCACGCGAATCGAACACGAGCCGCGAATGAACAAGGAGCACCTTCATGGCGAAACGGACGGAACAGCAACTCAGCCGGCGCGAGCGGCAGATCATGGATGTGATCTACGCGAAGGGACAGGCGTCGGCGTTGGAAGTAACCGAATCTCTGCCTGATCCGCCGAGCAAGACGGCGGTGCGGACGCTGCTGGGAATCTTGGAGGAGAAAGGGCACCTCACGCATTCGCAGGAGGGGATGACCTACGTCTATCGAGCGAAGCAGGCTCGCGAACATGCTGGGCCGTCGGCGTTGCGGCGGGTGTTGGACGTGTTCTTCAGCGGGTCGTTGGAGCAAGCGGTCGCGGCTCACCTGGGTGAGTCGGCCGAGCAGCTCAGTGATTCGGAACTCAAGGGATTGGTGGGAATCATTCAACAGGCCCGCAAGGCCAAGAAGGGAGCGAAATCATGAATCGTTTCGGACTCGGTTTGGCGGACAGTATGGCCGGTGGCCTCGACTTCGTATTGCGCGGCTCGCTGGTGCTGACCGTTGCCTGGTTGTTGACCTCGCTGCTGCGACGGAACACGGCGGCGATTCGGCACGCGGTTTGGTCGATGGGGCTGGTTGCCGTGATCGTGTTGCCGTTGATGCAGACCTTCGTGCCAAGCTGGCGAGTGCTGCCGGCCACGGACGAATCGATCGGCGAGTCTTTCGCAACGGGCGATGATTTCGCGATCCCGCCGATGATCTCTCCAGATCATCCCGGCCACTGGCCGCTCGTGGAAAATGCCGCGAACGATCCTGGGCTGATGGCAAGTAAGGCGGCAAGATCAGCAGCACAAATCGCAGCAAACTCCGAGTCGAACGAATCCACGATCGCCGCGATTGAAGCGATGGAGGCCGAACGATCGGAGGCTTTGGCACCGTCGGCATCCGCTGAGAGCAGCGTCGTCAATGAGACGGCCGCGAAGCCAAAAGCCGGATCAAGTGTCGGCCCGGCTGTCGGAATGATTTGGCTGATCGGCGTTGCCGTCTTCTGCCTGCCGATGGTGTTGGGAACCGCTCGCGTCTGGCGATTGCGTCGATCGAGTGAACCTGTGCCAAACCAGATCACCGACGAAGTCGCTCAGCTTGCGGCAGAGCTGCGTGTCTCGCGGCGAGTCGAAATCGTGTTGTCGGGCGAGCGTGAGATGCCGATGACGTGGGGACTGTTCACGCCGGTGCTGTTGCTACCGGCGTCGGCGGCAACGTGGTCCGGCGATCGGCGGCGGATGGTGGTGTTGCACGAACTGGCTCACATTCGGCGTTGGGATTGTCTGACTCAACTGCTGGGCCAATTCGCGCGAGCGTTGCACTGGTTCAATCCGCTGGCCTGGCTGGCTCTGCATCGGATGCGGATTGAACAAGAGCGAGCGTGCGACGACGTCGTCTTGAACTTCGGCACGGATGCCGACGAGTACGCTTGGGAATTGCTGTCGGTGACGGCTCGGCTGCCGCGTCCGATGTGGGACACGTCGGTGGCGTTGGCGATGAGCCGATGCAGTCGGATCGAGCAACGACTGAAGTCGATCCTAGATTCGAACTGCGAACGCCGGCCGACGTCGCTCCGACAGTTTGTCGCGACGTGCGGAGCGATGCTGGTTGTCGTCTGCGGCATCGCAGCCGCTCAACGACAAGTAGCCGTCGCGGCCGACAAGCCGAATACGGTTGTCGCTCAAGCTGCGGGTGCTGACGCGAAACCGGCCGAGGCGGCGAAGACGGAACTTGGCTTCGACAACGGCGACTTTGAAGGAGACGTTCAGCCCGGCGGTTATCCCGCTTCTTGGCATCCGGCTCATCTGGTGGAGACCGTTCAGTTCTTGAAGTTTCAAGTCGAGGACTCTGGCCACGGCGGCAAGCGATCCGCCTCGATCGCGATCGACAAGACGCATCCCGCCCATCCGGTCGCGTACAACTGGCTCGCGATGCCACGCGGTTGGAAGGCGGGGCAGGCGTTGGAGGTTTCCGCATGGGTGAAGACGGAGAATGTCAAAATCACTCCGTCGTTGGCCGTGCAATGTTGGGGCAAAGACAACAATTTTCTGGCGATAGGCTCGTCGTACGAAAAGTTCCAAGTCACGGGGACCAAAGATTGGACTCGCATCGCGGCTCTGGTGCTTGTCCCGGCGGAGACGCAGCAGATTCTCGTCCGAGCGGTCTTGTCGATGCCCGGCAACGGCGGGGCAAAGGTTTGGTTCGATGACTTCGAGATCGCGAAAGCGAACGAAGCAGACGCGAAGGCCGCGACTCACGAGCTGACTCCGGCTGAGCAAGCGGCGGTGAAGCAACAGGACGAAGCGGCCATCAAGGCGTCCAGCGACTCGCTCAAGCAGGTCTTGGACAAGATCGCGGAAGTCTCGCCGACGCCGGTGGACCCGAAGGCTCTGAACGAGGCGGCGATCCGAGGGATGCTGCAATCGCTCAAGGACCCGTACTCGACGTTGATCACGGCCGAGCAGATGAAGGAGTTCTCGCAGCAGCTCGAAGGGAAGCTGGTCGGCATCGGCGCAATGCTGAAGAAAGAGGGAGACGAGATCGAGGTCACGGGACTGGTCCCGAACTCGCCAGCGATGCGCGGCGGACTGAAGCCTCGCGACGTGATCGTCGAGATCAACGGACAGCCCGCGAAAGATTTGGTCGAAGCGGTGAAGTCGATTCGTGGTCAGGCCGGGACCGAAGTGACGCTCAAGGTTCGCCGAGCCGACAAGCCGGAGAGCCTCACGCTGAAGCGGGGCGAGGTCCGCATCCCGGCCGTCAAAGGTTTCTCCCTCAACGATCAGGGACAGTGGCGACATTGGCTCGATGCGGACCAGAAGATCGGCTTCGTGCACCTGACGATGTTCGATCAAGCCACATCCAACGACCTCAAGGAAACGTTAACACGCCTCAAGGAGCAAGGACTCAAGGGGCTGGTCCTCGACCTGCGAGGTAACGGCGGCGGCATGTTGAACTCGTGTGTCGAGGTCGCTCGCCTCTTCCTGAAAGAGGGGACCATCGTGGAAGTGCGCAGCCGTCCGCCGCACGAGAATTCCAAGTTCGAGGTGACCGCACCGCACACGCCGCTGCTCGCGGATGTGCCGCTGATCGTACTGGTTGATCCGACCACCGCGTCGGCCGCCGAGGTGCTCGCCTCCGCGTTGAAGGACAACAACCGAGCAACGCTGCTCGGCGAGCGAACGTTCGGCAAAGGCTCGGTGCAAACGATCGTGCCGCTTGGCAACGAGGGGCAATCGCTGAAACTGACTGTCGCGCTGATGTTCTCCGCCGGAGGCCACTCGCTGCATCGAGCGGCCGACTCGAAGACCTGGGGTGTTGATCCGCACGACGGCTACTTTGTGCCACTCACGACCGAGCAGCGAGTCGCCCGCATCAAGACCGCTCAGGCTCGCGAAATCGGAGCACTCAAGCTGCCGGAATCGGTGTCGCCCGACTTCCTCGACAAGGACGTGGCCGATTCGCAACTGGCCGCTGCCCTGAAGTCTCTGCTGGCGAAACTCAAGACCGGCGAGTTCACAAAAACCGGCCGCCCGCTCGCCAAAAACATCTCATTCGAGGCCGCGAGGGGTATGACACCAGCCCCCGATGAACCAAAAAATGTGCATGTCCCGGATCGTTGTTTGGCACCTTCTGTTTTCGATGCAACTCCATCTGGTGTGCCTCCGGTCCGCGTGCCACGGCTGTGTCGGCCGTGCCATTGGGATATCAACTCTCATTCGCACGGCTGACACAGTCGTGGCACACGTTTTTCAATCTGCCTCATTCATTTTCCGTCCAGCCAATCGAGCGTGAAAGTCACGAGCGTCAGACGTTTGTAGTGATCCCGCTCGAAGACGAGGCCAATGCGGCCGTCTTTCAGGCGAGTGAGGCAGCAATATCCTGACGGGCCAGGGTCGATCAGTTTGCTGGTGGGCCAGGTGCGGCCTTCGTCGTGACTGACACGGACGGTCATTCGTTCGCGCTTCGAGGTGCTGTCTGGATTCGCAAACAGCAGAGTGCTGCGTTGTGAGTCAGTCGGCCAGGAGTAGCGAATCAGGCTCGCCTGACACGTTGGTTCGATGAGAGCTTCGTCACGAGTTGGTTCCGTCCATGTCAGACCATTATCGCGGCTGCGGCTGATCAAGCGGCGGCCGGCCAGTTCGGGACGTTTGCCGGATCGCGCCCAGTGGTTGCGCATGTTGATGAGCAACTCGGAACCGTCACCGGCGACGGTCTCGACGACTTGGCATTCGTTGGTGTGCAGGCCGACGGTGCCGCCGAGCTTCCACGTCTCGCCGTGATCGTCGCTGTAGACGATGTGCGACGCGCTGGGGCCGCTGCGGTCGGGAGTCTCACGATGATTGGCCGGCAGGATGAGCCGGCCGCGATGCGGGCCGCGTTGCAGAGCGATGCCGATACCCGGTCCCATCGCGTACCAGCCCCAGCCGGGCTTCGACGCCGAGTCCGTGATGTCACGGACTTTGGACCATGTGACGCCGTCGTCGTCGCTGTACGTCAGCAGCACCCGGCCGTTCTTCCGATTCATCGACAAGTAGATTCGTCCGGTGGCCGGATCGATCACCGGGCATGGATTGCCAATCGAGACCACATCATCGCCACCTTCTTCGTGGACAACTTGCAGCTTTTGCCATGTCGTACCACTGTCGGCACTGCGCCGTAGCACGAGATCGTTGTCGCCATCGTCGTCGAGCGTTGTCTTGCGGCCCTCGCAAAACATCAGCAGCGTGCCGAGCTTCGTCGTCAGCAGTGACGGAATCCGATACGCGAAGTAGCCGTCTTGGCCCGCGACGAAGACGTCGACGAATGTTGGTTCTGCGGCTGAAGCGAACGATTGGCTGACGGCGAGGACGCATGCGAACACGAAAAATCGAAGGGGAATCTCGGCAACTCCTTGAACTCGGAGGATGGGCACTCTTGGCTCGCGCCGCCCCACAACCAAATCACGATGATCGATTCTGAGCTGGAGGCACTCGATCCTGCTTGAGCTTCGACTCGAAGCAGATCCGTCAAACTCAATCCTGCGAAGCCCGCGACACCACTCCGCACGAACGCCCGTCGGCCGAAAGTTCCTTCGCAGCGAGAAATTCCGCTGTCCAATTTTCGAGGCATCGTTTCACCCGCTCTGGAGGAATGACGTCAGACCAACCCGGCGATCGGCTGGCCGTGATAAATGTGGTGCGGGCGATTGAGTTCGTCGTGCCACGCAGCCGTGTCGGGAATGCCAAGCGCATGATAAATCGTGGCGGCCATGTTCTCTGGTCTCTGGGGATTGCTAGCGGGGTATGCGCCGATCTTGTCGGACGAGCCGATGACCGTGCCACCAGGGACTCCGCCGCCAGCGAAGAAAACGCTTTGCACGGCTCCCCAGTGATCGCGGCCGGGTTGCGGGTACGACTCGTTCAGCAACGACAATTTCGGAGTGCGGCCAAACTCGCCCGCCATGACGACCAGCGTGTTGTCCAACAGTCCGCTCGAATGCAGATCGTCGAGCAACGCACATAACGCGCGATCCGTCGGAGGAAAAAGTTTGTTCTTCAAGCGATGGAAGATGTCACCGTGAGTGTCCCAGGTCTCGTTGCTACCGAGGTTCACTTGGACGAGATTGACACCGGATTCCACTAACCGAAACGCCATCAACAGCGACCAGCCATAACTGTTACGGCCGTAACGGATCTGCGTGGCCTCGTCCGCGTTCGTGACGTCGAACGCGCGTCGCACATCACGCGACGCCAGCAGTGAGATCGCCGATTGACGATGACTGTCGTAGCTCTGCGAAGCGGCTGACGTCTCCAATTCATGACGCTGCCTGTCCAGATCGCGCAACAGATCAACGCGGCTGTTGACTCGTCCGAGATTCAGATCCGGCGACAAAGCGATGTTCGGAGCCTGATAGATTCGCGCGTCTGGTTCCTTCGGTGCCTTCTTGGTTTCGTTGGCAAACGTGTATTCGGGATACGCTCCGCGCCAAAACGGATTTCCGTACGGCGACGCCTCGATGAAGAACGGATCGCGATGCCGACCCATCAGGCCACCGTACGCTCCCGCCATCACGCCTCCCGACCAATGCACGAGACGCTCGGGCAACACAATCGCGGGCGGCAGATTGTTGCTTCGTCGTGGCACGGCATCGCCCACGGTCGATGCGATACTCGGCCAGTCGCTCGGCCGCGGCTGGCGGTCGCCGACGAACCCCGGCGAAGTGATGCTACGTCCCGTCAGCATGAAGTAATGCCCCAGCGTGTGATCGTTGCTCGGATGCGTCAACGATCGGACGACGGCCCAGCGGTCGCTCTGCTTCGCGAGCCCAGGCAAATGCTCGCAGATGTCGAAGCCGGGCGTCTTCGTCGCGATGGGATTGAATTCGCCCCGCACCTCTGCCGGAGCATCTGGCTTCAAATCGAAACTGTCATGCTGCGAAAGTCCACCTGACAAAAAAATGTAGATACAGGACTTCGCCTTGCCGGTACCTGATGTCCCCAATTTTGGCAGCGGCTCTTTGCTATGAGCTTCACGCAGCGAAGAAAGATGATTCGCTCCCAACCCCAACAACCCCACGGCACCAGCTTGCACAACGGTGCGACGAGTGATTAACGGATGCTGTGGACCTTGCGAGATTTCCATCGGGGTCTCCCGTTTGCCAGCCACGGCTGAGCCGTGCTCATCAATATCGGCTCATTTCGTCCGCCAGACACGGCCGCAGCGCACGAATTTGAGCCTTCCAATAAACTGAGGACAACAGTGTCATCAGCAAAAAAGCATTCGACAAGGCGAAACCGCTGGACTCGGTGGTATGACCCAAGAATTCGGCTTGCCAATCCAATAAATCGACCACGACATCCAACAGCGTCCGCTTGGTTCGCTGCGTCTTTCAAGAGATCGACTGCTGGTTCGAGCGGGCAACCTGCGTCCACGATTGCAGCCAACTCAAAAACCCCGATCGATCTGCGGCAAAACGAGCACCACACTTCAGCTCACGCCACAATCCCGATTCCTCTCGCAATCACGACGCTTCGGAAAACGACTTACGGATCGGGTGGTGACTCCGTTTGAGCTGCTGCGGTTGACAAGCAAGCATTTGCCGCACGACGCCACATCTGGGCAAGATCCTGTTTACCTAATTTCTCACAGATGTCCGCCAACTCAAGACGGACATACCGGTCACGAGGGTTCTGAATCGCATTGACGTTCAATTCCGTGAGACTCTCTTTGAGTAACACCAGCCGGGCGTGTTCCGCATGGGCAATACGAGACTCCTCGTTTTGACCAAGTTTGGCGAGGGCCAACCCTAAGTTGTAGTAGGCATCGATATTGGCCGCGTTGGACTTCAAGATTTTCTGGAGGATCGATTCCGCCCGCTCTGGTTCACCGGACTCCAATGCAAAACGAGCCCGAGTCAAGGCCACTGACTCATTCATCGATGCGCCCTCTTCTGCGAGAGTCAGATGTTTGACGGCGAGCTCCTGGTTCCCGAGAGCCCAATATGAGCGCGCGAGCGAATGACTCGTCGCAGGAGTCTGCACGAGCGACTCTTCGATCAGTGCGACCGCTCCGTCATACTCGTGCTCGTCAACCAACGCCGCTGCAAGTTCTTCGACAATTTCGACTCGCACATCTTGCGGAGGGCTAAGCTCCAAAGCTCTGCGAAAATGTGAGATCGCCTGTTGGTTGCGTTCAAAATCTCGGGACATCATCCCAAGCATCCGATGCGGAGTGAAGTCTTGAGATCGAAGAACCGTCAGCCGATTTGATATGTCAATCGCATGGTCATAAGCCCCGAGGTCGTAATAAACAGCCACCAGCCATCGCAGACCCAGCTCCGACTTTGGATTGAGTTCTGTCAACTGCCGAAACGCAACTTCCGCCTCAAGGTATCGGTGAAGGCGGTAGTAACTCTCCCCCGCCACCATCAATGATTGCTCTCGATATTTGTCGCCGGGAATGTGCTGCAGGTGCTTCAAAGCCAAATCTGGCATCCCCAACCGCACATCAATTGCCGCTCGTAACAACCGGGCCTCCAAGGAATCCGGCGATCGTCGCTGCAGAATTCGTAATTGCGTGATCGCTTCGGTGGTCGAACCACGCTGCAACATTTGCCAAGCGCTTTCAAACAATTCGGGCGTGCTGCCTCGCAAGCAGTACCAGACCACAACAAGAAATGTCGCCAAAATGAACGACGCGAAACTCAACCGACGCATCTGAATTCCTGATAATCAATTCCGCAGAAGCAGTCTCTGAACTTCCGGCATGTCAGCGAAGAATTCCGCTGCGGTACTCTACGAACCGGTGAAAGGGGGGATCATCGTCATTGAACGAGGATCGTACCATTTGGCCAAAGCCAAAAAGCAATCGAAACTCGCTAAGCCACCCGTCGCCGCGTCAACCAATGCGCCATGCTGCAAAGTCTATGGACGGTTGATGTCGCTATCGGGCTCACATTTCCGCAGACGCAACATCGCAAATGCTTTTGAGCCAAGATTGGCGACGACGTCTCACGCCTTACGACTTCACGACCTTGGTCGCGTGAGTTTCTGGCTCGCTGAGGAATCAAGCAGCCCTCGCAGCAAGGACGGAACACTTCTTCTTCACAAGTGATCCACAAGACTTTCGCGAGCGGAACAGCAACCTCGTGCTGGAGATCCCTTCGTCAACGATTTGGACATCGAAAACAGCACGAAGAAATTCGGATGATCGAACACGGAAGTCAAATCCATCGTTCTCAGGCAGAAGAGTGCCGAATTTAGTCCTCTAGATCAAACGTGATGTCGTTCTTTCCCGTGGCTTTGACCGTTGCTTTCAGGTGCGTACCATCGGCGTATTTCGCTGGAAGTTGGTTCTCACCACTCGGAAGATTGACTTTCCCGGTCTTCTCGGAGACCGCACTTGAGTAGCCCGTGGGCAACCCTTTCGACAAGTCCGGAGCATTCGCCAATCCCGGATCACTACTGACGCCCCGCGATACCGACTTGGTCACCAAGACCTGATATTCGCCAGGAATCGCACCATCGTCGGTACTAAATGTCGTGAGCGAGAACCGTCCATCGCTATCGGTCGTCCCGTTCGCGGGCCGTGGTGATTTCTCGGAAGAAAATGTCACAAACGCTTCCGCAACCGGTTTTCCCTTGTAAGTGATTTTGCCCGTCACGGGAACGACGGCCGGACGATCATCCGGCGCCCCCGAACAACCGATGACGCACATTGAAACTAGCACAACACTGATCGAATCAACGAATGCACGCATCACACCACCTTGACTTTTACGCACGACGACAGCTTCTCTCGTGCTACCAACAACGAACGCATTGAGTTACCACTCTCAAGTAGTCCAGCACGGTTCCATTTTCAAAAAAGGGCTTCGCTTGGCAGTCAATAACGCACCAGTGCATCCCCGCTCGAAAAGACTCTTCGACCCGAAACGACGGGACATGCATCTGGCGACCAGCTCAAAAGTCCGACGTCGCCTGACCGTCTCGGCGATCTCCAAGTTGTTGATACAGCCGGTAGGTGATGTTTTCGGTAAGAAACCGAGTGGACCCGTCACAGAACACGAAATGTGCGCCACCTTTATGCCGCGATTTGAACCCTTGGCTAGTCGTCCAATTCTGCCAATGGTTGCATTCCGTCTTTGGCCCGGCAGCACTCCCAACGGGCTGCTCCCAGCCTGCGTTTTCATAGACACACTTGATCGGATAGTTGATGGGAGCTGTCGTCGCGATCCACGGCGCATTGAAGTGATACCAACCATTTCGACTGTGGTCGCCACAGTTCGGAATGATTTCACCCATCAAGATCACTTGGGACTGTCCGTCCGAGATGTGGGCGAACTTCGCAGCCCAATTGACACGGGAAAACACACCAGAAATATCATTGGGATTATAGGAATTCCCGTGCCCTGCCGGCCCATTGCCGAAAAGGTTTCCAGGCGCAGTCGGAGCAGCCGGGCCATAAATTGCTGGTGCTCCCAAACTACACTCGTGAACCCCGTACCATGTATCCATCCGCTGGTTCCCCATGCTCCCTGCGTAGTTCGACTTCGTGCGGTCACCGCCATCGCTGATATTGGGGTTGGCATCGGTCGGGCAAATGTATGCCGGAATCACCATGCTTCGAAATTTTTTACCAGAGATTGGCTGATCATCAATCCGCGGTCGGCCGGCCGGATCAGCAGCAGGATTTTTGAAATCAATCTTCTTCCACAGTGGACCTTGATCGACGTACGGCAAGAGACCGACCAAGTGGCTCCCTTTTTCGTTTTCCCACCAAGTTTGGGAGACACCAGAAGAACCCGTCTCGAAAACAGTCACCGGAAATTGCTTGTTGCTTTCCGCATAGTTGTGGATGGCCAATCCCAACTGCTTCAAGTTGTTTTTGCAGGTTGATCGGCGTGCTGATTCACGCGCCTGCTGCACAGCCGGCAGCAGAAGGGCGATCAAAACCGCTATGATGGCGATCACGACCAGTAACTCGATGAGTGTGAAGGCACGGTGACCTCGTACCCAGCGCAGGCGTAACTTCATGACAAACGTCCCTTAAGTGAGAATCGAGGTAGGACGATGGAATTTCCCTTTGGAAATCGAACAACTCCAAATGCAAATTTTGGCCCCTTGAACTAACGATGAGAACCGTAAGGCAGCCAGTTGAAATTGATCTACCGGCAGTTTGGCTTGCTGAGTTATAGACCGCGAAAGGGTTTGGGAGAAACATCCAGGTCTCAGGGACGAGACGATGAATGCAGAACTGACAGAGGCTGTGATTGCAACGG
>SXGS01042146.1_pt1 | contig 19956 bp, 13 predicted proteins | sample 3174681 | NCBI WGS metagenome assembly SXGS01 (sample SAMN11356861, study PRJNA531348) | freshwater metagenome | isolation source: freshwater sample F1-80 | place: China: Fuxian Lake, Yuxi | collected 2017-12-25 | reverse complement strand
CGTAGGTGTCTGGGCAGTATCTCAGTCCCAGTGGTGGGGGCCATGCTCTCACACCCCCTAGACGTTATAGCCTTGGTAAGCAGTTACCTTACCAACTAGCTGATGTCAAATTGGCCGCTCCTTCGGTGGAATCACACCTTTGCACCTGAGTATTCAAACCCAGGAGGTTATCGGGTATTACCCACAGTTTCCCGTGGCTATCCCCGTCCGAAGGGTACGTCACCAATCCTTCCTACCCCGTTTGCCGCTCTCCCCGTATTGCTACGGTTCGCGCTCGACTTGCATGCCTAATCCACGCCGCCAACGTTCATTCTGAGCCAGGATCAAACCCTTCGTGTAATTTGCTTGCAGTGACCGAAGTCACCGATTGCGATTAACAGAAAGCTTGTCCCAATGTACATCGTCGCAAAATGATGTACTTGCTTCTAACTTGGCTAACTCTTTTATCGACCACCAACCAAATTTCCAAAGAACAGCGTCGCGACCACCAAGGGGCGTTCGCGACGGGGAGGCGAATGATAGCCAGGGCTTATCGAGAGTCAATCAACCCGATGCGATTTTTTTCTGAGGCCCAAAGCGGCTATCATCTCGCGGCCGGAAATGATTCGGTTGTTCGCTTTCCAGACTTCAATTCTTTTCGGAATCCCCACCGTGATAGCAAGTTACATTGGTCGCCCCAAGCTTGAGCTTGATACCCCCGCCCTCTGCATTGATCTCGGCTTGATGGAAGGCAACATCCGGAGAATGGCGGAGTTTCTTCGCCGTCTTGGAAAGAGTTGGCGGCCGCATGCCAAATGCCACAAGACTCCGGCCGTTGCCTTGAAAGAGATCGCCGCCGGAGCCATTGGCGTCACAGTCGCGAAAGTTTCTGAGGCCGAAGTCATGGCGGCAGCAGGGATTCGCGACATTCTGATTGCCAACATGATTGTCGGCCAACCGAAGTGGGAACGGCTTGCAGCGCTCTGTGGTTGTGCTGATCCGATCGTGGCTTGTGATCACTTCGCCCAAATCGAGCCGCTGGCAGCAATTTGCGCTCGGAACGGGGTGACGTGCCGAGTCATCATCGAAATGAACATCGGCCTTGATCGCGTGGGGACTCGGCCGGGGCGAGACACGCTCGATCTTGCGTTGGCGGTTTCCAAACTCAACGGGATCGAATTCGCGGGGATCATGGGCTACGAGGGGCACCTGCTGCGAATTGAGAATGCCAACGAAAAGCGGAGGCAGATTAGTGACGCGATGGCGGTGCTCGCCGAGTGTGCCGACAAACTGCGGCGCGACGGATTGCGATGCGACATCGTCAGTGCCGGAGGGACTGGATCGTACCAGATTTCCGCGGAATGCCCCGGCATCACCGAGTTGCAATGCGGTGGCGGTATCTTCGCGGATCCGTTCTATCTTCAGGGGTGCAACGTCAGCGGACTCGATTCGGCGCTGACTGTGTTGGCAACGGTCGTCAGCCGTCCAACGTTGGACCGAGCGGTACTCGACAGCGGACGCAAGACGCTGAATCCGGATGTTCAATTGCCGATCGTCAAAGGCTGGCCCGATGCAACCATTAAGCGGCTCAGTGCGGAGCACTGCGAATTGACACTTGGTCCGCAGTCACAGAATCTGAAGATCGGTGACAAAGTCGAGTTGATCGTCGGCTATGCCGATTTCACGACACCGCTCCACGACCACTTTTTTGGTTTTCGTGGCGAGCGGTTGGAGGTTGTCTGGCCGATTCTGGGACGTGGAAAGCTGCAGTAAGGCAGCCTCATTCCACCAGCTCCCTTGGCACCACGATCTGTTCGGCCGGCACGCCGGATTGCACGAGTTCGGACTGGAGTTTCTGCCAGGCGGTGACGCGCGCGGTTGTGCTACGGAGGATACGAACGCGAAGTCCGTCGTCACTTGGCATCGCGGCGAGGGCTAACTGCACAAGCTCCTCCAACTCGGCGGGGAAATAGCCGTTGCCTTTGCGAGTCTTTCGCCAGACGGCGTAGTGCCGATCCACAACTAAAATCGTCAGCACATCATCGAGCGGTTCGGCCTTTGAGTGATGATCGTTGATGAGACCTGGTGTTTCGGAACTAATCGAGCCATCGCCGGCCTGAACGGAGACATTGCTCACGTCCGGCTTGCCGAGGATTCCGTCGCCGCCGGAGCCTAGGCCGAAACCGCTGCCCATGTTTGGTAGCTTGTCGGAGAGCCAGATTCCGGCGATTAAGCCCATCGCCAATGTTCCGCCCAGAATTGTCCGCTTGCGGGGTAGCCAATGAGCCATCGGAAAGTCCTTTCGCCTGGAGGCCGATGGATTTTGGTCGGTTGGCGGAATTTTGCCACACCGATGTCGTGAATCCGCCGCGAAATTTCCGAAAGCGTCGCGGTGGCCGAAAACCCAAAGATCACGGCTCTGGGAACAAATTGCTGACGCTTGTGCGGTCGTGGATCGAGCGGATCGCTTCGGCAAAGAACGAAGCCACGGAGATCACCGAGATATTCGGCGGCAGCGGGTCTGTCGCGGTCTCGACAGTGTTGGTAATCAGCATTTGCTTGATCGAACTCTCGCCGATGCGCGGCGCGGCTCCCTTCGAGAGAACGGCGTGAGTGACTGCGCCGTAGATGTCTTTCGCACCGCGCTGCTTCAGAGCATCGGCCATGCTGATCAGCGTGCGGCCGGTAATCGTGAAGTCGTCCACGAGCACGACGTTCTTGCCCGCGACGTCACCGATGACTTCGAGAATTTCGGCGTTCTCGTCGTGATCGGCGCGGTGCTTGTTGCCGATGACGACTGGGACACCCAGAATTTTCGCGTACTGCGAGGCGCTCTTCGCGAAGCCAACATCGGGGCTACACACGACCAAATCGGGGATATTCAGCTTGGTAATCGCATCGCAGAGCACATGCCGGCCGTAGAGGTGATCGACGGGAATGCGGAAGAAGCCTTGGATTTGCGGGCTGTGTAGGTCCATTGTCAGGACGCGGTCACAGCCGGCGGCTTCCAGGCAATCCGCACAGACACGAGCGCGGATGCTGACGCGCGGCTCGTCTTTTTTGTCGGCCTTGGCGTAGCTAAAAAACGGGATGACGGCGGTCACTTGCGAGACACTGGCGCGTTTGAGGGCATCGATCCAGAACAGCAACTCCATGAAGTTGTCGTTGACTGGCTGATGAACTCCCTGGATGACGAACACGTCGCGGCCGCGGACGTTCTCTCGAACGCGGACAAAGACGTTTCCTTCGCTGAAGACGTGAGCTCGCCCCGGCACCAGCGGAACTCCGAGATGATTCGCAATCGACTGGGCCAGTACGGGATTCGCCGATCCGGCGAGCAGTGCCAAATCCCCTTGTGGCGGCTGAAACGGGATGGCTCGCGGGCCGGAGAGTTCAGGACGTGAAGACGCGGGTGGCATGCGGGCCTCGGTAGAGTGGAAATCGGGCCGCATGATATCGGTGCGAGGGGTGAACTCAAGCGGGCTGGAGTGCAGTGACACGTTGCAAGCACTTGGTTGACGATGTGCCGGCTGCGGCATATCAAGTCGCCCCATCACGTTGTCACTCCTCACCCTCTCCGACACCAACTTCGGAAAGCCTCCCACGATGAACTACCGCCTGCTCGGGACCACTGGCGTTCGCGTTTCTCCGCTGTGTCTCGGCACGATGATGTTCGGCGGGGCGACTGACGAAGAGACTTCGATCCGAATCATTCACAAGGCGATCGACCAGGGAATCAACTTCATCGACACCGCCGACATGTATGCCGGCGGCAAGTCGGAGGAGATCGTCGGCAAGGCTCTCGCTGGCAAGTGGGATCAAGTCGTGTTGGCGACCAAGGGTCGCCAAATCATGGGGACCGGCCCGAACGACAAGGGAGGGAGCCGCTACCACATGATGCGAGCAATCGAGGCCAGCTTGCGGCGGCTGAAGTGCGAGCGGATTGACCTCTACTACTATCACGCTCCCGACTACGACACCGCGATTGACGAGACACTGCGGGCGCTCGACGACATGGTGCGACAGGGCAAAGTCTTAAACATCGCCTGCTCGAACTTCCGAGCGTGGCGGCTGTGCGAATCGCTCTGGACCAGCGACCGGCTCAACCTCAACAAGTTCTGCTGCGTGCAACCGCTCTACAACATCGTGAACCGCGACATCGAGGTCGAGTTACTGCCACTCTGCCAAGAGCACAAGATCGGTGTCGTCAGCTACAGCCCGCTGGCTCGCGGCGTGTTGTCCGGCAAGTACAAGCCGGGCGAGTCGTTCCCCGAAGGAAGCCGAGCGGCTCGCGGTGACAAGCGGATGAAGGAAGCCGAACTCCGCGACTCCAGTTTCGAGATCTCGCAACAGATCGCCGCGTACTGCCAAAAGCGAGGCGTGGCGATGACGCAGTTCGCTCTGGCGTGGTGCATTGCGAATCCGATCCTGACCGCGGCGATCCTCGGCCCGCGCACGATGGAGCAGTTCGACGACAACTTCGGAGCGATCAACGTCACGATCACCGCCGAGGATGAAGCCTTCATCGACAGCGTCATCCCACCCGGTGAGCACAGTGGCAAAGGTTTCCAGGACGTCGCGTATCCCGTGACCGGCAGGCCGCAGCGAAGTTGAGTCCGACTGCCCGGTCCCCTCTCCCTCTGGGAGAGGGCTAGGGTGAGGGAACCATTTGACGAACGACGTTGGCCCTCGCAAAACACTTTCCACCGAAACGACGTTCGGATTCGAGGCCTTCGCTTTCATGCGGTCCCTCACCCGGCCTTCGGCCACCCTCTCCCAACGGGAGAGGGGCATGTTTGATGACGAGTGGCGATGATGACGTTTCCTCCGCCGGTGAGTTACGGAGCTTTGCGACTTCGTTCGCGGTATTTGCTCTCGCCGCTGGCGGGCTTCACGAACATGCCGTTTCGCCGCATCGTTCACGAGATCGGCGGTGTTGGGCTGACGACGACCGACTTGGTCAACGCGCGGGCGTTGCTGCACGGCAGCATCAAGACTTTGGAACTGATCGAGTCGTCCGAAGTCGAATCACCGTTCGCGGTACAAATTTTCGGCAGCGATGTTGGGACGATGTGCGAGGCAGCGAAACTGCTCGAAGCGCGCGGGGTCGATTCGATCGACATCAACATGGGCTGTCCGGTGCGGCGAATCGTCGCGAACGGTTCGGGGGCCAGCATGATGTGCCGGCCGGACGAGACGATGTCGCTCGTCCGAGCGATCGTCGAGGCGGTGCGGATTCCGGTGACGGTCAAGATGCGGCTCGGTTGGGATGCGACGCAGCTCACCGCTCCGTTCTTCGCTCGTGAGTTCGAGCAAGCGGGCATCGCAGCGGTCGCGATTCACGGCCGGACACGAGCACAAGGATTCTCCGGCAGCGTCGATCGTGACGGCATACGGCAAGTGGTCGAAGCGGTCGAGCGGATTCCGGTGATCGGCAACGGCGACGTCCGCACTGTGGCCGATGCCGAGGTCATGCTCCGCGAGACGGGTTGCCACGGCGTCTCGATCGGACGCGGAGCGCTCGCCAATCCGTGGATCTTCCGGCAATTGATCGAGTGGGAAACGACCGGCTCGTTCGGCCCGGCCGGCACGTTTGACGATCGACTGGCGCTGATGCAGCGGCAGTTCCGATACCTCTCCGAACGTCGTGGTGTCGAGTCGGCGATCATCGGCTTCCGCAAGATGGCGCACTGGTATTTGAAGGCCATGCACGTCCGAGCCAAGCTGCGGCACGAGTTCCAGCTCATTCGTAATCCCGACGGTTTGGACCGCTATTTCGAGAAGCTCGCCACCGAAGGCCCGGTGAACGGCAATCGCACCGGCGAGTTGCCGGAGATGCGCATCCCGGTTCCGAGCGGCCCGGTCGAGCGCTGGTGACTGAGCATCGAGGCAGCGTTTGTCTGGAGCCACGTCACAAAATCGTGTTTCTCAACAGAACACTGACTTCGTGACTGCCAGGATTGGCCACAATGATTCCAACAGCCCATCGTGGTTGAGGTCACCAAGCGCAATCGAGACCGGCTGACGATGGATCAGACTGCCGACCGTATTGTCGAAGCGGTTCGTAAACGTCCCGTTGCCGACCCCCAAGAGAATACTCAGCGTGTTGGGGACATGGTTGGCAATCACAAGGTCGATGTTGCCGTCTCCGTTCGGGTCGCCCGCGGTCAGAGAGACGTCCAAGGCGATCAGAGGGTAGCTGATGCTAAGTTGCTCCTGGAACTGTGGTGTTCCTGCCGCCCCGTTCCCGAGAAACACGCTCATCGTCTTACTGATACGGATCACCAAAATTAGCTGCGCGCCGTCTGCGGCATGGGATTTGCGCAGCCCCTCCCTCAGGTTTTGGACCGTCAACCTGGTAGGAGGCTTAGCATGACTGTGGTAGAGCATCATTCGGCGGAGGAGTTGCAGGCGTTGTTTCGGCAGGAGCGAGAGGCTCGGCGGGCCAAGCGGATTTGGATCGTGTGGCAGACGGCACCACAGATCGCCCAGCAGATCGGCGTGTCGCGTCGCGCGGTTCAGGAGTGGGTGCGGCGGTACAACGGCGAAGGACTGGCCGGATTGGCGTCGCGGGCGGGACAAGGCCGCGAGCCGATTCTGTCGGAGGACGAGCGGCGACTCGTGGCGGAGCGTGTGGAAGCCGGGCCGCAGGCGGGCGATGTCTGTTCGCTGCGTGGCGTCGATTTTCAGAAGTTCCTGGAAACGCAATTCGGTAAGTTGTTGTCGCTGACGACGATGCATCGTCTGTTGCACGAACTGGGCTACGAGTGGCTCGTGCCGCGGCCGAAGCATCGCAAATCCGATCCCGAAGCGATCCCCGCGTTTCAAAAAAAGTCCACGAAGACCTGGCTCGCCTCCAGGCCGAGCATCCCCACCAGCAGGTCGTCGCCTTTTTCCAGGATGAGTGCCGCTTCGGTCAACAAGGGACACTGACGCGCGGGTGGGCCAAGCGTGGCTCGCGGCCGACCGCCGTACGGCAGACCGAATACGAATACGTCTGGCTCATCGGGGCCGCCAGCCCGCAAACCGGTCAGGCCGAAGCCATTCTCGCGCCCGAGCTCAACACGGCGATCATCAACCAGTTCCTCGACCAGTTCTCACGCGCGTTGGCTCCCGATGTTCACGCCGCCTTGATTTGGGACGGAGCCGGCTTCCATCGCGCTCACGATCTGAAGGTGCCCGCCAACGTCACCCTGATCCCACTGCCGCCGTACTCCCCGGAACTCAATGGCATCGAGAACCTGTGGCACGACCTCCGCAGCTACTGCTGGTCCAACCGAGCCTACGCCGCCGACGACGACGAACTCTTCGACGTCGCCTCGGAATCGTGGTGCAGGTACTGCCTCGACACGGAATTGATCAAATCCGTCTGCGCCAAAAATTACATCCCAACGCGCAATTAAATTTGGTGATCCGTATTACTTCGTCAGCTCCGGAACGAAGCCATACGAGGTCGAGCATATCTGGGCGGACAAGTTTGACGAGCATCGGAACGAGTTCGAGCAGCAACACGAGTTCGACAACTACCGGAATCGCATCGGCGATTTGGTTCTTTTGCCGCAGGGCACGAACCAATCCTACGGGGCAATGACCTATGGGGAGAAAGTCGAGCACTACCTCAAAGAAAATCTTCTGGTGAAGTCACTGCATCCGAAGGCCTACGAGAACAACCCAAACTTTGTCGGAATGGCCAACAATCTCGGACTCAAATTCAAAGCCCACAAAGCCTTCACTAAGGCAGACATCAACGATCGGCAGACGCTCATTCAAAACATCTGCGAAGCGATTTGGGGAAAATACAGAACCTTCCTCGACCACTCGCTGTGCATCGCCGAGGAGACGCCGCACGGACGGCATCTGGTCTTTCCCTCGCAATACCGCCGGGAAAAGGACATCCCGCATGAGCCGGACATCTTCGTCTCCTACTCGTTCAGCGGCGAGTGGCAGACGGTGTGGACCACGCTGGTCGTGCGGCTGTGGTACAGCAACGAGTTCGAGCACCGCGAGCTGTGGCGCAACGCGGCGGAGTTCGCCTTCTCCGGCCGCACGCTCGGCCTGAAGATCGACAACCAGCAGGGCGAAGGGACGGGGACGATCAGCCTGTACTTCGACCGGGAAGTGCCCGACGAACTGAAGGCGATCTTCATCGAGTATGCCCATCGCCACCTCGCCAAGTATGCCTGCGAGGTGACGCGCGACCGGCGCTACGTGTGCCGAGGATGCGGTCGTCCGTTCAAAGACTTGGACCTCATCCGCGAACTGCTCGCGGAAAATCAAGCGACGATCGTTTGCCAGAAATGCCGAACCGAGGTCGAACTCATCGACTTCATCGAGCAGCGGCTCAAGAGCGATCCCGTGGCTCGCAAGATCCTGGCGATGGAAGAGACGGCCACGCGCGAACTCGACACGCAGGCGCTGGAGCAAATTCTGATCGGCCACATGATGGCCATCGCCGGCGAGGCGAACCAAATCTTCCGCCCCGTGACGATGTTCGACTTCGGCATCGACGGCGAAGTGGAGTTCAAGGACAACGACGGCCGAGCCAGCGGGAAGCGAATCTACATCCAGCTCAAGAGCGGCAATTCCTACCTGCGGACCCGCAAGAGCGACGGCCGCGAGGTCTTCGACGTGACGAACGAGCGGCACCTCGAATACTGGATCAGCCAGCCGGTCGATGTGTATCTCGTCATCCGCCAGCAGGACGAGATGAGCAGCGAAGGAACCATCCGCTGGATGAACGTGACCCGCCACCTCAAGAACCGCAAAGACAAGCTGAGCTGCCAAATCATCTTCGAAGGCCACAAGCTCGACATGAACGCGGTGTGGAAGGTGCGCGATGAGTTCTTCCCGCCGACGCGGGAAAGGGCGAGGAGTTGTTAGCGGCGGCAATTTCAACTCTCGGAAATTCGAGAGACTGCCGTACCGCGACCGTTAGGGAGCGGCCTGCTTGCCACCCGACGGGCCGCTCCCTAATGGTGGCGGTACGGTTTTGAAACAGTTCCACGACGATTGTTGTTCACTGTTTCCCGATGAGGCCCTCTCGCCCTAATCTTCGGGAATGATACAAGTCCGCACCGTCGCTCTCTCATTGAGCTTGTTGGCCGTCATCGCCGCGCTGGTCGTCGTGCCGTGGAGCTTGCGGCGTCCACCTCGCGACTCGTTGACTAGCGGGCCAAGCGAATCGCTGGCGGCGACGTCGAAGACCTTGTCACGAGCGGATCAGACGACCGTGCGAGTCGCAGTGACATCCTCGCCGCAGAAGCAGATTGAGCTGTCGATTGACGGGCCGTATCAGCTTCGGCCGGTGGGGAGCGACAAAGTGCTGTCGCGCGGACAGTCGTTGGGTGCGAGCACCGTCACTGCGACAAGCAACGGATTCAAGATCGGCAAGGCCGAGCACGCGGTCACTCGGCTGGAGATTGTCGCGACGCAGTCGCCGTCGATCTGGGTCAACGGCCACGAGTACCGCGGCAACCTGCGACTGTTCCGGAGATCGGGAGGCGGAGTGCTTGCCGTCAACGTGCTACCGTTGGGGGACTATCTCGCGAGCGTCGTGGACAGCGAGATGCCGACGTCGTTCGGAACCGAAGCTCGCAAGGCTCAGGCGATCGTCGCGAGGACGTACGCGCTCGACGTGGTTCGCAGCGATGAAGGGGACTCGGAATTCGATCTGTTCGCTTCGACGAGCAGTCAGAAGTACCTCGGCTTTCAATACCGCGACGGCTCGCGCCGACTGGCCGGTGAGAGCGATGCCAGCCGCCAAATCGTGCGTGACACAACCGGTATGGTCTGCACGTTTCAAGGACGCCTCTTCCGCACCTACTACTCAGCCGCGTGTGGCGGGCACACGACGCAAGGGAGCGCGGTCTTCGCGGACGCCGTCACCGCGCTCAAGAGCGTTCCGTGCGACTTTTGCCGCGAGGCCAAGCTCTATCGTTGGCAAGCTGATTTGCCGAAGGCGGACGTCGAGACGAAGCTCAAGGCGTATTTCCGCTCGCAAGGCAAGACCTTCGAGAAGCTTCAATCCATCAAGCTTGCCAGCGGTGCCCCTGATCGCGGCACCGAAGTTCCAGAGTTCTCGGTCAGCGACGGCAAACGGACCCACCGCATTTCGGCCGCGACGCTGCGGCGGCAGCTGTCGGTCTCGACGCTTTACAGTCCGTTCTTCTCGATCAGCGAGACCGGCAAGTCGAACACACTGCACTTCGAGGGACGAGGACACGGCCACGCCGTTGGACTCTGCCAGTGGGGCGCTCGCGGCCAGAGCCTGTTGGGCAAGACCGGCTACGAGATCGTCCGCTACTACTACTCCGGCGCGAAGATCGTGCAGTTGCAGTGAAACGACTGACTCAGGCTGCGCATGTCAGCTTGCCGTTCTACGGTGGTTTTGACGACGCAAAAAACAAGCACGACGCGCAAGCGAGTGGTCATTCCACCAAACCACTCGCTTGCGCGTCGTGCTAGGTCGTCGATCCCAACCGCCCTGATTGAAAACTTGGCCTGCGCTGCTGACTCACGCGATCAACTCTTTGATCCCTTGATAGGCGGGATCAGCGATCGGCATTGGGCGTCCGCCGATGTCGAACGAGCCGGACGAATCCACTCCGAGAGCGTTCAAGTAAGTGTGGAAGAGATGCCCGGCGGTCACTTCGCGGTCGATGACGTTTGTGCCGTTCTCGTTCGTCTTGCCGATCACCGCACCGGGGATGATCTTCGCTCCACCGACCAGGACCGACCACGCATTTCCCCAGTGATCGCGGCCGAACAGGTGATTGATGTTCGGAGTGCGGCCGAACTCGCAGAGCACGACGACCAGCGTCGATTCGAGCATTCCACGATCGGCGAGATCGCCGACCAGTGTCGCGAAGGGCTGGTCCCACTCACCGAGCTGTTCGAGGTGGAAGTTAAAATTCTCGTTGTGCGTGTCGTAGTTCGAGTGCGTGACTTGCACGAACGTGACGTTGCGCTCCAGCAATCGCCGAGCCAGCAGGCAGTGACGTCCGAAATCGTGCTTGCCGTAGCGAGCTTGATCGGCGTCGGATTCCTTTGTCACATCGAACGCCTCGCGCTGAGCCATCATCTGCTGAGCTTGATCGTAGCTCTGCACGAAAGCGTCGGTCATCGCAGTACGACGCTTGAGGTTGAACCGTTCATTGGCCGCTTTGCGGAAGTCGTTCCGCGACACATCGACCGCTTCGGCGATCGCTTCCGGCCGAGCCGAGTTCGCGGGCGGATTGACGTTGCCAAGTGAAATGCTGGAGTACTTTGGACCGAGATAGGCCGAGTCATTACCACGTCCACCGCCGCCACCAGGAGTAATGACGATGTGACCGGGCAAGCCATTCCCGTCCGGCGACAGGCACTTCGTCGCGACCGCTCCGATTTGCGGAAAGGCCATGCCCGGAGTTTCCTTGCGGCCGGTGAGCATCATGTGCATCCCCTTGCCGTGGTCTCCTTCATTCGTATTGATGCTGCGAACGAGCGCCAGCCGGTGCATCTGCTTGGCCGTGTGCGGCAGCAATTCGGAGATGTGAACTCCGGTTTGCGATGTCGCGATCGCTCGGAATGGCCCACCGGTGTCTGTGCCCGGCTTCGGGTCCCAACTCTCAAGCTGGCTCAGACCACCGTGCATGTTGAACACGATGACTCGCTTCTGCTGCTTCGCGAGCTGCTCTGCCATGACCGGCCGAACCAACGTCCCGATCCCGCCGCCAACGATCGAACCAACTCCGGCCGCGATGCCGCCCAAGAATTGACGACGACCAATCATGTGCTCCGGCGACTGACAGGCGTAATTGCATTTCATGGCAAGGTCTCCAAAGTAGCCGTCACGCTCCGCGTGACGAAATGCCGCTCGCGGGGCGAGCATTGGTTAGTGATTAAACCGGAACTCCGCCGACGAGAGCAATCCCCAAACCATTTCTTGGATGGCGGGGATTCTGGTGGCGGCGCGAGCTTGTAGGTAGTTCGTGACCAGAGCGACTTCGTCGTCGGTGGGACGGCGATTGAGGACGTTGAGGTACATTTCTTCGGCCAGCAGCTTTGGGTCTTGTTGAGCGTTGAGCGGTGCCGCCAGTACTCCAGCCCAGCTATGGATCGTGCCGCCGTTGCCGTAGAAGAGGGCTTGGTCAGCGGTGGCGTAGAAGGCGTCTTGAGGTTGTCCGGCTCCACCACCGAACATCGCGATGAACGGGCCGGCGTTCGGGTGAAGGAGTTTCAGGAAGACGTTCTCTTCAATCTGACGCTCGCGGCCGCCGAGCGGAACGGGGATTTGCATCGGAGGGTTCGCGGCTGCGGCTGTTTGAGCGGCCTTGTCGATTTCTGCGATTGCGTTCTTCGTTTGGATGTCGATGTAGGTCGTCGCGCAAAGCGTGCTGGCGGTGAGTTGCTCCGGCGTCAGCGGCTTCAAGCTGGCGACGTAGAAGTGTTCGGTGCAGAACTGCATGATCTGCTCGCGAGTCGCGGCGAGTTGGTCGGCGTCGGACTTTGCTTGCTGTTGAGTGGTCGTCAGCAGCGCGGTCACGTCGGTCACAACTTTCTGAGCGGCTGCCTTCGTGGCTTCGTCGGCCGCTTGAGTCAGCATCTGCTGAGCGGTTGCGAGTTCGGACTGCTTCGCGACGAGCAGCGCTTGCGACGCGGCGGCCTTCGCGACTTGTTCGTTATAGCCGGCGAGCGTTTTCAGGCCGGCGACGCGGCGGACGATGACGTTGCGGTTGGCGTTGATGGATCGGATGCCGACGGCGGCGGCTTCGGCTTTCTCGCGAGAGGCGTCGAGTTTCGCTTTTTCGGCGGTCCATTTTTCACGAACGGGATTGATCGCCGTCGCAGCGGCGGTGAAGGCGTCTTGCTTCGGTTTCACGGCGGCGACCTGCGTCTCGCGAGTCTTCGTGAGCGCGGCGATCTCGTTGTTGAGCGCTGTCGTGCGGGCAGTGAAGAAGTCGGTCGCCTTTTTGAGGTCCGCGTCGTTCGGAATCTTCGCGAGAGCTTCGTTGGCTTTCGCGGCGATCTCGGACAGAGGCTTGGCCGCTTCCGATTTCGGTGCGATCTGAGCGTCGGTTTTCGCGACGACGTCAGTCGCGGCATCGAACTGTTTACGAGCTTCGACGGCGGCTGCGGTGATCTTGGTCAGCTCGTCGCGCACGGGAGCGACCGCTTTCTTGACCGCGTCGAATTCCGATTCGGTGGGCTTCGCCGCTTCCTTCGACTGGTCAATCACGGCGGATATCTCTTTTTGCTTCGCGTCGAGCGTGGCCAGCAGTGCGGCGGCCTGTTGGGAGGCGGCGTTCCAATCGGCCGGGAGCTCACCGGCTCGCTGGTAGGTTTGCGTCAACGCGATTTGGCGGAGGATGGTCTTCAGGTCGTACTTCGCGGCAACGACCTCGGCGGTCAGCAAGTCGAGCAACTCCGGATGAGTCGGCGGGTTGTCTGAATGATTGAGGTCGAGCGGATGCACGATGCCTCGGCCGAGCATCATGGCCCACAGTCGGTTCGCGATGTTCCGATTGAACTGTGCGTTGTTCGTCGTCGTGATCGCTTCGGCGAGTTTCATTCGGCGGCTGTACTTCGGGACGGGACGAGTCTTGTCGGTCGGCTTGACGTTGTACTCTTCGCCGATCGGCAGCAGCGGGTCTTCGACGAATGTTCCGGCCGGGACTCGCGGGGCACTGACCCCCGACTCCTTCGTGAAGACCGACGTGAACGCGACATCGCCGTCCGCTTTCTCACCGAGAAACTGCTTCTTGGCGTCAGCATCGTTGAACATCACCGTCCGGATGACAAAGGCCTGCACGCCGTAGTAGTCGGACTGCAAGAAGTCGTTGACTAGCGGGCTGTCGTGGCACTGAGCACATTGCAGATCGCGGCCGAAGAACAGCCGGCCGATGTCGCGAGTCACCAAGTTCGGCTCGGCGGTGCGGTCGAGGAAAAACTTCGCGGCTGGCCGAGTCGCCGGATCGACGCCATCCGCCACGATGATCTCGCGGATGAGTTGGTCGTACGGCTTGTTGGCCAGGAACGACTCGTACAAATACTTCTGCCACTCCGGCGACGGGACGTGCGCGTCGGCTCGGCGTTCCATGAGAGCCACGTCGAACGAGACCGCCAAGTGCCGAGCGAATCGCGGACTGGCCAGCAGTTTTTCGATCAGCTTCTGCCGTTTGTCAGGAGCCGGGTCGTCCAGAAACGCTTTCGCTTCCGCCCCCGTCGCCGTCATGCCATTCAGATCGAGGCTGACTCGTCGCAGGAATTCCGAGTCGGAACAAATCGGCGCGATCGGCCCCAGCGGGGCGGCATTCACCAATTGATCGATCCGTTGATGCAGCGGAGATGGAGCCTGAGCGAACGCCGACAAAGACGCCGCAAAAACCATCGCGGCGAACGCGAGCAGTCGAACGGAAAACCGCGCACAGGAAAATCTTGCCGGCATTCGGTGAGCCTCCGGCGAATCAGGTGGGAACCGAGTCAGGCGGGGGAGGCCATCCGTTGGCCTCCAATTGGTATCGGCTGATGTATACCGTAGGCCGGCAGCCGAACATCGTCAACCGGAACGCCTTGCCGAGACAGCCCGATCGAACGGAGAAAGGTCCGGTCGTGACGATCGGTGGGGCACAGCTTGAGGCCAGGAATTGGTTGTTGGTGATTGGCTATTGGTCATTGGTGATTTGAATTCAGCAATAGCCAATAGCCAATCATCAATGACCAATTTCTTCCGCTGTCAGATGAGCGACGAAGATTACCGAAGCAGCTCCCATTGCTTGTCCCATCGCTGTGGCGAGATCGGGATTGCCGTTCGCAGTTCCTGAGCGAACAGCGAGACACGCAGTTCCTCCAGCATCCAGTGACACATCGCGAGTTCCGGTTCGTGTCGCCCCGCTTGCTTCGCCGCGTCGAGCCGCGCGAGCAGTTTTCGTGAGCGAGGTTCGATCTCGGTCATTGCACGTTGATCGCGTGCTTGTCCTGCCGCGATCAGTTTCTTGATTCGCAGAGCGATCCCTTGGAAGTAGCGTGGAAACTGTTGCAACCAATCCCATGTCGTCGTCGTGAGGAATCCCGCTTCGGTCAGTCGTGCGAGTTGTTCGCGACAATCCGCGATCGCTGTTTGAGCGAACGGCAACCGGCAGCCCTCGATCGCCCGGCGAGCTTCTGTGTACGCGGCGAGTAACGGGCCGATCAGCTCGATGACCTCTTGCACCGCCGAAGGAATGGCTGACTTCGCGGCGCGGACTCGATCCTGAAACTGCGACTTCGTTCGCGGCGTAGGATGGGCACTCCTGCCCGTCCCCTCGGTTGCCAATTCGGGACGGGCAAGAGTGCCCATCCTACTTCCGAAGAACGCCCGCTCCGCAACCAATTCCGCCAGCATCTGCGGCAGCCTGCCTTTGTCCGGCAGCGTTGCGGTCAGCAGCGTCCACTTGCCGAGATCGGGCAGGTGCTGCACTTGCTTCTTCAGCTCTTTCGCGGTCGCGATCACGAACAGCCGACGCAGGCCGAGGTGCGTGTCGAACGCCGCTCGCTCGGACGAATCCGCGAGTCGCAGCGAGACCTTGTCGCCGCAATCGACCAGCGACGGATAGCCCTTCAGCTTCAGGCCGCCATGTTCGAGATCGACGGACGGCGGTAGCACCTCGAAGTCCCAATCCGTCAGGCCATCGCGATTCCACTGCGAGTGGTCAATCGCCGAAAAGCTGGCCGACGCTTTCGCACCGAGCTGTTCGCGCAGTTGATCGAGATCGCGACTGACAGCAAGTGTCTTGCCTTGCGCTCCGAGCACCTTGACGCTGATCCGCAAGTGCGGCGGCAAGTCGTCCTCGCGAATCTCGCTGGGGTCGATGCGCTGACCGCTCAGCTTCGTGAGCACGTCCGCGACCGCCGCGTTGACATCACCCTCACCGAACTTGATCTGTTTGAGTACCGCTTTTGCCGTCTCAGGCACGGGGACGAACAATCGCCGCGTCTCTTTCGGCAGCGACTTGATCAGCGCAACGACTTTCTCTTCGAGCAATCCAGGCACGAGCCAACCAAGTCGATGTGAATCGAGTTGATTGAGTCCCTCTTGCGGAACGGTGATCGTTATCCCGTCATCCGCCTCACCCGGTTCGAGTTTGTATTCGAGCGGGACTTGAATGTGTTTGAGCTTCAGCATCTCCGGGAAGTCTTCGGACGTCGCCGCCGCACGTTCGGGATTCAGCAGGTCTTCGCGCGACAGGAACAGCGAGCGTTCACCTGTGACTGCTCTGTTCCCCTCTCCCCTTTGGGGAGAGGGGTTAGGGGTGTGGGGCGAGCTTGCCAAGCGTCCTGTGTGTGCGTGCCCCTCACCCCCGGCCCCTCTCCCCGAAGGGGAGAGGGGAGAAGAAATCTTGCACCACTTCAACAGGCTCGGTCCATCGACGACATCGGGTGGAATTCGTTGCTCGTAGAACTCCAGCAGCGCTTCCTCGCCTTTCAGGAAATCGGCGCGTCGTGACTTCACTCGCAACGCTTCGAGTTCGTCGATCAACTTGGCGTTGTGAACGAAAAATGCGGCGGTGCAGTCAAAGTCTCGTTCGACCAGTCCGTGCTGAATCAGCAACCGCCGCGCGGCGACGGCATCAATCCGTCCCAACCGAACTTTGCGGCGCGGCACGATCGTCAGTCCGAATAACGATACCCGCTCGAAGGCCATCGCCGAGCCGGCCGAGCGATCCCAATGCGGCTCGCTGTGAGTCCGCGTGACGAGATGCTCGGCCAGCGATTCGATCCAAGCCGGGTCGATCCGAGCGACCGTGCGCAGATAGCGCTTGCTGGTCTCGATCAACTCTGCCGCGACGATCCACTTCGGCTTCGAGCCAAACGTCCCCGACCCCGGCCAGACGACCGCTTTCATGCCGCCAGCCGCCGTGTACTCGATCGATTCGCTCTCGCGATTCGCGATGCTTGCGAGGAAGCCGGTGAGCAGCGCGCGATGGATGGCCGTCGAACTGGTGCCCTGCTCATTCTCCCTCTCCCTTTGGGAGAGGGCCGGGGTGAGGGATGCGGTCAACGGTTGACGTCCTTTTTGAGCGGCTGGTCTGCCGCTGCTGTTCCGCGTTCGAGAGTCGCTTGGCCGTTCGGCCCTCACCCGGCCTTCGGCCACCCTCTCCCGAGGGGAGAGGGGCGCGTCGGTGGCCGAATCGGCCCACTGACGTTGTCCGACTTTCAATCCGTTCTCCTTTGCCAACTCCACCAATTGGCGATGCACGTCGGCCCACTCGCGCAGTCGATTGAAATTCAGAAAGTTTTGCAGGCACGCTTTGCGGACTTGGCTGTTCGAGAGCGTGTCCTTCAAGTGATGGAAGAAGTCCCAGAGCTTCAAGAGGCTCAGGAAGTCCGAGTCGGGGTGTTGAAACGGTTTGTGCTTCTCGTCGGCTGCCTGTTGCTTGTCGAGCGGCCGATCGCGCGGGTCTTGAGCCTCCAGTGCGGCGGCGATGATCAGGACGTCGTTCAGGCAACCCTCATCGTGCCCCGCGACGATCAGCCGAGCGATCCGCGGATCGACCGGCAGTCGGGCCAGCTTGCGGCCAAGTTCGGTCAGTTCGTTTCGATCGTTGACCGCTCCGAGTTCAAACAGCGTCTTGTAGCCGTCGCGAATGGCCGTCGGCTTCGGCGGTTCGAGAAACGGAAAGTCTTCGATCGCTCCAAGGTTGAGCGACTGCGTTTGCAGAATCACCGACGCGAGGTTCGTGCGCAGAATCTCTGGCGGAGTGAATCGCTCGCGAGTCTTGTAGTCCGCCTCGTCGAACAGCCGGATGCAAACTCCCGGCCCGATGCGCCCGCACCGCCCCTTGCGCTGATCGGCTGACGCTTGCGAGATCGGCTCGATGGGCAAACGCTGCATCTTGCTCCGCGCCGAGTATCGGCTGATCCGTGCGGTGCCAGTGTCGATGACCGCTCGGATGCCGGGGACCGTCAGTGAGGACTCGGCGACGTTCGTCGCGATGACGATGCGACGCTGGCCGGGACGCGGCTCGAAGACACGCTGCTGTTCCGCGAGTGTCAGCCGCGCGTACAGCGGCAAGATTTCGACATCAGCTTTGTTCCCCTTGCGACCGCCAGTGATGTTGAACCGCGCTCGCAGCAGCTTCGCCGTTTCGTGAATGTCCCACTCAGTCGGCTGAAAGATCAGGATGTCCCACAAGCCCTCGGCGACGAGTTCATCGACGGCGGTGAGGATCGCCTGCTGAGGATCGAGGTCGTGTGAAAGGGATGAGGGGCGAGGGACGAGGGGTGAGGAAGACGCTGATGGAATAACGGGCACTTCACTACTCGCCCCTCGTCCCTCATCGCTCGCCCCTCCGACCGGCCGCCAACGGACTTCGACCGGGTACATCCGGCCGGAGACCTCCAGAATCGGAGCCGGGCCGGCGCTCGAACCGAAGTGCTCCGCGAACCGCGCCGCGTCGATCGTGGCCGACGTGATGATGACTTTTAGGTCCGGCCGCTTCGGCAGCAGTCGCTTCAAATAGCCGAGCAGGAAGTCGATGTTCAAACTCCGTTCGTGAGCCTCATCGACGATGATCGTGTCATACTGGTCGAGGAACCGGTCGTTGCGAGTTTCGGCCAGGAGCACGCCGTCGGTCATCAGCTTGATGAGCGTGTTCGGCTGCGTCGCGTCGGTGAAGCGAATTTTGAAACCGACCGCGCTGCCGAGCGTCGTCTTCAATTCGTCAGCGACGCGCGCCGCAATTGTCCGTGCGGCAACTCGACGCGGCTGTGTGTGACCGATCAAACCGCCAACGCCTCGCCCCAACGACAAACACAGCTTCGGCAACTGCGTCGACTTGCCCGATCCGGTCTAGCCGCAGACGATGACGACTTGGTGTTCGCGAATCGCGGCTTCAATCTCAGCCCGCTTGGCCAGGATCGGCAATTCGGAGTCGTACTCGATCTTCGGCACGCTGGCCGCACGGCTTTCTCGGCGAGCACTCGACCGACGGAACCCCTCGTCCAACTTCGCCAGCAATGCGTCGATCGGCCGCTTCGCCTTTTCGGACTCCCGCAGTTGCCGAACTTGTTGCCGCAGTCGATGCCGGTCGGACTGCATGGTCTCGGCAAGTCGGAGTTCCCAATCCGTGAGCATCAAGGTTGCCCTGAAAAAGTAGACGAGTCACTCCGTGACTCGAATTTCCGGTCACGGAGTGACCGGTCTACTTTTCACGGCCGTCGCATTCAAGCCGCAGACGAATGCGGAACAAAGTCGCTTACAGGTCGTCATCCAGGCCGTCGTCACCAGCTTCCGAGTCGGTCAGCAAACGGACATCGCTCTGAGAGGCCTTCCCCATTGGGACGACGTCACCACTGTCACTGTAAGACACTTTGACAGGACGAACGTCGTCGTCATCCTCGTCCATCCGGTCCTCGTCAGGCTGACGCTTGGGCATCGCGATCATGACCTCGGTGCCGGCGTCGTGTTCGACCATGTCGGGATCGTCGGGGCCGAGATGCACTTTGTACTTCGCGTTCGCAAAGGCCAGTTCATCGCCGGGCAGCAAGGCTCCGCGAGTGACTCGCTGGCCGTTGACCTTTGTCCCGTTCGTGCTGCCGAGGTCGCGGATGAACAGCAGCCCGTCGGTCTTCACGATCATGCAATGCAGCTTCGAGATGCTGCTGCGATCAATGAAGATGTCGCAGACGCCACGCTTGCGGCCGACGATCGTCACGTCCTTTTTCAGACGAATGGACCGTTCGCCGTCAGTAGAGATGAGCTTGGCTTCCATCGTGGACCTTTGAGGTGTGACCTCCGAACCATCGCGAAGTGCTTTCGCGGCAACAGGTTCAACACTGTTCCACGGAAACCTGGGTCTGTCAAGCAGCCGATTGGATTGCTTGAGAACCGGGCCGAGCGTCGCTAACTTGCCCCGCTCGCTGCGCCAGGGCTGGCTCCGGGGAGGGCAACTTCTGCCCCCTGCTGTGTTTGAGTGATCCGGGTGGACCGTGTTTCTACCGCCTGACGCAGCCTCCATT
>SXGS01037679.1_pt1 | contig 19979 bp, 14 predicted proteins | sample 3174681 | NCBI WGS metagenome assembly SXGS01 (sample SAMN11356861, study PRJNA531348) | freshwater metagenome | isolation source: freshwater sample F1-80 | place: China: Fuxian Lake, Yuxi | collected 2017-12-25 | reverse complement strand
ACTGATTCGGATTAGCGACGATCAGCGTCGATCAGTGTTCCCGACCATTCCTTAAACGATTAGGAGAAGTCGAGTGGCAAAGAAAACCAAAGAGAAGGCGAAGTCAGAGCCGCATCGTGGTCAACAGCGGTTGCTGACAAATGCCGGGCGCTGGCTTGATAAAAATGGCAACCCAAGCATTTGTTGGCCATGTCCCGATTCTAAGACAATCCTCATTTAACACTGTAACGCTTCGGTTACTTCTTCGGCCTTGGAAGCGGATCGACGGACTGGGGTTGAAAAGATTCCAGTTTGGGCAAGCTAGTGACCACGCCCTCGGCGGGAACTTCGCGTTTGGCTGACCATACTATGCCATTGAGAATCAGCTTGCGAAGGTCATTATTTTGCCAATTGCGGAAAAAGTGCGGCATTACGACTCCAACTCCACGTCCTCCGTCGGGACGCGCCACTGACCAAGCGACGATTTCTTCTTGCGGGGTCTCTGGCGGTAGCATCGAGGTTGCCAATGGAGTTACTCCAGAGGCGAGTCCATTCTTGCCGAAGTAATTTCTGATGTAAGGCTCATCGTGAATCGTAAATGATTTCCAACCCGACAACACGGGATGGCTGTGATCGGTCGGAACGATTGTCGCTTGCTGGTATACCCGTGCAATCGATTGGTGATGCAAGCATCGCGTGGCGAAATAACCGCCCATCCAATGTAACAACGGATGGTTGCCGTCTGGCGGTACCTGTTGAGCATTCAGACCGGTCGCATAGTGATAACACATCAAACCACATCCTCGAGCCATCATGGCCGTCAGATCTCGCATTACTTTTTCGCCTCCAGCCAACTCAGCAGGTGGAAATCGGTCGCCGCTGAATACAATCGCTGAAACATCTTTGAACGAGATTGCATCGTCGGGCCACTCAGTAATGATGTCTACTTGAAACCCCTTGACGTTTTCGGCATGCTCCAGGCAATACTCGATCACGCGAGCGCCAGCGGCTACTTCGTGAGTGCCTGGCGGATGGTTACTTGGCCCGACCAAAACGACAATCCGTGTGGGCGATTCCCCAGCAATTGCGACAGCGCTCCCGCACAACAGCGAAAACAGGGTCAAGCTGATCGACAACCAGTTCATCGACGGATATCTCCCCGATGCAATGTCAAACACCATCCCAGACATATTCGCCACAGCGAGCATTTCAGATAGTAGACTCAGACTAACTCGTGAATCACTTCCGCATCTTCGAGCAACCTCTGTGGTCGTCCACGCGGATCTTCAAGCGTCAAGTTCAGAGCATCGATCCCAAGGTTATGGTACAAAGTCGCAAACACGTCTTGGTAGCTCACCGGTCGAGCTGTTGCTACGCTGGCAGTACGGTCGGTAGCGCCGATGACTTGCCCAACTTTCATTCCGCCGCCCGCCATAATCGCCGGACCAACTTGCGGCCAATGATCCCTGCCGCCGTTCTTGAGATTCACTCGCGGCGTACGCCCAAATTCGCCCCATGCGATGATCGTCACATCATCCAACATGCCACGCTCACTTAGATCTTCGACCAGCGCTGTCAGGCCATGATCGACCAGCGGCAACAGATGTCGCAAGCGCGGAAAATTCAACGAATGGGTATCAAAATCGCTGATCGAAATACTGACGCAACGAACTCCCGCTTCGATTAATCGTCGGGCAAGCAGGAACTTGCGGGCCGACATGGGACTCTCGCTGGTAGTCGATCGGTAAGCATCGGCATTGCCAAGCGGGCTGAACTTGGCGACGACGCGCGGATCTTCGCGATTGAGATCCAAAGCATCCGCCAGCCTGCCACTTGTCAAAATGCCCAGCGCCTGCTGAGTGAATTGATCGATGGCGTTCATCATGCCGCTGCCATCCAATTCGCGACGCACATGGTCCAACGATGCCAACAATTCTGTCCGTCCTCCCAACCGTCCCATACTTAGTTCGGCATTCAGTTCCAAGGCCACTTCGTGCCGCTCTCCAAGCGCGGCCAGCTCCTTTTTCATGCCCTCTTCCAAGATGCGTTCGAACATGTGCGAGATGTCCGGCCGAAAGGGTTGGTAGGTTGGTCCTAAGAACCCAGGACGCGCGCTGTTGCGCACTTGTGGGCGACCTTGCATCAAATCCACGAAACTTGGTGCTTGATCCTTGGGCGAACCAAGCAGCTTGGCGACAACCGACCCCATGGCAGGTCGGCCACCGATCGCCTTGAGTTCCTTCTCTGCGAATCCTGACTGACATTGAAAAGCATTATGTTGGCCATCAGAGCCAACTAGCGATCGAATGAACGCGAACTTGTCAGCCATCGCGGCCATGCGTGGCATCAATTCACAAATTTGAAATCCCGGTATTTTTGTGGCCACACCTTGAAACTCGCCGCGAATCTCTTCCGGAGCCCCCGGTTTGAGGTCGATCATATCCATTTGCGGCGGTCCGCCGTCCAAATGAACATTGATGATGGCTTTGTTCGACGACCGTATCCCCACCGTTGCTTCGGCTCGCAAAAGCTCTGCTAATCCGAACAATCCAAATCCGCCGACACCAACCCGTAGAAACTCGCGGCGCTGAAACGAAGAACCACATACGCGATGACTAGATTCACGATTGAACGCATCAAAAATCGACAGCATTTCAACACTCCTGGTAATCGCAAACAGGCCGTTGACTCGATCGAATCAATCGGTAGCCAAGTATCGGCTCCGATGGTTCAGCATTTCCATGGATGGACAGGCACTGGGAATCTCCTACGGATTGCTAGCCATTATACAAAGGCGGGCGCTGTTACGGGAACTTCCGTTGTAGAAAATGGAAAATGTAAGTCACTCAATATGCAACTTCCGCTAGGCAAAGCAAGTGTCGGCTCGATCGCAGTAAAACATGAGAACAACTTAGGAAAACGACTTTGGCAGTTTTGTCGACCACAGCTTGGTTAGCATGTTGGCCGACTTACCAATATCGCTCGACGACAATGTGGCCGGGCTCTTTGGTCTTGTGCCGTTTGAGCCCACGATCATTGAGGAGCGCTTCAGTTTCGTCGAGCATATCTGGGTTGCCGCACATCATCACACAAGCGGTATCGGGAGTTAGATTTGTACCACAAAGATTCTCGATGCCGCCATTCCTAAGGCAATGCGTGATACGCCCCTTTAAAGTTCCGGGTACATCCTCGCGCGAAACTACTGGGACGTAACTGAGTCGATTATCGTAGCGCTGACGGAATTCCGACAACTCGCTTTGATACGCCAAATCGCTCCCTTGTCGAACGCCGTGCACGAAGACAATCTTCTCGTATCGTTGCCATGGCGCTTCGGTGCGCAACATTGCAATGTAGGGTGCGATTCCGGTTCCGGTGGCGAGCAACCACAGGCACTTGGCATCGGGGCAGTGCTTGAGCGTAAATCCGCCGGCCGCACGATTATAGACCTCGACTTTGTCTCCGGCCTCCAGTTTCCACAGATGTGGTGTCAAGCGACCGTTTTCAACCATGACAATAAAGAACTCGATCACATCGCCATGAGGCGACGCAACACTGTACGGACGCTTAATTTGCTCCCCGTCTAACAGCAAAGCAAGCTGCAAGAATTGCCCCGGCTCGAATGGTTTCACCTCTGGCGCTCGAATCGCGAGCGTAAATAGCCCGGGTGCCCAAACGTATTTGCGCTCAACCACTGCCGTTGAGAACTGTGCTGCCATGAAATGTACCTTCTAAGATTATTGGCAAAACCAAGGAATGTGCGTTGCTAAAGCATGGCAAACCCGACGGCTCTCGCCCACGCCTTTTCAAGAGACGACAAGATATCCGCCAGCGGGTACTTTGTCCATCAATAGTTCGCGTACCGTCCATTGCACTTACCTTAATTCCACCTAAGGTCGGTCGCCGCCTCGTTATGGCATCTTGGAGCGAACAACCGGATAGGCTATTTTACCGTTGGAATCGTCCATTGGTTTGCCAACAAAACTAATCAAAAGTGAATAGCATGAGATCTTCAGTCTTCAAGCTGTTGCAGGCAATCACGAGCGCCAACAATGTCCGCAATCGGAAAGCACTAGCGGTAATTTTCATCCTCTGCGCAGCGACAAAAATTACATTGGCTCAAACACATACCATTGAGATATTTCAGCGTCATCAATTGACCGATGTTTATTACTCCGAGGGTATCGGCGCAGGAGATCTCAACCGGGATGGTCATGCGGATATCGTTTATGGACCTTACTGGTTTGCAGGCCCTGAATTCAAATCCAAATACGAAATCTACGAACCGGTTGCCCAGCCTCGCGAAAAATACGCAAACCACTTTTTTGCTTGGGTCTACGATTTCAACGCGGACGGTTGGAACGACATTCTGACCGCTGGTTTTCCAGGAACACCGGGCTACGTTTACGAAAATCCTGGGCAAACGAGTTCTAATGTTCACTGGAAGAAACACGAAGTCGTCTCATCGGTATCGAACGAATCGCCCCACTTTACCAATCTCGTCGGCGATGCGACGCCCGAAATGGTCTGTTCGCAAGCGGGGTTCTTTGGTTATGCCGCGCCTGATCCACAGCACCCTCTGGAGGCTTGGAAATTCGTACCAATATCCGAAAAAGTAGCCCCAGTTCCCTTTGGCCATGGTCTGGGCGTAGGCGACGTAAACGGCGATAAACGCTTGGACCTACTAACCAAGGATGGTTGGTATGAACAACCGGTGAAGATTGATGTCCAAAGTAAGTGGGAATATCATCCCTTTCTGTTTACTAAAGCAGGAGGTGCCGACATGGTCGCCTACGATGTCGACGGCGACGGGGACAACGATGTAATTACCAGCTTGACGGCACACGACTTTGGGTTGGCATGGTTCGAGCAAATTCAACGCGATGATAAAATTTCCTTTCGGCAACACTTGATCATGGGACAGCGGCCCGAAGAGAACGCATACGGATTAGTATTCAGCGAACTCCACTCTCTAAACCTGTTCGATATCGACGGCGATGGCTTGAAGGATATCGTCACCGGCAAGACTTATTGGTCGCACCATACTAAGAGTCCGATGTGGGACGCGGGAGCGGTTGTGGTGTGGTTCAAACTAATCCGAACGCCCAACGGTGTCGATTGGCGACCGTTCGAAGCAGATCGCGAGTCGGGCATTGGCCGACAATTAGTCGTTACCGACATTACCCAAGACGGCATCGCAGATATCTTGGCGGGTGGTATGAAAGGAGCCCATTGGCTTGGACACTCTCGAAAACAAGTCTCGCAAGAACAATGGCAGATCTACCAGCCAAAGAAATTGAGCAACCATCGACCCGTAATTGGCGATCCTAAGGCTGATAGTGCTACGTTTCAGGTTCCAGGAGCGTGCGAAGGGGAAAGTTTGAAAGTGCTCCAGGTTTCTGGAGGCACAACCAGCAGCCAGCAAATGTCGGCCTTTAGTGCTGGTAGGTGGAGCGGCGATCAGCAGTTGTTCTGGCGCGATCTTAAAGCAGGTGATCAACTTGCATTGGAGTTGAATGTCCAGCGCGAGGGAGATTACGAAGTGCTCGCGGCGTTCACGAAAGCTCGCGACTACGGCATCGTGCGAATCAAATTAGATGATGAAAAACTTGGATCAACCATCGACTTGTTTGATGGTTCTAAAGTCATCTCAACTGGCGAATTGCCATTAGGTAAAAAGAAACTGTCCGCGGGTGTTCATCGAGTGACCATAGAAGCCGTTGGTGCGAACCCGATGTCGAGCAAACCGACCATGTTTGGGTTGGACTACATTCGCTTGAAACCCTGAATTCTCCGCGAACGACGGATGCCGCAGAATTTGGTCCCAACTCGCACCCCGGCGCAACGAGAATTTACTTCGCCGGCTTCCAGCCACCGATCGAACGCCGAACAACAGGCGCGCCTGCACTGGTCGTGTTTTGCATTGGTTCTTCCGGCCGCAGAAACAATTGTTCCGCTTTGACAGGCGACTCGGCTGCCGCAGCAACTACAACGTTGGCGGTGTTAGGAGCCTCGTTGGAATTCGCGGCACGGGACGATTCAGCAGGATGAGTAAAGCTGGCCCACTGAATCTTCTTCGATCCCCAAAGCTGTTCGGCGTGCTGATGGTCGCTTGTCTCTGGAGTTAGCTGCGCGGTTTGATCGCTTTCCTTCAGTAAACCAGGATTCCAGCGTGGCACCTGCTTGAGGTCCTCGGGAATCGGGATGGGCTCCATCCAAGGCGATGTTGGTGCTTGCCCCTGAGTGGTGGCTTCAGCTCTTCGTTCCGTGCCAGACACTGGTTGACGAACCACCGGAAACTGGCGAGGTGATTCGAACCTCGCAGAAGTTTGAGGTGTGGCCGAGGATTGAGGTTGCACAGGCAGTGTTGGAACTTCACTAGCGCCGGGCGAGTTGCTAGGCGCTGGCGACGAGCTTGGAATAGGACCGTGCACTTGAGGTTGCATCTGAGTAGCGGGGTCAATCGTATTTGGCGGCATCACGTAATTAGGATTGGGTGCAATCGTTCCGGGAATTGTCGGAGAGGGAGCAAACGATCCGGTACAGCCGCCGCTGGTTGCCCCATAATAGCCTCCCGAGCCGTACGGACTGGTTGGGTACGAACCCATGGGAATCGCAGCAGAGGGTTGCAATGCGCTGTAGGCTCCATAGCCCGAGGAATAGTTTCCATAGGTGCCATACCCGGTTCCATATGGAACTGCGCCAGCATATGCAGACGGATGTTGAAGGTAGCTGGGGTATCCCATGGCATAGCCCGATTGTTGAGGCAGTGTTGCCAACGGGATTCCGCCATTAGGAAGCGAAGACAAGGGCGAGCGTTGCATTTGAGGCGCGGCCATTGGAGCTGCACCGTACCATCCATAGCTGGGCTGCATTCCCCAGGTTGGTACGCGCTGCGTCTGATATTCATACGATGTGCAGGGAGCAAGTGAAACGACTTGCGCGCCGGTCGTCGGATCGGTTGTCAGTATCGGGCGATAGTAAGTGACTGGTGCTCGATAATAGGTTGATCGGTAGTCTGGCAAATATGCGACCGTGGGCTGCGCAAGTGCTGCCGATGCAACTCCACCAGGTGCTTGATGCGGATAAGCATAACCGTTTGCGCCAACGATGGGCATCGCCGCACCGTAATAAGTTCCAACGGGATTCGTACCGTAGGCATATGCTGGTCCAACCGCATATGCAGGAGGCTGACGCCGGCCACCGAATAGCCAGTCAATGAAAGGACCAGCGGAGGCGACCCGTGGCTGGCAAGTCATCGCGCTGATTGCCATGAACGTCAGGCATACAAGCTGGTTGCTATTGACCATGGAAAACAAACGCCTCCAGATTACTCGAATAATTCGCTCGCCGAATGCTAAACGCTCGTCGGTGCTATAGTTTGATGCCAGCGCCTGCGAGTCCGTCAACACGAACTTAGGTAACTTGACTCAATGTTGAGTAAATCGCCACAAAGTTTCGAACGGGGAATCGATTGTAACGCTTGTAACGCGCGATTTAGCGCTGGAAAAGGACTCGTATAATACACCGCTTCACACTAGGTCGTCGGGCAATTAATGCATTAATTCTTGGTCTGCCGTCAAACTGGCTGCACATCGCAAGCCGACGCTATCTCGCTCAACCGAACAATTCAACAAAGTCCGATTGCTGAATCGTACGCCGTAAGTTCGCCGAGGCAAGTAAAAAGAAATTTCGCGAAGATCGTCGTGGTCCGCCGCGCAAATAATACGGGTTGCAAGCGTTAGCTGACTGGCGGGTGTGGTTCGAAGCGAACCACGACAGGTCTAGATCAAATAGAAAAATCTCGAATCAAGGATCCGAGATTTGTGTTTCAGTTTTGGACCGAAAGTGATTTTGCAATCGAGCAACGCTATCGAGTGACAATCGTCGCAGGTGGCAAATTATTCTGATCTTCATTTTCGTTGGACAGTGCTGCAACTCCGACCGCGAGCCCAGCAATTCCTAGCAGGCCGCCCAACCCTCCGATGCCCCCAAGTCCTCCTCCACCGCCACCGCCGAATCCTCCTCCGGCGAATCCACCGCCAGCATAACCTGCGTAACCTCCTGCAGCATACGACGCGGCCGGGGCTCCTGCAGCCGCAACACCGCCAACCACTGGAACGGCACCTGCATCCTGATCAGTAGGAGGATAGTAGGCGCGGTCGACGATTCTCTGCACTGCGGGAATCATTCGCGGTGGAATCAGCAAGACTGCCAATTCATCTGCGGGAACAGTGTCTACTTGCACCGAGACCAACAGGCCTTGCAGCCAATGTGGGCGCGTGTTCTTTTTGGCAACACCGCCTTCTGCGGCCATAACTTCGAACGAGAAAGCCGCGTGACCAGGAGGTCCGCTGGCAACTACCGAGTGAATTCCAGGAATGAGCCCGCCGATCGCGAAACTTCCATCCGCAGCCGAGCGCGTTACGCCCACCAACGTTCCCTTCTGATAAAACGCCAAATCGACCTCACCGGCCGAGCGTTCAAACCCAACTTCAGGAATCAGAACGTGCCCAAGTAGCGCCCCATCATTTTTCAAGCGAACTTGAAATCGATTCACCGCAACACGCTTGTAGTCTGTCAGCAACGTCGGCTTGCCGGTCTGTTCTTTGGCATTGCCAGACTCGTGAACTTGCTTGCGAATTGTGGTTGCATCGATCGTTGCTAATGAAACCTCGAACGGGGATTCGAGATTCTCTCCGGCGGGCGCAGACTCTGCAAATAGTGGCAACGCCAAATAGGCCGCTTGCCCGGTCGCGACAACTAAAGCAGCCAAACCCTCTTTGACATTTTCGAAAATCACTTCACCATTTTCATTGGCTGGTAACTCTCGCGTTGTGCCGTCATCTTCTATCAGCGACACTAACATCTCTCGGCTCTGATCCCGGCTATCGACTGCGAATGACTTCAGCGCCAGTTTAAGTTTATTGCCATCCAGTTTCGCTACAAAATCACCCGGCAATTGAATCTCTTCGCCTTGCATTAGGCGCACCATTGTCACTCGTCGACCTGCGGCTTTGGTGGATTCTTCGCTATAAGCGTAAGGCAAAGCTGCAACGAACAAGAAACAAGCGAGCCCGGTAATCAGCGTAGAATAATTCCTCATGGTGATCTCCAAATGCAATTCGAGAAGATTAGTTTTCAACCGATATTGTACCCGACCGACAAGCTCTTGGCACAAATACGCTAGGAAAACTGATTAAAGTCGAAATTTTCTTCCCAGCCAGCCTACTTTGCTATTGCGCTGATTCTAGTCCAGCCCCCCAATATGTCAACGAACTTACTTTCGCTCGCATTTCTTTTGGCTGCAAGTTCTAACGGCAATACCACTTTAAATCCTACTTCTGACCCCTATGCGCGCCGCTCAGTTAAGCGGGACGAGAGTATAGGATGTGTTTTTGCCAAGTTGCTTCATCGATTACGGGATAATCAGTGCGCAAGTGAACGCCGCGAGATTCGGTTCGGTGATAGGCTGCGTCGGCCATCAGGTGGGCCACGGTCAACATGTTCTGCAGTTCCCATCCCGCATGACTATCGAAAGTGTGAGGCAACACGTAACGAGCATATGAGCGGATCGCATGCAACGCCTCGTCCAAGCGATCTGCTCGACGTTGAACACCTACCAGCCGCCACATCAAACTCTGTAAGGAGTTGCGAATGTCGCCGATGTCCAGCGATTGACGAGGCGAGGCTTCGCGATGGTTTTCAATCGGCAACACGCGATATTCGTCGTTCAATGAAAACGCTTGTTCCGATGCAGCTCGACCCGTGTGCGCGCCGAAAACCAAGCCTTCTAGCAGGCTGTTGGAAGCGAGCCGATTGGCGCCATGCAATCCGGAACTGGTGACTTCACCTGCGGCCCACAATCCCGGCAAGGAAGTTCGTCCTTGACGGTCGACAACCACACCGCCGATCATGTAGTGGGCACCTGGACGAACGGGGATCGGATCGCGCGAAATGTCCAAACCAAACGTGCGACACGCATTTGCAAAGCCAGGAAACTCCGCGTGTACTTTGGCGGCGTCCAAGTGTTTTAGCGACAGGTACACGCACGGATGTTGGGTCTTCTCCATCTGAACGACGATCGATTGACTGACAATATCGCGTGGTGCAAGTTCCAATCGTGGATCGTATTGGCTCATAAAGCGACAATCATGGCAATCGACCAGATGAGCTCCCGCGCCACGAATTGCCTCGGTCACCAAAGTTCGCGAGCTGCCCGCGATATACAGCACCGTCGGATGAAACTGCATGAACTCCATGTCACGCAGTTTTGCGCCAGCTCGATACGCCAGCGCATGCCCATCGCCGGTAGCCACGCGAGGGTTGGTCGATTCGCGATAGACTTGTCCGCAGCCTCCGGTGCACAGCACTGTTTGTTTGGCCCACAACAGCAGCGGTGGTCCGAACTCGCGCATGACAAGAGCACCGCGAACGGCTCCTGCGTGAGTCAGCAGATCGATAGTAAAGGTCTTTTCCCAGATCTGCACATTGGTGCGCTGGCGAGTTCGCTCGATCACAGCTCGCATCACTTCTTTGCCAGTAGCATCGCCCAACGCATGCACGATCCGTTGGTGGCTGTGCCCACCTTCGCGCCCCAGCATCAAATTACCATCGAGGCTATCGAATCGAGTTCCCCAATCGATCAGTTCTTCAACATGACGAGGCGCTTCACGAACGACTAGATCCACGATCGCCTGATCGCACAAACTGCCGCCCGCCGTCAGCGTATCTTTGACATGATCTTCAAAACGGTCAGCAGAATCCCAAACACTGGCGATGCCACCTTGCGCATAGTTGCTGTTACTTTCGAATATCTCATCTTTGGTGACAATCAAACACTGCAAGCGCGGATCGACTTCATTGGCAGCGCGCAGCCCCGCCAATCCACCACCGATAATCAGCACATCGGTGAAAAAATGAGGCAATTGTTTGGGATGAAAGTTCATCAAATATCGAGGCGACGGCGGACCCTGCAGCTCGATATCTTCATGCGCCTGGGCAGGTTGGGACTGAATTAGCATGAATCTGGAATTCGGATTTCGGCAAGAGTGGTGGTTGTGTGCCAAATATCATACACAAAAACCATCCGCATTTGCGGCGGACTGCACCGCTGCCAGTGAATGCCCGCCTTAGTCAATCCGAATTGTATGCTGTGCCTCAGTCCTCGACTTGGCACTCATGGGACGTATCCGCCAAAGCAAATTAGGTTTCTTATTGGGCGGTAGAAGCCTTCCGTTTACTCCGAGCACGCCGCACAGCGGCGAGGGCTCCAACCAGACCGACCGCCGCTAGCGAAGAGGGCTCGGGAATTGCCATCAGGCGAAGGTCATCGACGCGATATTGATACGCATCCAAGTTGGCGCCAGGGGTGCTAAGCAAAACATCGCCGAGCAAGCCGGAATCGTTGTACAGACCAAGAAAGTAGACTTGAGCCTCATCGGCTTGCCCGGCTCGCAATGTCTGCTGAACGGCACCCAGTTGCACAAATGTGGCGCCATTGTTGACGCTCATGCGGATTTCCGATCCCGTCGGATCGACCACTCCAGCCCCACGTCCCGTGCCAGGGACCACTACTGAAATTCCAAGCGCTGCGATTTGAGTAGGTGGATTGAATTGCATGGTGAAGTTATGGCGACCTGCGGTTAGATTCCCGTTCACCGTATTGCCTAGGAACATACTGCCAGACGTAGTGGGCAACTGAGCCGGTCCCACAAACGTTCCCGTGTTGGTACCATCGGTTAGTACCAAGTTTGAACCAAGAAAGTTCTGCGATTGAGAAAACGTTATGTTCTGAAAACTCGATCCATTGAGAATCGGCGTTGGTAGCCCTGACGAGTCAAAATTCACGAGGCTAGGCACCAGTGATGCTGTCGCAGCCGTGAAACTGCTGAGCGACGTAAAGGTCTGAAAGGCTGCTCTAGCGGCGATGCACAGGCAACCGTGAACAACCAATTGGGCCGCCAAACACACTAGAATCAATAAACGCATTTTGGTTCACAACTCGATACGTCAGGGAACTGAAACCGCAAATTCAAAATCGGTCAATGCGAACTGGATTCACAATGCGCTCTAACCGCAACGATACTGAACGTAGTCAACGAACAATCAATTCGCCGATTGCATTATCTAAACTTGGTTGGACACGATAGTTGTATCCGTACCATTGGATGAGAGTTTGCCGCTGGTGCTTCCATAATCAATTGTCATTAAGTACCAGTCGGTTTCAATCGTTACCGCAAAAATTCTCTCACGTACAATGCGACAGAGCCCGCAGGACCTAGGTTTTCGGAGTACGAACACGACCAGCGCCGATGGCAATCAATTCAAGCGATTTAACAACGAATCAGCGATTTTGCTAGGTCGTAAACCCAAGCGGACGTCCCACTGCGGATGCTGAAAAAAAGTTTCTAATATTAGGGAACACGTCAACTAGATTACTGTCATTCGGAATACCAAACCACATCGCCAGCTCGGCGGCATACTGGTCTACCGATACGGTCGGAATAATCCTGCCGCGACCAGTGTCCAAAATATTGTTAGGCGCCAACGAAGCTGGATACGAGCCAAATACGTTCCCACCGACTACAGCACCGCCAAACACAAAGTGATTGCCGCCCCAACCATGATCGCTGCCCGTCCCGTTGGATGTTAGAGTGCGACTGAAATCAGAGGTCGTGAATGTGGTCACCCGGTTCGCGACTCCCAACTCCACTGTGGCATCGTAAAATGCTTTAAACGCTTGGCTGACCGTCGGCAACATGTTGTTCTGATTGGTCAACAGATCCGCATGGTGATCCCATCCTCCGGCGTTGATGAAAAAAATCTGCCGGGAACGCCCCAGAGTTTGCCGCGCGCCGATGATCCGTGCAACCATTTTCAATTGGTTGCCCAGAGAGGTTGATGGAAATACAGTGGTTAGAGTATTCGCAATGGCGCTATTGAATGTAATCGCAGCATCGATGGAGGCTCGGCGCGCCTCTGCATACGAGCGCTCTAATAAATCACTGTACGTTTCGCCCAAAGCGCTGTCGCTGAACCTCGAAAATATGCGGTCACGTGCGTTCGTCGTCGTATTGCTGTAACCGCTGAGCACCACTGCGGGACTGGTCGCGTTTGACGAAATTGCGTACGGCGTTGCAACTCGCCCAGTTTCAAAAACATTCAGACCACTCAAAGAAATATTCATAGAAATTGCGGCATTGGTTGTGCTAATACTGGGGTCGGTGATCATATCTGCCATACGACCGGCCCAACCCGTAATCTGAGTTCGCGATTGCGGAACCGAAGTCTGCCAATGCTTGATCAAGTCAGAGTGGGAATACAAGCCGAGCGGTTTTGCCGAGGATGCCAAGACATTCTTATTTGCAATTGGCACCACCAAGCTGCCCACATTGGCAACCGTAGCCAGCCGTCCTGCATTGTAGAGGTCGCGCAACTCTGTCAGCCGAGGATGCAAACCGAAACGCCTGCCTGACGGAGTGTTGATTTGCAACATGGATGCTTTGGGGATCGCCAAGTTGGTTCGCGCGGCGGAATAGTCCGTAAATTCTTGGTCTTCGTATGGCATCAAAACATTGTGCGTATCGATTCCACCGGACAGAAACACACACACCAAAGCTTTGTAGTCAGCAAATGGCGGGAGTGCGGCCAATGCAGCCTTGGTCATTTGCAAATCGAGGATCGTCGACAGCATCGATGTCGAACTGAGCGCCGCGCAACCGCCGGTTATCTTTAAGAAGTTGCGACGCGTGAAAAAACCGGCCAAATTGTTCATTTCGTTGGCCATAAAAGCAATCTCCCCAAATCAGTTTAGAAAACTGAAACGCTGGCGAATTATTCTTGGACGGCATATGCGGGCGACGTCAACACGGCAAGCAGCGCGCCATGCGCCCTGGCAGTAAGCGCCGCGGCATTATTTGACGGCTCTGCATTGATAAACGTAGTTAAGTCTGTACGCTGCTTGACCGTCATCGTGCCACAACACAGCACACGGTCCAAGTATTCAGCTAAGGCTGCCCCATTGCCGGCCAAGTTGATTTCATTTGTAAACGAAAATTGCAGAGGCATGACAACAGGTGTACTGTTGATCGTCGCGACCACGTAATTGACCAGACCGTTGGTAGCCGTAACATCTGCGCGATATCGATTGGGACTGACGTTGCCCCAGTACGAATCCAGCAACTCAAGCTCAGGAGCCACTAAATCGCCATTGGGAACGTTGGGCGACACGGTCGCGCTAGAAATGTGGCCGGGCGGCTGGTAGTTCGGCGGATAAAAATTGAAAACGCTGGGAGAACGATACGGTCCCTGCGGCCAATTATTCTCCAATAACGGCAATAAAAATCTGCCGCTGGAATGTCCGGAAGTTGCGTAGCGGCGAAGAAATTGAGTATACAAAAGCACAGGCTCCTGAAGTCGACTCTTCTCGGAACCCTGGCCGGATACTTCCAATCGAAATGGATTCGACTTGCGAACCATCTTGATTCCATCCCAAGCCTCTTGATCGAGCAAAATTTGTTTGATAACCGCTTTCAAATCGCCCCGCACTCCCAGGCCGTTGTTATTAAAGCGACTGACCACTCGGCCAACGTAGCCGCGCGACGGATTGCTGCGAACAAACCGTTGAATGAGTTGCCGGCAAATAAACGGCCCAACATTGGGATGACTAAAGAGATTGTCGAGCCCTGCATTAATGTCGACGAGTGTAGCAGTGTTCGCGGGTAACGTTACACCATTGAATACGACTTTGGCGTCTTTGTCGTGATTGGCTTCGAAGATCATCATCGGCTGGTGAAAATTAACCGAACCGGAGGTGAACGACGTAGATTGGTTGTACGTCATCCCTGTAAACAGCCTCGCAAATGTTCGAATTTCGTCGTTGTCATAGGTCGGAATCAACTGTCGCGCATTATCCAATATGTAACTTCCATCCTGATTCAATTGGTACAGCCCGATCGAAAACAACTGCATAATCTCGCGACCGTAATTCTCATCGGGAAAGGTCGTCGTCGTGGGCTTGTTGTTCCTCAAACTGCTGAGATAAATCCCCATGATGGGATGGAAAGTTACTCCGTTCATCAACTGCCGATAGTTGCCAAAAGCGTTCGCCATGAGCATGTCGTAGTAATTGGTCACTCCCATCCAACTTGGTTGGTTAGTTTTGTCATTGACAATCTGATTGAATTCGTCCATCTGATCGCCAATTACGCATATTTGAATCAACGCCCAAGTCGTCCGTTGACGTAGTTGATCCGGAGCGCGCAGCGCATTGTGCCACCATGCATGGTATCGATATCGGATGGGATTTACGGCGGAATCGATCAAAGAGTATCCGTCCGACGAAGCCATCGCAGTAATGGTTGCTTCGTGAAGCGTTGCCGGTAGCACAAATTGTTGATCGATCCACTCTTCCGCTGCGTTCAGTGCACCGATCTCTCCCATGCGGTTCGCCAGCGAGTTGATGTCGGCGTCCGTCGGTCCAAACGTAGCGTGCTGCAAGAATTGAGTCGCCCGCAAACGCAACATAAGAGTATTGAGCTCGCTCAAGCCCGCAACGTCAAAATTGGCAGCGTCGAGCTTGGTTGATGCACCGAAGCTCCAAGCTAAAACGATCGATATTGCCCAGAACTTTGTCCGCAACATCTTCAGCCTCCACCCAAAAAACGGGCGATAGGGCTACCAGTTTCGCGTCGCAACGAAGAGGAGCCCTGGTCCGCGACAACCTGAAAAGTAAATAGTATGTAACGAAATTAGCGGCCGTCTGCTAATTTGTCAATCAACTGCAAAAGTCATTCGAGGACTTCAGTCCCCCCAAGAAAATCAAAAAAAGTAGATAGCAGACCAGTTCCACGCGTTCGAAAAAGCGCAATCTCGAACAGACGGTTACTGGCAAGCTAACACTCTGTATTCATACGAGCGTCTCGCAGGTCTCTTTTGTACCTAACTAAAAATCAATGAAATCCAAAATTGCACACAATTGATCGCCGTCGCTGGCAATCATGCCCAATTTTGGCGTCACCACTCAGGCTAACTTAACCGGACCATGATTGTCGCAGTGGCCGCCATGCTGATGGTGCAGGTGACCGTCCACCAGGTAGTCCACGTGATCTCCGTGAGGGACTGTCGGATGTCCGCAATCGGGTCCATGAACATGATCCGTCGCGTGCCCGGAACAGGTGTGGCCTCCGGTACAGGACGCTGGATTCGTCAAATTAATATCGAGACTATGCTCCTCCACCAATCCACTGGCAGTCTGATGGTGCAAGTGTCCATCGTGAAGATAATCGACATGGTCGGCGTGGTGAACCGCAGTGTGCCCGCAGTTTTCGCCGTGTACGTGTTCATGATTTTCGTGTCGATGAGCCATCGGATCTCTCTCTTAACTAGAGTTTCTTTATTCGTCCGTTTCACTACCGTGGGCCAACCCGTTAACGATTAACGAGCAGATGTGCTGGTCTGCGAGTCGATAATAAATGTGTTTGCCTTGGCGGCGAGTGCGCACAATTCTCTCCGCTCGCAGCAGTTTTAGCCGCTGAGAAACGGCTGGCAGATTATCGGCCAGCGCAATTGTCAGGTCTGTGACACACATTTCACGATTGGCCAATAACGAAAGTAGCCGCATTCGGTTAACGTCTCCGAGAGCACCAAATATTGCCGCTGCTCGCTGACAAACCTGCAAATCCGCAGGCCTCGCGCGCAAGTAGTCGGTGTGATGCTCAATTCCGCGACACCCACCCGCCACAACTTCTTCACGAATCATCAATATCACCTAATCAATTAACGATCTGATCAACCGTTGATCGAATGATAGGACCGTTGATCAAAATGTCAACTGAACCGCGTGACAAATTTGGTACTCTGCCTGGGCTGGTTTGTAGCTGGGCTCTTAGGCGAGCGGCAGATGGGAATTTACCAAGGCCTCAGCGAATAAAAGCCCGATGCGCAAGCGAGTGCGTCAATCCTGGCTTTCACTCGCTTGCGCTTCGGGCTTGTATTGGTAAGAAACAATCTGCCGCTCGCCTTAGGCCGATACCCGTCGGCTTGCATTGTATATCCGCGATTTTGCAGATTCCGTTTCCCAGGCTTCTAAGCCGACCGAGACTAAGGAGTCTATAGTGGCTAAGAAACTGGCTGGATGAGAGCGTTGGTCGATGATTGTACGGAGCTGATCGTTGCCAAATAGAATGTCGATTGGCGGTAGTTTGTGCTCGTACTCGTAGGGCGGCGGCAACCACTGAAAATGATTGGGCCAAAGATCTGCGATCAGCGCCATGATGATTAGGCTGGTGCGAACGGCTTGAAATTGGTTGTCCGTCGGATGAAGAAAGATGCCGCCGCAACTGTTGCCCTGCCACTTGTCGAAGGTTGGAAGAAATCGAATAGGGCGAAAGGTGACTCCTTCGATGATCAGTTTGTCCAGGCAACGCGCTAACACTTGGCCGTCGATCCACGGTGCGCCCAAAATTTCAAATGGGCAAGTTGTGCCTCGTCCCTCAGAGACATTCGTACCTTCGAACAGAACTTGGCCAGGATAGACTTGCAACGAATGGTAACTCGGTAAATTCGGCGACGTGGGAATCCAAACTCGACGAGTTTCCGGCCAAGCTTGACCACGGGACCAGTTTGCTAGTGGTATCACTTGCAAATCTGCTCCGATAGCCAGCGACTGGTTTACGAACTTGGCAACTTCCCCGATCGTCAAATCGTGCTTCAGTGGCAACGGAGCCAAGCCAACGAAGCTATGAAATTCACGGGCAAGAATCGGGCCTTCCACAGTACCAGCCAATGGATTGGGGCGATCAAGCACGACGACAGGCAAGCCCAATTCCGCACAAGCTTGCATACAATGGACCATGGTCCAAATGAACGTATAAATGCGCGAACCGACGTCTTGCAGATCGATCACCAGAAAATCGAGCCCCTGGAGCATCTGGGCGCTGGGCCGCCGCGTCTCGCTGTAGAGACTGTGGACAACTAACTGAAGATCACCGAGCTGAGTGTGCGGTGACTCGATCATGTTGGCTTGTTGTTCGCTCCACAGTCCATGTTGTGGTGAAAAGAGCGCATGCAACTGCCCCGGGTAACATGCATTGAGAACTTCCCAAGCGGGTCGTAGTTGACGATCCACGGACGCTTGATTCGCTAACAAACCGAAGCGACCATTGGGCAAGGCAACATCCGCGCGCGCGACAACTCGATCCAGCCCAGTGAGCTGTTCAGCCATGACCGCTCTCAATTTCCGTCTCTCGATTTAGTTGCGAGGTCTGCTTGATAAACTTTGCGGCTAGCAATCCGACAGCCAAGGTCAGGGCGGTTCCCAACGCGGCGTACCAAATTCCGGCTAGCGGCGTGGCCAAGCGGATCGCCAGCAGAGCCAGGCTGCTGAGAATCATGGCCGTCATGGCCGCGCGCTCGTTGGCGGTGCGAGAAATTAATCCCAGCAGAAAGATGCCAAGCAAGATGCCGACGGTAAAGCCCGCGATCGTCAAGGCTTCATCCACGACGCTCTGTGAAACATGCTGGGCGGCCAGGGCAATTAGGATTTGCACGATTCCGAAGAACACAGTCCAAACTTGCGTCACCGCAACGGTCTTTTTCTCGACCGGCAGAAAGTCACCGACAACCGCCGTTGCAGAAGCGTTCAGCGAACTGGACAGCGTCGACATCGCTGCCGCAAAGACAGCCGCCAACGTCAAACCACACAATCCAATCGGCATTTGAGTGGCGATGAACCAAGAAAACACGCGATCCGGTTTAGCAACTGATTCGGGAATAGCGTGGTGCTGAGCGAATGCCCCCAGTCCAATGCCGATCAACAGGAACAAGGCAAACTGCGCTAGAATGACGAAGCCGCTGACAATCAACGCTCGCGCCGCTTCACGCTGGCTGCCAGCGCACAGATAGCGCTGAACCATCATTTGATCGACGCCATGCGTTCCGAAGGTCAGGAACATTCCGCCCAGCAGTCCCGCGAAGATCGTATAATTCTCAGTAAACAGCCAAGGAAACCAAGGCGTACCTTCGTTGGGCGCTAAGACGAATACTCGCGTGCGGCCCGTTTGGCTGGCGAACTCCCAGATACCGCTCAATCCTCCAGGCACAGCATTGATGAGAATTGCCAGTGCCGCGAACCCGCCTAGAATGTAGATCACGAATTGGATGCAATCGTTCCAGACCACGCTGCGCATGCCGCCGATCATGGTATAGACCAAGGTGACGAGCCCGACGGTCCAAATGCTCATCGACATCGACATGCCCATCGCTTGGTTCAGGGCAATGCCACACAAATACAAACGCAGGCCATCGCCGAGATTTCTTGCCACCAGAAAAATCATCGAGGCCACTCGCTGCGTTCGCTTGCCAAAACGACGATCGAGCACCTCGTAGGCTGTGTTCAGCTTGCCGCGAAAATACTGCGGCAGCAACACGATCGAGACCGCAGTCCTACCAAGAATGTAGCCCAGCGCCAGTTGTAGAAATCGGCAATCGCCGCCGTCAAAGACTGGCTTGCCCGTGACGCTAAGGAACGTCGCCGTACTGGTCTCCGTGGCCACGATCGAACCCAGGATTGCCCACCACGGCAAACTGCGACCACCCAGTGAAAAATCCTCCAAAGTCTTACTCTTGCCGCTCACCCAAACGCCCAGCACAATGCTGGAGAGCAAAAATACGATAATCACCAGCAGATCTATCCAGTGAATCGGCAAATTGATTTGTGCTAGCGTGAAGATGAGAGATATCCTTCGAGCGTATTGATTTTCAGTTGGCAGCCGACAGAATTTGCGCGTCTGGTTTAGTTGAGGACGTGTATTTTACAAGCTCGACCGTTGGTTCCTATTACCCAGCACGCAATTTCGACGGGCTCATCAAACAGTGCCATTGAGACTTGATTAGCGGTATCTGAACACTGCGCTGATGTGTGATATATTGTGCGGCGGTTTTTGGTTGGGGGTCGCGCGTTCAACATTCAAAATTGGCGGGGGAGCGACTCACCTACGGTT
>SXGS01665656.1_pt1 | contig 19980 bp, 14 predicted proteins | sample 3174681 | NCBI WGS metagenome assembly SXGS01 (sample SAMN11356861, study PRJNA531348) | freshwater metagenome | isolation source: freshwater sample F1-80 | place: China: Fuxian Lake, Yuxi | collected 2017-12-25 | reverse complement strand
TTAGGCGAGCGGCAGATAGTTTCTTACCAATACAAGCCCGAAGCGCAAGCGAGTGTATGCCAGGATTGACGCACTCGCTTGCGCATCGGGCTTGTATTCGCTGAGGCCTTGGTAAATTCCCATCTGCCGCTCGCCTTAGAAAAATCACAGCCGCGTTGCGATCAAATGCCGGTAGATGAGTTCGCCACCGAATGCGACGGATGGTCCAAGGGTGCCGAGAGATTCGATTATGTTGATCGATCCAGCGACAAAGTACATGGCGCAGCCCGTACGCTCGCTCTAAGAGGAATGTGCAGCGGACAAGTGTTGCTAGCAAGTTGGTTCGACGATACTACACGCAATGGCCGATAACTACTGCCGCGACCGAGCAGGAGAGAACGGATTAGGTACCGACTAACGAGGAAAATCGGAAAAAGAAGGAGCGTTTCATGTTGGTGCTGTCGCGACACAGAGACGAGAGCATCATGATCGGCGACGATGTCGTAATCACCATCGTCGATATTCGTGGCGACAAAGTGCGATTGGGCATCGAAGCTCCGCAGGATATTCCTGTCCATCGTCAAGAAGTCTATGAAGCGATTAAGCGCGAGAATCAAAAGGCGGGACACATCCAGCCTCACGAAACTCGTTCGCTCGGCCCTCGGGGCCAATAATCTCCGATCTTGGTAATCACCCCCAGTTGTATTCCGCGCGAGCAGAACTTCGGTTCTGTTCGCGTTTTTTAAATGTGACCAATTCATCGATTCGTTTTTGCAATCCAAGTGAAGTGACTAACTCGCAGGTTTTTTAGGATTTCCCCGGTGACCGGTAGCCAACTGGTTTGCGTTGTAGCGAATATGCCGAGCGTACAAATCCTGCGGGAGTCCAAATCACGACAAAAGGAAACAATTACCCAGGCGTCAATCCTCATGCACGGTTTCTAGTGCTACTGTTGTCAAGGCAAAGAAGATAGAGGCACAACCTCCCTTCGTACTAACAACATGCTCATCCAAACCAGCGATGAACTGGATTTTCATCGTTGCAAGGAACAGTAGCTTCGTAGCACAGAACGCGTCGAGGATGAGCAAAAAGGCGTACGTGGTTGTCAGGTTGATGTCGCGTTTCATAGACGTCTGAAACGTGCTAGTGCCTCCTTCGCCTACAAATCACGTACCACAGATTTTTTACGAGTACACTCACTGAGGACAAACTAGATGACCAGAATTAACACTAACGTCAGTTCTTTGGTGGCTCAGAACCGCCTGAACAAAACCAACAGCGATTTGCAAACCGCTCTCACTCGGTTGAGCACGGGCCTGCGAATCAACACCGGCAAGGACGATCCCGCAGGCTTGATCGCCAGCGAAGCGTTGCGTACGGATATCACTAGCATCAATAAAGCCATCAGCAACACTCAGCGATCGGCGCAGATTATCGCCACCGCAGACAGCGCCCTGGGCCAAGTCAGTTCGTTGCTGAACGACATCCGCGGTCTGGTCGTCGAAGCGGCCAACAGCGGTGCGCTAAGCGACGACGAAATCGCTGCTAACCAACTGCAAGTTGACAGCTCGCTGGAAGCCATCAATCGAATTGCAGCCAACACAACTTTCCAAGGTCGTAAGCTACTCGATGGTAGCCTCGACTTCATCACCAGCTCGGGAACCAACTTCAGCAAACTGACCAATCTCCAAATCAATCAAGCGAACTTGGGAGTCGCGGGATCGGTATCATTGGATCTGGAAGTGAGTTCCGCCGCCACTCGTGCCAAAATCGAAGTCGCCGATATTCCTGCTGCAGGCGTGGCTGGAACTGGCTCGATTACGCTTGGCAATAAAGCGGCAGGCGCCGAGGCAGTGACTGCCGAGTTGACCACGACCGCTGGTGGCGAGTTCACGGTTGCCGCGAAAAACGGCGGTGACTTTGACGGTACCGCTGGAAACGACCTGAAGCTGTCCATCGTGGGTGGCGAAACCGCCGCCACCGCGTATGCGCTTAGCGCTGTTAAGGTCGCTGGTACGGGTACGGTGGGTGACTACACGATTGGCATCAAGAATAGCAGCACGAAATTCGCTGGAACACTTGGCAATGCGGTTACCTTTGACATCAAAGCCGGCAACACCGCGACCGCTCAGGCTGCCAGCGAAGCCCAAGATGTCAATGGCTTCACGGGTGCGTTCACGATTCGCGCGAAAGCAGGTGGCGCTTACGATGGTGTCGATGGTAACGTGATTGGCGTGACGATTGTCAAAGACGCTGCTCCTACGGTAGCCGCCGATGCCGCAGCCGTAGCCGCAAACGTGTTAGCAATCAAAGTCGACGACGCCACCTCGCAAAGCTTGTCCGCGATCAAGGCCGCACTTGAGGCCGATGCACAATTCAAGGACGATTTTGAGTTCATTATCGCCGACGGTGCTCAGAACGTACTGTTCCGCAACGATGGCTCCGACGATATCTCGACCTCATTTGAGCTCGACGGCGATATCGATGGTGCAGACGCCGACACGAAGGTCAGTTTCGACTCGGGCACCAGCAAGTTGACAATTCTCGTTAATCGAAACGCGAATACCAAGTTGTCGGCTATTAAGACCGCGATCGAAGCCGACACTACTTTCTCCAGCGACTTCGTTTTCAACTTGGGTACTGATGCGACATTCCGATCCACCACCACTTCGGATGACCTCGCATCGGTCGCGCTCAGCGGTGGAACTAATAAATTAGTCGAATTCTCTCGCAGCGGCAACAATTTGTCGGTCAAAGTGTCAAATGCGGCCGCCACTACGTTGGGAGCTATCAAGACAGCTATTGAGGCGATCGACGACTTTAATGATCACTTTGCACTGACGATTGCCACCGCCGGCGCTTTCGCCACCAACGGTACCGACGATATATCTGCTGCTGCGTTCAGCGGCGGAACGGATACTGACCAAGGTAATGACATACTCAATATCACTGGTCCATCGGGCGCGGTGAACAACGGTTCCATCACCATCAATCAATCCAGCGGCGTTACGACACCCACGGCGGCCGTAGACGACGATGGAAATATCACCATTACCGTCAGCAGCACTACCGCAACGACGCTGGCACAAATTAAGACAGCCATTGATACACTCGATGGATATTCTGCATCGCTTGGTACTTCGGCCGGAGATTCTTCGTTCGATCCCACGATCGATCAGTTCACAAATGTGGCGATCACCGAAGCGACCGACGGCGGTATCACCAAAGATGCTGTGTTCGAACTAGGCAGCCAGATTGGCTCGCAGGTCTTCCAGATCAGCGCCGGGACAACTATCGATCAGTTGATTTCGCAGATTAACCTGGTCAAAGACGCCACTGGCGTGGAAGCTTCGGCGGACGATGATACCCTCGTGCTGCAGTCGACCACCTATGGCAGCAAGGCCAGCGTCGACTTGCGAATCATCAACGAAGAATCGACTGGTACGTTTACCAGCGCGGTTGGCATTCGTACACGCGATACGGGAACGAATGTCGTTGCGAAACTGAATGGCGTCGATGTCAGCGGTGACGGTAACTCGCTGAAGGTTACGAACTCGACGCTGGACTTGTCGTTAAGCTTGACCGCTGGCTTTACCGGTTCGATCAACTTTGGTATTACCGGTGGTGGTGCCAAGTTCCAACTAGGCCCAGAAGTTGTCGCCAACCAACAGGCTCGGATTGGTATCGGCAGTGTAAACTCCGCGCGTTTGGGTGGAGTCGCCGGTAGATTGTACGAATTGGGTGAAGGCGGTTTGGCTGCCTTGGCGACCAACCCCAGCCTAGCAGCCGATATCGTTGACGAAGCGATCAATCAAGTCACCGGCCTACGCGGTCGATTGGGTGCGTTCCAGGCAACGACCTTGGAAAGCAACTTGGTCTCGCTTAACGATACGGTGGCGAACCTGCAAGAAGCCGAAAGCTCCATTCGCGACGCCGACTTCGCCGCTGAATCCGCTCGTCTCACACGCGCTCAGATTCTTGTTCAATTCGGTACGTCCGTACTGTCGATTGCAAACCAGAATCCGCAGAACGTCTTGGGACTGTTGCGATAAACTAGCAGTCGCGGGCTGAATATAGCCCGAGATTGAGATTGGATATAACGACGTCGCATCAGGTCCCAACTTGATGCGACGTTTTTGCTTTTCTCACTGGCACGAGAGCCGCCAGCCGTCCGTTTGCCAGCATTCATGCGCTCTGGACGGAACAATCGTTCAAGTCGCGCAACTGCTCCAGGCGATGTTCATTGATACCGGAATTTATCTATCAGACAGCTAATTGCTAGCTTGCTGAATTTCTTACGCAGAGGCCTTTCATGTCTGGAATTCAATCAAGTGTCGGACTTGTTACCGGACTGCCAATTCAAGAGACCGTCGACAAACTGCTCGCGATATCGGCTCGGCCAAAGGGGAGCCTGGTTGCGCGTACCAACAAACTGCAATCACAGCAAGTGGCCATTACCGAATTGACTGCGCTGGTCATCGGAGTTCAACTGTCGACCGACCAACTTGGCAAAACAGATTTATTCACGCAAACTGGTGCGACCAGTTCCCAGGCTGACGCAGTCGCGGTCCGCAAGACCGGAAACGCCAAGACTGGGATTTATCAGTTCTTTCCCATTCGCCAATCGTCTCAACAGCAAGCAACCAGTTCGTACGCCGCATCGATTGATGAAAAAGTCGGTGCAGGACAATTGGTTGTCCATGCAGGCGGTTTTCTCGATAGCTCATTAGAGCTCGATCTAGCCAATGGTGGCCGAGGAATATCGCGCGGCTATATCAGTATTACCGATCGCGCTGGTAACCAACAGAATATCGATCTTCGCTTCGCAAAAACCGCCAGCGATGTCGTCACAGCCATCAATTCCGCGACCGAAATAAGAGTCTCTGCTAAGATCGACGGCGACCGATTTGTGTTGACCGATTTGACCGGCTCTACGTCCAGCAATCTCAAGGTCGCGGATGTAGGCACGTCAACCACAGCCTCCGATTTGGGCCTTGGCTCCATTAACACCAACTCCAATACAGCTAGCGGAGCCGACATCGTCTCGCTGTCCAATGGCACATCGCTGCGATCGCTGCTGGACGGTCGCGGCATCTCGTTTGCAGAAACTGGTGCCTCGCTTAGATTCTCTCTGCGCGATGGTTCGAGCGTAAACTTCGTTTCCACATTGGATCCTGACAAAGCCAGCCTCGGTCAATTGGTCGAGGCGCTCAATACTGCTGGCGCTGGCAAGTTCACAGTTAGCATCGGCCCAACGGGAGATTCGCTGCGCGTCGTTGATTCCACGTCGGGCGCTGGAGCCTTCACCGTAGCCAGCCCTACAGGCTCACTAGCAAAACAACTTGGATTCGACAATGCGGCGAGCGGTGCAACGATCACCGGTGACCGCTTGCGAACAGGCTTGAGCGGCGCGCTACTATCGAGTCTCAACGGTGGTGCTGGGTTGGGCACATTGGGCAGTGTACGCTTTACCGACCGGAGCGGTGCGGCAGCAACCGTGAATTTCGCATCTGCACAAACGTTAAACGAAGTCGTTAGCGCGATCAATGGCGCGGGTATCGGAGTGGCTGCGCAGTTAAATGATACTCGCACTGGCATCACGATCGTCGATACGACCGGCTCGACCAGCGGTAATTTGATAGTGGCCACTAACGACACAACACAAACTGCTGAGAAACTGAAAATTAACGGCAGCGTCGCCACCAACAAGATTTCCGGCGGCAGTCTCAATCTGCAATGGGTAAACTCAAGCACTCGCTTGGCAGACTATAACTTCGGTCAAGGGATTAGCTCTGGATCATTTACGATCACCGACTCGACCGGCAGCAAGTCGACTTTGAATTTTTCCCCAGTTGTTTCCAAAACGATTGGAGATGTTGTCGACAGTATAAATGCGCTCAGCGTCAATGTGGAGGCTCGCGTGAATGAGACTGGCGATGGGCTGCTACTGGTCGATCGAGCTGGAGGAACAGGCCCACTGATCGTCGAAGAAGTTAGCGGTGGCCAAACAGCCAATCAACTGGGAATTCTCGGAAACTCAAGCGTTCTAACCGTCGATGGCTCGCCCGCCAAGGGCATCGACGGATCTACGAAGCGTACTATCACGACAACATCCAGCACGACAGTGGATGACTTGGTCGAACTGTTGAACGATGCACAAGGAGGTATTCGAGCGAACATTATCAACCTCGGTTCCAGTGGCGTGCGCGTCGCCCTGAACAGTGTGTCGAATGGCCTGCGCGGTCGCTTCGCGGTGGATTCCTCGGCACTAAATCTTGGGTTCACAGAGACTTCCGCTGCGCAAGATGCCCTCCTGTCGCTCGGTGGTAATGCCAACGGCGGCGGCGTCTTATTGTCGTCGAACAACGACAAATTTGTGGATGTCATCGAAGGACTCGAATTGACGGTCAACAAGACCACTTCGAGTGTCGTGACGGTAACGGTCAGCAAAAACACGAGCGAAATTGGTAAAAAAGTTCGCGCAGTGGTCGACCAGTACAACAAGGTCCGCGACAAACTAACCGCGTTGACTGCGTTCGATGAAAAGAAAAAAACTGGCGGACTGTTGTTCGGGTCGACCGAAGCGTTGCGCGTGGACTTTTCGTTCAGCAAGTTGTTTACTACACGAATCACCGGAGCAGGCACCGTTCGCTCGACAGCAGAATTAGGCATCAACTACCGAGAAAATGGCAGACTCGAATTCGATGAATCCAAGCTGAACGAAGCGCTCGAAAGAGACCCCGCTGCGGTGCAACGATTCTTTACCGACACGACAAACGGGTTCTCGAAAAAGGCTAAGGATCTCATCGATACGCTGACTGCAGTCGGCAAAGGTATGTTGATCAGTAAATCAAACTCTCTGCAGTCTCAAATCGAACAAAACTCCACGCGGATTGTGGCATTCGATTTACGCTTAAGCAAAGAACGCAATCGGCTGCTGTTACAATTTTACAATATGGAAAAGACCATCAGTAAAATGAAGGACAGCCAGTCCGCGCTCAACCAAATCCAGAATCTAGCGGCGCGGACGTAGCAGGCTATTGGCCTGCGGCTCTAGGTGGGCGATTGGTTCGGAACAGTAGCCAACTCTTGGACGAGTTCTGCGGGTTCCGCACTGTGTAGGCCGTAGCGCTCTAGCAATCGATATAACGAACGGCGGCCGATGCCCAAAGCCCGTGCGGCGCGCGCCTTGTTGCCTGCATGTTGTTTAAGTGTCTGCACAACGTGCATACGATTGAGCGTTTCCAGATCAACTTGCGAACCGGCGCTCAGTGTTTGAACGCTGCGATCGCCATTGACGATCTCCGGCGGCAGATTGATTAAGCGAATCGTCTCGTCTTCGGAGAGGATTTTGGCGCGCTCGAGCGCATTGAACAGTTGACGCACATTCCCGGGCCAACTGTAGCGTTCGAGCAACGTCAGTACGCCGGGTTCCAACGTCCAATTTGGTCCGAGAAAATTCTCGATCAGCAGTGCGACATCGCCTACTCGCTCGCGCAGCGGCGGCAACTTGATCGCCAATACGTTGACTCGATAATAGAGGTCCTCGCGAAATCTGCCGGCTTTTACCTCATCTGCCAAGACGCGATTGGTGGCGGCCAAGATACGTACATGAACTCGCTGCTCTTTTACCGAGCCAACCCGGCGAATGACTCCATCCTCAATGGCTCGCAAGACTTTGGCTTGCAATGCTGGAGCTAATTCACCGAGTTCATCAACAAACAGTGTTCCACCGTCCGCGATTTCGAACAGTCCAGGCTTGGTAACGTGGGCGCCGGTGAAGGAACCCTTCTCGTGGCCGAATAGCTCGCTTTCCAAGAGCGCCTCCGGCAACGCGGCACAGTTGATTACCACCAGCGGTTTGTCGGCCAGCGCACTGGTCTGGTGAATTGCTCGCGCGACCAACTCTTTTCCAGTTCCACTCTCGCCTTCGATTAAGATCGGTTTGTCAGAATCAGAAACTCTCTGAATCAAACGAAATACTTCGCGCATCAAAGGCGATTCGCCAATGATCTTGACCTTAGGGCGATTGCGATTGATAACTTGCTTGAGGTTCTGATTTTCGCGGGCCATTTGTCCAGACTGAAAGGCCCGCTGGATCAGCACATCTAACTCGCTCAAGCGAATTGGTTTGGTCAGATAGTCAGCGGCACCGCGTTTGATGGCTGCCACGGCCGTCTCGATCGATCCACCGCCAGTCAACAGGATGACTTGCAAATTCGCATCGTCTTCCAGCAACCTACCGAGCAACTCCAACCCATTCATGTCGGGCATATGAAGGTCGACAACAGCGACGTGAAAGACTCGCGATTGTAAATTAGCTAGTGCTTCGGGCGCTGTTCGAGCGGCCGTCACTCGGTAACCTTGCTTGCGAAAGTAACTTTCCGCCGCTTCACGAAAGTCGTCCTCATCGTCAACGATCAGCAATTCGATTTCGGGATGAGAGCTTGCCATCAAACGACCTCTACCATTCGAAATGACTCCACCAAGTCGGTGCCGCGCACAAAAACGAGCAAACAACATTCCAATGGACAGTCATCCTTCAGAAACGTCTGGCAGGTGGGAATTTACCAATACAAGCCCGATGCGCAAGCGAGTGAGAGCCTGGATTGACTCGTGCGTGGTTTCGGCACTCGCTTGCGCTTCGGGCTTGTATTGGTAAATTCCTATCTGCCGCTCGCCCAATAACAGATTGCCTCTTAGTTTTAGCTTTTTCAATACCTGAAGGTGTGCGTATTCGCACTCGCGTGAGCGAAAATGCTCGGATCGAGCAGCAGCATTTAATGCCAGCGACCACTCGAGAAACTGTTGCGCTGTGGAATGGCGGTCAACGGCAAGGCAAAGACTACGCGAGCGCCAACGCTGCTGGGCGCAAAATCGATACGGCCGCCGTGGGCTTCGACCAGTCGACGCGTGATCGGCAGACCGAGTCCGGTGCCTTGTGTTTTCGTCGTAAAGAACGGCTCGAAGGCTCGTTCGCGAGCTGCATCGGACAAACCCGATCCAGAGTCGGTGATGACGAACTCTGCCACGGGGCACTTGGCCAATGAGGCCACTCGGAATTCAACTGAAATCTCCGATCCTGGTTCGCTGGCCGCGATGGCATTCTCAAGCAAATTGCGAAAGATTCGTTCGAGGGCATGGCTATCCGCGTGGAGAATTATATTTGTATTGTTACCATCGAAATTTAATTTGAGCCGCTTCGGATGCCAGGTTATTTCCAGATTGCGCCATGTCTCAAACAACACTTCGATTGGGTCGAGATCGCGTCGATCAAGACGAATTGGAACTGCGTAGCTACGAACTTCTTCATACAAGCGATGCAAGTGATCTTGAGCACGTTGAATTCTTTCGATCCAGTGGCGCGCGGACGGTCGGTCGTCACATTCGATATTGAGCAATTCCAGCGCCGCTTGGCTGCGTTGAAATGCGTTGCGACTCTCGTGTGCCAAACCAGTTATCATTTGACCAATGGCCGCTAGTCGCTCGGATTGAACAACTTGCTCTTGGGCCCGGCGCAGCTCACTCAAGTCGTGCCCCACTAGCAAGACGCCCGTAGTTATGTGCGCGCCGTCCAGCGCTTTCCCGGACCAACTAATCGCAATCGGAGGCCCATTTAGGGCGCTGCTAATGTCGATCTCCACGTTGCGAACCGTTTCGCCGCGGACGATGGAGCCAAATACGTCGTCGGCTAGCTCTCGGTGATGCGCCGCCACGCACGCTTCGCACCAACGCTTGCCGCGCATATAATCCAGGTCAGTGCCGGTCAGCTCCGAGAGAAACGAATTGAATCGCGAAATTCTTCCCTGCGTATCGAGAACCAGTACGATCGCTTGCGCCGTTTCAATCAGGCTCTCGGCAAAATCTCGCTGATGCACTAATTCAATGATCGTCGTACGACGCTCCGAAATGCGCCGCAGACTTGCCCGCAGCGCGTCGGGACTAATCGGCTTGAGAATATAGTCATATGCCCCATGCCGCAGCGCTTCTATCGCACCGTCAACGTCAGGATAGCCTGTAACTACAACGATTGGGCAATCTGGGTTGAATCGTAATAATTCGGGCAGCAATTCTCCTGCATCTCCGTCAGGCAAACGGCGGTCAAGAATTACCGCGTCGATCCCATTCCAACCATCGACGTTGCGCGCTGCCGAAAACGACTCGACGCAGGTCGTGCGGTAGCCGTCCAGTTCCAATAGTTCCACCAGATTTGCTCGAGTGTCCGCATCATCTTCGATGACCAGCACATGCATTGCGGCGTTCGAATGCACGATAATTCCACCTGCTTGGGCAGTAATTGTTTTGCGATCAGGCAATCCGTTTTACTTTCCCAAGTCATTTGAGTAAAAATAAAAAAGCGCATTGGTACAGAAAACAGTTGCAAATTAGATACCACCCCAATGCGTTTCGCCCCACCTTCCTTGACGAAATCGCCCTGCTCTATCAACATGGCAACAAAACCAGAGCTCGACGAATTCGTTCCCTACCGGAGAGATTTCATGAAAACCGTATTTGCCATTGCGTTTCTGTTGATTGCAGGTGGAATATCGCAATTCGCCTGCGCGGCAGATTGGGCCGATTTGAAAATGACATTTGTCCTCAAGGGGACGCCACCCAAGCCCAGCGCGGTCGTTGGAAAAGAACGCGATCCGATTTGTGCGGCACTGCCAATTCTTTCAGAATCTATGCTCATCAATGCCAAGAATAACGGAATTCAAAATGTTGGTTTCTACATTGATACGCGAAATTACAAAATCAAAGAAATTCACCCTGATTTGAAAGCTGTACCCGCTAACAAAGTTGTGCTGGACAATAAAAATTGCGTTTTTGTTCCACACGTCTTGATTGTGCGTCCAGGTCAAACAATCACGGCCAAGAACTCGGACAAAACAGGGCATAACTGCAATTTCAGCGGATTCTTTAATAACACAGCCGAAAACTTCGCTCTTCCTCCCGGCGCGTCGCGTGACAAGATAATTGACCAACCGGAACGCGGCGTTTCTCCCGTTGATTGCGGAAGTCATCCTTGGATGAAGGCATACATCATTGCTCAAGATCATCCCTACGTTGGACTCAGCAATGCCGACGGAGTGCTGAGTATTGCAAAACTGCCTACTGGCAAAGTTGCATTTAGAGTTTGGCATGAGAATGCTGTAATTGATGAAGTAATGTTGAACGGCAAGAAAGCCAAATGGGACAAAGCTTCGTTGGAGCTCGAACTCAAAATAGGGATGAATGAATACAAAGTTGAAGTGGATGCTGCGAGGTTTAAGTAGTCCCGGCGCTCCCGACACAACCAGACGATCTCACAAACTTTCCCGAAATAGGTGGCTTTGACGCAACGGATAACCTGGTGAGACCTCAATGCGACGGTTTGCCCCAGCGTGTTTCGCGTTGCGTCGGGAGGAAGATTTGGTTCACTAAGTGATTACGCCAGTAGTACATAGTGAGTATTCATGAATCGATTGCGTAATCACAGTTCCGGTCCCCTAGTAATCACGACGCTGATCGCGGTCGCTGTGAGCTTTCTCAGCGGCTGCGAAGTGCCCATTGCGTCGTTCTCTTCGAACCTCGTATTCGCCAAACGACTTGAGATTGATAGCGGCATGAAGATGGAGCCCGCAGTCAACGAAACTCAGTCAATTCTGGCGGAGATGTTTGGAACTCCAGACCAACCCACGTGGCCAAAATTGCTCAGCGAAGATCAGGAACTCGCGGGACTGGTTTCACAGCAGAGGCTGACTCGGGCTGCTGGCGCGGTGCGCAGTGACCAGCAAGACAACCATTTTGGTTTGTTTCGCGAGCACTGTGTCCACTGTCACAGTGTTGTGGGAAACGGAGTCGGGCCAACTTCCTCGTTTCTCAATCCTTATCCACGCGACTTTCGCATGGGGATTTTCAAATTCAAAACGACTCCCAAAGGAAAAAAACCCACGCGTGAAGACGTCATGCGGTTGTTGACCGAGGGCATTATGGGGACGAGCATGCCGTCGTTTCGTTTGCTCAAACAAGATGATCTAGAGGCATTGACGGATTATGCGATCTACTTGGCGATTCGCGGTGAGGTTGAGCGTCGGCTGATGATGGAAGCCGCGAGCGAATTGGATCTTGATAAGGGTGAGCGCTTGCTGGATCCAGCCCTGAAAGAGTCTGCACCCGATGATTATCAAGACCAACTGCGATTGATTGAAGAGACGGTAACTAAGGTTGCTCAAAGTTGGACTGGAGCAGCAAGTTCAGTGACCAAGGTTGAGGCGCCCCCTGCGGACTACCCACTGTTCGGACGCGACACCGCCGGATCCAAAGAAGCCCAAGATCGGCTCGGCGCATCCATCGCTAATGGTCGCAGCATTTTCCATGGCAAGATCGCCAATTGTGCCAGTTGTCATGGCAATACTGCGATGGGTGACGGTCAGACCAACGATTACGACGACTGGACGAAAGATTGGACCATACTAGCCAAGGTTGATCCTCGGGACAAAGAGCACATTCAGCCGTTTTTAGATGTTGGAGCACTGAAGCCGCGAAATATTTTGCCTCGCAATTTAAGGTCTGGCATCTATCGCGGAGGGAGCCAGCCGGTCGATTTGTACCATCGCATCGTGCAGGGAATCGACGGAACTCCTATGCCTGCCGTGGGACTGAAACCCGACAATCCGCAAGGGTTGTCCACGGAAGAAGTATGGGACTTGGTCAACTATCTGTTGAGTTTGCCGTACGAGCACATCACGCAACAGTCGTCGCAAGTTCCGCCCTACCAGCGCGAAAATCCTTAGTTGGAGACCCCGAGTGGGAAAGTTTTGGAGTCTGTTATTTCTCTGTGTGCCCGTACTGGGAACAGCGATGTACTTGGCTGGGATGTACACCAGTTCAGGACCATTGGCGATGTGGTTTCCGGAGAATATCAATCCAATGGCCGAAGAGATCGATCTGCTGCACGACATCATTCTCGCGCTGAGCGGCGTGGTGTTCGTAGCGACAGGTCTGGCGATATTCCTGTTTATGTGGTGCTATGAATGCGGTTGCAACAAACAACTGGCAAAGTTTGTGCATGGCAATCACCGAGTCGAGCTGTGGTGGACGATCATTCCAACCATAGTCTTAGTTGCCTTGGCAGTCTATCAATTCAAAGTCTACGCGGACGTGCGCATCAATCGCCCGATGATGGCCGGGGCCGATGGCGTGAAGGGGACAGCCGATGATGTTCCCGAGCCAGCCAGTTTCGAAGTGATGGGCCGACAGTTTGAATGGCGTATTCGCTACGCAGGTGAAGATCGATTGCTGGATACTCCCGACGACATCCTTGGCGACGTGAATGAGTTGCACTGCCCGACCGGTACGGTCATGGTTGGCTCACTGAAGAGTGCTGATGTCCTGCACAGTTTCTTTATCCCCGCGTTGAGGTTAAAGAACGACATGATTCCCGGTACTCGCCAGATTGTTTGGTTTCAAGCGGACAAGATAGGCAGTTACGAGATTGTTTGCGCGGAATTATGCGGTTGGGGGCACTACAAAATGAAAGGGCGATTCGTAGCCGAACCTCCCGATCAATTCCAGGCATATTTACAACGGCTGCGCGAAAAACAATTCTTGCGCGAATATGTTCCAGCACCGCCCCAGCCAGCGACCGATCAAGTGGCACTTGATAATCAACCTACTAACTAACCATCGACTGAGCATGCACACACAATCGGATCAAGATCGATGAGTTCGACAACTGTCACGAATTGGCCTGCGGAAAACGAACCCGTTGTCGAGCGGTCGAGCTTCGGCACTTGGCTGATGACATACGTCTTTGCGCGGGACCACAAGATTATAGGCCTGCAGTTCTTGTTCTCGACGTTACTCTGGTTTTTCGTCGGCGGGATGCTCGCCATGGCCATTCGGTGGCAATTGGCTTGGCCGTGGCAGAACATGCCGATCGTCGGTCCGATGCTGTTCAGCGGCGAAGGAGGTCAAATCTCGCCGGAATTCTATACGACGCTGGTGACTCAACATGCGACTGTGATGATTTTCTTCGTCATCATTCCGATCCTGGCTGCTGCGTTTGGAAACTACCTAATTCCGCTGATGATCGGAGCGGAGGACATGGCGTTTCCGACGCTGAATATGTGTTCGTACTGGATGATGTGGCCAGCCTTTCTGTTGATCGGAACCAGTTTTTTCGTTCCACCCTACGGCGCGGGAGCGGGTTGGACGTCGTATCCGCCGTTGGCAGCCCTGACGGAGTCTTCACCCGGCAGCGGAATGGCGCAAACACTGTGGCTGGGTGGTGTCATGTTCGTGGGCATAGCCTCGATGATGGGCTCGGTAAATTACTTGACCACTATCATTCAAATGCGTGCGCCCGGAATGACCATGATGCGTTTGCCGATGACAATCTGGGGCATGTTCGTAACTGCGATTCTGCAAGCCTTTGCGCTGCCTGTGCTGACTGCTGCGGCGATTATGCAAATGACCGACCGGCTGTTCGGCACTGGGTTTTACTTGCCAGAAATGGCCACCGCAAATAACAGTGCCGCAGTCTCCGGCGGTGGCCAACCACTGTTGTGGCAGCATCTGTTTTGGTTCTACTCGCATCCGGCGGTTTACATAATGATTCTGCCAGCGATGGGAATGGTCAGCGACATACTGGCGACATTTTCACGCAAGCCTCTGTTTGGCTATCGACCGATGGTTCTGTCAATTTGCGTTATTGCTGGTCTTGGTTTCGTCGTCTGGGGCCATCACATGTACACATCGGGAATGAGCCCGGTGTTGGGAATTACGTTTGCCGCGGCGACGGTAATGATCGCGGTCCCCAGCGCAGTGAAAGTATTCAACTGGCTGGGAACGTTGTGGGGCGGTCGGTTGCAGCTCACAACACCGATGCTGTATGCCATTGGCTTTGTATCGATGTTCATCATTGGTGGATTATCGGGCATCTTGATGGCCTCGACCCCAGTGGACGTCGTTATTCATGATACCTACTACATCGTCGCTCATTTCCACTATGTACTGGTAGGCGCCGCGACGATGGGGATTTTTGCGGGTATTTACTATTGGTACCCGAAGATGTTCGGACGCATGATGAATGAGTTTTGGGGCAAAGTTCATTTTGCGTTGACGTTCATATTCATCAACGGAACTTTCTTTCCGATGCATTTATTGGGGGCAGGTAACATGCCTCGGCGGTACGCAGACCCGTATCATTTCGAGTTATTTGCGGACATGCTGCCGCTGAATCGTTTCATTACCATCTGCGCATTTGCCACCATGGCCGCTCAGTTGATCTTTGTGCTGAACTTTTTCGGTAGTTTGGCATTCGGGCGCCGAGTCGGTAGAAATCCGTGGAATGCGAACACGCTGGAGTGGTCAGCACCAAGCCCTCCGGGACACGGTAACTTTGACTTCCAGCCAATTGTCTATCGCGGTCCGTATGAATACGGCGATCCGACTTGCGAGCGAGATTTCCAGCCGCAGACCGAACCGTCGCTTGACGGAAAGGATCGAGGGCTGGCACATGCGTGAAACATCCTCAAGCTATAGTCCGTTGGTGCATGGCGTAGCGGTGGTCTTGACGCTATCGGTATTTCCATTGATCTGGGTAGGTGGTCTGGTAACAACTTATGACGCAGGCATGGCGGTGCCCGATTGGCCAGGCACCTATGGCTATAACTTGTTCCTCTATCCACCTGAGACTTGGCTATCGGGACCGTTTGATTTGTTCGTTGAACACAGTCACCGATTGCTCGGCGCGCTGGCGGGTTTTCTGTCGATCGGATTGGTCGCTGCGGCCTGGCGTTACGATACGAGGCCTTGGTTTCGCACATGGACCGTGTGGGTTTTGATCGCTGTCATTGTACAAGGAATCTTAGGCGGATTGAGAGTGCGCATGGATGCGCGAACGTTGGCGATGATCCATGGATGTACCGGACCATTGTTTTTTGCGATAGCCACGTCCACGGCAGTCATGTCATCGCGGCTGTGGATAGAACGAACCGCTCTATCTCCGCAATCGGCAAGCTGGGTTCCGAAACTGGCGAGCATCATGGTGGTGGCAAGTTACTTGCAGTTGATCGTCGGAGCGCAAATGCGGCACGTTATTGGACTGACCAGTCACCGGGTATTTATGGGGTTTGTGCATACACACTTGACGCTCGCGGCGATGGTGGCTGGGTTGGCAATCGCTTTGCTATTCGGGGCAAGTATGTTCACCAGTGCTCCTCGTCCGATCGCTCGACCGACCACGATCCTAGCGCTGTTGGTGTTAGTGCAAATAGGATTGGGATTGGGCACATGGATAGTCAACTATGCGTTGCCCTGGTCGGAAATCACTGAAGGTTTGGCTCGGTACACGATTTCCGCAAAAGGTTACTGGGAGAGTTTAATTGTTACTGCCCATATGGCAACGGGTTCACTGATAATCAGTGTCTCGACAATGGTCTCACTTCGTTCTTGGCGACTCGCGTCCGTCCAGGGAATTCGAGAAGGTGCATGGCTGTGGAAAAAACAACTGGCTTAGGACAATTGACCCTCGCGCAGCGAACGTTCTGGTGGAACGTTTCACGGCGCTGGTCCTATTACATCGAACTGACGAAACCGCGAATCTTGATCATGATTCTGGTGACGTTAGTTATTTCGATGATTGCGGTTGGGGAATCGTTGGACGCCTGGGTTACGTTTCATGCTTGCCTAGGGACAGGCCTAGTGGCGGCCAGTGCCAGCGTATTGAACCAATGGGTAGAACGCGAACGCGATCGTATTATGCAACGGACCAGCCGTCGCCCCTTGCCCACCGGTCGTGTTGCGGCCAGTGAAGCGGCATGGATGGGATGGTTGTTAGCAGTTGTGGGGTTGGCGCATCTTTATTTGCTGGTCAACACGGCCACGATGGTATGTGGATTTCTGACTTGGTTTGTATACGTCTGGGTTTATACGCCACTGAAGATGACCAGTTGGACGAACACGCTGGTCGGTACAATCCCCGGTGCATTACCGGTGTGGATGGGCTGGACCGCCGCTGGCGGGTCGTTGGCCGATTGGCGAGCTTGGGTATTGCTGGGCATTATGATTGCTTGGCAGCTCCCGCATTTTATGGCCATTGCTTGGATGTATCGCGAACAATATGCAGCGGCCGGTTACAAGATGATCACAGTTACCGATCCGAGTGGATGCGGCGCTTGGTGGCATGCGATATTGGGGGCAGTTGCATTGTTACCGCTATCGGTGTTAGCGATTTTGCCTACCGACTGGGTTTCAATATTACTGTGTGCAAGTGGATTGTCGCTGGGCGCTTGGATGACTCTAGCGGCGTGGCGATTTGGGCTTGATCGCTCAACAGCGCGCAGCATGTTGCGAATCAGCCTGCTCTACCTTCCGCTAATCATGTTGAGCATCCTCGTAAATCACTTGGTTCATTAACCCTACGTTCATTTCACGCGATCGGTATTTTGCTTCGCCACGAAACGCACTGACCCATGAATTCAGGCCATTCAAGCTCGACTGCCTCCCATCATCATGCGGTAACACTGCAGTATCATCGCGCTTTACCAATGTCGCGTGGCAAATTGATGATTTGGCTGTTCTTGTCGACGGAGATTATGTTTTTTGCTGCGCTCATCGGCAGTTATGTCGTTTTGCGTTTTGGGGCACCGTCGGGTACATGGCCCCGACCGCACGATGTGCATGTTGAAGAATGGGTCGGCGCAGTCAATACGTTTGTGCTGATTTGTTCCAGCGTATCCATCGTGTTGGCTCATGAAGCCGCTCGACGCGATCGGGAAGGCGCAGCGCGAGGTTGGGTGGTGGTGACGTTCTTGCTGGGCGCATTATTCTTGGGCTTCAAGGCATACGAGTATCGTGGTAAATGGTTGCACAATTTGGTGCCTCATGCACCTCACAGCAGCATGTACGATCGTGCGGATACCGTATATGTTTCGGCGGTCAGCGAACACCTCACACAAATCGTTTCGTCGTTGAGCGCTGCCAACGCTCGACAAAACGAAGTTGCGGGCGAGTTGGCCTCTCTTCCGGAAGAAATCAATGACCTCAGGCAGCGGATAAATGAACTACGCACGCAGCGCGAAGAATTGCGACGCAAAATTGAGCAGGCAAGCAAGTTACCAGCAGTTCAGGCCGTTACCGCGCAGCCTGACTCGTCCAGCAACTCATCCTCTGCAGCGGATGCTGAACAGTCCGAAACTGCCGAAGCTGAAGACCCGCAACAGCTATCGCTCGACTTGGAATCGGCCGAGCGAGATTTGGCTGAGCAAGAAACCGCGCTGGCTAAGATGCGCAGCGACGCACCAAGCATGCGCCGCGAGCTTGATAGCCTAATGGCTTCAGAGAAAGAGCGAGGCGTGCGACTGGTTGTGGCCAGTTCCTTGCTAAACAGCGGCGCGAAATGGACTTCGTGCGTCGTGGGCCAGGATCCAGACCCAGTAACTCAGCAAATGGCCATGCTTACATTGGCGCACGATATTTATCCACTGGAACTGTATGCAGAAATTGCCGCAACTTATCAGCGCCAGGAGGCGATTCGTATTGAGCAAGCGGTACGCGATCAAAAGGCAATTCTGGATACTCAGTCCAGCGTACTTAAGCAAGCGACCTATGAGGTCACTGAGCTACAAGATCTGCAGGCACCTATTTTGAACGAACAAACTAAACTTACCGACGAACTCAATGCCTTGCCTCAAGTCGACGCCGACAAACCGGAAAAATCGTCCGAAGAAAAAGACGCACTTGCACGACGTGCGGAAATCGATAAACGTATTGCAGAAATCGCAACCGCCTTACAGTCAAGTGCGGAAAAGTCTACCGCCGCGGCCACGCGCATCGCTGACTCTGAACTGAAGATTGCTCATACCAAGACCGAAATCGACACGCTGAACGCGCGTCGGCAATTTCGTGAGGAAATGAAACGCAACCACGGGGGATTGAATCATCATTACGCTTGGGTTCGTATGCCGCTGAGCATCCCCAGCGGGCATATGTGGTCGTCAACTTACTTTCTACTGACGGGTATCCATGCGTTGCATGTGTTCATCGGATTGATCGTGTTTGTGATTGCGATACCGTTACGACTGAATTCGCGACGCGCCGGACTCCTGGAAAATACCGGGTTATACTGGCACTTTGTTGACATCGTGTGGATTTTTCTGTTTCCGTTGATTTATTTGTTTTAACAAGCAATCGGTTACCATCAGATTCGGATTGTCCCCATGCATAACCCTGAATCCTCAGACAACCATCATCACTCTGTGCACCATTCCCAGCATCACGAGTCGATTACTGGGGTAGTTGTGCTGGTCTTTTTCGCTCTGTGCATTTTGACTTGTGCGTCGCTGTTGACCTACACCCGTTTTTGGCAAGAGCGAGTCCCGATGGAAGTTGGACGATTGGTGATGATGGCCGTGTCGGTCACTAAGGCGGTGCTGGTAATTACATTCTTCATGCATCTGTGGTGGGAAACCAAGTGGAAGTACGTGGTAACTATTCCAGCGGTTTGCGTGAGTATGCTGCTGGGAGTTGCATTGATTCCCGATATCGGCAAACGGACCGAACAATACGATAACTTGCGCTTGCTAAGTGCTCCAGAACCATTGCCATATCGAGTTGGCGCTGAGCACCAAGTCAGGCCAGCGTTGGGTGCGATGCCTCAATCGCACGAGGCCTCGAAGCGACATTAAGGAATAGCCGAGAAATAAGTGTCAGGTACCTTTTGTGCGAAGCACCCGAAGGGCGAGTTCCTCGCAAAAGGTACCTGACACTTATTTCTCGAGCGGCACTAAATTGCGTTGCGAGCCAAACTAAATGCTGAGCGAACCACTGATATTGTGCGATTTTAGTGGCGGTCATCGAGACAGCCGGTCGCCAGGTTACTTTTTTTTCGTTGGAATCCCAATCGTGAAAAGCAAACTCTACCTGTCGGTTCTGTTTATTTTGGCAGGAAGCGGCATCTTGATGATGCTCGCCAATTCGCGACGATTGCCGCGCGATCAAGCTGGTTTTGCTTAT
>SXGS01129113.1_pt1 | contig 19986 bp, 17 predicted proteins | sample 3174681 | NCBI WGS metagenome assembly SXGS01 (sample SAMN11356861, study PRJNA531348) | freshwater metagenome | isolation source: freshwater sample F1-80 | place: China: Fuxian Lake, Yuxi | collected 2017-12-25 | reverse complement strand
CCGGAGACCGTCTCCACCGACTTCGACACCTCCAGCCGGCTCTACTTCGAACCGCTCACACTCGAAGACGTGCTCGAGGTGATCGCCGCCGAGGAGCGCACCGGGGGAGTCCTGGGCGTCTTCGTGCAGCTGGGCGGGCAGACTCCGTTGAAGCTCGCGCAAGACCTGGCCGACGCCGGGGTGCCGATCCTGGGCACCTCGCCGGAAGCGATCGATCTGGCCGAGCACCGTGGCCAGTTCGCCCGGGTTCTGGAACAGGCCGGATTGGTGGCGCCGAAGAACGGCACTGCGGTTTCCTTCGAAGACGCCAAGCGGGTCGCCGACGAGATCGGGTACCCGGTGCTGGTCCGGCCGTCCTATGTGCTGGGCGGCCGGGGCATGGAGATCGTCTACGACGAGGCGAATCTTTCCCGCTACATCAGCAACGCCACGGAAATCACGCCGGATCACCCGGTGCTGATCGACCGGTTCCTGGAAGATGCGATCGAGATCGACGTCGATGCGCTTTTCGACGGCAAAGACATGTACCTCGGCGGAGTCAGGGAGCACATCGAAGAAGCCGGCCTCCATTCCGGGGATTCGGCCTGCGTGTTGCCGCCGATCACCCTGGCCAAAGCCGTGGTGGACCGGGTGCGCGAAGCGACCCGGGCGATCGCGGAGGGCGTGGGGGTGCGCGGTCTGATCAACATCCAATTCGCCCTCGCCTCGGACATCCTGTACGTGCTCGAAGCCAACCCAAGGGCCTCCCGGACGGTCCCGTTCGTCTCGAAGGCGACCGGGGTGCAGCTGGCCAAGGCCGCGGCGTTGATCGGCACCGGCGTGACGATCAACCAATTGCGCACCGCGTACAAAATGATCCCCCCGGTGCCGGGCCAGCCGGGCTCCTTCGACGGCGGTTCATTGCCGCTGGGCGCTCCGGTGGCGGTGAAGGAAGCGGTGCTGCCGTTCAGCCGCTTCCGGACCCCCGAAGGCGCGGTGGTGGATTCGCTGCTCGGCCCGGAAATGCGCTCCACCGGTGAGGTGATGGGCATCGACATGCATTTCGACACGGCTTTCGCGAAAAGCCAGGCCGCTGCGAACAACGCTTTGCCGACCGAAGGCAAGGTCTTCGTTTCGGTGGCCAACCGGGACAAACGGGCGGTGATCATGGCGGTGAAGCTGTTGGCCGATTTGGGCTTCGAAATCGTCTCCACGGGCGGCACCGCCGATGTGCTGCGGCGCAATGGCATCCAGTCCACGACCGTGCGCAAGGTCGCCGAGGGTGCCGGCGCGGACGGCGAGGGCACGATCACCGATCTGATCATCGCCGGCGAGATCGACATGGTCTTCAACACGCCGACCGGCGGCGAAGCGCGTGGCGACGGATATGAAATCCGGGCTGCCGCGACGTCGATCGGGATTCCCTGCATCACCACGGTGGCCGAGTTCAACGTCGCGGTGCTGGCGATCGAAGCGATGCGCAGTTTCGAATGGAATGTTTCCAGTCTGCAGGAACACGCGAAAACGCTGCTCGAAGCAGTAGCCGCTGCGGCACCGGAGCCGGGCAATGCCTGAGCAACCGTCGGCTGCGGAGGGGTTCGGCGCCCGGCTGGCAGCGCTGATCGCGGAACGCGGCCAGCTGTGCGTCGGCATCGACCCGCATCCGGCCCTGTTGCAGACCTGGGACCTGCCGGACACCGCTCGCGGGGCGCGGGATTTCAGCTTGCGGATCCTGGAGGCATCGACCGGTCTGGTACCGGCGGTGAAACCGCAGGTCGCGCTGTTCGAACGGTTCGGTTCGGCCGGGTTCCTGGTCTTGGAGGAACTGCTCGGTGCGGCTCGGGATGCCGGCGTGCTCAGCGTCGCGGACGCCAAACGCGGCGACATCGGTTCGACCATGGCCGCTTATGCGCTGGCCTGGCTGGACGACGAATCGACCTTGGCCGCGGATGCGGTGACGTTGAGCCCGTACTTGGGCTTCGAGTCCCTGCGGCCGGCACTCGATCTGGCCGCCGCACAGGGCCGCGGCGTGTTCGTGCTGGGGCTGACCTCGAATCCGGAAGGCGCAGCCGTGCAGCATGCCGGTGGTTCGACGGCCGGAGAATCGGTGGCGGCCCGGATCGTCGCTGCTGCCACCGCGGAGAACCGTGCCGAAATGGCACGGAGCGGCACTGCTTTGGGTTCAACCGGACTGGTGATCGGCGCTACGGTCGGCACCGCGGTCCGCGATTTGGGCCTTGACCTGACCGCGGTCCGCGGCCCGATTCTGGCTCCCGGGCTAGGTGCGCAAGGCGCTACCGGCGCAGATCTGCGGGCCCTTTTCGGCACCGCATTCGACCAGGTGCTGGCAACGTCGAGCCGTGGCATCGGGATGGCCGGTCCGGATCTGACGGAGCTCCGCAAAGCGATCCTGGCCGCCACGGCGGATCTCCGCGGGGCATAAAAAATTGCGTGTCGCGATCGGCGCCCCGATTCGAGGGGTGCCGATCGCGACACGCAACGGTGGCCTTGCCTGGCTCAGTGCGTTGCTTCGGCGTTCTCCGGTTTGCTGATGAAGAAACCGATCACGATGTTCACCGTGAACAGGATCGCGCCGATCATGAATGCGGCCCGGATGCCGCCTGCAGTGGCTACCTCCAGGCTGGCTCCGCTGCTGGTCAGGCCCGCAGTCGTCGAACTCATCACCGCAATGAACAGCGCGGTGCCCGCAGCGCCGGCCACCTGCTGGACCGTGCCGACCGTCGCGGAACCGTGGGAATACAACTTCGGTTCCAGCGAAGACAGCCCTGCGGTGAACAGCGGGGTGAAGGTCAAGCCCAGACCAAGGCTCAGCAACATGTGCATGGCGAGCACATAGTAGGGCGAGGTGGTGGCGCTGACCGTGGCGAGAAGCCACAGCGACGCGGTCACCACTATGGTGCCCGGAACGATCAGCGGCCGGGGACCGTACTTGTCGTAGAGCCGGCCGACGATCGGGGCGGAAAGCCCCATCAGCAATCCGCCCGGCAAGAGCAGCAAGCCGACCCACAGGTTTTCCACGTGCAGCACCTTCTGCAGGTAGATCGGCAACAAGATGATGGTGCCGAAGAGCGCCATCATGGCGATCATCATCATCACCACGGTCGCGGTGAACGAACCGTTCCGGAAAGTCCGCAGATCCAGCAGGGCCTCGTCCTTGCGCTGCAGCCGGAGCTGCCGGAAGACGAATCCGGCCAAAGCCGCGATGCCGACGGCCAGCGAGATCACCAGTACCCAGGCCGAACCGCCGGCGCTGCTGTGCGCCATCTGGCTCAGACCGAAGACCAGGCCGCTGAAACCGAAAGCGGACAGCACCACTGACGTCAGGTCCAGCGGAGCATGCCCGGGCTCATTGACATTGCGCACCCAGCGGATGCCCACAGCGAGCATGATCAAAGCGATCGGCAAGACCACGCCGAACATCCAACGCCAGGAGCCGAGGCTGAGGATCACCCCGGCGATGGTCGGGCCGATCGCCGGCGCCACCGAAATCACGATGCTGATATTGCCCATGGTGCGGCCGCGGGATTCTGCCGGGACCAGCTGCATGATCGTGGTCATCAACAACGGCATCATGATCGCGGTTCCACTGGCCTGGATGATCCGGGCGATCAGCAGCACGCTGAAACCGGGGGAGACCACGGCCAAGGCGGTGCCGATGCTGAACAGGGTCATGGCGAGGATGAAGACCTGGCGGGTGGTCAGCCGTTGCAGCAGGAAGCCCGTGGTCGGGATGATCACCGCCATGGTCAGCATGAACGAGGTGGAGAGCCATTGCACGGTCGATTCGTCGATGCGCAAATCGTTCATCAGCGGCACCAGGGCGACGTTCATGATGGTCTCGTTCAAGAACACCACGAAGGTGGCCGCGAGCAGCAAATAGATGACCTGGTTGTTCCGGCGTTTCAGATCGGCACCGTTCAACGGTGCTGTGTCCGGGCTGGTCGAACGTGGACTAGGCGGGTGGTTTTGCGTGGTTTCAGTCATGGATCTCCCTTAAGAATCATTGGCACAAGCGATCAGGGGCCACCGGTATTCCCGGCTCGGAGACTTCCGGAACGGATTGCGATGGATTACCTGGATTGATGTCGGGAAGGCCGCAGGAGCATCGCGCTGTGGCGGAATCCTGGGGCCGGCGTCTGCTTCCGCAAGCGGCAGCGCGAAGGCGCGCAGCAAGGGAGGCCGCAATCAAATGGTCATAACACGATGATAGACGATCAACCGGCAGGCGTCGACGGTTTTGGCCGGGAAAGCAGCGGTAGGCTGTGCGCATGCAGACGGTCAGCGAACAAATGCATCTGGATTCCTTGGACGGCGCCCTCGGTTTCCTGGAAGGCAACCTGTCCCGGGCCCGAGCAGCGCCGGGGACTGCGGTGCCGGCCTGCCCCGGTTGGACGGTTGCCGATCTGTACGGGCATCTGGGTACCGTGCACCGGTGGATCTCCGCGATTCTGGAACTCGCCGGGACCGGACAGCGCCCCGGACCGCGCAGCGACGGTTCGCGTCCCCCGGACGCCGATCCTTTCGACTTCTTCGCGGCTTCCGCCCGGGCGATGTTCCGAAAACTCCGCGCTGCCGACCCGGCCACGCCGAGCTGGACCTTCAGCCCGCCGCCGCGCACCGTGGGGTTCTGGCTCCGGCGGCAGAATCTGGAACACCTGATCCACGCCGAAGACCTGGCCCAGGCCTTCCGGCTTCCCGCGCCGGAGCTCTCCGCCCAGATGGCGCTGGACGGTGCGGACGAAGTGCTGGGCATGCTGGTTCCGCAGCGGATCCGGGCCGGTTCGGTTCCGGCGCCGAGTCCCGCTCTGGCTTTCCAGTCGGCCGGCCGACGTTGGTCGATCGGCGACGGCGCACCGGTGGCCGAGCTCAGCTCCGAGCCGGTTCCGCTTTTCCATGGGCTCTGGCGGCGTTCCAGACTGCTTGATTCGGCGACCGTTGCGGGCCCGGTCCGCGGCTTCACCGAATTTCTCGCGACCGACTACGTTCCGTGACCGGTGCCGGGACGGCCGGCGGCCAGGAGCGGCAATGGATTGATTTTGCCGGTGCCGAGCGGCTAAGTTCAGTGAAAGTCTTTAGTCACCTAATGACGCCTGACGGCGAAGCCAAGCGAGGGTACCCGTGAGTTTGCGACCATTGACAGCGCAGGAACGCGCAGTCGCCCTGGAGAAAGCCACCAAAGCGCGTGCCATCCGGGCGGAAGTGAAGCAAGGGGTCAAAAGCGGGAAAACCAGCGTAGCGCAAGTGATCAGCGCGGCCGACAAGGAAGAGGCATTGGGCCGTTTGAAAGTTTCGGAACTCCTGGCCGCGCTGCCCGGCGTGGGCCAGGTCCGGGCCAGTGCGATCATGGCCAAGATCGGGATCGCACCGACCCGGCGGATCCGAGGGCTCGGGGTGCACCAGCGCAAAGCCCTGATCGAATTGCTCAGCGCCAACAATCCGCGCGCCGCACGGTAGTTTAGTATCCGTGTCTGATTCACCTTATGCAGCCGGGCTCACTGTCCTGGCCGGGCCGACCGCCGTCGGCAAAGGAACCGTTTCCACCTTCATCCGGGACAATTTCCCCCAGGTTTGGCTTTCCGTGTCGGCGACCACCAGACCTCCTCGGCCCGGAGAAATCGAAGGCGTGCACTATTTCTTCAAAAGCCCTGAGGAGTTCGACCGGCTGATTGCCGACGGCGCCTTCCTCGAGTGGGCGGTGGTGCACGGACGGAATCGCTACGGTACCCTGCGCTCGACCGTCGACGCGGCGGTTTCGGCCGGGAAGTCGGTACTCCTGGAAATAGATTTGCAGGGCGCACGCCAGGTCAAGGCGGCGGTTCCAGAGGCCAGATTCGTCTTTCTGGCACCGCCTAGCTGGGACGAATTGGTACGCCGGCTGATCGGTCGCGGCACGGAAACCGCCGAAGAGCAGCAACGTCGGCTGGAAACCGCTAAAATAGAACTCGCTGCCGAAGCAGAGTTCGATCACACCATCATCAATGACAGTGTGCACAGGGCAGCGGAGGAACTCGTTTCCCTCATGGGAGTCTCCGGTACGTCCGTATCGGAGAACACGTAATTTTTGGAGTATTTGTGTCTAATCCTGCCGAAGGCATCATCAACCCGCCGATCGATTCGCTGCTCGAGGCCGCGGATTCGAAATACGGCCTGGTCATCTTCGGTGCCAAGCGCGCCCGCCAGATCAACGCCTACTACGCGCAGCTCCACGAGGGCTTGTTCGAATACGTGGGCCCCTTGGTCGACACCAAGTTGAACGAAAAGCCGCTCTCCATCGCCTTGCGCGAAATCAACGAGGGCATGCTCGTGGCCAAGCCGGTCGAAGCCCCCGCAGACGGCGCCGAATAAGCCCCCGATGCGCATAGTCCTCGGTGTCGGCGGTGGGATTGCGGCGTACAAGGCCGCTTCCTTGCTGCGTTTGTTCACCGAATCGGGGCATTCGGTCACCGTGATTCCGACTGAAGCCTCGTTGGCGTTCGTCGGCAAGGCCACGTGGGAAGCGCTGTCCGGCAACCCGGTGAGCAATTCGGTGTTCGATCAGGTGGACAAGGTCAACCACGTCAGGCTGGGCCACGAAGCCGATCTCCTGGTGATCGCACCGGCAACTGCGGACCTGTTGGCCCGGGCGGCCGGTGGACATGCCGATGATCTGCTGACGAATACCCTGCTGATGGCGCGCGGTCCGGTGCTTTTCGCTCCGGCGATGCATTCCGAGATGTGGGCGAATCCGGCTACCCGGGCCAATGTCGCGACCCTCCGGGATCGTGGCGCGAACGTTTTGGAACCGGCAGTCGGCCGGTTGACCGGCGCCGACTCCGGACCGGGCCGGCTGCCCGAGCCCGAGGCGATTTTCACCGCTGCGATGGCCTTGTTCGACGGGGTTGCGCCAGGCGGCAATGCCGGTTCGAACGCCGTCGCCGCAGCAGATCCGCGGTTGCGCGGCAAACGCGTCGTGGTCACCGCCGGAGGCACCCGTGAGGCCCTGGACCCGGTCCGGTATCTCGGCAACCGTTCCTCCGGGAAACAAGGCATAGCGGTGGCGCTTGCCGCGCGCGCCGCCGGCGCCGAGGTCACCTTGATCGCCGCACACGTCGAAGTCGCCCTGCCGCAGGGAATCGACCTGGTCCAGGTGGAAAGCGCCCTGGAGCTGCAAGCGGCCGCACGATCGGCCAGCAGTACTGCGGACGTCCTGGTGATGGCAGCCGCGGTGGCGGATTTCCGTCCCGACCACACCGAGGGCGCGAAGATCAAAAAACGCGATGACAGTGCGGACCCGGTGATCACTTTGGTGCGGAATCCGGATATCCTGGCCGGGCTGGTGGCCGATCGGAATGCCGGCGGGCGCCGCCAGCTGATCGTCGGATTCGCGGCCGAAACCGGCGACGATCGCGGTGGGGTGCTCGACTACGCCCGCGCGAAATTGCAGCGCAAAGGCTGCGACCTCCTGGTGGTCAACCAGGTCGGCCCGGGCGCCGGCGGGCAGGAACTGACTTTCGGACAGGATTCCAACGAGGTACTCATCCTGGACCGTGACGGCTCCGAACCACTCGCGGCGCAAGGGACGAAACAAGAAGTCGCGAACGCCGTCATGGCACGAATCGCCGAAAAGCTCGGCGCCGAGAACTGACCACTACCGAAATTCCTGGATTCCGCGCGCGTCCGCGGGTCCCGCATGAACATCTGTGACTGGCGGTTGCTTCCCAACGGGGCAACGGCCGGCCCGGGAAGTAGAGTGAACTGTGAGCTCAACCAAGGAATCCCCAGCAGTCCCGAACGGACTCCGGCTATTCACTTCGGAATCGGTCACCGAAGGGCACCCGGACAAGATCTGCGATCAGATCAGCGACGCGATCCTGGATGCGTTGTTGGCCAAAGACCCGGAATCCCGGGTGGCGGTAGAAACGTTGGCGACCACGGGCCTGGTCCACGTCGCCGGAGAAGTCACCACCGAAGCCTATGTGGAAATTCCGCAGATCGTCCGCGAGACCATCCTGAACATCGGCTACGATTCCTCGGCGAACGGATTCGACGGCGCCCGGTGCGGCGTGTCGGTGTCGATCGGGCAGCAGTCGCCGGAGATTTTCGACGGGGTGTTTAATTCGCTGGAAGCCCGGGAGGGCACCGACGTCGACGAATACGACCGGCAGGGCGCCGGTGACCAGGGTCTGATGTTCGGCTACGCCTCCGATGAGACGGCCAGTCTGATGCCGACGCCGATCTTCTTGGCGCACCGGCTCTCCGAGCGGCTCTCCGAAGTCCGCAAGAGCGGGGTGCTGCCGTACCTGCGACCGGACGGCAAGACCCAGGTGACCATCGGGTACGACGGCGACCGCCCGGTGAGCGTCGAAACCGTGGTGATCTCCAGCCAGCATGCCGAAAACGCTTCCCTGGAGCAATTGCGGTTCGACCTCGCGGATCTGGTGATCGCGCCGGTTCTCGCGGAATCCGGCCTGGACACCACGGCGACCCGGAGCATCCTGAACCCGGCGGGCCTGTTCATCGTCGGCGGGCCGGTCGGCGATGCCGGGTTGACCGGCCGGAAGATCATCGTCGACACCGACGGCGGGATGGCCCGGCACGGCGGTGGCGCCTTTTCCGGAAAAGACCCGTCGAAAGTCGACCGCTCCGCGGCTTATGCCATGCGCTGGGTGGCGAAGAACGTGGTGGCGGCAGGGTTGGCCCGGCGTGCTGAGATCCAGGTCGCCTATGCGATCGGCCAAGCGCGGCCGGTCGGGACCTACGTCGAGACTTTCGGCACCGAGACCGTGGATCCGGCGAAAATCAGCGAAGCGATCCTGGAAGTCTTCGACTTGCGTCCGCAAGCGATCATCAACGATCTTGACCTCAAGCGGCCGATTTATGCGAAGACCGCCGCCCACGGGCATTTCGGCCGGGACGAACCGGAGTTCACCTGGGAACGCACCGATCGGGTGCCGGCACTGCGCGCGTTCTTCGGCGCGTGATTGTCGTTGCTGCATGATTGACTGTTGAGGTCGATCGGAATGGCAGCGGTTTCAGGCGGGAGGGCCGGATGAGCATGGACGCCTTGCTGCCCTTCGCCGGAACGCCGGAGGGCCCGGAACTGCCGATCGCCCAGGTGCTGGTCGATTCCCCGTTGCCGCATTTGGACCGGCTGTTCGATTACCGGGTACCGATCGAGTTGGATGCTGCGGCGCAGCCCGGTGTCCGGGTCAAGGTCCGGTTCGCCGGTCGTGAACTGGCCGGATTCCTGGTCGCCAGGACGGCGTTGCCGAGCACCTCGCACCGACTTGCCGCGCTGGCCAAAGTAGTCAGCCCGGTGCCGGTGCTCACTCCGGAGATCTGGCAATTGGCGCAAGCCGTTGCCGCGCGCTATGCGGGCACCGTTTCCGATGTGCTCCGGGTGGCAGTGCCGGCCCGGATGGCCAAAATGGAACCGGGTTTCGTCCGGGACGCAGATGCCCTGGAACCGGCGCCGTTCACCCCGGATCCGGAGCCGCTGTCCGGCTATGACCGGGCGGCCCCGTTCTTGGACCACTTGGCGGCCGGCGGATCGCCGCGCGCCGTGTTGGGTTCGCTCAAGGGCTACGGCAAGACTGCCTGGTACCGGCAGATCGCGCAAGCGATAGCGGTGTGTTCGCTCAGCGGCCGTGGGGCCATCGCCGTGGTTCCGGACCAACGCGATTTGGACCGTCTGGCTGCTGCGGTGTCCGAGTTGCTGGGCCCGGACAGTTTCGTCCGGCTCAGCGCCGAGGAGGGCCCCACGCCGAGGTACCGGGGCTTTCTGCAGTTGCTTTCCGGTGAGCGTCGGATCGCTTTGGGCACCCGCTCAGCGGCGTTCGCCCCAGTGCGCGATCTGGGCCTTTTGTGCTGCTGGGACGACGGCGACGACCTGCTGATCGAGCGACGAGCGCCCTACCAGCACGCCCGGGAAGTGCTGCTGCTGCGCGCGGAGCAGCAGCAGACCGCGTTGCTGCTCGCCGGGCACAGCCGGAGCACCGAGGCGCAACGCCTCGTGGACAGCGGCTGGGCGCAGACCATCGATCCGCGTCGCCCCGCAGTCCGGGCCGCGGTGCCGCGGGTGATCAGTACCAGCGACAGCTTCGAACGCGAACGGGATCCTTTGGCGGCGTTGGCTCGATTGCCGCATCGGGCCTGGTTGAGCGCACAGGAAGGCCTGCAGCGGGGGCCGGTGCTGGTCCAGGTGGCCCGCGGCGGTTACGCTCCGGCTCTGGCCTGTGAACGTTGCCGTGAGTCGGCCCGTTGCACACTCTGCCAAGGCCCTTTGTCGCAGGCAAAGTCGGCCGCTTCGGCGGTGCGTTGCGGTTGGTGCGGCACCCCGGAAAACGACTTCCATTGCCGGCATTGCGGGGGCACCAGCTTGCGCCGCACCGTGGCCGGCATCGGCCGTACCGCAGAAGAATTGGGCCGGGCCTTTCCCAAGGTCACGGTGGTCTCGTCGGCCGGCGACCAGGTCAAGGACACGGTGCCGGACAAACCGGCGTTGGTAGTGGCCACGGTCGGCGCCGAACCGGTTGCCGAGAACGGTTATGCCGCAGCCCTGCTACTCGACGGCGACGCCCTGATGCGGCGGGAAAACCTGCGCGCGGCGGAGGAAGCGGCACGGCGCTGGTTCAATGCGGCCGCCTTGGTCCGATCGACCGAGCTCGGTGGGGTCGTGGTGCTCACCGCGGCGCAGAGCGAAGCCGCGGCTGCCTTGGTCCGATGGGACCCGGCGGGTTTCGCGGAGCGGGAACTCGCACTGCGCCGGGAACTGGGTTTGCCGCCGGCGGTGCGTTTGATTGCGGTCACCGGGGTGCTCGACTCGGTCACCGACTTCATGGCGCGGCTGGACCTGCCGGCCGAAGTGCGCCAGGTCGGCCCGGCGCTGTTGGAGACCGGTGCCGGTGCTCCCGCTGCTGCCGAATACCGGGTCCTGGTCTTCGTGCCTTATGCGCTTGCCAGCCGGGTATTGGCCGAACTGCGGGCGGTCAAGGCGAGCCTTTCGGCGTCCCGGCCGGTGGCGCCGGTGCAGATCCGCTGCGATGGGCTTGATGTGCTGTGACCCGGGAACGCGGACGCTCCCGGGCCAGCGCAAACCTCAGGTCATCCGGCCGATTTGACGGCGGAGCGGATCCGGAATGACATGGCGATCTTCGAGATTCCGAACAGCACCGCGAACAATCCGAAGATCCACAGCACGGTGAGCAGCCCGGCACCCGGTGCCGACAGGACGAAAATTCCCCAAATCAAAACGATGATGCCGGTGACGAGCAGCCAAACCCAAACACTGCCGAGCGAACGCCGGAGCATAACCGATTCGGCGATTTGCAGAATACCGAGCAAAAGCGCCCAGAATCCGATCAGGAAGCCCACGGCCAATGCGCTGAAATCGGGCAACGCGAGTGCCACGATGCCAGCCAGCACTGAGACGATGCCTTCCACGATCAGCCAGCCCCAGAGCCGCTGCTTGCCGCGGGAACCGATGGCGATGACCACCGCCGAAATGCCATCCACGATTGCATAAAACCCGAACACGATAATCAGGACAATGATCGTGGTGCCTGGTGAGAACCAGGCGTAAAGTCCGAGGAAGACGGCGAAGATGCCGCGCAACAAGACCAACCACCACAATTGCCGACTACCTGTATAAACCTCGGTCACTTTGGATCCCCCTATTTCCATAAACAATGCATTTCACATGACGATGCAACATCGTCGAAATACTATCTCAGGAATTCTGGGCTGCCCAGGGCTGCGACTCGCCCATCGGACGGCGCTATTGCGCAGCACCGGGACTAGCCGGCCAGGACGAGTATGGTTGCTGGTATTGGGAACCCCACCGTGGCAAGGAGTACTTCAATGAGCATGGACCACCACCGGATCGCGATCATCGGTGCCGGCTTGGGCGGTCTGGTGCTGGCTCGGGTGCTCCAGGTCAACGGCATCGAGGCGACGCTGTTCGAGCTGGAGCCTTCCCGGCAAGCCCGCACCCAGGGCGGGATGCTGGACATCCACGAAAACAACGGCCAACGCGCACTCCGTGCCGCCGGCCTTTTCGACGAATTCCGGGCACTGGTCCATGAAGGTGGCGAAGCCATGCGAATTCTGGACGGACAGGGCGCGGTGCACCGCGAAGAAGCCGACTCCGGGTCGTTCGAACGTCCGGAGATCGACCGCGGCGAGCTGCGCCGGCTGCTGCTGGACTCGCTGCCGGAATCCGCCATCCAGTGGGGCCGGAAACTGGTATCCGCCCGACCTGCGGCGGACCGCGACGGAACCCACGTGCTGGAATTCGCGGATGGCAGCAGCGCCAGCGCCGGGTTGTTGGTCGGGGCCGACGGAGCCTGGTCGAAAGTCCGGCCGTTGCTCTCCACGGCGGCTCCGGAGTACACCGGAGTGTCCTTCGTCGAGTTCGACCTCTTCGGCGCCGATGCGAAACATCCGGCCGAGGCCGCAGTCGTCGGCGACGGCATGCTGTTCGCATTGCAGGGGGAGACCGGGATCCTGGGGCACCGGGAAAGCGACGGCAGTCTGCACATCTATCTGGGCCGGCGGGCACCGGAGGAATGGCTGGACGGCATCGACTTCGACGACACCGCTGCGGCAAAAGCCGCGATGCTGGACGTGCTCGACGGCTGGCACGAAGATCTGCGCGGATTGGTCGCCAATGCGGATACCGGGCTGACCCCGCGCCGGATCAATGCCTTGCCAGTAGGTCTTTCCTGGCAACCAGTACCGGGTGTGACGCTGCTCGGCGATGCGGCCCACTTGATGTCGCCGTTCGCCGGCGAGGGTGCGAATCTGGCGATGTACGACGCCGCCGAACTCGGCGCGGCGATCGCAGCGTCGCCGAACGATCCGGATCGCGCATTGCGCGAGTACGAAACTGCCATGTTCGCCCGTTCGGCGGAGGCGGCGGCAGACTCGGCGCAGGGGTTGGAGATCATCTTCGCGCCGGATTCACCGCGCGGGCTGGTCGAAATGTTCGCTTCCTTCGATGCGCAGGCAGCGCGGACCCGAGCTGAAGATCCGGTTCGGAACTCAGCGCTGCTGCCGGATCAGTTCCGCATCTTCCGGGCATGGATCGCAGCGGCTTCTTCGGCCATCCGCAGCAGCGATCGGGCAGAGGCCTCCCAGGTGTACTTCCCGGCCTGGACCAGGGAAGCCGCGGAGCGACGGCGCCATTCCTCCGGATCTGCGAGCGCCCGGACCTCTCGGGCGAAGCCGGCCGGATCCTCGGCGTCGGCATAACGGGCCGCGGTGCCGCCTACCTCGCGGAAGATCTCGGTATCGGCGACGACCACGGGCGTGCCGAGCGTCATCGATTCGACCAACGGCAGGCCGAAACCTTCGGCTTTGGACAGCGTGACCAGGGCGGTGGCGCGGGAGACCAAGTCGTCGTACTCGGCATCGGTGACCCCGTTGTGGTAGACCACGGTGGCACCCGGCGGGGTCAGCAGTTCGAGCTCGGCCCGGCGCTCCGGGGTGATCCGGCTCAGCAGGTGCAGGCTGAACCCGGGCAGGAACTCCATCGCCCGGATGATGGTCTGCACATTCTTGTAGGGCATGAAGGAACCCATGTAGACCAGGCTGGCTTCGGGTTCCCTGGCGCGCGGAGGCTTGCCGGGTTGCGGAGCGTTTCCGATGATCCGGATCGGCCGTCGGGTCAACCGGAAGCGTTCGATCAGTGATTGCGAGGTCCGCGAAATCGTAGCGACCAGGTCCGCGCGGTTGAGCAACAGCCGCTGCGGCCAGTAGGCCAAGTGGTAGAGCCGCCAGAGCACCCGAACCGGCAGCGGCAGGAATCCCGGCGGCTGCGGGTGCAGGTAATAGATCAAATCCTGCAAGGTCAGGATCAAACCGTAGCGCCGGCCCCAGCTGCCCATGGTCTGCAGCGGGCTGAAGACCGCATCCGGGTTGAGCTTGTTGATCTGATGCGCCACGAAGAGTTCCCTGGGGGAGAGCGGGCTGTTGACCTTGATCCAAGGCACGTCGGGCAACAGCGCGAGCTGGCGTTCGTCGTTGATCAGCATCGTGACCTCGGCGATTTTTGCCGTGGCTTCGATCAGACTCGAACCGTAGCGACTGATTCCGTCATGGTAATCGGTGCGGGTGAACCGCGCGTCCATCACGATTTTCATGCGTCCTCCGCCGGGTGTGCTTGCAAAAAGCTCTGAATTGCCGATGCCGCCTCGAGCGGCGTCTCGTAGTGGATCAGGTGACCGACGCCGTCGATCACCTGCAGCTCGCCGTCTGGCAGCATGCCGAGCAGTACGCGCTGCTCGGGCAATGCGGTGACGTCGTCCTTTTCACCGGCTACGAGCAGCGTGGGCAGCTGAAGCCGGTCCGCCACCTGGCGGACGTTGCCGCTGATCGAAGCCTTGAACGATTCGAGCAGCATCGTCCGGTTGGCGAAGGAACTGAAGTGGGCATGGTGTTGCGCATGGATGAATCGGCGCAACTCCGGATCCCGGGTTTTGGCCATGGCCACGCTCATCACCTGGACGATCAGGCTGCTGCGCAGGATCGCCTGCCCGGCCCGTTCCGGAAGCTTCGAGGCGGCCCAATAGTAGAATTGCGCCAGTTTCGACAGCACCCCTTTCGGGCCTTCCAGGGCCGGGGCGGCAATCGGGTTGACCAGGATCAGTGCGGCCACCCGGCCCGGGTGCGCGGCCACGAAATGGCTCGCCACGATGGAGCCGAAAGAATGGCCCAGAAGCACGGTGCTGCGGTCCAGGCCGAGCACATCGAGCAGGCCGGCGACCGTGTCGGCATAGGAATCGATGCTGTGTTCCCGGTCGGGGAAGGCTGGCGATTTGCCGAAGCCGGGCAGATCCGGCATCAGGATCCGAAGACCGGGCAGCGCCTCGACCACGCGTTCCAATCCATGGTGGTCGCCTCGGAAGCCGTGCACCACGAGCATGGTCCGGGTCTCGGCGGAGCCGGGAATCGCGGGATACTCCCAGTAATGGACCGGTGAGCCGCCGACGTCGACGGTGCCGGCGATCACCCGGCTGCTCAGTTCCGGCGTATGCCGGTTCATGAAACGGATCGCGGATCGGAACCGACCCGTTGTGCGCGGTCGAGGCCGGAGATCCGGTCCAGGACTTGGCTGCTGAGCTCCTGCTGCGGGAGTTCGAGGTTGCTCCGGATCCGTTCCGCCGAGGAAGCTTTCGGGATTGCGCTGATCCGGCTGTCCCGCAACCAGCGCAGGATCAATTCGGCTGGATCGGCACCGAGCTCGGCGGCCAGCGCGAGCAGCGCCGGATCCTGCAGGGCTTTGCCCCGGGCCAGCGGACTCCAGGCCTGGGTCGCGATGCCGTGGCTTTCGTGGAAGGCCCGAGCTTCGCGTTGTTGCAGCAGGGGGTGCAGCTCGATCTGGTTGACCGCCGGGACCACGTCGGCGGCCCCGAGCAGCCGGTCCAGATGTTCCGGGAGGAAATTGCTGACCCCGATCGAACGCACCTGGCCCTGGGCCAGGAGCGCTTCGAAGCCGCGCCAGGTGTCGAGGTATTTGTCTTGGGCCGGGCTCGGCCAGTGGATCAGGTAGAGATCCAGATAGTCCAGGCCCAGTCGCGCCAACGATGCCGCGAAGCCTTTTTGCGAAGCTTCGAAGCCGTGTTCGTCGTTCCACAGCTTGGATGTGATGAAGAGTTCTTCGCGGGTCACCAGGCCATCGGCAATGGCGCGGCGGATTGCGCTGCCGAGCGCGGCTTCGTTGTCGTAAAACCTGGCGGTGTCGAACAACCGGTAGCCCGCGGCGATGGCGGTCCGCACGAGCGCTTCGGTGTCGGTCGCCGGAACTTTGTACAATCCGAAGCCCTGCAACGGAAGCTCGGCACCGGAATTGAGCCGGACTGCGGCGGGCGGCCGGGGAGTGGACTGATCGGCGCGGTGGTCTGCGGAATGGTCGGGCACGGATTTGGAGGACACAGTCAAACCCTACCGTTTCAGAGTGGGCCGGCCAGTGGTTTGCGCCCCGCGTCGGCTTCGACGAGTCGTCGCGCGGTCGCCTCGTCGAGAATCAGTTCGGTGGCCAGACCGGCGGCCAGGGCGCCGAGCAGACCGTTGATCTTCGAAGGTCCGGAGACCACGCACACCCTGCGCCGGATCGAACTGAGCAGCGCCAACGGGGGTCCCGAGGTTCGTTCGTTGAGCGGGATTCCGCGGTCTTTGCCGTCCGCACGGAAGAACACGGTGGCGACGTCGCCGACGACGTTGCCCTGGGCCAAGCTGTCGAGTTCGCTGTCGTCGAGGTAGCCGCCGGAGTAGACATGGCTCGGCACGTCGGAATCGATCGACCCTACGCTGAAGATCGCCATGGTCATTTTTTCCTGCAGCTCCAAAATCCGGCGCACGCTGCGTTCGGCCCACATCGCCTGTTTCGTGGAGGCCCGGTCGAAAAATGCCGGGACCGGAAATTGCACCACGCGTGCGCCGTAAGCCTGACCGAAGCGGCGCAGGATCTCCGAGGCGTAGGCGATACCGCTGGTGCGGGTGTTCCCGGCGCCATTGAGCTGCACGATGGTGCAGTCATGCGTTGGTTTCGGCACGAGATGCCGGCTCACCGCACTGAGCGTGGATCCCCAGGCAACGCCGATCACTGCATTGGAATCGACCAGCGGCCCGATCGTCCGGGCGGCCTGCATGGCGACGCGTTCCAGGACCTCGCCTTCGTTGAGCGTGTCCGGCACCGGGACCACGTGCGCATCGACGCGGTACCGGGCCCGGATCTGGCGTTCCAATTCCGGGGTGCGTTCTTGCGGCGAGCGGATCTGGATCTGTACCAGTCCGCTTTGCCGGGCGGAAGCGAGCAGCCGGGAGACCGTTGATCGCGAGGTGCCCAGCTCGCGCGCGATCGCATCCATGGTGAGGTCTTGCAAGTAGTACATCTGTGCAGCACGGAGGCTCTCCGAGTTGCTGAAAGATTGCGGTCTGGCCAATCCCGGCCTCGATTCTGCACGTTTGTGCATTGAGCTTGACTATATTTTCAGGTCTTTCAAAGAATAGAGGAAAAGGCGCCGAGCTCCGGCATGGAGCCGGCTCGAAAATCGATTCCCGTACCGAAAGGTCACCCAGAATGCCCGGCACCGGCCAGCAGTCCAGTTTCTTCCCAGCAGACCAGGAGCGGGACGCCGTCCGTGCGCTCCGGGAACGCCCGCGGGCCAAGGTACTGGTGATCGGCGGCGGAATCAACGGCGTCGGGACTTTCCGGGATCTGGCGTTGCAGGGCGTGGATGTGGTTCTGGTGGAGCGCGGCGACTATTGCCAGGGGGCATCGGGGGCTTCCTCGCATATGATCCACGGCGGCATCCGCTACCTGGAGAACGGCGAGTTCCGTTTAGTCAAGGAGTCCGTCGAAGAGCGCAACGGCCTGCTGAAGATCGCGCCGCACTACGTCAAACCGCTGCAGACCACGATTCCGATCTTCTCCACGGTTTCCGGGGTGCTCAGTGCGCCGCTGCGCTTCCTGACCCACAAGCAACAGGGCAAGCCCAAAGAACGCGGCGCCTTTTTGATCAAGCTCGGATTGAGCCTGTACGACTCCTTTTCCCGGGATGGCGGAACCGTGCCGAAGCACCAGTTCGCCGGCCGGAAGCGGGCGCTGCAAACTCTGCCCGCGCTCAACCCGGGGATCAAATATGCCGCGACCTATTTCGATGCTTCAGTGCACAACCCGGAGCGGCTGACCCTGGATGTGCTCCGCGACGGGGAGATCGCCGGACGTACCGCTGCTGCGGATTCGGCTCGGGCCAGCAACTACCTGGCGGTGACCGCGCTCACCGGACAGGGCGTCGAACTCACCGACCAGCTCACCGGCGAGAGTTTCAGCTTCACCGCCGACGTCGTGGTCAACACCACCGGCGCCTGGGTGGACCAGACGAACCAGGCGATCGGCTCCGGAACCTCCTTCATGGGCGGCACGAAAGGTTCGCACATCGTGCTGGACCACCCAGAGCTGCTCGCCGCCTGTGCTGGCCGGGAGATCTTCTTCGAACACACCGACGGCCGGATCGTGTTGATCTACCCGATGGGCGACCGAGTGCTGGTGGGCACCACGGATCTGGAAGCGGACATGCGCGAAGACGCGGTCTGCACCGAAGCGGAGATCGACTATTTCTTCGATCTGGTGAAACACGTCTTCCCCAAGATCGTGGTAAGCCGGGATCAGATCGTCTACAGCTTTTCCGGGGTACGGCCGTTGCCCAAGCACGACGAGACCCAGCCCGGATTCGTTTCCAGGGACTATCGGATCGAACGGGCGGACCGGCAGATCGCCGGCGTCGCCACTCCGGTGCTCAGCCTGGTCGGCGGGAAGTGGACCACCTTCCGCGCGCTCAGCGAGCACCTGTCCAATGAAGTGCTGCAGATCCTGGGCCTGGAACGCAAGGTCTCCACCGCGAAGCTGCCGATCGGCGGCGGCGTGGACTTCCCGCGCACCGGTTCCGGAATCGAAGCCTGGATCAGTGCGCATACCAGCGCGACGGTCAGCGCCGAGCGCGCCTCGATCCTGTTGACCCGCTACGGCACCCGGGCTGCGGAGGTCATCCGGTTCCTTGATGCGGGGCCGGATTCGGTACTACATTCGACCCATGAGCTGAGCACCAGGGAAGTCGCTTACATCGCGGAAAACGAACAGGTCGGCCACTTGGTCGACGTGCTCATCCGCCGGACGTCACTGGCCTTCCGGGGTCTGGTCAGCGCAGAACTTCTGGCGGAACTGGCCGCCGCACTGAGCGGACCATTGGCATGGGATGAAGCCCGAGTCGAGTTCGAAATCGGGCATGCCGCAAAGATTCTGGACCGGTTCCACCGGGTTCAGGTGCAGAACTTGATCGCCTAAGGGTTGCGGGGGCCCTGGCAGCAAGAGCTGGCCATCACTCGAGGCCGGTAATAACTACACATTGAGGAGTCAATGACGATGAATCTTCTGGAGATCTTTTTCTCTGAACTGTTCGGCACCGCCATCCTGATCCTGCTGGGTACCGGCGTGGTCGCCAATGTGGTGCTCAAAGCCACCAAAGGCAATGCCGGCGGCACCCTGATGGTCAATTTCGGCTGGGGCATCGGCGTCTTCGCCGGCGTCTATGTGGCGTTCAAATCCGGCGCCCACCTGAACCCGGCGGTCACCATCGGCGTGGCGATCAACAATGCGATGCAGGGCAAGCACGAATTCGTCCCCGGCGTGGACATCAACGCCGGCACCATCGCGTTGTACATCGTGGCGCAATTGCTCGGCGCGATCATCGGCGCAGTGCTCTGTTGGGTCGCCTACAAGCAGCACTTCGACGCCGAACCGATCGCCGCGAACAAGCTCGGAGTCTTCTCCACCGGCCCGGCGATCCGCAACTACGCCTGGAACGTCGTCACCGAGGTCATCGCGACTTTCGTGTTGGTCTTCGTGATCATCCTGTTCGCCAGCACCCCATCGCAACTGGGCCCGTTGGCGGTGGCCTTGCTCGTGGTCGGCATCGGCGCCTCGCTCGGCGGACCCACCGGCTACGCGATCAACCCGGCGCGTGACCTGGGCCCGCGCATCGCGCACGCCTTCCTGCCGATCAAAGGCAAGGGGTCGAGCGACTGGGCTTATTCCTGGGTACCGGTTGTGGGTCCGATCGTGGGCGGCGTTCTGGCTGCCCTGATCGCCCCGATCGTGGCAGTCTGGGTCAAGTAGCAGTCGGCCCATCAGTTCGAGCAATCAGCACAGCAGTAGCAATCACTGGCATCGACGAAGGAGTTTTCCATGCCGCAGTACGTCATCGCAATAGACCAGGGGACCACCAGCAGCCGGGCGATCATTTTCGACCACGACGGCAATATCGTCTCCACTGGCCAGCTCGAACACGAACAGATCTTCCCCAAGGCAGGTTGGGTGGAGCACAACGCCGCGGAGATCTGGAACAACACCCGAGAGGTGATCGGCACCGCCTTGTCCAAGGCCAATCTGACCCGGCACGACATTGCCGCGGTCGGCATCACCAACCAGCGGGAAACCGCGGTGGTCTG
>SXGS01114722.1_pt1 | contig 19986 bp, 16 predicted proteins | sample 3174681 | NCBI WGS metagenome assembly SXGS01 (sample SAMN11356861, study PRJNA531348) | freshwater metagenome | isolation source: freshwater sample F1-80 | place: China: Fuxian Lake, Yuxi | collected 2017-12-25 | reverse complement strand
TTCCAGGATTGGGCAGGTTCTATGACGAGGACATTGTTTGTTCTCATGGGTGTATCTTCTTTCTTTGGTGTTTGTTTCATTGCTGATTAAACACTGGGATACACCCGCTTTCTCTTTTACACACTTATTCTTACACCACCTAGGATTTGTCGGTCGCTGCAAGTCGCTTGCCTTTATCATCCAGCGAGGCAAACTGAATCCAGTTAATTGATGCAACGCCTCCTTTCTATTTTTGTTTGGGTGGTGATCGGCAGCTCCGCGTTATTGGAGTGCCGCGTGGGAGCAATCACGATTGGGGCCGGTCAAGAATCCCAATTGACCAACGCGCTCAACGCCGGCGTCACCGTTTTTGAACTGACCGGTCAGGTTACTCTCAGCCGGCCGCTGGTGATCTCGACAAACGTGGTCATGCAAGGGGTCAGTAGCAACCTCGCGATTCTGAGCGGCAATTTCAAGCATCGCATTTTTGTAGTTGGTTCTGGCGGGGTCCTGACGTTAAGCAATCTAACCCTGATCAACGGTCGCCAGACATCAACTAACTCAGAAAACGGCGGGGTGGTTCAATCGGGAGGTGGCGCAATCTATAACGATCGAGGAACCGTCCTCATTAACGGTTGTGTCCTTTCTGGCCACACCGTAATCGGTGCCACCGGCCTCGCGGGGACGGGTTCGGGTCCCGGCCAGAATGGAGGACATGCTTTTGGAGGAGCGATCTTCAATAACCAAGGAACTGTTTTGCTAAACGCTTCAACATTGATCGCGAACACCGTTTTTGCGGGTGCAGGTGGGAAAGGGGTCGATGGTTCGGACGTCGGGTTAGGGCAAAACGGAACCAAAGGCGGTGACTCTGGCCAAGCAGCAGGCGGGGCGATCTACTCTTGGGGTGGCCGATTGGGGATCGAGAATTCGATCGTGTCCAGCAATTCGGTTTCTGGAGCACCCAGCGGTAAGCAGGGCCTCGGGGGAGGTTTATTGGGGTTTTCTGCCTTGCCGGGTTCTGTGATTCCGGCGGCAGGCGGAGCAGTTTACGGTGATGGTCATTTGGTTTTATCCATTGTGGCTTCCCAAATCAATGGGAACACGGTCACCAACGCGCCGGGTTGGACGGGATTAACTGGTAAAACTGAGAAACCCGGTGGATCGGGAAGTGCCGGAGGATCCTCGTTTGGTGGTGGGATCTATTCCAACAGTCGCCTCACTCTCACGGGGACGAGCTTTTCGAACAATTGGGTAGGCGGTGGGCCCGGAGGAAGCGGGGGCCAAGGGGGGAGCTCGCTTTTCTCGCTCGCTGGCGGCGATGGAGGTAGTGGTGGAAATGCGATAGGTGGGGCCGTGTTCAACGGCGAGGCAGGGGTTGCCATGGCACAAAGTTGTTTTTTTGATAACAACCTTGTTCTAGGCGGACCGGGAGGGGCTGGTGGTGCAGGGAATAATCCGAATGCTAAACTTGGAAAACTTGGGGCAACTGGCCTTTCAAGCGGGAGCTCCTTGGCGAATCAAACAGGTAGCTTCACGCTTGGGAACTTGAATTCAGGGGATGTAATGATTCCCACGAATGTCTTTGGATCTTTTAAGAATCTTCCTTCACAACGAATTGATTATTCGATCGGTGGTACAGTCTTAAGTTTGAAAGCTTCGACCGCTTTTGTTGGAGCCGAGGTTCAGGTAACCACAAACTTGAACACAATCAATACCCCGTGGACGACGCTCGATGGCCGTTTTGTTCTAGTGAATACTTCAGCAGTTTACAATGTGGTGCTCCCTTCCAACACGAACGTTACGTATATTTACCGTTTGAAATACTAACGAGTGCCAATAGTCCGAATCTAGGTCTCAAATAACTCATGAAACTAACGCTATTGCTGAGCACCACGCTCACATTCGCCACACTCACCACAAACGCAGCCGACTGGCCCCGATGGCGCGGTTCCAACTTTGATGGGATCAGCAATGAATCAATCAGGTCAGAAACGTGGAGTGTCGAAGGGCCTAAGCAACTGTGGAAAGCCAAAGTCGGCACAGGATGGTCCTCACTTTCTGTGGCCGAGGGTCGGGTTTACACAATGGGTAACACCGACGAAAACGACTCTGTCTACGCGCTGGATGCTACAACGGGTGCTGAATTATGGAAACACACTTACCCCTGTTCTTCTAAAGATCCGAACGGTTATCCGGGAACGCGTTGTACGCCGACGGTCGACGGCGATCGGGTTTATAGTGTGAGCCGTCAGGGTCATCTTTTTTGCCTCGCTGCTAAAACCGGGAAAGTTATTTGGTCAAAAAACTTTGTGACCGATTTCAAGAGCAAGATTCCAACTTGGGGGTTTGCTGGATCGCCTCTCATCGAAAAAGAGATGCTGATTGTGGAAGCTGCGGGATCGGGTGCGGCAGTCGTCGCGCTGAACAAGCTTACCGGCCAAGTGATCTGGCAGGATGGGAACGAAGGCGCAGGCTACGGTTCTCCTGTGGCTTACACCCTAGAAAAAGAACGGGGTGTGGTTGTGTTCAATCCTGCTGGTTTGACCGCCCGTCGAGTTTCGGATGGTAAGCTCTTATGGCATTACCCGTGGAGCACCAGTTACGATGTCAACGCGGCCACTCCCCTCGTTGTCGGTGATAAAATCTTTATCTCCTCGGGATACAACACGGGCTGCGCCCTGATCCAGATAAGCAATAACAAGCCCAAGGTTCTGTGGACCAATAAGAACATGCGAAACCACATGGCCTCATGTGTTTACCTCAATGACTACCTCTATGGTTTCGATGAAGGCGAGCTTCGTTGCCTTGATTTTAAAACAGGTGAAGTCAAATGGTCCTCTAATAAGTATGGCAAAGGCTCATCGATGCTGGCAGGGCAACACTTGCTCGCGTTCAGCGACAAAGGACTCCTCGCTTCTGTCGAAGCAAGTCCTGCGGGGTTTAAAGAAATTGCCAGCACGCAAATACTCGGTGGCAAAAGCACTTGGATTGTGCCGGTTCTCGCCAATGGCCGCATCTACGCCCGGAGCCTAGAGAATCTGGTTTGTCTGGATGCAGGAGCAACAAAGACGGCTTCGGTTCTCCCGACATTGCCCGAAGTTCTCGCCAAAAGATAAAAAATGCCGCACGGGAGGGACGCTGTGACGGTGAACAAAACCCAGCTCTTAAAGAGCATCGTGATTAAGTTGGAGCGGGACCTTGAGATGTATTATAAGGTTGCGAAGGCTTCCCATGAAGAGGCTACCGATCCTCAAAACAAGGCCGAGAATAAATACGATACCCGTGGATTGGAAGCTGCCTATCTCGCCGGAGGGCAAGTGAGGCAAGCCGCAGAAACAGAGGCCGTTCTGACCTGTTTTCGCAACTTAGTTCCGCGTCGATTCGGGCCCGGCGATGCGATTGACATCACGGCTTTGGTGGAGGTCAAATCTGGCTTGGAAACCGACCACTTTTTCATCGCACCCCGAGGAGGCGGGTTGGAGGTGAAGGTGGGCAAGGTCGAAATAACGGTTCTCACTCCTCAGTCCCCGTTGGGTGAAAAACTGATGGGGCGTAAAGCCGGCGACTCGCTCCCATCGGGACTTGGGCGCACTCAGAGCCAGGCCATTGTAAAGGTCTCTTAAGAAGCCCCTAGGTTTACGGCCAATAGATCGCGAACGAGTTATTAATGGGAACCATGTTTAAGCTCGGATCTTTAAACCTTCAGTCGAATTTATTCCTCTCACCACTCGCGGGATATACCAATCTTCCCTTTCGACTGACGTTAAGGGAACTAGGTGGGCTTGATCTCGCAACCACTGATTTGGTCAACGCCCGTTCGCTGATCGAACGAAATCCTAAAGCCCTTAAGCTAATCGAAACATCGGCTGCTGATCGTCCACTCGCCGTCCAGTTGTTCGGCTCGGTGCCGGAGGAGATGCGGGACGCAGCGCAGTATCTGGAATCGATTGGCGTTTCCTCTGTGGATATCAACATGGGTTGCCCTGTGCGGAAGGTCTGTCGTGTGGGTGGCGGGTCGGCGATGATGACGGAGACCGATAAAACCGCGCAGTTGGTGAAAGGCATGGTGGACGCAGTGAAGATCCCAGTGACTGCAAAGATGCGTTTGGGGTGGGATGATGAAAACCTGACCGCTCCCGATTTGGCCCGTGCCTTAAGGGACGTTGGGGTAGCGGCAATTTTCGTCCATGGTCGGACCCGGGAACAAGGATTCAGCGGAACCATCAATCTGGCGGGGATCCGGGCAGTCGTGGAAGCGGTTCCGGGAACACCGGTTGTCGGCAATGGCGATGTAATCAGCCCTGAGGCGGCTCGAATGATGTTTGATCAAACGGGGTGTGCCGGGGTGAGCATTGGGAGGGGGGCGTTTTACAATCCGTGGATTTTTCGGCAAACGCAGGAGTATCTCTCGAACGGGACATTACCTACCGAACCCCCATTTGTGGAACGAATCCGAGTCCTTCGTCGCCATTATGATTTGATGGTGGAGGTTTTTGGTGAGGAACACGGAAGCCGAATGTTTCGAAAAGTGGGACCGTGGTATTCAAAACGGTTTGGGCCGGCTCATCTATTTAACAAGGGAATCGTGAGGATTGGGACACGAATGGATTTTGAAAGCGTGTTGCGGGATTATTTGACGTGGCGTCAACAGTTCGTGGATGGAACCGGCGAACTGAGGGCTAACTACCAACCTCCTCCGATGGTCGCGTCGTTTATGGAAGAACCTGCGGTAGTTCGACGCGAATCGATCCCAGTTCCCAAAGGTCCGGTGGAGTTGTGGTAAGGTAGTCCGGGTTAGGGTTTGACCGTAATACTTTCCCACTTTATCCCAAGCTTCGCGGCGTGTTTCGCGAGTACCCGCTCATGCTCGATTAGCACAGTTCGCACCACACCCGATTCGTCAGCGAGGCCGAGGTTTGGTACTGAATCAGGAATCAAATCCAGCTGGCGGTGGGCGTAAATCAGTGCGAAGACCGCACTAGCGACTGCGACATAGCCTAGGTCATCCGCCTGACCCTCAGCGAAATCTTCCACCACATCCGCTAAAAACTCCAATTGATCGACGAGGTGTGGAAATTTGGGAGCATGAATCTGGGTGAACTCAACTTTGAGAAGAGGCAACTTTTTATACACGCCCCGCAAGATTTGAGGAGTGATCCGAGAGGCACCGTGATGCACGTATTGAGCGATCTCTGACATAACATCAACCTAAGGGTAGTTCGCGTAAGAAACAAGTCACGGAACACACCAAAGCGATATGTTATTAAATCTGAAAATCACCCGAGGTGATCGCCATTTTATCTCGTTTTGAAATGATTTTCACGTTCACTTCCTCGTAAACCACGAGTGAATTTGGGGGCACACTGTGCAACAGAAAGACGTTTGCACCGATCGTGCTTCCTGCACCGATAATCGTCTCGCCGCCAATAATCGTCGCACCCGAGTAAATGGTGACATGGTCCTCGATCGTTGGATGCCGTTTGGTGCCGCGTAATTGTTGACCTGCCGCCAGACTTTTTGCGACCAACGCGACCCCTTGATACATTTTAACGTGGTTTCCAATCACGCAGGTCTCACCAATGACGCAGCCCGTTCCATGGTCGATAAAAAAGTGCGAACCGATCTGTGCCCCCGGATGGATGTCAATTCCTGTTCGGGAGTGGGCCCACTCAGTCATGATTCGTGGGATGAAAACAACGCCCTGAAGGTAGAGTTCATGGGCGAGTCGTTGCACGGCGATCGCCTCAATGAAAGGATAAGCCACTATGACCTCGTCCTTGCTCAATGCTGCGGGGTCTCCGTTGAATGCTGCCTCAGCATCAGTCTTTAACAAGTCGCGTATTTGGGGGAGGCAGGCGAGGAATTTCATCGTCACCTCGTGGGAGAGATTTGGAATCTCGCTCGCTTTGACCTTGGAATACTCGAGGCTTTTGCGCACCTCATCCTCCAGCCGACCTTGGACGATGTCCATTAGGTTGGCCGTCTCGACTTTGATTTCTGAGGAGTGAATTGGTTTCTCATCGAAAAACCCCGGGAACAAAAGTCGGAGCAAGAGCTCGGTGATCTGGGTGATAGCGGTTTTGGAAGGCAGGTTGACCGCATCGAGACGGTTGATTCCACCCACCCGCGCGTATGAAGCAATGAGTTCGTTGGTTAATTTGGTGACCGTCAGTTTCACGGAATGGATTATGCAGACTGTTCTAGGATGGAGCAAGTTGAGTCAGGCGGGTGATTCTCGGAAAGGACGGTGTTTTTGATGAACTGATACACGTCTGTGGATCTAATCTCTGCGGTGGTGTGAAGATTTTGGGATGACGAGATCAAGACGGGATGCTCAGATATATTTTCAGGAATTCTTCCATGCGACCCTTTGACCAAGGTGGCATCTAACGGGATAACATCCATCAACATTCGAAAGCCGAGTTTTTTGCGCAGCAATTTGGTTGCGATTTTCAGCAACGGGAACTTGATTGATGGATCGAGGAATAGTTCGACCGGATCGTAGCCGGGTTTGCGGTGGATATCGACGCAACGAGCAAAGTCTGGGGCACGGGAATCCTCCATCCAGTAGTAGTAAGTGAACCAAGACTTGGAATCAGCTACCGCGATCAAATCACCAGCACGAGCGTGATCGATACCGAAGGCACGTTTTTCATCCTCAGAGAGCACTCGTTCAACGCCGGGTTGGCTCGCGACGATTTCTCGAACTTGAGGAATCAACGTCTGATCACGACAATAAATGTGCGCCACCTGATGATCCGCAACGGCAAAGACCTTCGAGGCACCACAATCGAGCAATTCCAACCCTAACTCATCTTTAATGGTCAGCCAATTCTGTGCGCGGAAAATGCGGTTCAGATGGACGGGCCTCGAAACTTCAGAGATCCCATACTCCGATAGCACTACCACTTCTACTTGGTTTTGTGCGTAAAAATCCAATAGGCGACCCACGATATGATCGATCCGCTGGAGGTCTTGCTCAATTTCAGGATGGGATGGGCCGAGTCGTTGCAGGTTGTAATCTAGGTGAGGAAGATAGACTAAGCTCAGCGTTGGTTGGTATTTGCGTTCGATCCATTCCGCAGCCTGAGCGATCCAAAGCGAGACGGCATCCGGGATGAACTGTCTAGAATTGGATCCCGCAGCAGGTCCCCAAAACGCAGGGAATGGGAATTCCCCTAATGCTTCCTTAATCTCGGGACGAAGGCTGGAGGGGAAGGAGTAAACATCAAAAAACTTCCGACCATCCGCCGGATACATCGGCCGCGGAGTGATGGAGTAGTCCACGGTGGAATACATATTATACCACCAAAACAAATTCGCACACGTGAACCCGGGAACCGATGCCTTAAGGTCATCCCAGATTTTGGGTCCCCTCACGACATGGTTGGATTGTTTCCAGAATTGAACCTCTGCCAATTCGTGATGATACCAACCGTTTGCCACGACGCCATGATGAGTGGGAAGTTGGCCGGTCAAGTAATTGGATTGTGCAGTGCAAGTAACTGCTGGGAAGGCTGGAGAAATAGTTGCAACAGAACCGGATTGGGTAAGAGCCCGCAGGCGAGGCATCCCGCGATCGAGCAAGGAACGGCTAAGGCCAACCACGTTTAAGACAGCGACTCGTTTCACAGGTATTACGAATAAGGTAGAAGGCCGTTTGGCAATCCTCTACGGGCTCGTGCGTTCAATCTGCTAAATCAAGAGGCCACGCGTTCGCTGAGCACAGTGCGGCGAAGCTGTCGTTCCTCAAGCTCAAGAATGGAAGCAATCACGGCACTAGGATCCATCTCGTGAACTTCGAATCCTTGCCCGATTCCTCGGAGAAGCGTTATCGTCAGCAGGCCGCCCAAATGTTCGCGGAACTCCTCCAATCCCTTCAAAACATGAAGGTTATTGTCCGCATCCACATGCCGCAATTCGGAGGCGAATAGCTCAAATCCAAGTGCTTCAAGCAGCGAAATAATTCGCTCGGTTGAGTCGTGATCCAAAAACTCCATCCTGCGACAGTAGAGCACATCCAAGGCAATCCCGATGGCCACAGCCTCACCATGACGAATTCTGTAATCGGAGAGTTGCTCCAATTTGTGCGCTGCCCAGTGCCCGAAATCCAAAGGTCGTGCCGAGCCATTCTCGAAGGGATCTCCAGAGGTTGCGATGTGTTGGAGGTGCAATTCTGCACAACGATAAATCAGGCGTTCCATCGCGGCTGGCTCGAAGCTCTGCAACCGAGTCGCATCAGCCTCGATGGTTTCGAAAAACTGTACATCACGAATCAGAGCGACCTTAACCGCTTCCACATACCCAGCGCGTTTGTCACGAGGTGCTAGTGAATCCAGCATTCGGAAATCGTTGATAACGGCGTAGGGTGGAGCGAATGTGCCGATGAAATTCTTCTTACCGAAAGCGTTGATTCCGTTTTTCACACCTACACCCGAATCATCCTGACTCAAGGTTGTAGTAGGGATCCGGATGTGGCGCAGGCCACGGTGAGCTGTGGCCGCCGCTAAGCCCACCATATCGAGTAACGCACCTCCACCCACCGCTATGACGTAGGAATGGCGATCGACATGGAAACGATCGATCTCAGAATGAATTGCTGAAACGTGAAAATAGGAGTTCTTGGTCCGCTCCCCTCCCTCGATCATCAAGGGTGGGCAGACCAATTTGACCCGCAAGGAATAGGTGCGAAAATACTGCTCGATCTCAGCGACCAGTGCCGGACGCGCCTGCCCCAGTCCCTCATCGAGAACGACAAGAACTTTGGGCTGGGTGTGATGCTCTGCCTCTGTCAGGACGTCAACCAACAGAGAATTCACTGGGGCAAACACATGCTCCGTAAAATGAACCTGATGCCGGAAGCTCACGGCGATGTTACGTTCAATCAATGACATCAAGCGTTGAGGGTGCCTGTTTTAACGCAATGGGACGAGTTTTTATTTAGGGACCATTGCTCGAATCTTGGTTGGACACTATCACGTTGACGCTTCGAGGTGGGATTCGCAGTATCTTGGCAAGGTTTCGGTCGGGCCTCAGTCTGGGTTCGTCGGCAACCGAGTGTTATTATCATTTTACCTATGAATTTGGATGTACTTTATTCTGAGCTGACGTTGAAAACCAAGTCCAAGCTGGTCCTGTTAGTGATGGATGGCCTAGGAGATCTGGCGACGCGTCAGCAAAAGTACCTCACGCCACTGGAGGCCGCCCGGACCCCGAATCTGGATGCATTAAGCAAGGATTCCGCACAAGGGCGCATGATTCCAGTTGCCCCCGGAATTACCCCTGGAAGCGGCCCTGGACACCTTGCTTTGTTTGGTTATGACCCATTGGAATTTCAAGTCGGACGGGGGGTCATCGAAGCTCTGGGTTTAGGGATTGAATTGAAGGCGGGGGATGTGGCGGCTCGTGCCAACTTTTGCACTCTGGATTCGAAAGGGATCGTGACAGATCGACGTGCTGGGCGAATCGAGACGGAGGTCTGCGAATCGCTCTGCGAATTATTGTCGAAGAAAATCAAAAAAATTGGTGACGCCGAGGTTATTATTAAAGCAGGAAAAGGCCATCGGTTCGTAGTGTTGTTTCGTGGTAAAGGATTGGAAGGACCACTCACCGATGCCGATCCACATAGTGAAGGGAAACCGATCCCGACCGTCGAAGCAGTAGATGTCAAATCATCGAAGGCCAAGAAAGCAGCCAAATTGGTCGCTGCCTTTTACGAAAAAGCGTTACCACTGTTAGCAGGCAAATCACCTGCAAACGGATTCCTGATGCGAGGAATAGCCCATCAACCTGCCATTCCCTTGTTTGAGAACCGCTATTTGCTGAAGCCAGCGTGTCTCGCGGTTTATCCAATGTACAAGGGGCTTGCACAACTGGTGGGGATGACCAAGATCGAAGGACCTCAGACCATAGCCGAACAGTTTCAGGCGTATTTGGATCACCACGATGAGTATGATTTTTTCTTCATCCACTATAAGTACACGGACATGCACGGAGAGGATGGGAACTTCGCAGCCAAGAAAAAGGCGATCGAAGAATTTGATGCTGCGCTGCCGATTCTCATAAAAAAACGCCCTGCCGTCATCGCGATTACTGGCGATCACTCGACACCTTGCGCGATGAAGGGTCATTCGTGGCATCCTCAACCGGTGTTGCTCAATTCGGAAATCTGTGGAAGCGACAAGTTAACACGCTTCACTGAGACGGAAGCAAATCGAGGATCCCTTGGAGTAATGGAGGCGAAATTTTTAATGCGTCACATGCAAGCCAACGCCAAGATGTTCGATAAATTTGGGGCTTGAACAGGTTTTTGTTATCCGATGAAAGCGGTTATTCTCGCAGCTGGTAAAGGGACTCGCATGCGCGAGTTGACGCAGGAGCTCCCAAAGCCGATGTTGCGTGTGCAAGGCAAACCCATTTTGGAACATATCCTCGAGGGTTTGATCAGCGTAGGAATTCGTGAATTCTGCATCATTACGGGGTTCCGCGCGGATACGATTGAGGATTATTTTCTGTCGGGCGAAAAGTGGGATGTAACGATTCACTATGTGCGACAGGTCGTTCAAGATGGAACCGGCAAGGCTCCTGAATTGGCTGCAGCATTTGTGGGATCAGACACCTTCCTGTTGACCTACGGCGATATTCTGGTCAAACCCGATACGTATGCGGCGATGCTCGCTCGGTATCGCGAGTCGCGTTTTTCGGGGCTCGTCACGGTCACACCCAGCGAGGATGTGACAAAAGGTGGTTTGTTCTTTTTTGATAACACTTTTTGTCTCAATCACCTTGTAGAGAAACCCACTCCAACGCAGTTGCAGGACCTTCAATCTAGCGGTTGGATTTTGCAGGGAAAACCTGTGTGGTATAACGCGGGGGTGTATATTTTTGAACCGGTTCTTTTTGATTTCACGCGTAGTTTGGAAAAATCCCCTCGTGGAGAATACGAATTAACCGATGCGTTAACAGCGATGATTAACGCAGGAAGCAAGTTGGCGGGTTTGGAAATCAAAGGGCGTTGGGTCGATGTGCGTGATCCCGAAGTTTTAGCTGGGTTAGAGGAGGGAACCCTCTGATATTAATTAACCCAGCAGGTGGATGAAGACGCACTTATACAATGCGAAGCTGGGAAAGATTAAGTGGTTCATTAATCGCTTTGGTGCGATGGAGGTGTTGCTCAAACCATTGCGAACAATCCTCGCACCTCTGATTCTTCCGTTGCTTAAACCGAAGCAATTTGAATTTCAAAACCAACGTCTCACCCAGTTTTATCATGCTTATAACATGACATGGGTATCCGAGCGCGGTGTGGAAATCCCCATCGCTCGTTTCTTCTTGGCTCAGGCCCGGAATGCGGCGGTGCTCGAAGTGGGAAATGTGCTCTCACATTATGGTCCAGTGGCGCACGATGTTTTAGATAAATTTGAGAAGGGTTCAGGCATCATCAATCAGGATATTGTCGATTTTCGCCCCCAGAAAAAATACGAGCTCATCATTTCAATCTCGACCATGGAACACATTGGTTTCGATGATGAGAGCGATTCAAACTCAGCCGATAAGATCCTTCATGCCCTTAACTCGTGCAGACAACTCCTTACGTTAGGAGGAACGCTCGTGATCACGATCCCGATCGCCTATAATCCTGAACTCGATGACCTAATCCGAACCGGCCTCCTTGGGTTTCAACGAGCGACATTCCTCAAACAGCTTGCTCCCCGACGATGGGTCGAGTGCTCACAAGTCGAGGCCTTGGAGTGCCGCTACAAAGCTCCCTATCCTTACGCGAACGCGATCATGGTCGCGGAGTTCGGACACAACTGATCCATGCGTTTTTTGATGCTGAATTGGCGGGATCCTAAGAACCCGCTTGCAGGTGGTGCAGAGCGTGTAACGCTCGCCTACCTCGCAGCACTTGCGTCCCGAGGTCATGAGGTTTTCTGGTTCGCCAATAGTTTTGCAGATGCGCCAGTAACGGAATTGATCGATGGGGTTACCGTGGTTCGCGGCGGCGGCATGGGAACATCGATCCTTTACGCCCGTCGTTGGTATCGTTCGCAAAGCCCATTCGACTTGGTGATTGATCAACATCATGGCATTCCGTGGTTCGCGCCGTGGTGGACTGGCACTAGGGTCGTAAGCTATATCCACGAGGTTTTAGGGCCTATTTGGAATTCATTCTATCCTTGGCCATTGAGTGTGATCGGTCGATATCAAGAGGCGTTAACCCACTGGATTTATCGAAAGGTCCCTTTTTGGACCGCCTGTGAATCCACTGAAACCGCCCTGCGTCAGCACGGTGTGCGCGAAGTGACGATTATTCGTTATGGCGTTGAAACTCAAACCCTCGCGAAGCTTGATAGCAAGCCGTTCACATCGCCGCTGCGTTTGATCGTGGTCTCTCGGCTCGCACCTAACAAACGGATTGATCATGCAATCCATACCGTTGCGAACCTCAAGCAGAGAGGGGTGGAAGCTCACCTCAAAATCGTCGGAGGGGGCGAATGTCGCTCCTCCTTAGAAGCCCAGACCCACCAACTCGCTCTCGGATCTCAGGTCACGTTCCTAGGTCAATTGCCTGAGCACGAGAAAGACTCACTTTTACAAGACTCGCACTTTATTCTACACACCTCACAAAGGGAGGGTTGGGGATTGAACATCATCGAAGCCAATGCAATGGGGACCCCGGGAGCAGTTTATCCTGTGCCCGGCTTGATCGAGTCCACTCTCGATAACCAAACCGGCGTTGTCGCTCGCCAAGAGACTCCAGCGGCATTGGCCGATCGGTTGGTGGAATTATTGAAACACCCTGAAGAATACGAGTCGCTTCGCATCCGTGCTTGGAATCGAGCTAAGACGATGCATTGGTCCAATATCCTTCCCGATGCGACCCGCTGGCTGGAATCCATGGCTCGACCAGTTCAGTCCGTCTCGACCACACCTACTGTTGCGCGATGAAAATCCTCGTCGTCCATAACTCACTGAATGATTCCAAGTCGCTCTCCGGTGCACTCCGCCATTTTCTTGTCATGGCGAATGCTTGGAATGCGATGGGGCATCAAACCGATTTTCTATGTGCGAAGTGCGCCTTTCCACAGATCCGAGAACATGCGCCTCAATCTCGTTTGATATCCAGCGATAATGTCTGTGACGCCACAAAGTTCATCAGCCAAACCTGGCGTTATCTACCGGCTTACGCTTGGCGATTGATCACCTGCCATTTCACCCGCTTACCGGAGAAATACGACGTCGTTTTTGCTTCAAGCCAAATCCTGTTCGAAATCTTGCCGGCAATGGTTTTAGCGCGGAGGATGGGGGCTAAACTTGCTGTAAAAATCCATCACGTAGTTTCAGCGCAACGTAAACCGAGTGGTGTTTTCGACCGCTTATTCTGCTATTACGAGCGGCGGTCTGCACAGTGGATCCACGATCGCGCAGATGTCTTGATTTGCAGCACCCAAATTGTTCTGGATCATTTCCACGAGATTCAACGTGCCCTTCAAATTCCAACGAGCCCTGCATTAACCAGTGGTTACGGGGTTGATACCGCTGCATTTGATCAACAACCGAGCGAGCCGAAACTTTACGACGTCGTTCATCTCGCACGAATCCATCAAACCAAGGGGGTGTTTGACCTTCCAGAAATCTGGCAGGCCGTTCGCACAAAGCATCCACAGGCCAAACTTGTTGTCATCGGCGAAGGTCCGCATCGCAAACGCACCGAAGAGGCCTTTAGAGATCTCGGTTTGAGTGAATCGGTCACGTTCACTGGAGGCATCGATGAGGTCACAAAAAACAGACTAGTGCGGCAGTCCAAAATCGGACTCAGCGTTTCTTACGAAGAAGGGTGGGGCCTCTCCGTTAACGAGTTCCTTGCAGCACAACTTCCAGTCGTTGCCTACCGACTACCGGTGTTCGACCTCGTCTTTAAAAACCAACTAGATTCTGTGCCACTAGGTGACAAACAGGCTGCGGCCATCGCTTTGTGTTCGTTGCTGGAGAATCCGGTTCGCCGTGCCGAGTTGGGAACCGTAGGTCGGGCATTCGTTCAGCAATATGACATCGGTTCCGTGGCCCGAGCCGAATTAGCCGCCCTTCAATCTGCGTATTGAGTCGTCCGCTACAACACTCACCAAACACTGCGTGGAGCCCGATCCCCACATTGCAAAGTTTCATGATTATCTGAAGGTCGAACGAGGGACCTCGGCCTATACCTTGCGCAATTATCAGCATGCGCTTGGCGAGTTTTCGTCGTGGTACCAAGGAACCTTCAAAACCTCTCCTCCGTGGGTGGATTTGGTCCGCAACGATTTCCGTATCTACCTCCGGTCATTAGGACGCCGTAATCTTGGACAGGCTTCCATCCAGCTCCGCTTCTCGGCTCTCCGCTCGTTTTATAAATACCTAATCCGGCGAGGTTTCTTAGGTAGTTCCCCTATAAAAAACTTGTTTCTTCCGAAACTAAAAAAACGACTTCCCAAGTTTTTGACGCTGGGTCAGATGTTAGAATTGTTGCGAGCACCGCTTAAACTTTGGGAACTCAAGAATTCAAAACCTAGATCAAAAGTCGAAGTTCTCCCCTATCTCCGAGACACTGCCATCCTAGAAACGATTTATTCTTGCGGCCTCAGAATCAGTGAACTCTGCGGGCTACTCATCGAGAATATCCAATGGAATGAGCAATTGATCCGAGTGGTCGGAAAAGGAAACAAAGAAAGGCAGGTTCCCATCGGAGCACCCGCGCTTGAGGCAATTCGACTTTATTTGAGTAAATCGGAGAGGGTTGGGACAAGTGGACCGGTCTTCTGTCACCATCGGTCTAGCTTAGCTTCGCTACCAGAGGAACGCTGTCGGGGCTTGAATCCTCGCATGATTCAACTTCGACTCAAGGCCTACTTGGCTCAAGCAGAACTCGATCCAAGAATAAGCCCGCATAAACTGAGGCACAGCTACGCGACGCATCTCGTGGATGCAGGAGCCGACTTGCGGAGTGTTCAGGAACTCCTCGGACATGCAAACTTGGTCACGACTCAGATCTACACCCACGTATCGATTGATCGATTAAAAACGGCCTACGCACGTTCCCATCCGCGAGCTTAGTTCATCGTTTCTTCGGACTTTGCAAGCGACCTAGATTCCAGCCATTCTTCTGCCGCATGCGTTCTTTTCAGAGTAATATACCAGTGCCTCATTTCTTAAGCCTGTTTGCCACATGCTTTGCAGTCAGTGTTCTGGCTTTCCCGTCGTTTGGAGAAGGCCCGTCGGTCGGTTTCACTGGTGATATCGCGCCTTTATTGCAGCGGCATTGCGTGGTGTGTCACGGACCAGAAAAGTCCAAGGGACATTACAGGTTGGACACATTCGCTGGCCTTATGAAACCTGGGGCGAGCGAGAAGTCAGCTGTTGTTGCAGGAAAACCTGAGGCCAGTTTCCTTTATCAATTACTCATCGAGAAGGATTCGGAAGACCGAATGCCTCAGGATGCGGCCGCCCTTTCAGCAAAAGAAAAAAGTCTCGTTAGATCTTGGATTCTTAGCGGGGCAAAGTTCGATGGCACCAGTCATTCGACTCCACTGTCGAGTATGTTGAAAACGCCTGAGTATCCTTCAGCCCCACAAACCTACAAACACAATTGGCCAGTCACAGCACTCGTCTTTAGTAACGATGGTTCCCAGTTGGTGACAAGTGGTTATCACGAGATACTTTTTTGGCGTGCGGATACTGGAAAACTGCTTCGACGAGTCGGCGCGATGCCCGAACGAATTCATTCAATAACATGGCAGCCAACCGGAAATTTCTTGGCAGTGGGAGGAGGTTCACCCGGTCGCTCTGGGGAGATCTTGTTGTTAGATCTTTCCGGGCAATCTAAGCCGCGCAATATTGCTTCAACAAGTGATGAGGTTCTTTGCGCTGCTTTTTCACCCGAAAGTCAACGGATAGCAGTTGGCAGTGCGGATAAATTCGTTCGTGTGTTCTCGGTGCCTCAAGGACGGGAAATTCTCAAGCTGGAGCAACACTCCGATTGGGTCCACGGCGTTGCTTTTTCTCCGAACGGAGCATGGATCGGTTCTGCAAGTCGAGACCGAACGGCTCGGGTGTATGATTCTACAAACGGTGCCCCCATCTCGACGTTTCGAGACCACAATGCAGCCGTGGAGTCCGTCTTGTTCAATGGGGATGGGAAGGTGGTTATCACTGCTGGAGCTGATCGGAATGTCCGAACATGGGATGCCATAGACGGGGAGCATGATCGAACCCTAGCAAAATTCGACACCACGATCACTCGTATCGCGTTATCGGACGGCAAGGTCTTAATAGGGTTGGCTGACGGTCGTGTTATCCTACGTGAACTTCCTGATGGTAAAGGTGCTGCAGTAACGAACTCGATCGATGGCCGAGTCGCTTCGTTGACATTTAATGGAGCCACGGGGCGAATCGCCGCTGGGATGCACGACGGTCGCGTCCGAGTTTGGAGCATCCGAGAAGGGGGTCACGACCTTGAATTTCTCGCCTCCCCCACTTCCACGCCTTCCAAACACCGCTGAGAACGATCAGTCAACTCACGCGATAACATCCAACACGGGTTGTCCATCCGAAACGAGAACCGGACGTTGCTGAGTGTTGTAAACTTCGGAATGCGGATTGATCCCTAGCAGATGATAGATCGTCGCTGCGAGGTCATCCGGCCGGACTGGTTTCTCTGCAGGATAGGAACCCGTCTGGTCGGAGGCACCATACACAAAACCGCGTTTCACTCCACCGCCGGCAAGTAGAGTTGTATAACATTGCGGCCAATGGTCTCGACTCGCGTTCTTATTGATCTTTGGCGTCCGCCCAAACTCACCCATCCAAATCACTAGCGTCGTGTCTAGTAGTCCCCTCATCTCGAGATCATTCAAAAAGGTTGGCAATGTATGCTCAGTAATAGGGAGGTGATACTTTTCAATGATCGGGAACATCTTTGTGTTATTGAACCCGTGAGTATCCCAGCCGCCAGCTTCGGTGCTTTGGCCACCGATGGATTCCGAAAAATAAACGGTTACAAATTTTGTGCCTGCTTCTACCAACCTCCGAGCGAGCAGGCAACTCTGGCCGTAGGTTGTCCTACCGTAGGCATCCCGCACAACATCCGGTTCCTCCGCGATGTTGAACGCCTTGCGCAATCGCGGTGATTGGAGCATCGCCATCGCCTTGTCGTAATAGGCATCGAACCCGCGAGTCGCCGAAACGTCCATCAGGCGGGCTTGTTGATCCACCATTTTTTGCAACTCACGCCTAGCCTGCATCCGTTCAAATGAGATGTTCGCGGGGAGGCTCAACTCCGGGAGACTGAAGGTTGGCGAGTTCGGATCTTGGGAAAAAAAGAAAGGATCATGGTTCTTCCCCAGAAAACTCGCGTGTTGTCCGGGCACCACTGAACCATCCGAAATCACGTAAGGATAGGAAACTGCGGTGGGAACTTCGCCTCCACCCGGAGCTAGCCGATCCACCACCGAGCCGTAGCCTGGGAAAAGGTCGATCGAATCCCGCAACCGTTGATCGTCTGTGGCGGGAGCGTGCCCGCTCAGCGCGTAATAGCCGGCTGAGACGTGGTTGTTCATGGTATGGTGCATCGATCGGATCAGGGTCACCTTGTCCATGATCTTCGAAGTCTTGGGGAGATGCTCCGAGACTTGAATCCCGTCAGCACTACTCGAAATAGGCTTGTAGGGGCCGCGAATTGTCTCTGGGGCGTTCGGCTTCATGTCGAACATATCCAGATGACTAGGTCCACCGTATTGAAACAGGAACACGACCGATTTGACCTTTGATTTCGGAACCTTTAGCCCGATTGAAGGAACTTTTTCCGCACGCAAGAGGCCTGGCAACGTGAGGCCAAGCAACCCGAGTCCTCCCACTTTGATGGCTTGTCGTCGGGAGAATCTTTGGGAAAAACTCGGGCAAGAAAAAGGGAGTTTCATGTCACTTACGAAATACGAATTCTTTAGAATTAACCAATGCCCAAGTGATGTCCTCTAGGGCGGCGCGCTTATCGGGTGCTGTCGTGAGGTTTTCGACTAACGGTTTTGTTTCCGAAATGGCAGGGGGGCGAGAAAGTATAGACCAATAAAGTTTTTCCACAGAATCAGTCCAGTTTTGTGGTTCTTTTGCGAGATCGCCGAGTCGGTTCTTAGGGTTCGTCAGCAAACTGTTCAATAGTGGACCACTCAACAACTGGAACGCTTGACTCATGGTGGTCTCGTTGGATCGTTCGCTTTCAGAACAAACCAGTCGGGCAGGTTTCCCAAAAGCCGCCATGAACTTGTCCTCCTGAGTTTTCAGCGGTTTGTAAAACTTCCGACCTTCAATCATTTGAGAAACTCGAGTCCCTCGGGTCTGCCCATCCAATTTTAGAGGCACGCCGATCGCCAAACTTTGGGAATCTAATAATTGCTCTGCGCTTAGACGTCGCAAGTGATTATGGGCATAATTACCCTGATCATCGGCGTTCGTCTCGTTGCTCTCTGACGCCAATTGGTAGGTCCGAGAACTCGTTATCACTCGGATCAGATGTCTGAGATCAAAGGCATGACTCGAGAACTCTTGTGCCAACAATTCAAGCAACTCGGGGTGCGACGGTGGATTGCTCGAACGAAAATCATCCACTGGATCTACCAAGCCGCGGCCCATGAGATGAAACCAAATGCGGTTGGCTTGCATTTTTGAAAACCACCCGTTTTCGCGACTCGTCATCCAATCCCCTAGCGCGTCTAATTCATCACGACCATCAGGCTGCTTTAAGTCCGCGATGACCGCACCCCCCAATAGACGTGGCGTGGCTGGTTTGCCGATTCTTGGGTTCGTCCAGACGGCTTTATTTGTCAGATAGACGATCTGGTCACCTTTGAACTCGTGCTTGTCGTTTTCGTCGGTCCTCTTGTTCTCAAGGATTTGATAGTCCACGCGTGCGAAAACAGCTGTCCAATTATGATAATCGTCTTGGGTCCAGCGTTCGAATGGGTGGTTGTGGCACTGGGCACAGTTCAATCGAGCCCCTAGGAAAAGTTGAGCGGTATTCTCCGCACGTTGCGTGGCCGTCCGGTTCGCGCGATACCAATTTGCTGGTGCGTTGGTGTAGGTGCTGCCTCTTGCGGAAACAAGCTCACGAGCGAACTGATCCATTGGTTTGTTTGTAGCCAAACTCTGGTGAATCCAATCGTAAAACACTCGCATCCCTTTGGGATCAAGTTGCCGCTCCTCCAGTTTCAGTAGGTCAGCCCACTTCAATGTCCAAAAATCAGCGAACTCGGGGCGTTCGAGCAGGGTATCGACAAGGCGGTTGCGCTTATCTGGGGTCGAATCGGCCAAGAAATTTCTCGCCTCGGCTTCGGTTGGGATCAACCCCAACAAGTCTAGAAAAACACGACGCAAAAACACTTCATCCGTCGCCAACAGTGATGGGTTCACGCGTAACGTGCGGAGTTTTTTGAATACTTGCTGGTCGATGAAATTATTCTCTGGAGGCTGACTCCATTTGAAATGAGGTCGCTTAGGCACAAAAGCCAATCGCACAGGAACCTGTTGTTCCAAAAACCTGACATTCACGGTTGTCTCTCCAGAACGCAGACTCGTCACTAACCCTTGCGGTGAAACCTTAACGAGAAAATTGTCAGGATCATAAACAGCCACCGAGGAGACATCTCGTTCTGAGGCATCTGAGAAAACGGCGCGCACCCTAATTTTCACTTCACGCTTCGGCTCGATCAATACCTGATCCCGTGGTGAAACCTCTAACCTGACGAGGGTAGGCGCAACGACCCCATCATCCTTCGCGCCGGCAGCGACCCATTTGGCAAGGATCCGCCATGAATCTGAACCCGGTCGGAAACGCTGCCCGCCCTCGTGAGCCAACGCCGTGGAACCTTTGAGCAGGATGAGGCTGTTCGTCGCTTCGAGTGTGTTGACACGACGACCTGATTGGTCACGAGTCAACGCCAACCAATCAAGATCTGGGTCTTGCCCCCTTAAGGAAAG
>SXGS01381015.1_pt1 | contig 19987 bp, 23 predicted proteins | sample 3174681 | NCBI WGS metagenome assembly SXGS01 (sample SAMN11356861, study PRJNA531348) | freshwater metagenome | isolation source: freshwater sample F1-80 | place: China: Fuxian Lake, Yuxi | collected 2017-12-25 | reverse complement strand
GGCAACAACTTCGAGCTCGCCATCGCCGTGGCCATCGGCGTGTTCGGCGTGGCGTCGGGCCAGGCACTCGCCGGCGTGGTGGGCCCACTCATCGAGGTGCCCGTGCTGGTGGGTCTGGTGTACGTGTCGCTCCGGCTGCGTCGCCGCTACTACCGCTGACAGGTATACCCTCTGGGGTATGAATGCAGCCGGCAGCACGACCATCGAGGTGTTCGCCGACGTGTGGTGCACGTTCGCGCACGTCGGCCTGAGGATGGCCGACGCGCAACGACACGCCGCCGGCCGCGACGACGTGCGGTTGCGGGTGCGCGCCTGGCCGCTCGAGTGGGTGAACCACGCTCCGATGGACCCACAGAAGGTGGCCGACCACGTCGTCGAACTGCAGGAGCATGTCGCGCCCACCATGTTCCGGCACGTCGACATCGAGCACTTCCCCACCTCCACCGTCGACGCGCTCGCGCTCGTCGCGCGCGCCTACCGGGTGGGTGACGACGTCGGCGAGCGCGCCGCGTTCGCAGTGCGCGACGCCCTGTTCGAGGAGGGCCGCGACATCGCCGACCCCGACGTGCTGGCCGAGCTGGGCGACCGCCTCGGCATCGGCGCACCCGACCAGGCCGACCGCGATGCCGTGCGCGACGACTACGACGCCGGCATCGCGAGAGGTGTCGTCGGCTCACCGCACTTCTTCTGCGGCGACGAGAGCGTGTTCTGTCCGTCGCTGCAGATCACCCGCGGTGGCGACGCGCTCATCATCCACTCGAACGCCGAGCAGCTCGCCGGATTCCTGCGGCGGTGTCTGACCGCTCCCGACTGACGGACGGGCGTCCGCCCCCGTATCCTCTGCGCCCATGATCGACTGGGCGGCGGAGCTGATCGACACCATCGGGCTGGTTGGCGTCGCCGTGCTCATCGCACTCGAGAGCATCGTGCCGCCCATCCCGTCCGAGCTGGTGCTGCTGCTCTCGGGCTTCAACGTCAGCGAGGGTCGGTTCGGGTTCGTGGTCGCCGTCATCGCCGCCACCATCGGCTCGCTGGTGGGGGCGCTGGCGCTCTCCGGGGTGGGTGCGCTCGTCAGCGAGGAACGACTCGAACGGCTCCTCACCACCGTCGGTCGCTTCGTCGGCCTGCGCCGCGACGACATCGACCGCGGGTTCCGTTGGTTCGAACGCCACGGTCGCGCCGTGGTGTTCTTCGGACGGCTCATTCCGCTCGTCCGCTCGGTGGTGAGCCTGCCCGCCGGTGCCGACCGCATGCCGCTGCGCACCTTCGTGCCCTACACGCTCGCAGGCAGCCTGCTGTGGAACACGATCTGGATCGCCGTGGGTCGAGCGCTCGGTGAGAACTGGCGCAAGGCCGAACGGTGGGGCGAGGTGATCGAGCTCGCCGCCATCGCAGTGCTGGTGGTGGTGCTCGTGGTGCTCGTGATCCGCAGCCGCCGCGCACGCCGTGCCCCTGAGGCCTGAGCGGTAAGGTCGGTCTCGACAGGGAGGAGGCGCGATGGCGCGCGTCAGCACGTACGTGAACTTCTTGGGGAACACCGAAGAGGCCTTCGAGTTCTACCGAGCGGTGTTCGGCACCGAGTACATCGGCACCATCGCGCGCATGGGCGACGTGCCGTCGAACCCGGATGTCCCGCCGCTGTCCGAGGCGGAGCAGCGCATGGTGATGCACGTCGAGCTGCCCATCCTGGGCGGGCACGTGCTGATGGGCACCGACATGATCGAGTCGATGGGCCATCAGCTGCGCATCGGCAACAACACCACCATCATGCTCGAGCCCGACACCCGGGCCGAGGCCGAGCAGCTCTACGGCGCGTTGTCCGACGGTGGCACCGACGCCACCGGGATGATGGACATGCCGTGGGGCGCGTACTGGGGTGTGTGCCTCGATCGCTTCGGCATCCGCTGGATGATCAACGTCAACGATCCGCAGTGATCCGCACCATCGCCATCGTGATGGCGATGGGTGACGAAGCCGCACCCGTCGTCGCAGCGTTCGACGCGCGCCCCGTGGCCGTGCCGGCCGGGCGCCCGCACCAGTGGTATCTCGCAACTCGCGGCGACCTGCGCGTGGTGGTGGCGGTGAACGGCGTCGATGCCCGCTTCGGCGTCGAAGGCGTCGGGCCCGAACCCGCCGTGATGAACACCGTCGCGACCATCGAACGCTTCGCCCCCGACCTGGTGGTGTCGGCCGGCACCGCCGGCGGATGGGTGGCTCGTGGCGGTGAGATCGGCAAGGTGTACCTGTCGTACCCGCACGTCGTGCGCCACGACCGGCGCATCGACATCGACGGGTATCGCGAGTTCGCTGTCGGCCGGTTCCCTGTGGTGCCGATGCGCGCGGTGGCGGCAGCCATCGGTGCCGAACCCGGTGTGGTCACCACCGGTGGATCGCTCGACGAGACACCCGAGGACGCCCGCATCATGGCCGAACTCGACGCGCGCACCAAGGAGATGGAGGCGGCCTCGGTGGCGTGGGTGTGCGAGACGCTGCACGTGCCGTTCGTGGCGTTGAAGACCATCACCGACCTGGCCGACGTGCCGCACGGGACGGTCGATCAGTTCCTCGCGAACCTGCACACCGCGTCCGAACGCCTCACCGAGCACCTGGTGCGGTTCGTCGACGAACTGGCCGGCAAGTCGCTCGACGATCTCGACGCCTGAAGGCGTCGGCCGGTGCCCGGGCGCGACGAAACCTGCAGGAGCTCCCACCGCCCTGCAGGTCTCGCTCGATCTGCGCCGCCGAAGCTCGCTGCGATCATGCTGCCGGTGTCCCGTCCACCAGCTGCCAGGTCATAGTAGACAGATGATCTAGTGACCACAAGCTCACGCTTCGTGAGGTCCCGGCACGCTGGGACGATGTGTTCGTGCAGAACGGAGTATTCCGTCACGTTGTCGCGACATCCCACGCCGCGCCTGCGACACTGGGGACGTGGCTGATTCCGCTCCCCGCATCCACGCCACGAAGCAGGCACTGCTCGACACCGTCGACACGATGCTCGACACCGTGCCGTTCGACGAGGTGACCTCGGAAGCCGTGCTGAAGGCCTCCGGCGTGTCCCGCGGGTCGATGTATCACTTCTTCGACGACTTCGACGACCTGCTCGAGCAGGTCACCACGTTGCGCTACTCGCGGTGGGTGGACGAGTCGATCAAGGGTTTGCAGTGGGTGCTCGACACGGCTGACGACGCGGCCGCCTTCGCCGCCAACCTGCACGCGGTGAGCGACGTGATCCACGACCACAGTTCGCCCGAACTGCGCGCCGAGCGCGCGGCGGTACTGGTGCGGGCCACCTCGAGTCCCCGACTCCATTCGCGCATCGCCACCGAACAGCACCGCCTCACGGTGGCGATGTCGGCAGTGGTGGCGGGCGGGCAGTCCCGCGGCTGGATCAACCCGACACTCGACGCGTACGCCACCGGCGTGTTCGTGCAGGCCTACACCATCGGTCGCATCCTCAACGACGTCGACGAGGTCACGGTCGGCAAGGCCGACTGGAACTCGATCGTGCGGCAGTTCATCGACCGGGTCGTGCTGCACGTGCCCGACTGACGCGGCTCAGTCGTCGCGGTCGGCGCGGAGGACGTCGATGAGATCCTCCAACGTGGAGGGCTTCGCCACGAATCGGTCGGCCCCCGCTGCAGTCGCGGCAGCGCGAGACGCGTCGGAGACGTCGCCCGTCATCACGGCGATCACCGGTTGTGCACCCGGGCGAGCGCGCACCCGCCGCGAGAGTTCGAGCCCGGTCATCCCCGACAGGCGAACGTCGAGGAGCAACACGTCGAACGTCTGCGACTCCATCAACTGCAACGCCTGTTCGGCCGACGGTGCCGCGGTGACCTCGGCACCCAGATCGGCGAGCAGGAACTTCGCCGCCATGCGGTTGAGTGGTTCGTCGTCCACCACCAACACTCGCCGGAACGGCACGGTGCGGTCCACCAGCACCGGCGTGGGCTCCGCCTCCGGGACCGGATCACCCAGCGGCATCTCCAGCCAGAACACCGAGCCACCCGTCGACCTCGGCGTCGCGCCGGCGGCGCCGCCCATCGCTCGGGCGATGCCGGTGACGATGGCAAGGCCCAGACCGATGCCGGGCGTGTCGGGCGACGCCTGGAGCCCGCGTTCGAACGGCTTGAACAGGCGCGCCACGTCGTCGGCCGAGATGCCGATGCCCGTGTCGAGCACCGACAACCGCGCCATGCCCTCCACGGCGCCCGGCGTGCATTCGATGCGGATCGACCCGGTCGTGGTGTGCTTGCAGGCGTTGGACACCAGGTTTGCCACGGCCTGACGGATGCGCCCGTCGTCGCCCAGCACGTAACGCACCGCACCCTCTGGCAGCTCCGCCGACACCTCCACCCCCGGCTGCGCGAGCTGCCGGCCCACCAGCACCGCTTCCTCGACGATGGGCACCAGATCGACGTCGTCGCTCGCGACCTTCATGGTGCCGAGGTCGAGCTGCGCGGCATCGAGCAGATCGTCGACCACTCGACGCAACGTGCCGGTGAGCTGCCCGATGCCGGCCACCACCTCGCTCGCCGTGTCGGGCAACGGCTGTGCGGCCAACACCTCGCTGAACGCAGCCAGCCCCTGGAGCGGGTTGCGCAGCTCGTGACCCACCTGCGCCACCAGGGCGAGGCGCTGGCGCAACTCCTCCTGCGCCTGCCGCCGACGCTCGTCGAGCTCGAGTTCGAGCCGCTTGCGGTCGTCGATGTTGCGGATGGTCATCACCACCGCGCCCACCACGGGGTCGTCGAGCAGGTTGCTGGACGCGATCTCCAGCCAGGTGTAGCGACCATCCCGGCGCCGTACCCGAATCTCCGCCCAGTTCACCGCACCGCCGGGCCGACTCAGCAGATCCGCGTAGAGTTCGGCCGCGCGCGGGAGATCGTCGGGATGGACGATGTCGAGGGCCGAGAAACCCTCCACCTCGTCGTCGCTGTAGCCGAGCGCCGGCCGGGTGACCGTCACGTTGTCGATGCGACGGCCGTTCCGATCCAGCAACACCACGGCGTCCTGCACGTTCGCGACGAGTGCCCGATACCGGCGCTCGCTGCGGCGCAATGCCTCCTCGGTCTGGAGTCGTTGGGTGATGTCACGCCCCATCGAGAAGATCGAGCGCACGTTGCCCAGGGCGTCGCGCACGGGCGTGTCCGCCCACTCGATCACTCGGCCGTCGGGGTACGTGCGGGCCTGACGATCGACGTGCTGGCCGGCCATCAGGGCGCCGACCACGAACACGCGCGACTTCGACTCGTCCCACTCGTACACCTCGTCGAGGTTGCGGCCCACCACCGTCTCGGGCCACCCGAAGAACTCACGGCACGCCCGGTTGCAGAACAGCACGGTGCCGTCGAGCGCCCACTCGCACATCAGCTCGTACTGGTGCTCCAACGACTGCCACAGCAGGCGGTACTGATTCGCGTCGCCCGACGTGGCTGCCGTGAACGTGGCACACATCGCCACCACGTTGCCGTCGTCGTCGTACGCCGGCCAGGTGCGCAGATTCGCGGTGAGATGGCCACCGTCCACACGGCGGAAACGGTGATGCACGGATTGGCCCGTGACCACGCCGGCCTTCACCTGCTCGAGGTGGAAATCGGGCCAGCTCGTGTCGAGCGTGTCGCCGATCTCTCGCGCGCGCATACCGACGAGCAGGGCCGGATCACAGCCGAACAGCTCACAGAACGCGTCATTGCCGCGCATGATGCGACCGTCGAGCCCCACGATCGCCACCGGCACCGGCAGTTGATCGATGGGGAGGGCTGTGATGTGAGCTGCGCGTTCGCTGCCGATAGAACCTTCAACGTAGTTCACGATGCGCGCCGGGTCGTCAGAAATCTTCTGGAGTTCGTCGTACGACCGAGAGTACGACCACGCCGACACAGTAGAGCACTCACTGTCCAGCATGATGGCCGACCCGAATTCAGTACGGTGAGCCGGTGCACCGCCGCCAACTGGCCGACTACAGCCTGCTCGCCGTGGTCTGGGGCTGCTCCTTTCTCATCCTCGTGCGGGCCGTGGACGCGTTCGGCTGGGTGGGGGCCGTCACGTTCCGCGCCCTCATCGCCGCCGGACTGCTGTGGGGCGCCGCTCGTGTGTCGGGCCGTCGGCTCGATTTCACCGTCGGCTGGCGACCGTTGCTGGTGGTGGGGGCCACCACGGTCGCCGGTCAGCTGATCGGTCTGTCGTTCGCTGCGCCACGGATCGGCTCGGCGATGTCGGCCATCTTCGTCGCCACGATCCCGTTGTTCTCGATGGTGATCGGCCAGTGGTGGGGCACCGAGCACATCGGACCCAGCGGCCAGGTGGGGTTGGTGGTGGGTCTGGCCGGCATCGTGCTGCTGGTGGGGTTCCCCGCCGTGCCGGTGACCACCTCGTTCGTCATCGGTTGCGTCGCTTCAGTGCTCAGTTGCGTCTCGTCGGCGTTCGGCAGCAACTACGCACGCCTTCGCCTCCGTCACGTGGGAGCGTGGGAGCAGACGATCGGTTCGTTCGCGTTCGGCGGCCTGCTCACCCTGCCGCTGCTGGTGTTCGTACCGGTGCCGCGCATGCCCAGCGCGCTCGATGTGCTGTACCTGCTGTTGCTCGCCGCAGTGGTGAGCTCGCTCTGCTACGTCGTGTACTTCCGGCTCGTCAGCGAGGTGGGTGCCACCCGGGCCATCAGCGTGGAGTTCGTCGTCACCGTCATCGCGGTCATCGCCGGTGCTGTGGTGCTCGACGAGCAATTGTCGTGGATGCAACTCGTCGGCGGCGCCGTCATCATCCTCGGTTGCTCGATGGTGCTCGGCCTACTGCCGCGCCGCGCCCGTCAGTAGGGCGCGACCACGGGCACGTCGGTGGCATCGCCGGTGAGACGGGCGCGAGCCGTCTGGCCCCGGCGGCCGGCGGGCACGGCTCCCGTCACACCCGCCAGGCCGAACACGGGCATGTTGGCATACACCGTCTCGACGGTGGCGTCCGACAGCAGCACCGTCTCGTGGAAGATGCCCACCGACCCGTTGTCGCGCACCTTCTGGTTGAAGGCACGCCACGCGGGCAGGTGGGCACGATCGTTCGCCCGCGAGTACGCGGCGAGGTGCTCGAACGACTCCCAGTACTGCCACACCAACAGCACCTTGCCCGACATGAACAGACGCGGCTTGCCCACCAGACCCAGCTCGGGGTGCTTCGCCAGTTCGGCCAGCATCTTCGGCATGGCCGTGAACACCGGCCCCCATCGCCACACCTGCCACCAGTGGTTGATGCGCATGCCGATGAGGAACAGCACCTTGCCGTCGGCGCCGGCATCGGCGGAGTAGCGGCCTTCGTTGATGGTTGCCATGGTGTTCCTTGCGTGATCGGGAATGTGAACGCTGCTCACATTAGCCAGGGATGTGAACACCGTCAACATGATGTGGAACACTGGGTTCGTGACGAAGCGGCCCTACCACCACGGCGCACTCGACTCGGCGTTGCTGGAGGCCGCGATGGACGTGGTCGCCAACGACGGCATGGGTGCCCTGTCACTGCGCGACCTGGCACGTACGCTGGGCGTGTCGCCGTCGGCCACCTACCGCCACTTCCCCAGCCGCGACCACCTGGTGGCCGCCGTCTCACAGCGAGCCAGGGAGCGGTTGGCAACGGCGATGATCGTCGCCCGCGACGCCGTGCCCGCCACCGGCACCAAGGCGAACCGGTCCGTGCGACGGTTCGCCGCCACCGGTCGCGCCTACGTCACCTTTGCCGTGCAGACGCCATCACTGTTCGAGGCAGCCTTCGTGCCGTGCCCGGTGACCCCGCCCACGCCCGAGGATCCGAACGCGTGGTCGGTGCTGGTGGGCGCGGTCGACGAGATGGTGGAGGCCGGCGCCGTACCGGTGGCGCGCCGCGACGAGGCACCGTTGATCGCGTGGGCCGGCGTGCACGGGCTGTCGACCATCCTCACTGCGTCGGTGCAACCCCCGGAGTCGGGCCTCGAAGCCGGCCACCACGCCGCCATCGACACCGTGATCGACGGCATCATCCGCGCCATCCGCTGAGCTCTCCCCCGCCACCCGATCTCGAGGGTTTCCTGCAGCACCGGCGCGCACGAAACCCTCGAACGTGCGAGGCGCGGGCGGGAGCATCAGCCTTCGAGGTCGAACCGATACACGTTCGTCTACTTGCCGTCGTCAGAAACGACCTTCGTCCGCCGGAGGGAGGTCGGCAGCGTCAGCCCGAGCCCACCGAAGCCGAACTCCTCCAACGCCGCAACGACGCGTGTCGCGTTCAAGGGATCGGTCCACACCCAGACGTCCAAGTCCTTCGTGTACCGGGGATGCCCATGGGCAGCGAGCGCATACCCGCCGACGATCAGGAAGCGGACGTCATGGCCGACGAACGATCGCAAGAACTCTTGGAAGTCGGGGTTCAGCTCCATGGGACCACCCGTGATGTTCGCGTCGGAGTGTCTCGACGGCCTCGATGCGCTCAGTGACCGGCCGCGTCACCCAGTAGCGCCACGGTTCGTCTGGGTCGTCGAGTCGCCGCTTGGTGACCACGCGCTCGATGGACGTCATGTCACCAGCCTACCGATGAAGCATCGAGCGGCCGAGGACGCGGCGACTCCACCGCCGCACAGAAGGTGCGCTCAGGACCACTTGCTGTGAACGCCCCGAGCGGGCACTCGGCGCTACCGGTTTCTGGGCGCGATCCGCTCCGAAATGACGTCTGGCGCTGATTCGTCCCGGACTCCGGGACGAATCAGCGCCAGAATCAGCGATCCGATCTGCCGATCGGCTCGGCCTTCGTGCCAGGTCTCGACGATGTCATGCACCCCTGATCGCGACGGCCGAACGAGGCCGCACGCTCACCGTCGGCAGGATCAGCCTTCGAGGTCGAACCGATAGACGTTCGTCTCGCGGGGCTGGAAGCCGATGCGCTGGTACAGGCGGTTGGCCGCCTCACGCGACGGGCGCGACGTGAGGTCGACGGTCTTCGCGCCCTTGGCGCGGGCGACATCGAGCGCGAACCGGTTGAGGAGATCGCCCACGCCGTGACCACGCGCCGAGTCGTCGACCACCACGTCCTCGATCCATGCGCGCACGCCGGTGGGGATGCGGAACGTCACCAACGTGAGCGTGCCCACGATGCGGCCGTCGAGCCGGGCGATCAACACGTCGCTGGCATCGCTGGCGATCATCTCGGCCAGGTCGGCCACGCTGGGGGGCGGCGAGCTCTTCGACAGCTGCGGGATGAGGTGGGCGAAGGCGTCGGCCAGCTCCTGGTCGGCCTTCGCTGCGATCTCGATGACGGCACTCACACGCCCCACGCTACGGCACGACGCACGGCGAAGGGCTTGCGTAGGGTGCCGCACATGGATCCCGCACGCGCACTCGCCGCCGCTCTCGAGCCCGTCACCGGCCAGGTCTACTTCTCCCCCGAATGCCATGCCAACTACGAGGCGCTCGGCTTCGCTCCCAGCCGCGGCGCCACCAACGGCGTGGCGCTGCCCGACGGCCCGGCGTACTTCACCAGCCGCGGCTCGCTGATGGGCCAGGTGCCCGGCGAGCTGGTGGCCGCGGCCTTCGCCGTGTTCAACCCGCAGGCCGTGGTGCCCTCGGTGACGTTCGGCTGGACGCTCACCGACGCCGCCACCATCTGCGCTGCCCGCGACGCCGGCGCGATCGCGCAGCTCGAGCGCGTGCTGGGCCCGTCGCCCGACGGCGTGGGCCGCGCACGCGAGCTGCTGGCCCGCACGTGCGAACCGCTGCGACCGGAGGGGCGTCCGCTGTACGCCGGTGTGCTCTCGCAGGCGATGCCCGACACCGACCTCGGTGCCGTGTGGCGTCTGGGCGACATGCTGCGCGAGTTCCGTGGCGACAGCCACACCGCCGCCTGGATCGGCGCCGACCTCGACGCCACCGAGATCGGTCTGCTCAGCGAGCTGTACTGGGGTCTGCCGATGCGCAGCTACAGCCGCACCCGAGCCTGGACCGACGAACAGTTCGACGCCGCCCACGATCGCCTCCAGTCGCGCGGTCTGGTCGACGCCGTTGGATTCACCCCGCACGGCCATCAGGTGCGCGAACAGATCGAGATCGACACCGACCGCCAGATGGATCGTGCAATGGCGGCACTGGGCGGCGACCTCGACGAACTGCTCGCCATCCTGCTGCCGTGGGGCGCCGCCATCCGTGAGGCAAAGGGCTACCCCGCCAGCGGCCCGCACGACCTGGCCGACGTGGCCACCCGCGGCTGACGGCTACGGTGCGCACATGATCGTCACCACACTCGAGGGCGTCACGGCCGAGAAGTTCGCCGAGCACACCGGCTGGGCACCGAAGCCCGAAGGGCTGTGCCGCGGCGAGATCTGCGTGCCAGCTCCCGGTTCCCTGCGCGGCGACGGCACCGTCGACGTGGAGGCCGCTGCACAGCGCCTCGGCATGCCGTTGGTGCACGACGAGTCGCACGGCCTCTGGGCCGTCGGCCCCGCCACCATGGGCGGCAAGGCGCTCGCCACCGCGGCGGCCGCCGACCCCGAACTGATCGCCCGCGACGGCAACCCGTTCAAGCTCAGCGCACTCCACGGCCGAAAGGTGCTGCTGGTCGCCTGGTCCAGTTATTGAGGCTGCCGCACCAGCCTGCCCGGGTGGCAGGCGCTCCATGCAGAACTCGAACCCCTCGGCCTCACGGTCGTCACCGTCGCCCTCGACGTCGAGCCGACGCACACACACAAGTGGATCGACGCCGCCGCGCCCACGCACCCGTCGCTCATCGACACGATGCACGTCACCGGCGACCTGTTCGGGTTCGTCAACATCCCGATGGCGGTGTGGATCGACGAGTCCGGCACCATCGTTCGTCCGGCCGAGGGCGCGTCCATCGAACGCAGTCCGCTGCGCGACATGGACATCCCCGACGGCCTGCCCGAACGGCTCGATCGCACGTTCCGTGAGGTGAAGGCCATCCCCGACGTGAGCGACGAGTACCGCGCCGCCATCGTCGACTGGGCGCACAAGGGCGCCGACTCGCAGTTCGTGCTGTCGGCCGACGAGGTGATCGCCCGCTCGCAACCGCGTGGTGACGACGAAGCCCGCGCCGCCGCCTGCTTCGAGCTCGGCGAACACCTCCGTCGCACCATCGGCCCCGACGCGGCCGTGCCGTGGTGGCGCGAGGCGCACCGGTTGTACCCGGCGAACTGGACCTACAAGCGGCAGGCCTGGACCCTGGTCACCACACCCGAGGGCGCGGAGGAGAACGACCTGCTGCAGGGACCGAACGACGTGTACGCAGGCAACTGGCTCGACGACGTCATCGCCGGCGGTGGCGGCCAGGCCTACACCGTCGTCCCGCAGCTGTAGCAGCGGAGCGTCAGCTGGCGCGCTGATGCGGCGTGGGGTCGCGGTCCGAGACGGATCGTTCGCGCAGATAGCCGTCGATGAACGCCTCGGAGGCGTGCATGGTGCGTTCCACCTCGTCACCCACGAGCGTGGCGATGCGGCTGCCCACGATGGGCATCGGACAGGTGACCTCGCCGGTCATCTCCACCACCGTGCCGCGCCCGTCGGGGGTGGGCCCGAGACGCATCTGGCCGCCGGCGGTGACCGGCACGCCGCGTGCGCTGACCTGCCAGATGCCCCAACGCGACCCGTCGGGCATCGGTGGATCCCACTCGTCGTGCTGATCCACCACGTTGACCGGGTCGAAGAACCGCTTCGCGAACAGCGGCACGTCCATGGCCACACCACGGCGTGACCGCACCGACGTGATGCCGGCACACTCCGAGTGCTCGATCACCTTCACGTCCACATGACCCAATGCCGCGTACATCGCCACCACCACGTCAGGTGACGTCATCACGTCGAACACCACGTCGGCTGGTGCCGAATAGAGGTGGGTGGACGCGACCTTCATGCCTCAATGGTGCGCCCGTCGGGGCCGCCCGGTCAGGGCACAACGTCCCACGCGCGGTGTGCTCAACGTCGTGCGCGCCAGGCTGCGCCCGGTCCACCACGGGCGGTCGGAGCGGTAGCGTGTGCGGCTGATGGAACACGTTCGCTGGCTGGCCCGCCCCACGTTGCGACGTCCCGTGCTCATCGCCGCCTTCACCGGCTGGAACGATGCGGGCGACGCCGCCAGCAGCAGCGTGCGCCACCTCGTCGAGGCCTGGGGCGCGGCGCCGCTGGCCGAGATCGACCCCGAGGAGTTCACCGACTTCGCGACCGTACGGCCGCACGTGCGGCTCGACGCGGCGCGCCACCGCAGCATCGTGTGGCCCACGGTGGGCGTGTGGAGCGCCAGCACCCCGGGCGGCGACGTCATCTTGATGCTCGGGCCCGAGCCGGCGCTCCGCTGGCGGCTGTTCACCGAGCAGATCATCGCCATCGCCGACGAGTACGACGTGTCGTTGGTGCTCACCCTCGGCGCCCTGCTGGCCGACGTGCCGCACAGCCGGCCGGTGCAGCTCATCGGCACGGCCACCGATCAGGTGCTCATCGACCGCTACGACCTGCAACGCAGCCGCTACGAGGGTCCCACCGGCATCGTCGGCGTGCTGCACGATGCGTGCGCGCACGCCGATCTGCCGTCGGCGTCGCTGTGGGCCGCGGTGCCCGCCTACGCGTCGCAGGTGCCGTCGCCGAAGGCCGCCCTCGCTCTGGTGGAGCGCAGCTGCGAGATCCTCGGCACGCCGGGCCCGACGGCCCGCCTGCAGGCCGAAGCCGAGGCGTACGACGCGCGGGTCACCGCGTTCGTGGCCGACGACTCCGACCTCATCGGCTACGTGGCGCGACTGGAGAACCTCTCCGACTCGGGCGATCTCGACGACGACGACGACTTCTTCGACGAGGACGACGATGACGACGTGGTGGGCGGCGAACTGGCCGACGACGAACCGGTCGACAGCGACGAGCTGATGGCCGAGGTCGAGCGCTTCCTGCGCGACCAGGGCACCGACGAGCGCTGACCGGTCAGTCGGCGTGGTGGGCGTCGCCGCGCCACACCGGGGCACGCGGCGGTTCGAACACGGCGGCGAGCGCGGCGCCGTCGATGGCGGCGAACGCCATCGGACCCCACCAATCGGCACCGACGGTGGGCCACGGCAGGTCGTCGCGCCGGAACCACCCCACACCTGAGGTCTCGAGCGGATGGCCCTGCAGTGTGCCGCCCGTGGCCTTGCAGTGGAACAGCAGCAGGTACATCGCGAACCGCGTGAAGCCCATGCGTTGCCCGTCGATGACGGCGATGAGCTGCATCGGTTCGCACTCGATGCCCGTCTCCTCGAACACCTCCTTCACCACCACCTCGCTGGCCGAGTAGCCGACATCGGCCCAACCCGTGGGATACAGCCACACGCCGCTGTCGCTGCGCTGCACCAGCAGCACCTCCCCCGCGTCGTTGCCCACCACGGCACCGACGGCCACCTTCGGGGTGACGTAACCGGGCACACCCTCGCCCACGCTCTCCAACCACTCCTGCACGAAGTGGTCGCGTTCGCGTCGCACCTCCAGGGCGTCGTCGGCCGCGGCCTTGATGTCGGCGGCGACGTGCAACACCTCCTCGAACCGCTCGCGTTCGTACAGGTTCTCGCTGAACCCCAGGCCCGTACGTGCGATGGCGGCGAGCGTCTCGCTCCATCGCACCAGGTCGCGTGTGAAGTCGGCAGGATCGGCATCGCTCACGTGGCGGACCCTAGCGGTATCCGTGGCACCCACGCCGGGGTGGACGGGTGTCGTACACTGCCCGGAGCGCAGCCAGGCGGGTACCAGCCGGCCGCGTCAGGCAGGTGAGCCGGGAGCCTCTCCCGTCGGCCCCCGGCTCGCCGCCGCCTTCTACACTCGGCCCGTGCCGTCATCGTCCGTCTGTTCGCGTCGAGTGTGGCCCGCCGTCGCGCTGGCGGTGTCGCTCGTGCTCGCCGCCTGCAGTGGCGGCGACGGCGCCACGCCGACCACCACCACGCAACTCGCTGCGCCCACCACCACCATCGAGGCCGACGACGGGGTGTTGCGCATCGGTGCCGTGCTGCCCTCGGGCGGCACCGCTCCCGACATGGGCGTGTCGATGCGTGCAGCGTTCGAGCTCGCCGTCACCGAGGTGAACGACGCCGGCGGTGTGCTCGGACGGCAGATCGACGTGCGGGTGGTCGACGAGGGCGACAACGCCGCAGCCGCCGACCTCGCCGTGCAGGAACTCGTGCGCGATGGCTTCGACGCGATCATCGGCCCCACGTCGTCGCTGCACCTGCTGGAGACGCTCGACGCAACGGTGCGCAACGGTGTGTTCACGTGTGCGCCCACCGCATCGGCGATGTCCCTCGACGCCTATCCGGCCGAGGGTCTGCTGATGCGCACCGTGCCCAGCGACTCGCTGCAGGCCACCGCCATCGCACGCGTCGCCGACGACACGGGCCGCGACGACGCAGTGGTGTTGTACCTCGACGACGGCTACGGGCGTCCCTTCGAGTCGGCCGTGGAACGCGCGCTGCGCGACGGCGGCACCAACGTGCTCGGTAGCTTCGCGTTCACCCCTGGTGACGTGCCCGACCCCTCTGCCATCGCCGCGGCGATCGCGCTCCGGCCCGGCGTGGTCGTGGTGGTGGCCGATGCCGTCACCGGTCCGGCCATCGTGTCGGCGTTCGACGACGCGGCACCGAGCTCCGACGCCCAGTTCATCGTGAACGACGCGATGCGCCGACCCGACGCGTCAGCGGCGCCGTATCGAACCGACCTCGCGACACGCATCCTCGGTGTGTCGCCCCGGGCCTACCCGCAGTCAGGCCCGTTCCTCGACGCGCTCGTGGCCGTCGACCCCGCCGCCGGTGGCCTGTACGCAGCGAACGTGTACGACTGCCTCAACCTCATCGCGCTCGCGGCACAGGTGTCGAACAGCACCGTGGGCGCCGAGTTCGCCGACGCGTTCCCTGCGCTCAGCGCGAACGGCAGCAGTTGCCCGAACTTCGCCACGTGCCTGGACATCGTGAACGCCGGCCGCGACGTCGACTACGACGGCGCCAACGAGTTCCTCACCATCGACGAGCAGGGGCTCACGTCATCGGCGGTGTTCGACGTGTTCACCTTCGACCCGGCCAGCGGGCGCGACGTGCACGACTCGTTCCTCACCATCGGCGACGTGTGAGCCGCCGCCGGGACGATCACAACGTGGCGACGAGTTCCTCGACCGGCACCACGTAGCCGGTGTAGAACGCACCGAACTCGCCGTACACGGCCGATGCCTGGTCGAAGCGCATCGTGTACACCACTTCCTTCAGCACGTCGGGCGTGACCGCGAACAGGGTGACGCCCCACTCGAAGTCGTCGACGCCGGCCGAACCGGTGATGTACTGCACGATGCGCCCTGCGTACTTGCGACCGCTGGTGCCGTGCTCGTGCATGAGCGCCTTGCGCGCCTCGAACGGCAGCGTGAACCAGTTGTTGTCGCCGTCGCGCTTCTTCGACATCGGGTAGAAGCACCAGGCCGGCATGTGCACCGCGCGCGGCGGGATGTCGGGGTACAGACGAGCCTTGAGGTGCTCCTCGGGCATGCCCGCGGCGTACTCGGACACCTCGGTCATGCTCACGTAGCTGTCGACGACCTCGAAGCCGGCGCGCTGGATGCCCGACTGGAACGCACGCAGCTGACGCCAGTCGTCGTGCATGGCCATGAACGCCGCGTCGCACTTGTGGCCGAGCGTCGCCACCGACACCACCTGCACACCCTCGGCCTCCGCCGCCTTCACCGCCGCCACCACGGCCTCGCCGTCGAGCAACGGCGTGGGCTTGCAGAACAGGTGGAGCACGCCACGGCCGACAGCAGGACTGATGGGATCGCTCATGGCGATCAGGCTAGGCGTTCGGGCGAGTACACGTTCACCCGATCGGCACGAACGAAGCCGGCCAGCACCAGCCCTGCACGTCGTGCCGTGTGCACCGCGAGCGCGGTTGGCGCGCTGACTGCGACCAGCGTGGAGAACCCGGCGGCCCAGGCCTTCTGCACCAGCTCGAAGCTGGCGCGACCGCTGACGAACAGCCCGAGCCCGGTGGCCGGCAACGCGCCGTCGAGCAGCAGCCGCCCCACCACCTTGACGACCGCGTTGTGGCTGCCGACGTCCTCCCGGGTGAGCAGCACCGCGCCGGTCGGGGTGAACGCGGCGGCCGCGTGCACGGCACCGGTGGCGTTGAACAGCCCCTGCGAACCGAGCACCGCATCGGGCACCGCCTGGAGCACGTCGATCGGAATGGGTGTGGTGGCCGGCAGCGGTTCGAGCAGTTCGCACAGCTCGTCGATGGCGTCGTTGCCGCACAGCCCACAACTCGACGTGGTGTTGCCGAGGCGCGGGCGTGGCGCCGGCGCTCGGCCACCGGTCTCCACCGTGACCACGTTGAACTCGCTGCCCACGGCCGACCCGTTGGCGCAGTACCGCACCCCTTGCACCGGCGCGCCGGCCAGCAGCCCGTCGGTGAAGCAGAAGCCGACGGCCAGCTCGTAGTCGTGGCCGGGGGTGCGCATCGTGGTGCTCACCGTGGTGCCGTCGAGCTGCACCGTCATCGGCTCCTCGACGATCAGTTCGTCGGGCCGACGGGCACGCGCACCACCCTGCACGGTGGTGACCAGCAACGTCTCGCTGCGGCTGCGGGGGGCCATCCCGGAGACGGTAGCGGCTGATCCGACATTGCGCGATCGAGAACGACCCGCTCGTTACTGTGTCGGTATGGACACTCAGAAAACCCGCATCCTGATCGCCGAGATCCTGGGCACCTGCGTGCTCATGCTCGGCGGCCCCGGCTCCGCCATCTTCGCCTTCTCGTACGCCGACAACGCCGGCCTCGGCCTGCTCGGCGTGTCGCTGGGCTTCGGCCTCTCGCTCGCGATCATGGCCTACGTCATCGGGCCCATCAGCGGCTGCCACATCAACCCGGCCGTCACGCTCGGCATGTTCATCTCCAAGAAGATCGACAAGGCCCACGCTGCCATGGCGGTGGCCGGTCAGCTCATCGGCGCAGTCCTCGGCGGCGGCATCATCGCCATCGTGGTGTCGAGCGCCGACGGCGAGCGCGGTCAGTTCGCTGCGAACCTGTACGAGAAGGAGTTCGGCTACGCCGGTCTCGGCGCCGCCGCGATCATCGAGATCGTGCTCACCGCACTGCTCGTCATCGTGGTGCTCGCCACCACCACCAAGGGGTTCGCGCCCGGCTTCGGCGGACTCATCGCCGGCCTCACCCTGGCCGTCATCCACTTCATCTCGATCCCCATCGACAACACGTCGGTGAACCCTGCCCGCTCCATCGGCGCCGCCATCTTCGCCGACGGTTCGTTCGACGCCATCCAGCAGCTGTGGGCCTTCATCGTGTTCCCGCTGATCGGTGCCGTGGTCGGCGCCGTCGTGCACAAGGTGTTGTTCAGCAACAACGACTGACGCCTGCCGCGCGCTCCATGCGGCCACGACTACCGTGGCCGCATGGAGCAGAACAACGGACGAGTCCTCGCAGCCGAACTGGTGGGCACCGCCGTGCTCATGCTCGGCGGGCCGGGCGTCGCCATCCTCGCCGTGCAGTACGTGGGCATCCTCGGTGTGGCACTCGGCTTCGGCTTCTCGTTGTTGATCATGGCCTACGCCATCGGCCCGATCAGCGGCTGCCACATCAACCCGGCGGTCACGCTCGGGCTGCTGTTGGCGCGCAAGATCCCCCTCGTGCACGCCGTGTTCGCATGGATCGGCCAGATCCTCGGCGCGGTGCTGGGCGCCACGCTGGTCTACGGCATCGCCAGCGGCCAGGACGGCTTCCGTCGCGGCCAGTTCGCGGCCAACCTGTGGAGCGGCGACTACTTCGGCTTCGGCTCGATGGTGGTGGCCGAGGTGGTGCTCACCGCGCTGCTGGTGATGGTGGTGCTGTTCACCACCACCCGCAAGTTCGCCCCCGGCTTCGGCGGTGTCGTCGCCGGCATCACCCTCGCGGTGATCCACCTCATCTCCATCCCGGTCGACAACACGTCGGTGAACCCGGCCCGATCACTCGGCACGGCGCTGTTCGCCGAGACCGGCACGGGGGCGCTCGAACAGCTGTGGGCGTTCATCGTGTTCCCGCTCATCGGTGCCGTGGTGGGTGTGGTGCTGTTCCTGATGCTCGACGACACGCGCCTCGAGGACACGATGCTCGCCGCGGTGCCGGGCGCGGCGGCCGTGCGCAACACGCTCGACGATGCCGCCGACGCAGCGGTCGACGCGGTGGAGGACACCGTCGACGACATCGCCGACTGAGCCCGCCCGGGCGAGCGGCGACCGTCAGACGGGCAGCAGCTCGAGCAGCTCGCTGCGGCGCTTCGGGCCGAGCGGCTCTTCGGGCGGACGGTTCTCCCGGTCCTGCCACACGGCGAACACCCGTGCCCCGACCTCCTGGTCCTTCACCAGCTCGTCGGGTGCGGCCAAGAGGTTGAGGCTGCGGAAGAACGCACGCAGCACCACCGCGTCGGTGCGGATGGCGGGCAGCAGGCCTTCACGGAACACCGAGCGCATGAACGTGCGCGGATCGCTGGTGTCACCGTCGGGATCCTCCCCCGCCAACAACGCGGCGGCGACACGACGCGCCTCGGCGTCCTGTTCCACGCCGGCGCGGTACCAGGGCACGATCTCCTCGCGCAGCGCCGTGTCGTACGCGCGCATGATGGCCACCGGGTCGCCGGGATGCGCCGCCACGGCCTGCGCCATCAGATGCGCACCCCAGAACGCCACCGAGCACCCACGCCCGTAGAGCGGGTTGGTGCACAGCACGGCGTCGCCCACCGGCACCACGCCCGTGGCCACGGGCATGCCGTCGGGGGCGTAGTCGCGCCACCGGTTCAGCAGGCCGGCCATCACGTGCACGTCGGGGGTGATCGGCTCGGCCCGGCCGTCGAGCCACGGTGCCGTGGCCACCAGCTGGCGGGCGCACTCGTCGAACACGTGCGGGTCGGCCAGCATCTTGCGCAGCTCGTCGTCGGCGGTGGGTGTGGCCAGCGTGACGCTGAAGCTGCGGTTGTCGCCCACGAACACGCCGTACTTCAGGTAGCCGAGATCGCCACCGATGGGGCCGGTGCGCGGCGGATAGTCGTGCCCCTCCCGCAGACGGTAGAAGCGGCTGAAGTAGACGATGCCCGTGTCGTCGACCTCCTCGTACACGGGTGCCGTGCCGGCGTCGACCAGCCAGTCGCTCAGCGCGCTGCGCCGACCGGCGGCCACCACCACGAGGTCGCCCTCCACCGTGTTGCCGTCGGCCAGGCGCACGCCGGCGACGTGCGGGATGCCGTCGACCAACGTGGTGGGCGCGGTGACCAGACCGTCGACGCCGACACCCGTGCGGAACGAGACCCGACCCTCGGCGAGCGCGCACCGGCGCAGCACCCATTCGAACGTGGTGCGGCGGCAGGCCAGCATGACCAGTTCGTCGTCACCGGGCTCGAGCTGGAAGTCGGTGATGGTGGGCGGCAGATCGTCGCCGAAGCGCATCTCGGTGGCGCCCTCGGCGAGCAATGCCTCGTACACGTCGGCGTGCTCGCGACGCAGCAGGCCGGTGAGCCGGGCCAGGAAGGCGTGGCTGTGCCGCACCTGCGGGGCGCCGCGGCGATCCCACTCGAAGGCGTCGTCGGCCGACGTGGGCATGGGCGTGTCGTCACGCTCGACCACCGTCACGTCATGGCCCTGGCGCGCCAGCACCAACGCCGAACCGAGACCCGCCACGCCACCACCGACCACCACGATCTTCATGGGGTGAGAACCTAGGTGCGCACGCGCTCCGGCGCGCAGTCCTGCGGTCGCGTCAGAGTGCCATCGAGTAGCCGACGCCGCGCACCGTGCGCACCCAGCTCTTCTCGCCGGCCACGTCGATCTTCTTGCGCCGGTTGGCCAGGTGCACGTCGACCACGTGGTCGTCGCCGAACCAGTTCGGGCCCCACACGCGGTCGAGCAACTGCTGGCGGGTGAACACCAGCTTCGGGCTGCCCGACATCGTCTCGAGCAGGTCGAACTCGATGCGGGTGAGTTCGACGCGTTCGC
>SXGS01370661.1_pt1 | contig 19988 bp, 20 predicted proteins | sample 3174681 | NCBI WGS metagenome assembly SXGS01 (sample SAMN11356861, study PRJNA531348) | freshwater metagenome | isolation source: freshwater sample F1-80 | place: China: Fuxian Lake, Yuxi | collected 2017-12-25 | reverse complement strand
GCGATGCCGGTGTTGCCCGAGGTGGAGTCGATGACGACCTTGCCGGGACGCAGGGCGCCGCTGCGCAGTCCCTCCTGCAACATGCGTAGCGCCGGCCGGTCCTTGACAGAGCCTCCGGGGTTGAAGCCCTCCAGTTTGGCCCAGATGCGGACCTGCGGCGGCAGTCCGCGAGTGACCTCCCGCAGGCGGAGCAAGGGCGTGCGACCGATCAGATCAGACAGCGAATCCGCCCGCAGTCCATCGGGGCGGACCGTCACGGGAAGGGCCTAGCGGCGTCCGCCGGCGATGGCCGGAACGATCGCAACTTCGTCTCCCTCCGCGACCTTCGTGCCGAGCCCGCCGAGGAACTTGATGTCGTCGCCGTTCAAGTAGAGGTTGACGAAGCGGCGCACCTTGCCGGCATCGTCGCAGAGGCGCTCGCGCATGCCGGGGAAGCGGCGCTCCATGTCCTCGATGAGCGCACCAACCGTGGCACCGGCGACTTCGACGCGCTCCTCACCCGAGGTCAACTTGCGCAGCGGGGTGGGAATCTTGACGTGAACTGGCATTCCGGGAAACCTCCGGCGGGCATCTTCGCGGTGGGTCCCGGTGAGCGCAAGTCGTGGCGAGGCTCGCGCGCTTGCGTGGCCGGCTCTCAGGGCGCGAGCGCCGCGTGCCCACAACCCGGACAGGCGGCGTTGCGCCGGACCTCGATCGTGCGCCAGCGCAGCCCGACGCCGTCGAGCATGGCCAGGCGGCCCGCGAGCGAGGGCCGCTCTCCCCGGCTGAGCGCAAGACCTTCCGCGGCCATCCGCACGCCAACCGCACCGACCACCGGGCCGAGGATGCCGGCCTGCTGACAGCTCGCGAAATCGTCGCGCTCGCGCAGCTCGGGGAAGAGGCAGCGCACGCATGCGGTCTCGCCGGGGAGGATCGTCATGAGCTGGCCCTCGGTGCCGAGCGCGCCGGCATGGACCAGCGGCACGCGCTGGCGCACCGCCGCATCGTTCAGGGCGAGTTTCGAGGGTAGGCCGTCGGTGCCGTCGAGGACGGCAAGCGCGCCTTCCAGAAGAGCATCGGCGTTGCCGCCATCAAGTCGCAGCGCCAGTGCCTCGACGTGCAGGCCGCCGGGGCCGGCGAAGGCCTCGAGGCGTCGGGCCGCGGCCTCGACCTTGAGCTGGCCCAGATCGCCGGTGCCGAAGAGGGGCTGGCGCGGCAGGTTGGAGAGCTCAACCCGGTCGTCGTCGATCAGACGCAAATGCCGCGCACCGGCCTGCACCAAGGTGGCGGCCGCGGGAGCACCGAGTCCGCCGATCCCGACCAGGACGAGCGGCAGGGTGCTCGTCGCACTCACGGCGTCGCCGGTGCTGGCGCGATGTCATCGCCGAGTTCACGGGTGCCGAACGGGGTGACCGCCGCATTCACGGCGTCACCGGTGCCGCCGGCGTCGTCCGCTGGGCCACCAGTCGATTACGCAATTCGACTGTTGCCGGACCGAGCGGGGTGTCGAGGCCCGCTTCCGGCTGGCTGCGCGGATGGTCCTTGACCGCCGCGGCGGCCAACTCGGCCAGCTCGGTGTTGCCCTCGGCTCGTGCGAATTCCTCGAGCCGCCGGATCGCGTCACGAGCTGCTTTGGTCTCGGGGTAGCGCAGCAGTGTGGCGGCGACGCGGGCCTCACCGGCTTCTTGCTTGCCCCGATCGAGGTAGAACGAGGCGACGTAGAGTTCGCGCGCCGCGAGGTGCTCCCGCACCTTGGCGAGCGCCTCCTGGGCCTCCTGCGCCGCCGGCGAGCCGGCGTGGCGCAGGACCAGGCTGTGGTAGCGCTGGTGGGCATTCTGGGCCGCGCCGAGGTCGCGATCGAGCGTGTCGATCTGCGCCTCGTAAGCTGCGGCGATACGGAACTCGACCCGGTCGATATCGTGGTGGGTCGGGTGCATGCGCTGGAAGTTCGCATAGGCGACGATCGCTTCGGGCCATGCTTCGTCGGCGAAATACGAATCGGCGAGCCGCAGCTCGGCATCCTTGGAGCGCGGATCGAGCGGGTAGTGATCGAGGAACATCCGGTACTGCTCGACCGCGAGGCTGTAGCTCTCGTCCTTCTGGTCGCTGACGGCCTTCTCGTAGAGCTCGTTCGCGGGGGGCACGTTGACCGTGGCCTCGCAGGCAAGGATCAAGAGGCAGCTCGCCGCTCCTACAACTCGTCCGAATCGCATGGGCGCAACGTAGAGCAGGAGTGCCGGCGGCTCAATCTCCCGCGCGCGTCGTGGCCTCGGGCCAGGGAGGCGAGGTCCGTGCCCTTGGTCCCCCCCCGCGTGCGGCACCGGTCGGCCGGCGCGAGTTCAGCGCGCATCGTGTCGCTGCCGCGCGTCGGCGGTCTCTGGCACGGGCGGACGCTCTTCGGCGCGGTTGACAGCTCTTCGCTGCCTCTCGTACCTAGCCCCGCATGGGGGCCGCGAGAGAGTCGCGCCGGGTGGCCGTCACCGGGCTCGGTGTCGTGAGCCCGCTCGGCAGTGGGGTCGAGGTGAACTGGCAGGGCCTGCTTGCCGGGCGGTCCGGCATCCGACCGATCTCGCGTTTCCCGGTGGACGACATCCCGGTGAAAATTGCCGGCGAGGTGCCCGACTTCGACCCCGAGCACTGGCTCGAGCGAAAGGATCGCAAGAAGACCGACCCCTTCATCCAGTATGCACTCGCCGCGTCCGTCATGGCCATGGAGGATTCGGGTCTGGTGGTGGACGACGCACTCGCCCCGCGCGCCGGCTGCATCGTCGGCGTTGGTATCGGCGGCCTCGAAACGATCGAGCACACGATGCGGACCTACCTCGAGAGCGGCCCGCGCCGGCTCTCGCCCTTCTTCATCCCCAAGCTGATCGGCAACCTGGCGCCCGGCTGGATCTCGATGCGCTTCGGCTTGCGCGGGCCGAATTATGCGACGACGAGCGCGTGTGCCTCGGGGGCGCACGCGATCGGAGAGGCTTCCCGGGCGATTCGCGACGGCTACATGGATTGCGCGATTGCCGGTGGCACCGAGGCCGGCGTGACCGCACTCGGCGTGCTCGGGTTTTCCGTGATGCGCGCCCTCTCGACCTGCAACGACGAGCCCGCCCGCGCGAGCCGGCCCTTCGATCGGGGCCGCGATGGCTTCGTCATGGGTGAGGGGGCCGGGATCGTCGTGCTGGAGGAGTGGCAGGCCGCAGAGCGACGCGGCGCCCGGATCCACGGCGAGGTCCTGGGCTATGGCGCGAGCGCGGATGCCTTCCACATCACCCAGCCCGCGCCGGAGGGGCGTGGCGCCGTGCAGTGCATGGTTGCTGCGCTCGACGACGCCGGAATCGAGCCCGAGAGCGTCGGTTACGTCCATGCGCACGGCACCTCGACACCCTTCAATGACGCCAACGAAACTCGCGCCATCCACGCTGTTTTCGGCGCGCACGCCGCACGCCTTGCCGTGAGTTCGACCAACTCGATGACGGGTCACCTGCTCGGCGCCGCGGGCGGGTTGGAAGCCGTCTATTCGATTCTTGCTCTACGCGAGGGCATGCTGCCGCCGACGATCAACTACGAGGAGCCCGATCCCGAGTGTGATCTCGACTACGTGCCGGGCGTGGCGCGCCGTGCTGACATCGAGGTCGCGATCTCGAACTCCTTCGGTTTTGGCGGGACCAACGCCACTCTCGTGTTCCGGCGCGCCCCAGGCGCTGCCGGGTGAGTCCGTGGTGACGGTCGGCGATCCGCTCGCGGGCCGGCTCATCTTCGTCGTCGGCAAGGGAGGCGTGGGCCGAACCACGGTGGCGATCGCCACGGCGTTGCTTGCCGCGCGGCGTGGGCGCCAGGTGCTGGCGGTCGAGACCGAGGGAGCCGGCGCGCTCGGTACCGGGCTCGCGGCACTGCGTTCGCTGCACCACCCGCCGGACGGCATCGAGCGCGTGCGGCATCTGGTGATCGAAGGTCAGGCGGCCCTCGAGGAGTACCTGGGCCTGATCATCCCGATCCGACGGGTGTTGCGCACCGTCTTCGAGAGTGGCGTCTATCAAGCTTTTGTCACCGCTGCGCCGGGACTGCGCGAGCTCATGACAGTGGGCAAGATCTGGTACGAGGCGTCCGGCCGCGAGGGCGAGCCCGGTGCGCCGGATGTGGTAGTGGTCGATGCGCCGGCTACCGGGCACGGCCTGCAACTGCTGCGCATGCCCCAGAGTGCCGCCGAGGCTTTCGGCGTCGGCCTCGTGCGGCGCGAGGCGCTGCGCATCGTGGGTCTCCTGCGCGATCCGCTGCGCACGGCCATTCTCGCCGTGACCACGCCCGAGGAGATGCCGGTCAGCGAGACCATCGAGATGCTCGACACGCTCGAGCGACTGCACCTGCCCGCACCCACGGTGGTGGTGAACCAGGTCCACCGCGCGCCCTGTTCCGAGGCCGAGGGTGCGCTGGTCGAGCGGGCCGCCGGCGTGGCAGGTGTGGGTCCGCTGGTGACCACGGTGGCACGGCTCGCGCGCAACGAGGCCCGCTGGGCCGAAGCCGGCGCGCGTCAGATATGCCGCCTGGAGCAGCGCGCCGGGCGAGCCCTGGTGCGGCTGCCCTATCTGTTCAGCGAAGAGTTTGGGCCCCCGGAAGAGCTCCGGTTGACCGATGCCCTGGGCAGCGCGCTCGCGGAACGGGCGCGGGCGTTGCGGGAGGCGGGATGAAGCACGGCCGGAGCGCGGGGCCATCCCGCAGCCGCGACTCGAGGCCACCGGATCGGGGCGGGGGAGGGGCGGGGCTGGCCGCACTGCTCGAGCACCACCGGGTGGTCGTCTGCGTCGGCTCGGGCGGCGTGGGGAAGACCACCGTCGCGGCGAGTCTCGCGCTTGCCGCGGCGTGTATCGGTCGGCGCACGATTGTATTGACGATCGATCCGGCACGGCGTCTCGCCGACTCTCTCGGTGTCGGTCCGATCGGCAATACGCCGCGCCCGGTCCCGCTGGACGGTCTGGCTGCGCGCCCCGGCGGCAGCCTCGACGCGATGATGCTCGACCAGAAGGGGAGCTGGGACGAGTTGGTCGAGCGACACGCCCCCTCGCCGCAGGTCGCTGCCCGCATCCGCGAGAACCCGTTCTACCAGCAGCTCTCCGAGAGCTTCGCAGGCTCCCAGGAGTATATGGCGGTCGAGCAGCTTGACTCACTCGTCGCGAGCGGACGTTGGGATCTCGTCGTGGTCGATACACCGCCGACTCAGCACGCGATCGACTTTCTCGAGGCGCCACAACGCTTGCTGCGCTTCCTCGACCGCGGCGTCGTGCGCTGGTTTGTCTCGCCCTCGGGGGGCATCGGCTGGTCGGCGCTCCAGGTGATGAACCGCACCACGGGTTTCCTGCTGCGCCAGCTCGAGTCGGCCACGGGACTCAAGACGCTGGGTCAGGTGAGCAACTTCTTCAATGAAATGAGCGGCCTCTTCGATGGTTTCGAGGAGCGCTTCCAGCGGGTGATGGGCTTGCTCAGCGATGCTCGCACGGCGTTCGTGTTGATTGCGAGTCCCGACGAGCAGGTGCTCGGTCAGGTCGACTTCCTCATCGGCCGGATGAATGCGCTCGACATGCCGCTCAAGGGCGTCGTGATGAATCGCATTCACGACGGCGTCCTGGGCCCGGAAATCGAGGCGGCAGGCGACGAGGCTCTCCGTGCCGGGCTCGAGGCAGCCCTCGCACCGCTGGTCCCCGGCAGTGCCGATCTGGTGCGGCGACTGCTCGAGAACCTCCGCGCCCATCAGGCGCGAGCGCGTGGTGACGCGCTGCGGATCGAGAGTTTCCGCGACGATCTCGGAGCCGCTGTCCCCTTGGTCGAGGTACCGGAACTCGACGGCGACGTGCACGATCTGCACGGTCTGGCGGGCCTCCGGGGCTACTTGCTGGCTACCACGCCGCCGTCGCCGTAGGTCGCCGAGATCCAATCGTAGCTGTCGCAGCGGCCGCACTCGCACTCGGCCTGCCAATTCGCCTCGACCCGGCCGCAGCCGGCGCAGCGGTAGGCGAAGGCGCGATGCGGGCCGGCGGCCGCGCGCTGGAACTCGTGCGCCGCCTCGGCGGTGGCGCCGCGTGCGAGTGCAATCTCCCCCGTGACCAGATCGTGCTCGGGGCCCCGGTCGTCGGTCCGTTCCATCCCGGCAAGTTCTGCATTTGCTTCGTCGAGATGGCCGGCGGCGGTCAGCGTGCGCGCGAGCACGAGCTTCGCCAGGGCATTGCCGGAGCGGCTCGCGATCACACGCAGGCGTCGGATCGTGGCATCGGGCGAGGTCACGGCCATCTCGCGCAGCCGCTCGAGGATGGCGCCACTCGGGCGGCGCCGGGCAGCCTCGTCGAGGATGCGTTCCGCGCCACGCTGATCCCCGGCACGGATCATATGATCGACCAGCGCCAGGATGGCTGGGGTGAAACCGGGAAACTCGCTGACGATCCGGGCGAGAGCCTGCCGGGTCTCGGGCCCGTTCGGGGCGGCCTGCAAGGCGCGGTAGCGCAGCACGAGCCATTGCTCGCGCGCGCTCTCCCGGCGCGGACCCTGCGGCTCGCAGGCCATTCGTCGCCGCGCCAGCTCGATGGCGTCTGCGGCGTGGTCGCTCGTGCCGAGGAGCGCGGCGATGCGTTCGAGGAGGTGCGGGCTCGCCGGCAGGCGGTGCAGGGCTTCGCGGTAATCCTCGATTGCCGCGCCGATGTTGCCTTGCGCGGCGTGGAGGTCGCCGAGGCGGGCGAGCAGACGGGGGAGGGGACCGAGGGCGGTGCGCAGGTCGTCAAGGATGCGCTGCGCGCGTGCACCGTCGCCGAGCCCCTCGAGCGCATCGACCAGGGCCAGGGTGGCTTCGAGGTCGTCCGGGCGGCGCTCGACGGCGCGTTCGAGCAGACGTGCGGCCGCTGCCGTCTGGCCGGACCACAGGCGCTCGATGCCCTCGTCGCGCAGGCGTTGGGCGCCATCGCGAAGTCGCCGGCGGCGATTGCCGCGCAGCGCCAGCGCGCCGCGCATCAAGCGTCGCGTCGCGGCGGTGAGCCAGGCGGTCGTCAGGCCGCTCGCGAAGGCGCCGAGCACGAGTGCGGCCAGCGGCCCGGCCAGCGTTCCGAGCGGACCCAGCGAGAGCGTCGCCACGCCGCGGTTGAAGTGGAAGAGCAGGCCGGTCGTGGCCGCTGCTACCAGCAGGGCCAGTCCCACGACCAGCGTTTGCAGCCCGGAGCTCATGCCTACGTGGGGCGGCTGGTGGGGGTGGCGATCGCGTCGGGCAGCGGTACGCGGGGCGCCTGAGCCCAGAGATGTTCGAGGTCATAGAATTGGCGCGTGGTCTCGTAGAACACATGGACCACGACGTCGTCGTAATCGAGCAGGATCCACTGACCGAGGCGCGTGCCCTCGATGGCGAGCGGACGGGAGCCCAGCGGGCGCAGGTCCTGGTCGATGCCCTCGGCGATGGCGCGCACCTGGGTGTCGGAGCGGCCCGAGACCACAAGGAAATAATCCGCCACCGAGGACGCGCCGCGCAGGTCGAGCAGTACCGGCTCGAGGGCCTTGCGTTCGGCCGCGGCGTGGGCACACGCGAGGGCGACTTCGAGGGCAGTGGGGGGTAGCTTTGCCGCCGCGCGGGTCATGGTCTTTTTCAGGGGTTCATCTCCGCTCCAGCGCCTGTTTCGCTCGTCGCGACACCGTAGAGCCCGCGCCGGAAAATGTGGGCCGAAACAGCATCCGGCACGAGGTAGCGGATCGAGCGGCCCGATCCCAGTCGGCACCGGATATCGCTCGAGGAGATGTCGAGACCGCTGACCGGCACGAACTCGAGGCGATGGCCGCTGCCGTGCAGGTAGCAGGCGGCGTGGTCATCATAGAAAAAATTCCGGGTCACCGCGATGGGCAGACGGGCGAAGTGGCCCGAGTCCTCGCCGCGTCCGACCACATCCGGTGGGCGCGAGGTCACCACCAGATCGACGCACGCGAAGATAGCCTCGAACTCGCGCCAGGAATGGATCTCTCGAAATGCGTCATAGCCAAGGATAAGAGCGAACGCCGTCTCGGGATGGCGCGCGGCCAGCTCGCGCAGGGTGTCGATCGTGAAGGAGGGCCCGGGGCGCTCGAGTTCGAGGGGTTCGACCCGCAGTCCCGGGGCCGTGCCCACCGCACTCTCGAGCATGGCGCGGCGGTCTTCCGCCGGGGCCAGGACGTCGCCTGAGCGATGCGGGGGCTCGCGCGCCGGGACCAGCCAGACCTCGCCGAGGCCCGCTTCCTCGCGCACTTCCACTGCCATGCGGAGGTGACCCAGGTGGACCGGATCGAAGGTCCCGCCGAGGAGACCGATGCGCGAGATGGGCGCCATCACGAACTCTGTGTCCTCTCTAGCAGGTGGGAAGAGCCGAGCGCAGCCGGTCCCACGTCATTCGTCGGTTCGGCGCGCGACAGGATCTCGAGCCGAGGGCCGTCGGCACACGTCATTCGTCCCCGTCGGTCAGGACGAGGTCGTCGCGGTGCACCACGGCGCCACCCATCGTCGCGTAGCCCAGGATCTCGTGCGCCTCGTGACTCGAGCGCCCCGCGATGCGCGTGAGGTCGGCCGCGGCGTAGGCGACCAAGCCCCGGCCGAATTCAGAGCCGTCCGGCCCGAGCAGGCGGACGCAGTCGCCTTCGCCGAAGCGTCCCTCGCTCCGCAGGACTCCCGAAGGCAGGAGGCTGCGGCCCTCTGTGAGGACGGCATTGCGCGCCCCGCTGTCGCAGTGGAGGTCGCCGCGGGGGCTCCTGCCGAAGGCAATCCAGTGCTTGCGACGGGCGAGCCGATTCGCGCGGGGCAGGAAGAAGGTGCCCTCGTCCTGTGCTGCGTCCAGTGCCCGGCCGATCGCGCCATCGTGCCGGCCGTGCACGAGAGCGGTGGCGATGCCGGCCGCAGCCGCGCGACGGGCGGCCAGCAATTTCGATCGCATACCGCCCGTGCCGAGCGCCCCGGCGCCGTCGCCGGCTGTCTCCAGCGTGCGGCCGTCCACCCGCTCGACCACGGCCACGCGCCGGGCTGCGGGGTCGAGCCTCGGATCGCGCTCGAAGAGGCCATCGACGTCGGTCAGGATCAGCAGAAGATCCGCGCCGACCAGATTGGCAACCAGGGCCGAGAGCGTGTCGTTGTCGCCGAACTTGATCTCGTCCACGGCAACCGTGTCATTTTCATTGACGACGGCGAGCGCGCCGAGACGGTCGAGCGTGGCGAGAGTGTGCTCGGCGTTGAGATACCGGGCGCGCGAGGCCAGGTCGTCCGAGTCGAGCAGCACCTGTGCGATCGTGATGCCATGCGGCGCGAACGCCCGCTCCCACGCGGCCATGAGCCGGATCTGCCCCACTGCCGCCGTGGCCTGGCGCTCGGGGATGTCGGAGCTGGCGCTGGTGCCGAGCACGGCCCGGCCGGCGGCGATCGCCCCGGAACTCACGAGAGTGATGCGGAGCCCTTGCGCGCGCAGGAGGGCGATCGCGCCGGCGATGCGCGCGACCGAGGAAGGATCGAGGCCGCCGGCGTCGGCGAGGACACCCGAGCCGACCTTGACGACGACGTTGCGCACTCCCGCCAGCAGGTCCGCGCGCCGCGCCCGGACATCAGCAGCGGGTTTCATTCGGCAATCACCGGTTGGGCCTGGGCCGCCGCTTCCTCGCGGGCACGGAGCACCTCCCGGTACATGGCGCGCACCAACTCGGCCGTGCCCTCGCCCGTGAGGGCCGAGACACCGAGGACTTCGCAGCCCCGCGGCACGAGTGCAGCGCGCAGGGTCTCGAGCCGGTCGGCCGCATCGGGTATGTCGATTTTGTTACCGACCACCAGGCGTGGCTTGGCCGAGAGATTTCCGGCCGCCTGGCGCAGTTCGTCCTCGATCGCCTCGAAGTCCGCCACCACGTCGCGCGGCTCGGCGGGGGCGAGGTCGATCAGGTGCACCAGCACCGAGGTGCGCGCGAGGTGGCGCAGGAAGCGGGTGCCGAGCCCCACGCCGCGATGGGCGCCCTCGACCAGGCCGGGGACGTCGGCGAGCACGAACGAGGCCCCGAGATCGATCCGGACCACGCCGAGTTGGGGCACGAGCGTTGTGAAAGGGTAGTCGGCGATGCGCGGCCGGGCCGCCGAGAGGCGCGCGACAAGTGATGATTTGCCGGCGTTGGGCCGGCCGACCAACCCGGCGTCGGCGAGCAGTCGCAACTCGAGCCGCACGCGGCGCTGCTCGCCGGGTTCGCCGGGCTGGGCATAGCGCGGCGCCTGGCGGATCGAGGTTTTGAAATGGATGTTGCCGAGCCCCCCCCGGCCGCCACGCGCGATCACCAATTCGCTCTCGGGCCGGTCGAGGTCGCCGAGCAACTCGCCGGAGGCCATGTCGAAGGCGAGGGTTCCCACGGGAACGCTCGCGACGAAGCTCTCGCCTCCGGCGCCGTGCTGGTCCTTGCCGCGGCCGTGCTCGCCGCGCTCGGCTTTGAGCCGGGGACGAAAGCGGAAATCGAGCAGCGTGGAGAGGTTCCGGTCGGCCTGCAGGATCACGTCGCCGCCCTTGCCCCCATCGCCGCCCGAAGGGCCGCCGTGCGGGATGTACTTCTCGCGACGGAAAGCGACACAGCCACGGCCGCCATCTCCGGCGGCGACATCGATCTGGACCTCGTCGACGAACTTCATCGTCGTGTCCCGTGGGGTCGAGTCGTCTCTCGGGCCCGGCGGTCCGACACCTGCCGCGCCCGCTTCAGATCCGGCTAAGCCGAGGCGCTGGTGGCGTTGGCGGCGGGGTTGGGCAGGATGCTGACGCGGCGCCGGTCACGGCTGAAAGCCTCGTAGGTGACCAGACCGTCGATCTTGGCGAAGAGGGTGTAGTCGCGCCCCATCCCGACGTTGCGCCCGGGGTGGATGCGCGTGCCGAGCTGGCGCACGATGATGTTGCCGGCACGTGCCTGCTCGCCGCCGAACATCTTGACGCCGCGGCGTTGGCCGCGGCTGTCGCGGCCGTTCTTGGTGCTGCCCTGACCTTTTTTGTGCGCCATGGTTGCGTGACTCCGAACTCAGTCCACGGCGACGACGCGAACGGTCGTGACGGACTGACGGTGGCCTTGCCGCCGCCGGTAGTTCTTCCGGCGTTTCTTCTTGTAGACGAGGATCTTGCGCTCGCGCTCCTGCCCGATGATCACGGCCGCGACGCGAGCCCCCGCGACGGTCGGCGTACCGATCGCGAGACCGCTCTCGGATTGGCGCAGGAGCACCTCGTCGAAGGCGATTGCGTTGCCGACTTCGCCGGCGAGTTTTTCAACTCGCAGGACGTCGCCCGGCTCGACTCGGTACTGCTTGCCGCCCGTCTTGATGACCGCATAACTCATCGGAAAACCCTTGTTCGCTGAGAGCCGCTCGGGTAGCGAAAGCCCGTGCCGGCGTCAACCGCGACCGTGCCGCACTTGGTGCTCTATACCCGCCGCGGGTGCGGTCTGTGCAGCGAGGGCGCTCAGGCTCTGGCCGAGGCCGAGCGGCACTTCGAGTTTGTCCTGCGCGCGGTGGACGTCGACGTGGCTGGGGGCGAGATCTTGCGCCGCTTCGGGCCTGAGGTCCCGGTGCTCGAGATCGATGGCGAGGTGGCCCTGCGCCACCGGATCGACCTTCGCTCCGTGCGGCGCTGCCTGGCCGAGCGCAGCGGGGTGGGGCTCGTCGGCAGTCTTCGCCGCCGCTGGTGGCCCGTCCGCGCCTGGCGGGCCTGACCATGGCCCGGATTGCGGTCGATACGCTGGGCGGTGCTGCGGCCCCCAGCGCCGCAGTGGAGGCGGCAGCAAGGGTATCTCTCGAGGGGATCGAGGTGGTGCTGGTCGGGCACGTCGACCGGATCCAGGACGAGTTGGACGCGACCTCTTACGATCCGCGGCGCATCTCGGTGCGACACTGTGCCACGGCCGGGGATGAGCCGGTGGACGGCTGGCGCGCACTTCTTCCCCGGCGCGACTCCTCGGTCGCGGTCGCCGCCCGGCTGGTGGCCGAGGGCGAGGCCAGTGCGTTGGTCACGGCCGGCCCGCCGGCGGCGACGGTGCTGGCGGTCGCGCGCTTCTTCGAACGGCTTCCGGGGGTGGGCCGGCTCGGTCTCGCGAGCGTCTATCCGCGCGAGATCGACGACGCCGGGCAGGACCCCTTTGCGCTGATCGTCGACGTCGGGGCAGCGCTGCGCTGCGAGGTCGCCGATCTGGTCGCATTCGCGCGGCTCGGCAGCGTGTGGTCGCGCCTGGTGAGCGACAGTGCTGCGCCGCGGATTGGGCTCTTGAACAGCGGCGCGGACGAGGACGCCGGCGGCGATCTGCTGGTCGCGACGCACCGCCGCCTGCGGGCGTTGCCCGAGCTCAACTTCGTCGGCAACCTCGAGGGCTCGGAGCTGACTGGCGGTCGGGCCGACGTGGTCGTCTGCGAGGGCCTCGTCGGCAACGTCGTCATCAAGCTCCTCGAATCGATCGAGGATGTCGTGGCGGCCGTGGCCCAGCATGGCGGCAGCGAGGGCTGGCGGGCACGGCTCGGGATCCGCCCACTGGCCCAGCAGATCGCGCGGCTGCGCGAGATCTCCGAGCGACCCGGTTACGCCGGAGCACCCATCCTCGGTGCGCGACAGATCTGCTTGCAGCTCCATCCGCGCTCGCGTCCGCTCGCGTTCCGGAACGCGCTCAAGCTCGCCGCTAAAGCAGTGCGCGACGACGTGGGAGGGCAGATGCTGGCGGCCGTGGCGGGACGGACACCGTGACGCCCCAGGGGAGGGCACGGCCGGTCGTCACCTTTCGCTGGGATCTCGACAAGACCTATCTCAAGACTGAATTCGAGCGTTTCTCGAAGCTCGTCCGGCTGCCCTTCGAGCGCGCGGCCGACAAGACCCACGTGCCGGGCGTGCCCGAACTGGTGCGCGGGCTCAGGCGCACGGCGCTGGCGCGCGGTGAAGAGCCGCGTGTCCTCTTCCTCACTGCGACGCCGCCGCAGATGGCCGCGGCCATCCGCGAGAAGCTGGCCAATGATGGCGTCGAGATCGACGGCATCGTGTTCAAGGATCAACTTCGTCTGCTCGTACGCGGGCAGTTGCGACAGATTCGCGATCACCTCGGCTACAAGCTCGACGCTCTTTTCGAGAGCCGTCTCGCCGGCGAGGCCCGTGGCGTCGAGCTGCTCTTCGGCGACGACTGGGAGAGCGACCCCTTGATCTATTCGATTTACGCCGAATGGCTGGCGGGACGGCTCGCGCCGGCAGAACTGGGGGGGCTGCTTGCCCGGATCGGCGTGCCCGAGGACACGCGCGAGGGCCTTGCTGAACGCGCAGGCGTGGCGCTTGCCGAATCCGGGGCCCGGGTCGAGCGGATCTACATCCATCTCGAGCGGCGCACGCCACTGGCGGGCTTTCGTGCCTACGGGCCGCGGCTCCTGCCGACCTTTTCACCACTCCAGGCTGCCGCAGATCTCTTTGCGCGACGGCGGCTCGATGACTCCGGTCTGCTCGAGGTGGCCCACGCGGTGGCCGCGGGCGACGGCGCGGGTGGGCGCGGGCTGCTGAATCTGCTCGATGATCTGGTGCGCCGCTCGGCGCTGCATCCGGGCTGGCGGGCGCGGGTCGCGCTCAGGCTCGGGCGGGCGTCGGTGGGTCGACTCGAGCGGCCGAGCTGGCGCGCCCGCGTCCGAGCGCTGGGGCGCGCGCCCGCACCGGGCTGCGACGACCCGCCGCTCCTGTGGGAGTCCGCGGTCACGGTGCGCGATGTTGGGCGCGCGTCGCATCGGTCCACGCCGGGGCCCGGCGAAGACGGTGCGTCTCCCGCGGCCGCCGGCGACGCGGAGCCCCACTCGGAGGACTAGCGGCTCACCCGGGCCGTCGTGTAAAAAATAAGCCCGCCCGGGGCCCCGGGGCGGTTGCGTCGCGCTCGGTCAGAGAGCGGCGACGTTCTCTTCGACCACGAGGGGGCGCAGCCCGCGGTCGCGTAGCTCGCCGGCGATCTGGCGGGCCTCGTCGTGCGCGGGACAGGGACCGATGCGCACGCGGTAGAGCGGCGCGCCGTCGCGGTCGATGCGGGTCACGTAGGGCCGCCGTTGCAAGCCGCGCAACGGCGGCCCGCTCGCCGGGGCCAGGGCCGAGATCGCGTCGCGGGCCTCGCGGGCTCGTTCGGCGTCCCGATATGCGCCGACCTGAACGGCCCACGCCACCCGCAGCGGCACTTCGCCGAGCGCCCGGATCGGGTCGAGCTGGACCGGGGCAGTACCCTGTCCGACCATGCCGAGCCGGCGCGCGGCGGCGAGCGAGAGGTCGATGGCGCGGCCGGCCACGTAGGGGCCCCGGTCGTTGATCCGGACGATCACCCGGCGTCCGTTCTCGAGATTGGTCACCCGGACGTGGCTGCCAAGCGGCCAGGTCCGGTGCGCGGCGGTGAGCTGAAACTGGTCGTAGCGCTCGCCGGTGGCAGTGCGGCGGCCGTGGAAGCCCGGCCCGTACCAAGAGGCGACCCCGGTGGCGGAGGTTGGCGCGTTGGCTGCGACCTGAGCGCAGCCGGCGACGAGAGCCAAGGCGAGCAGGGCGAGCGAGCGCAAGAGCCTCGCATGGCGGGTATTGTGTGTCCCGGAGGCGATGTCGCGGGCGTCGGCCGGAGCCGCGAGCGAGCGCATGAGCGTCGGTTGCTTGGCGTGCGAGGACCGGAGATCCCCAATCACCGCCGGACAGTCGCCTGCCAGCAGTCGCGTGCGCTTCTCCCCCATAGCCACCGCGAATCTCCTCTCGCCCGCAGCGTGGCCCCCCGGCCGCCGCGAGTCGGCGACCCTAGCGGACACTGCTCCCGAGGTGAAGCGAACCGGGATGGGAGGTGCGCACAAATGAAATGACGCCGCCCGCCCTGCCCACCCGGGCCGCTGCGCGGGTGACAGGTGAGGCGCCGGCCGTTTTGACAAATGATCTGTCCGCTCTGGGGCCGGCGGTTCTACGAGACTGAAAACCTTGGAATTGCTGGGTTTTCTGGCAAGCGGGCGGCCCTTGGCCTGGTCGAGGCCGGACCGAGCCGGGGGACCTTGGGGGTCCCCTCGAGAGGGCGGACTCCACGACGCTGGCTTGGGCGCGGCTGGGCCTCTCGGGCTGTGCAGTCGCAGGCTGACGAAGACGGCCGCGCGACACGATCGACCTGAAGCACGTGCCCCTCTCTCGATCTGCCGCCGCAGGCTGTCGACGCCGGCGCGGTTGCCGGGCGCGCCGAGCCGCGGCCCCTCTGGGGGCGGAGTGATCGGGGACGTTCCGGGTCGGGCGATCGAGGGCGCGGCACTCCCCGCGGCGATCAGCTTTTGCCCGCGACGTAGGTGCGGATGGACTCGATCTCTCTGGGGCTCAGGACGCCGTCGAAGGCGGGCATGCCGGCGGCGGACTTGCCGCGGGTCACGACCTCGGCGAAGGCGGCGCGCACGTCGGGGGCCGAGTGGCGCAGGTCGGGGACGCCGGCTCCGCCCGCGATCGCGCCAGAGCCGTGACAGCGGGCGCACCAGCGGTGGTAGAGGTCCTCGCCCGCGGCGTACCCGCTCGGGGGGCTCTCGAGCCGGGCCGTCACCACAGCCGGCGTGATCGGCTGATCATAGAGCGCAAAAGTGAAGACGCGCCCCGTCTGATCGGTGTTGCCGCCTTGCCGGGCGGCGTCGCCGTCGGCGAGCGCGAAGGCGCCGCCCCAGCCCGCGACCACCGTGACGTCCTGGACACCGCCGGCCGACCAGGTGATCGGGCCGGTGTGGAACTCCCACAGGAGCCGGCCCGCGTCGGCCGAGAGTGCCAGGAAGCGGCCGTCCGTCGTGGCCTGGAAGACCAGATTGCCGGCGGTGGTGAGCGTGCCGCCGGTCCACGGCATGGCGTAGGGGTGGCGCCAACGTTCTTTCTGCGCGACGAGATCCCACGCCAGTAGATGGCCGCTGACGATCTCGCGCGCCAGCGTGGCGAAGACCTTCATGTCGGTGCCGGTGTTGAAGTGCTCGCCGATGCGCTTGGGCGAGGGGTGCATCAGGTAGGCGCCGAGGATCTCCTGCGCCGAGATTGTAGACCAGACCCGTTTGCGGGTTGAACGACATCGGCTGCCAGTTGTGGCCGCCAAACGTCGTCGGTCGCACCAGCGCGAGTCCGCTCGAGTAGTCGGCACTCGGGTCCTCGATCGGCCGCCCGGTCGTTGGCTCGACACCCTTCGATCAGGTGACGGTGACGTAGGGTTTGGCCGAGATGAACTCGCCGGTCGCGCGGTCGATCACCCATCGGTGGTCGCAGTTGCATGGCTTGACGGCAGGGTCACGAGGAGGGCCATGGTGAAGGTTGCGAGCAGCACTCTCTGAGGTCGCGTCATGTTGGTTGCCCTGCACGATCCCGGAGTGAAGGGAAGAGAAACCGCCGCGCGCATCTCGTTGCGCTGCGGTGCCGGCGCGGTCTTCCCGCGACGGAACCGGTGTCTTGCGCGCGCCCGCGAACCCGAAGTGCGCTGGCGCTCGGGCGCGGTCTTCCTGCGGTCGAACGGGTGTGTCTTGCGCGCGCCACTCAACCCGAAGTGCGCGGCCCCCTCGGGGCCGGAGCAGCTCCAGCGCATGCAGGGGCAGTTCCACGTCGGCGGGATCATCGAACGGAGCGGGTGGTGAGCGAATACTCTCGGATAGCGTCTGCGACGTTGCAGGGAGCGTCCCCTCGACTAACCGGGAGGTGGTGGATCGAGAGCAGTTTGCCTTCTCCGAGAGCGGCCCCTGGCAGGTGGACCCGAGTGCGCTCGCGTGGCGCGCGGAGGTGGGGCGGCTGCGCGAGGCGAGCCGCATGCGGGCGGCCGACCTCGGTCGCCGCCGGGCGCTACCTCCGGTGGCCCGCTTCGCGCAGGCAGCCCGTGCCCTGCTCGGTGCACTGCTTGGCTGGAGCGTCGGCGAGCGGCGGCGGGCTGGCGAGAAGTCGCGCGCCGGGCTCTCGCGGCGGTTGCGGCTGGCGTTCGAACGCCTCGGCCCGGCCTACATCAAGCTCGGGCAGATCGTTTCCTCGGGGCGTGGGATCTTCCCCGACGAACTGGTGGCGGAGTTCGGCAAGCTGCGCGACCAGGTGCCGCCCGAGTCATTCGCGGTGGTCCGGCGCGTGGTCGAGGCAGATCTGGGACGGCCACTCGGGGACGTCTTCTCGGAGTTCGAGGAGACCTGTCTCGCCTCGGCCTCGATCGCCCAGGTTCACGCCGCCACGCTGTGCACGGGCGAGCGGGTCGTGGTCAAGGTGCAACGGCCGGCGGTGGGCGCCACCGTCGAGAGTGACGTGCGCGCCATGGCCTGGATCGCCCCCTGGCTCGTGGGGCGGTTGCCCTATGCCGCGTTGGCCAATCCGCCGGCGCTGGTCGAACTCTTTGCCGAGACGATCACCGAGGAACTGGACTTCCGGCTCGAAGCAGAAAACATGCTCGACATCGCGCGTGTGCTGCGAGAGGCGGGACACGCCACGGTGATCGTGCCGCGACCGCACCCGACGCTGGTCACGCCGCGGGTGCTGGTCATGGAGCGTCTCCATGGCTTCAAGATCGAGGAGGTCGAGCAGATGCGGGCCGCGGGCATCCAGCCCTACGACGTGCTGCGCGCGCTGCTCATCACCTTCATCGAGGGGGCGGTGATCTACGGCGTCTTCCACGGCGACCTGCACGGCGGCAACCTCTTCATCACGCACGACTCACGGGTCGCCCTGCTGGATTTCGGAATGACGGGGCGCATGGACGAGCGCCAGCGCCGGGCGTTTCTGCGCCTGATGATGACCGGGATGGTGAACGACGTGCGCGCCCAGCTCGAAGCGTTTCGCGATCTGGGTGCGCTCTCCGCCGATGCCGATCTCGATGCGGTGATGAGCCTCCTGCGGGTGGAGGAGCCGGTCCGCGATCCGACCAAGATGCAGGGCGACGAGCTGATCCGCGAGATTCAAACCGTGCTGCGCGGCCTGCTGGCACATGGCGCGCGCGTACCGAAGCATCTGCTCTTCTACATCAAGAATATGGTCTTCTTCGATGGCGCAATCGCCCAGCTCGCGCCGGACCTCGACATTCTGGGCGAGGTGGTGCGCGTCTATGGCTACTTTGCGACGACCCACGCCGAGCAGATCGCGCGGGACATCGGCTTCGACGCGACCCACGCCGAGGTCGATCTCTCGGGCATGCGGCGCCAACTCGGACTCGAGGGCGAGGTGAGTGCGCTCTCCCACCGCGAACTCATCGACCGCCGCCGGATCCTCGATCAGAAGCTGCAATCCGGCGCGCGACGCGGCTGAGCACGAGCGGCAGCCCTGCCCGCAGGGGCGGCGCGCGGCGCGCCTGACGCAGCGGGGCGTTCGCCGCTCGGCGAGGTCAGCATCTGCGCTGACGACCAAGGGCTCCTGATCCTCGCCGCAGCGGGGGGTTCAGCCGCGGGGAGACGCACGCCGCGCAGTCGCATGGCGACGAACATGGGGCTTTTCGTTGCTGCGGGGGGGCAGATGCAGGGCGACAGACGTGACCGCAGGCCGGCCGACGGCAATCGCCCTTCTCGTTGCCGCGGGGGCGGTTCAGCCGCTGGGCGGGGAATCCGCGAGCGTGAGGCCCGGGTTGTCGTCGGCGAGGCGGCGCAGAAAATTGAGTCCGTCGGAGAGCAGGACCGGCCGCCCGGCGCGGTCGTAGACCAGGCGCGTGGCGCGCGAATGGCGCACCAGCCCCGGCTCGAAGGTGCCCCCTGGCCAGCGCGCGACCGAGAAGGAGAGCGGTGCCAGCCGTAGCTCGACGTCGTACTCGGCAGCGAGCCGGTGTTTGAGGACGTCGAACTGGAGCTGTCCAACAGCGCCGAGGATCGCTTCCCCGAGGCCGTCGCGGTCGGTGAAGAGCTGAATCGCGCCTTCCTGCGAGAGCTGCTCGAGACCCTTGGTGAGCGCCTTGCGTCGCTTCACCAGCCCGACCTCGACGCGCATAAAATGCTCGGGCGCGAACACGGGGAACGGTGTGAAGGCGACGTCGCCGCATGCGCTCAGGGTATCGCCGATCTGGAAGACACCGGGGTCGAAGAGGCCCACGACGTCGCCGGGGAAGGCCTCCTCGGCCTCGATGCGCTCGCGGCCCATGAGCAGAGTCGAACGCGCGAGCCGGATCGCCTTCCCGGTGCGCTGGTGGACCACCATCATGCCGGGCTCGAACGCGCCCGAGCACAGGCGCAGGAAAGCAATGCGATCGCGGTGGCCGGGATCCATGTTTGCCTGGATCTTGAAGACGAAGCCCGAGAAGGGGCTTGCGACCGGATCGATGGTGGTGCCACCGCTCTGACGTGGGGCGGGGTGGGGGGCGAGCTCGACGAAGCGTTCGAGAAAGGGCCGCACACCAAAGTTTGTGAGCGCGCTGCCGAAGAAGACCGGCGTCTGCAGGCCGGCGGCGACCCGCGCCGGATCGAAGCTCGCGCCCGCACCCTCGAGCAGCTCCAGACTCTCGGCGACCGTCGCGGCGTGGCTACCGATCGCGCGCTGCACCGCAGGCGAGTGGAGTTCGCCCGTGACGACCTCCTCGTCGACCAGAGCCGTGCCGTGATGGCCGCCCGAGAAGAGCAGCACGCGCTTGCCGAGTCGATCGTACACGCCCCGGAAATCGCTTCCGGCGCCGATCGGCCAGTCCAGCGGTACCGATTCGATGCCCAGCACGTCCTCGATCTCGGCCAGCAGGTCGAGGGGGTCGCGGCCATCTCTATCCATCTTATTGACGAAGGTGAAGATCGGCAGACCGCGCAGGCGGCAGACCTCGAAGAGCTTGCGCGTCTGTGCCTCGATGCCCTTGGCGGCATCGATCAGCATGACTGCGCTATCGGCCGCGATCAGGGTGCGGAAGGTGTCTTCACTGAAATCACGGTGACCGGGCGTGTCGAGGATGTTGATGCGCGTGCCGTGCCAGTCGGCGTGCAGGACCGAACTCGACACCGAGATGCCGCGCTGCTTCTCGATCTCGAGCCAGTCGCTGGTCGCGTGACGGCGCGCCTTCTGCGCCCGGACGGCCCCGGCTTCACGCACAGCCCCGCCGAAGAGCAGGATCTTCTCGGTCAG
>SXGS01225034.1_pt1 | contig 19991 bp, 16 predicted proteins | sample 3174681 | NCBI WGS metagenome assembly SXGS01 (sample SAMN11356861, study PRJNA531348) | freshwater metagenome | isolation source: freshwater sample F1-80 | place: China: Fuxian Lake, Yuxi | collected 2017-12-25 | reverse complement strand
CGGCGTGCGGCTCCTCGCACCCGAGATGGCCGCCCTGGAAACGCAGATCGAGCGTCTCCCGGCACTGGGGAAGTGGTTCGTGACCATCCCGGGAGTGGTCCCCGCCTGACGGGAGGATTAATTCTGCGCGGTTCCCTCAGCCGCGGGCTCCAGATACAGATGGGCCTCCGCGTAGACTGTGTACCGGGGCCGAAGGCGACGTATCAGCGTCCGTCGCAGTTCCGGCAAGAAGGCCGGGTGGAAATCGAACCAGACCTGTCCCTCCAGAAACGGATCCAGGCCGGGGAACGGGCATGACATCGAGATCAGTCCATTTCTTTCCGTGGCGAGCGCCGCGCCGGGGCATCACACGCGGGCCAATCCAGACTGTTGTGCCGGATCGGCGAAGGTGACGAGTGCCACTACGCCCAACGGTATCGGTACACCTCCCCGACGCCGATGAAGAGCGGTCGTGACTTCGGGTATGACGAAATCGGCGGGGGTGCGAGGAGGGCCGCCGGGACGGCAGCGTTCCCGGGATGGTTCGCGGCTCCCGGGGTGAGGACGCGGGGGCCGCCGGGACGGCGGCGTTCCCGGGAGCGCCGCCGTCCCGGCGGCATCGGAAAGGGCCAGGGAAATGTCCTCGGGCGATCTATGGATCGGAGAGACCGGCGTGCGGATGGCAAAGTGTCCCTGCCGAGCGTGGATTGCGCTCGGGGTGGTGGCTGCCGCAATGGCCGTGCCCGGTGCGGCTCAGCGAGATGTGGCCGCCCGGCTGCCGGGAACACCTGCGTCACACTGGGCATTTCGACCGATTCGCCGGTCTCCGCACCCGCGTACGCCCGCGGGAAACCCGAGCCACGCGCGGGAGCAAGTGGTCCCGCACCCGATTTCACGCGCGCCGGCTGGGCTCCCTGCACGTGCGTCCGGGCATCCGGTGGATCGGTTTGTGGCGGCGCGCCTTGCACGGGAAGGGCTCACCTTATCTCCCCCGGCCGATCGGGCGACACTGATCCGGCGGGTTACCCTCGATCTGATCGGACTCCCGCCCACCCCGGCGGAGGTGGAGGCATTCCTCCATGACGTGCGGCAGGACGCCTATGAGCGCGTGGTGGATCGCCTGCTCGCCTCACCCCATTACGGCGAACGGTGGGCCCGCCCCTGGTTGGATCTTTGCCATTACGCCGACAGTGACGGTTACCTGACCGACCAGTTGCGGCCCCACGCCTGGCGCTACCGGCAATGGGTCGTGGATGCGCTGAACCGGGATCTTCCGTTCGACCAGTTTACCCTGCGGCAGCTCGCCGGAGACCTGCTGCCGCACGCGACTCTGGATGACCAGACCGGCACCGGGTTCCTGCGACAAACCCTGAGCAATCGCGAAGGCGGCGCGGACCTTGAAGAATACCGCGTGGAGCAGGTGGCGGATCGGGTGGCGATGGTAGGGGCCACATGGCTCGGCCTGACCGTCGGGTGCGCGCGCTGCCACGATCACAAGTATGACCCGATCTCCCAGCGGGAGTACTACGCGCTCTACGCCTACTTCGACTCGACCGAAGAGGTGAATGTGGACGCTCCCCTGGCTGATGAGGGGGAACTCTACCGCGCCGCGCTTCCGGACTACCGGCGGAAACGGGCGGAGATCCTTGCTCCCGTGCGTGACCTTGCGGCTGCCCTCCAGGCGCGCTGGGAGGAGCGATTGCGCGAGGCGGCGGACCATCCCGGACGGGATGCCACCTGGGACCGCCAGTGGGAAGTACTGGGTCTTGTCTGGGGCGGCAACCAGGGGGAGGGACAACTGGAGGGGTGCGCGCTGGTGCAAACTCCGCCCGGCGAGCGCACCCCGGACGAGGCGGCGCGCCTTCAGGACTACTTCTTGAAACATGGCGCCCTGACGGACCCCGAGGCGTTCCGTCGCGGCGCCCTTGCGGAAGTGAGCAAGAAGCTGGAAGAACTGCGAAAGGCTCTCCCGAAAGTGAGCCGTGTCCCGGTGGTGCGCGGCGGGCGCCGCCCCCGTCCCACGCGCATCCACGTCCGGGGCGATTTCCGCACGCCGGGCGACCCGGTGCAGGCGGGCACCCCCCGCTGCCTCCCACCGCCCCCACCGGGAGCACCCCGCGATCGCCTTACCCTGGCCCGCTGGCTGGTTGCTCCGGAAAACCCGCTCACGGCTCGGGTGGTGGTGAATCGTGCGTGGCAGGAACTCTTCGGCCGCGGCCTCGTTGCCACGAGCGAAGACTTCGGCGTTCGTGGGGACCGTCCGACTCACCCCGAGCTGCTCGACTGGCTCGCAGCGGTTTTTTCCTCGCCGGCGATCTCGCCTGCGACCGGCAGAGCCGCCCCGTCTCCTCCAACCGATCGTTCAGAGGAGCCACGCGCTCGGGCACGACCCCCTGGGAGTGTAGACTCGAGCACGACGCAGTTGCCCTGCGCCCTGGGGTGGTCGTTCAAGCGCCTGCACCGCCTCCTCGTCACCAGCGCGGCGTACCGGCAGTCCTCGCGGCTGCGCCCGGAACTGGCCCGGAGGGACCCGCAGAACCGGCTGCTGGCACGACAGGCAAGCCTGCGCCTGTCTGCCGAAGGGATCCGGGACGCGACGCTGGCCGTGAGTGGGCTCCTCAATCCGCGGGTGGGAGGCCCCAGCGTGTTCCCGCCGCAGCCGGAGAGCGTGGTGAAGGAAGGCTATGAGAATCACTGGCCGACGAGCAGCGGACCGGATCGCTACCGCCGCGGGCTCTACACCTGGCAGCAGCGGCTCTCCCCCTACGCCCAGAACGTGCTCTTCGACGCCCCCGACCTCTCCCGGATCTGTACCCGCCGCACGCGATCCAACTCCTCTCTCCAGGCACTCACCTTGCTGAATGACGGTGTCTACTTCGAGGCGGCGCGGGCACTCGGGGCACGTCTGCTGCGCGAGGCGCCCGGCGCTCCGGGGGTGCGGCTCGAACACGCCTTTCGGCTCTGCCTCGGGAGGCCGCCGCGCCCGGCGGAACGGGAGCGGCTGCTGGCCTACCTGGGGCGCCACGCTGCGCTCCTGAACGAAAACCCGGCGGCGATCGAGAAGTGGTGCGCGCCGGGAGTGCCGCCGGACCAGCGGCACGAAGCTGCGATCTGGGCCGGTGCAGGCAGTGTGCTGCTGAATCTGCATGAGTTCATCACCCGGGATTGATAGGAGCAGGTCCGTGGAACGTCTCCAGCGACATCAGGTGCAAACGCGGCGCCGCTTCCTCTCCGAATCCGCCTGTGGGCTGGGCATGACCGCCCTGTCTACTTTGCTGGCGAAGGACGCTCCGGCGGCTACGGCCCCTCCCCGTCCACTGGCCGCCCGCCCGTCCCACTTTCCGGCGCGGGCCAGGAACGTCATCTTCCTCTTCATGGCCGGTGCTCCCAGTCACCTGGATCTGTTCGACCCCAAGCCCCGCCTGCGCGAGCTGCACGGGCAGCCTGTACCGCCCTCCTTTCTGGAGGGTCTCCCCGACCCGGTCATCAAGGCGAGCGCCCGGGTGATGAACACGCCGCGTACCTTCACCCGGCACGGCCGCTGTGGGATGGAGTTTTCCGACTACCTTCCGCACCTTGCCGGGTGTGCCGACGACCTCTGCATGGTCCGCTCTCTCTGGACCACCAGTGCCAACCACGACCCCGGGCAACTGCTCATGAACTGCGGGACGGTGCAATTCGGACACCCGGCGATGGGCGCCTGGGTTGCCTACGGTCTCGGAAGCGCTGCCGACGACCTTCCCGCCTTTGTGGTCATGCTCTCCAACTCCGGCCTCGGTCTGGACGGGGGCGCCGCCCTCTGGAGCAGCGGCTTCCTCCCCTCGGTCTACCGCGGCGTGACCCTGCGCAGCCAGGGAGACCCGATCCTCCACCTCTCCAGCCCGGAGGGAGTGACCCGACCCATGCAGCAGGCCCGCATTGAGACGCTTCGGGACCTGAACCGGCTCCGGCAGGATGAAACCGGTGATGCCGAGATCGCCTCCCGGATGGAGGCCTACGAACTCGCCTTCCGGATGCAGGTCTCGGCCCCGGAACTGATGGACCTCTCGCGCGAAACCGAGCCGACCCGCCGCGCCTATGGCCTGGACCGGGAGAAGACCCGCTGGTTCGGCACCCACTGCCTGCTGGCCCGGCGCATGGTCGAACGCGGGGTGCGCTTCGTCCAGCTCTACCACACCACCTGGGACGACCACTCCGACCTCAACCGGCGCCTGCAGACGAACTGTGAGATGACCGACCAGCCCGCCGCGGCACTCCTCCAGGACCTGAAACAGCGGGGACTGCTGGACGATACCCTCGTAATCTGGGGCGGTGAGTTCGGGCGCACCCCAATGAATGAGTTCCGACGGGGTGTTAACCCCGGCAAAGAGGGCCGCGACCACCACCCCTACGGTTTCACCATGCTGCTGGCCGGCGGCGGCATCCCCGGCGGCCGCGTCCTCGGCGCCACCGACGATCTGGGCTACCACGCCGTTTCCGACCGTATCCACGTGCACGACCTCCAGGCCACCCTGCTCCATCTCCTGGGCCTGGACCACACCCGCCTCACCTATCGCCACCAGGGCCGCGACTTCCGTCTGACGGATGTGGGAGGGCGGGTGGTAGAGGGGCTACTCCGGGCCTGACAGATCTGCCCGGTGGTTCCCTGTCAAACCCGAAACGGGCGGGGATCTCCCCGGTGCGGCGGCCTCCCGTATGCGGTGTGCAGCTCCGAGGGAGCGTTGCGGGCGGTCACAAAGAATTAGGCGCAATGACGTCGGAACGAAGCCCGTACCGTACCGTTTCTCGTGCTGATGTCACACTTTGCATGCCGACCAGTTATAATCTACCTGTAACTGAGGTGCTCCTGTGAGGGAGCCCATTTCTCGCCGGCGGGATTAAGGAGAAGAACATGAACCAGACGCAACCGACTAGTTGGCTTGACCTGGCGATCGGGATGTACGAACGGCTGACCGGGCGAAATGCCGAGATCACGTATGAACTCGAAGACATGCACATCAAAGTGCCGAGCGGTCCCGGGGCAGAGGCGGTTCATGCGGATTGGGTTTTCGATGGGGCACTAAAAATCCGCACGCGGGACCTGGGCCAGAACCCAAACTAATTCTGGCCGGCCGTCTGGGAGGGTCTCTGGACGGCCGGCCATTCGCTTTCACTGCAGAGGGTAATCGGATCACACTTGGGACGGATTGGAGAACCTCTTTCGCCTTTCTGAAGCAAATGACTCGTTTGCTACCTCTCAGTGCTTTGGAGCTTTCTCAGCGTTCCCGAGTCCATTTCTACATTCGAATCGGGCGTTTCCCAGCTTTGAAACTCGCTCCACAGGGATCGCCCCTCTTCCGCTTACTGCTCGCATTGCTGCAAATGAGACGCAGTAGCGTGAATGCGAGGAAGAAGCGGTGAAGAAAACGGTGTTCGTCACCGGCGCCACCGGATACGTAGGAGGGCGGCTCGTGCCGGCCCTCCTGGAAGCAGGATATGCGGTACGGTGCCTCGCCCGGGAACCCCGAAAGCTGGATGCGCGCATCTGGATTCGCGATCCCCGGGTGACGGTTGTTCAGGGTGACCTGTCCGATTCGGCGCAGATAGCGGAACAATTGCAGGGATGCGATAACGCGTATTACCTGGTGCATTCGATGGAAGTCTCGGGAGCCTCGTACGCCGAAAGAGACTGCGAACTGGCGACCCTCTTCGCCGAGGCGGCCGCGAAGGCCGGCTTGAAACGTATCATTTACCTGGGTGGTCTTGGCGAAATGGGAGAAGGGCTCAGCAAACACCTGGTCTCTCGCCGAGAGGTAGAGGCTCGCCTGGGGAGTACCGGAGTGCCGGTGACCACCATCCGGGCGGCGATGATCATCGGGTCGGGTTCCGCATCCTTCGAAATACTCCGGTACCTCGTGGAACGCCTCCCGGTCATGATCACCCCCCGCTGGGTGGTCACGGAATCTCAACCGGTCGCCATCGAAGATGTGCTCCACTGGTTGGTGCGCTGCCTGGACGTCCCGGAGACTGCCGGCAAGGCGCTCGAGATCGGCGGTCCGGACATCCTCACCTATCGAGACCTGATGCAAATCATGGCGGAAGTGCTGGGACTTCCCCGGCGTATCGTGGTGACGGTTCCGGTGCTCACACCCCGCCTGAGCTCGCTCTGGCTCCATCTGGTCACCCCGGTGTCTACTCGGATTGCCCGGCCGCTCGCGGAGGGACTGCGAAACCGGGTTGTAGTGAATGACCCCACCGTCCAGCGCCTCATGCCTCACACTGCGCGCACGGTCCGGGAGGCCATTCAGGAAGCACTGCGCCAGACGGAAGCAAATGAAGTGAACACGCACTGGTCTGCCGCCGGCGCGTTGCCCGGAGACCCGGAGTGGGCCGGAGGCACGGTGTTTACCGACCGTCGCTCTATCCTGGTTCGCGCGGATCGTCGTGCGGTGTTCGCGGCAGTCGGACGCATCGGGGGCGGGAACGGCTGGTATGCCGGAGATGTGCTGTGGCGCATTCGCGGGTGGATCGATACGCTGCTTGGTGGGCCGGGTCTACGGCGCGGCCGGCGTCATCCCGAACAACTGGAATTCGGGGAAGCGCTCGACTTCTGGCGAGTGGTCGGAGTCGAACGCGATCGGTCGCTCTCCCTCCTCGCCGAGATGAAGCTTCCCGGGACAGCAATGCTCCAGTTCGACCTTACCCCCGACGTGGATGCGACTGCCACGCGCCTCACGATGACGGCGCGATTCCGACCGCGAGGGCTTGCGGGGATTCTCTACTGGTATGCTGTCCAGCCGTTTCACCACCTCGCCTTCGGCGGCATGCTCGATGGAATTCGTGCCACTGCGGAGCGCACGGCCTCACTTCCTGAACCGGTGCTTCCGGCTGCGGCCGTGGAGGGAAAGCAATGATGAACGATGGAGAAACCGGCGCCGCTCCCGTCTATCTGGTGTTCGGAGCCACGGGGGGAATCGGCTCCAGTCTGTGTCACCGGCTGTCCGCCCGGGGAGCCCGCCTTGCAATCGCAGCGCGAGACGGTGATCGGCTGAAAGCACTTGCGGGGGCGGTAGACGCGATTTCGTACCCGCTGGATGCGACTCATCTGGACGAGGTGGATGCCTGTGTGCGCGGGGTTGTCCAGACGTTCGGCCGGTTGGATGGGATCGCAAACTGCATCGGATCGCTGCTCCTGAAGCCGGCACACCTCACCACCGAGGAGGAATGGGCATCCACGCTGGCCGCGAACCTCACCACCGCATTCGCGATTGTGAGATCCGGGGCGCGGGCGATGCTGAGCAGTGGGGGCTCCATCGTCCTCGTCTCGTCGGCGGCGGCCCGCGTCGGCCTGGCGAACCACGAAGCAATCGCGGCGGCCAAGGCCGGGGTCATCGGTCTGGTGCTGTCCGCCGCGGCCTCCTATGCCCCGCGCGGGATTCGCGTGAACTGCGTGGCTCCCGGGTTGGTGCGCACGCCGCTCGCGTCACGTCTCATCAGCAGCGAGGCCGCCCTCAAGGCGTCCGCGGCTCTTCACGCGATCGGGAGAATCGGTGAACCGGAAGACGTGGCGGCGGCGATCGAGTGGTTCCTCTCCGCCGACCAGAGTTGGGTGACCGGCCAGGTGCTGGGAGTAGATGGCGGTCTGGCCAGCGTCCGGCCCCGGTAAGGCCGCGGCAATGCCGGGTGTCACTTCTCCCGGCCGCGGCGCGCTCCCGGCACCCGGAGCCCCATCCCTGACCCGGGATGACGCGGCACTCGCGGGCTGTGGGGAGGGGAGACTTCCGGGCTGCGGTTTCCGGTCAAAAGCCATGGCTGCCGAATGCCGGAACGCCGGCACAGAGCAGGAACAGTTGAGATGAACGGCACGCTCGCGTCCGGCCTGCTGCTCGTGCACGTGGCGGCCACGCTCTGCATGGCCGGTCTGATCTGGTATGTCCAGGTCGTCCACTACCCACTCTTCGCTGAAGTTGGAGCTGCCGCCTCTGCACGGTATGAGCAACGACATGTGGCGCTGACGACCTGGGTAGTGGGCCCTCCATTGCTCGTCGAGGCAGGGACCGCCCTGCTCCTGGTGCCGTTTCGGCCGGCGTATGTGCCGGAAGGAGCCCTCTGGGTCGGACTCGCCCTGCTCCTCGTAATCTGGGTCTCCACGGCGCTGCTGCAGATCCCCTGCCATCGAAAACTCGGGTTCGGATTTGATGCTGCGGTACATCGGCGTCTCGTCCAATCCAACTGGCTCCGCACCGCCGGGTGGACCGTGCGTTCCGTACTGGTGCTGTGGATGGTCTTCTCCGGCCTGCAGCCGCGGGCCCCCGGCACCCCCGCCGGAGGTGCAGCGACGGGGGATGCCGCGCGCGCCGGCAGTCGTACTGCCCACTTCTGTCCGGCATCCGTGGGAGAGGATCGCCGCTTCCAGAGATCCGTTCACCACATTTGACACGCCCTCAACCGCGGTCAGTGATGGTGCGGACCTCCCAGACTTTTGCGACGCTCTGGTCTCCGATGGTGCACGACTGCTCTTCCAATCCGGGCTATGATGGAGGAGTGGGAGAATGAGATGAGCACAGGCGGAAACGTCCTCGAAGGCACCTGGGAGCAGATCAACCTCCAGGCAGGGCGACTCGCGGGCAGGTGTCTGCGGGTCGAGGTGGTGGCGAACGGCCGGGACTCCGAAGGTCAACCGCTCCCATTTCACGCGACCGCCTCTCCCGAGGCGCAGGCACAGCCCATTCTGGACTGGGGTTATCGCCACGCGCCGCGAAACGCGCCACCCCTTTCGGAGGACGCGATCTGCCGGGAAAGCATCTACTCCGAAGAGCGGGACTGATGCCGTATCCGGCAGACACCAATCTGCTCTGACGCTGTCCCGATGCCGGGCATCCTATGCAGACGCCGGCACTTTCCCGGCGCCCGGAACAGCCCGAACGGACGCAGCCACCGGAAGCGACACCGCGACCGGAGATGGAGGAGTGAAGTCGAATGGACACCCTGATGACCTGTGACGAGGCCGGTCCCCGGATCGCCCGGTTCGTGGACGGACAACTGGTGGATGCAGAGTACCGCTCCGTGCGCAAGCACCTCGCGGGATGCCCGCTGTGCCGGAGCGGATTCTATCGCGCCATGGCCCGGGGGATTCTGGCGGCGCATGCCCGCCCCGCTCCACCGGCTCCGAAGCGGTCCCCGGAGGTCAAGAGTCCCACGTGCCCCGGACTGACGGGATAGCGGCGGCCGCTGCCGGCGGTGGGTCGGGAGCCGGATGAGTTCGACCGACTATTGGCAACGGAGTTCCGGAACTGGGATACAGGGATTGATCGTTGCCGTTCGGCGCAGGTGCTGCAGGTAGGTCCAGGATGTTCTGTCCGATGTGTGGAGAGCCGCTCGTCGAGATCGCCGGCGCGCTTACGTGTGTACCCGGGGATATGCTGCTCTCCGAGGTCATGCGCCGGAATCTGGACGCGTGCTTCGTCGCGAAGACGCGCATGCCGACCGTCTCCTTCGACGCCTCCCGGTTCGGGGATACGTGGTTCTGCCCCGGATGTGGGGTTCAGGCGCAACTGACAGATACGAAGATCACCTGTCCCTGCTGTTCTCGTTCTCTGAACGAGTTCCTCTGTGCGCTCCTGGAATTGCACCCACACCGCCTGAGTGAAGCGCAGCAAGCGGAAATGGACCGTTGGTCCGAGGCGAACCGGCGAGTGGCTCCGACCTGGCCAAGAGCCCCCAGGGAGTAACCGCCTGCAAAAAGGGTCGGCAGGAATCACCCGCTTCCGATACGCAGGAGATTCGCGGAGGGGAACGGCGGGTCGGAAGGCGAATCTCCTCCCGGCGCCCTGCCCCTTGGCCGACCCGTTGCCCGCCCGCGCATTGGAAACCCATCCCCATGCTCGCCACGATCTACTCCGCCGCTACCCTCGGCGTGGACGGCTACCTGGTGGATGTCGAAGTGGATGTCGCGAAGGGAGGGATGTTCCAGTTCCTCATCGTGGGGCTGCCGGACGCCTCGGTGAAGGAGAGCACCAGCCGGGTGGAAGTGGCGCTGCAAAGCCAGGGCTTCCGGGTGCCGCGCACGCGGGTGCTCGTGAACCTGGCGCCGGCGGATGTCCGCAAGGAAGGCCCCGCCTTTGATCTCCCCATCGCATTGGGCCTGCTGGCGGGCAGCGACCAGTTGCGGAGCCCCCAACTGGGCAGCTACCTGGTCACCGGGGAACTCTCGCTGGAGGGGACCTTGCGGCCGGTGAGCGGGGTGCTCCCGATGGCGCTGGCGGCGCGGCAGGCAGGCAAACGGGGGATCGTGCTGCCGAAGGAAAACGCCCGCGAAGCAGCCGTGGTGCATGGGCTCGCGGTCTATCCGGTGGGCTCGATCCGGGAGGCCGTCGCGGTGCTGGAAGACGCCCCGGAGCCGCTGCCGGCGGAGGACCTGAGCGCGCACCTCTCGGACCCCGCCTGGGAGATTGACTTCAGCGAGGTGCGGGGCCAGGAACACGTGAAGCGGGCGCTGGAAGTGGCGGCGGCGGGCGGGCACAACGTCCTGATGCAGGGCCCGCCGGGGAGCGGGAAGACCATGCTCGCCCGGCGGCTGGCGACGATCCTGCCTCCCCTCGGGTTCGAGGAGGCGCTGGAGGTCACCAAGCTGTACAGCATCACGGGGTTGCTGGGCCGGGAACGGGCCCTGGTGACGCAGCGTCCGTTCCGGGCCCCGCACCACACGGTGTCCGACGCCGGGCTGATCGGTGGGGGCAGCATTCCCCGTCCCGGCGAGATCAGCTTGGCGCATCACGGCGTCCTCTTCCTGGACGAGTTGCCCGAGTTCAGCCGCCAGGCGCTGGAGGTGCTGCGCCAGCCGCTGGAGGAGGGGCATGTGACCATTGCCCGCGCCGCCGCCGCGGTCACCTATCCGGCCCGCTGTGTATTTGTGGGGGCGATGAACCCCTGCCCGTGCGGCTATCTGGGCGATCCGGTGCGCCCCTGTTCCTGCCCGGAACAGTCCGTGCGCCGCTATCGGGCGCGCATCTCCGGTCCCTTGCTGGATCGGATTGACCTGCACATTGAAGTGCCGCGGCTGAAGCAGGAGGAGTTGCTCTCCCCCGGCGCCAGCGAGCCGAGCCGCACGATCCGGGCGCGCATCTGCCGGGCCCGGGAGATCCAGCAGCGGCGGTTCCACGGCACCCGCGTGTTCGCCAACGCGGCGATGCAGCCCCGGCAGGTGAAGACGTTCTGCAAGGTGCAGCCGGATGGCGAGGCCCTACTGAAGTCCGCCATCGAGCGTCTGGGCCTGTCCGCCCGCGCCTATGACCGGATTCTGAAACTCGCCCGCACCATCGCGGACCTGGCGGGCGCAGACGCGATCGGCGTCCCGCACCTGGCGGAGGCCATTCAGTACCGGAGTTTCGACCGGCAGTTCTGACCGGGGAGTTGGGGGCCTGCCGCATTGGCCCGCACCACGTCCCGCCGGCGCGTCCCGGAGTTGCCGCCGGCACGGCAACCCCGGGGGACATGCGTCACATCACGTGCGCCGTGTTCCATCCGATCCCATCAGGCGTCGTTCAGGCCCGCAGCACGGAGACGGGCCAGCAGGCGCTCGATCTCGGCGTTCGCAGCCGTGGCTGCCTGTTCGGCGGCGACTCGCGCCCGGGCTTCCTGTTCGGCGCGGGCTTGCTCGTGCTCGGCGCGGATGCGTTCCTGTTCGGCGCGGGCTTGCTCGTGCTCGGCGCGGATGCGTTCCTGTTCGGCGCGGGCTTGCTCGTGCTCGGCATGCGCTTCCGCTTGTTCCGCACGGATCTGTGCGCCGATCGCCCGCCGTTCCGCTGCGTGTGCCCGTTCTTTGTCCGCCACTGCCTCGCGGAACACCGTCACCATTGCCCGGAAGCGCTGTCCATCCGGGCGATAGAACACGACTCCCTCTTCCTCTGTCTGGGTGAAGGTGATGCCCAGGCGCGGACTCATCCAGCCGTGAATGGGGGTGATCTCTGTGAGGCGGCCCCCCTCTCGTCGCCAGCCGTAGATGCGCGGGGTGAACGGGTCGTAGAGGTAATACTCCTCGACGCCGTGGCGGTTGTAGAACTGGAAGGTCCGTTCCAGGTTGGCTTCCGAGTTGCTATGGGACTTGACCTCGAACGTCACCTGCGGCGCGACGCCCCCCTCGTCCCATTGCTTGTAGGAATCGCGGGTCTGCTGCGGGCGCCCGAAAATCACCATCGTGTCGGGGGCGCGGACCTCACGCGGGGCACCCTGCACCGGATACCAGAAGAGGTCGGCGTGGACGGATACCTGCGAGTCGTCGGCAAACAATGCGCCGATCTCGCCCGAGATGCTGGTAATCGCTTCGTATTGGGTGGAACTGTCCGCGATGGGTTCCCCATCGCTGGAGGGGTATTCCGGTTCGGCTTCCTGGAGCACGGGACGGGGCGGCGGGGGAGCCAGGGCCATCGTGAACTCTCCTTTCTCTCCGAAGTGACGGTCTTTCCCAATTATATGCGTGAGGGGCGGCCGCGGCACTGCTGGTACGGTAGTGCGATTCGAAGGCGTCGTCATCGTCCTCCTGGCACTGCCTCTCAACGTCGCCATCCGGCCGGGACGATGCGTCACCGGAGTCTCGCTCGTCCATTCTGACCGCCGCTTTCCGGTCCACCGTAACACAGCCTGTGGTTGTGAGAACTGTGGGAAGTACAGGAGGATTCCAGCCGCGGCCGGTGTCACCTGTACAGTACCGACTGTAGTCCGGGCGCCGGAGGTTTCGGCACTCGAAGCCGTCATCCGTCCGGCGGCAAGGGGGAAGCATGAGTGCGCGAAATCGTCGGGAATTCCTCACGGAAGTGGGACGCGGGATGGTCGCGGTCACGGCGGGCGCGGGCACGGCTGCCGGTCTGGGGATGGCCCCCGCGGAGGCGGGGGAATCCGCCGCGCCCCTCCAGTTCGGAGCGCTGGAACCGCTGGTCTGCCTGATGCAGGACACAGCGGCAGAGCAACTGCTGCCGGTCTTGGTGGAGCGCCTGCACCGGGGGACCGAACTGCGTGAACTTGTGGCTGCCGCCGCGCTGGCCAATGCGCGTACATTCGGGGGTGAGGACTACATCGGGTTCCACACGATGATGGCCCTGTCGCCTGCGTACCATATGGCGCAGGAACTGCCCGCCGAACGCCGCGCCCTCCCGGTGCTCAAGGTGCTGTACCGCAACACCACCCACATCCAGGCCCATGGAGGCCGGAAATCCGAGGTGCTGCATCCGGTGGCCGAGGTGGCGGATAGTTCCCGGGGCGGTTCGGCGCTCCGCGAGGCCGTGCGGCGCAGAGACGTAGCCGGAGCGGAGGGCATCTTCGCTTCGACTGTGCGACGGTCCCGCACCGAGGCGTTCAACGACCTGCTGGTCACCGTGCAGGATCAGCTCGATGTGCATCGCACGGTGCTTCCCTATCGGGCCTGGGATCTGCTGGACATCATCGGGCCGGAGCACGCACACACCATGCTGCGCCAGTCCGTCCGCTACTGCGTGAAGGCCGAACCCGGGCGGAACTCCCCGTCCAACGCCCCGGAAGCGTTGTTGCCCCGTCTGCTCGAGCAATACCGCCTGCTGGACCGGTCGCCGGGGGATCGCTCCGCGGACGACAGTTGGGTGGAGCGACTGGGTCAGACCCTGTTCCGTTCCACCCCCGCCGAGGCTGCCGAGGCCGCGGCATCCGCCCTCGCAGAAGGGTTTTTGCCCTCCGCAGTCGGCGAGGCGATTTCACTGGCGGCGAACCAGCTCGTACTGCGCGACCCCGGACGCCGGCCGGCCCAGGAAGACACCGGGAAGCCGGTCGGCAGTGTGCATGGGGACTCCGTCGGGGTGCATGCCTGTGATACAGCAAATGCGTGGCGCAACATGGCCCGCGTCACCAACGCTCGCAATACCTTCGCCTGCCTGATCCTCGGCGCCTATCAAGTCGCTCGGGATCGGACCATCTATGGTGCGGACCTGGCAACGCTGGAGCCGCTGCCGGTTCCCTACCATCTTGCGCGGCTCACCAGCACCGAGCCGGGCGCGCTGCTGGCCGAGGCCGAGGCTGCCATTCGCGGGAACCTGCAGGGCCGGGCCGCCGCCGCCATCCACCGCTATGGCCAGCTCGGGCACCCGCACCGGCCTGTCTTCGACCTGCTGCTCCGTTACGCCATAAGCGAAGACGGTTCCCTCCACGCCGAGAAGTACTACCGGACGGTGGCGGAAGAGTTTGCCGTCACCCGACCCACCTTCCGTTGGAGGCAGTTGGTGGCGTTGGCGCGCGTCACCGCCAGCGAGTTCGGTCGTCCGGCTCCGGGCTACGCCGAAGCGTGCCGGTTGCTGAAGGTCTGAGCCGGTTCCCGTCGCATAGCCCTGTCGCGTGGCAACAGGGCTATGCCGGAGCAACACATCCACTCCGGCTTCTCGGATGCCTCCGCGCCGGGGGGACGCAATCGAGTCGCGCAATTGGCCACAATCGGCCCCCTCGATCGCGGGATTCCCCCATCGCGGGGGCTTGAGGTCGTCCGTCCGGGAGTTCACCACAAATCGTGACGTCTTGAGGGCTCCACGTCTCCAGGTCAGGAGATGGCTGCGGACGTCCGGTCCTGAGAAATTCTCCCGCACGGGTGCAGAGGCGGATAGGGATGCGGGACCACGTGCTACGCCCAGGGGGCACCCGGCGTGGCTGGGGTTGGTCGCCGGAGCGCGGAAACGGGCGAGGGACCACTTGCTATGCCCAGGGGGCACCCAGCGTGGCTCGGGTTTCCTGCTGGTGCGGGCGGGCGGCAACAGGGGCGCAGGCATGGGCGAGTTTGACAGCGGGTCCGCGTGGTTGATGCAGCACTTCGGCCGGGCATTGCTCGGTCTAGCCGGGGTCACCCTCTCCGGCGGGGTGACGGCACTTGCCACCAAACTGGTGGTGCCCACCCGCGTGCCCGACGGTCTGCTGCAGGCCGACGTGACTGACCCCACTGCCGTCCCGGAACTCTACCTGGTGGAGTTTGCCACCCGAGGCGAGACCCGGTTGCCGCTGCAAATGTACGACGATCTGGCCCTGTCCTGGCTGGCAATACAGCGCGTGCCCAATGGCGTCGCCTTCGTCCTCTGGCCGCATGCCGCTGCGGGCCTCGCCGAGTCGCACCGGGAAGAAAGCTCGCGCGGCTGGTCTTATGTCGAGGCCGGGTGGAAGGTAATCCGGTGTTTTGAACTGGATGCGACCAAAGTACTGGCACGGGGAGAAGCGGGGCTGGCGCCGCTCGCCCTGGTGGCGCAGACGACCGAGCCGGCGCTGCGGCTGGCGGAGCGGGTGCGGAAGTTCGTGGACGCACAGATTACGGATGGGGCGGAGCAAGCGAACCTGCTGGCGGTGTGCCAGGTGTTTGCGGAGCTTCGCTATAATGACCCGCGGGTGTTTGAGATCCTGGGAGGACGGAAGATGGCACTGCAATCGGCGTGGATGCGGAAAGTGTGGGCGGACGAAACGGCGCGGGTGGTCGCCGAACGCACTGCTGCCGCGAAGGCGGAAGGGCTCGCGGAAGGCAAAGCGGAAGGCAAAGCCGAAGGCAAAGCGGAAGGCAAAGCCGAAGCTCTGGTGCAGGTGCTGCGACGCCGGTTCAGGGACGTGTCGCCCGACGTGGAAGCGCGGGTGAGTAAGATTGACAACGCAGCCTTGCTGGACACGCTGCTCAATCACGCACTGAGCTGCCGGAGCCTGCAGTCCTTCGTGCGGTTGCTGCCGCACTGACCCGACCTTCTGCGGCGCCGGTACTCGCTGTGAAAGGGACGGTCGCCGGCGCAATCCGGGAAGTTGTCGGCGTTCGCGGTGCACTTGGAGGGGTCGGACGTTCTCACAGGGGCTCGTGGCAGCACCGGAAGTGACGCACGTCTGCACGAGTTCACTCCCAGCGACGCAACGAGGCAGGGGCACGAGGCCACTTGCCACGCCCACGGGGCGCTCGGCGTGGCTCGGGTGTCCCGCCGGTGCGGGCGGGGAGGGGTGTGGGATCACTTGGTTACGCGCGTGGCTCGGGTTTTCGGCAGCGAACTTCGAGCGCGCGGGCCGTTGTGAATGATTCGGATTATGGGCCCGCGGGCGCGAAGCACCTGCTCCCCGCCCGCCTACCCGGCTACTCCGTCCGCTCACCGGTGAAGGTTGCGGTCGAGGCTTCGTCGCCTATTCGGCGACGAAACTGTTTCGCAGGACGCCCAGTTTCTCGATCTCGACTTCGACCGTATCGCCCGGCTTCAGGAACTTGCCCTGGGCGCTGCCGACGCCGCCGGGGGTTCCGGTAGCGATCAAATCGCCGGGCTCCAGTGTGACGATCCGGCTGATGAACGACACAATCTCCGGTACCGTGAAGATCATCGCCGCGGTGGAGGAATCCTGGCGCACCTCGCCGTTGACGCGTGTGATGAGTTTCAGAGAGTGGGCGTCGGGAACCTCGTCGCGTGTGGTGAGCCAGGGGCCGCAGGGGGCGCCGGTATCGAACCACTTCCCGACCAGCCAATCGAAGAAGCGGTTCATCTCTCGCTCCGCTTTGGGCGGCTCTTTGGATGCCAGGCTCCGCTCCGACACGTCGTGCAGGATCGTGTACCCGACCACGTAGTCGTACGCCGCCTCGACCGGGATGTGCTTGCCCCGCTTCCCGATCACAATGACGAACTCCCCTTCGTAGTCCATCTTCTGCGCGATCTTCGGGTAGAGGATCGGCTGGCCGTGCCCGATCAGTCCGGTGCTCGGGGGCTTCATGAAGAAATAGGGATAGGTTTCGTCCTTCTCGTAGGTTGGACGGCCGCCCTCGCGGATGTGCTCCTGGTAGTTGCCGGCGAGGGCAAACAGCTTGCGTGCCTGCGGTACCGGCGGCCGGAGTTCTACCGCCGCGAGTGCGCGGATCTGGCCGGAGAGCGACTCTCCCCGTTCGGCCCGGTCGGCGGCGCCCCGCACCGTAGCCAGTCCCTGCTCGCCGGCTTCCAGCAGACTCAGGGCGGTCGGGTAGACGTTGGTCACGTCGAGTACGCGTTCACCGGAGAGCAGCACGCCCAGGCGTGTCTGACCGTCCACCGCGTAGGAAAGGATGCGCATTGGTTCTCTGTTCCTTTGCCGTTGTCGGCGGTCCATCCCGCCGTCCCGCGCAGGATTCGGGATCGAGGCCGGAGATTCCTCGGCGTTTCTCCACCGGTTGGCGATGATCGCTACGCCTCGATCCGTGTGCCGAGCACTTCCAGGAAGCGCCCGAGCCATTCCGGGTGCGCCGGCCAGGCGGGAGCCGTGATCAGGTGCCCGTCTACGTGCGCGCCGTTCATCGGGACGTCCACCCACTCGCCGCCGGCTGCGCGCACGTCCGGCGCTACTGCAGGATAGGCGCTGCATCTCCGGCCGTGCAGCACCCCCGCCGCCGCGAGCACCTGCGCGCCGTGGCAGATGGCCGCGATCGGCTTCCTCTGGGTATCGAAATGGCGCACGATCTCCAGCACCCGTTCGTTCAGGCGGATGTATTCCGGGGCACGACCCCCCGGAATGACCAGGGCATCGTATTCCTCCGCGCGAACTTCGGCGAACGTCGCATTGAGGGTGAAGTTGTGTCCTCGCTTCTCCGAGTAGGTCTGATCGCCCTCGAAGTCGTGGATCGCTGTCCGCACCTGCTCTCCGGCCGCCCTGCCGGGACAGACCGCATGCACCGTGTGGCCCACCATGGTGAGCGCCTGGAACGGCACCATGACTTCATAGTCCTCCACGAAGTCGCCCACCAGCATCAGTATCTTTTTCGGCATATCTCCTCTCCAGAGGAAGCGTGCCCCGGGAGGCACGGCATGAGTCGCCGGCAACACGGCGTGGGAGGCGGCATCCCCGCTTTGGGTACCCGTCCCTGCGTCTCGGGCTTCGTCCGGTGCATGTTCCGCAGTGCGCGCTGTGACTTGCGGTCCCCGGCTTGCCGCCGACTCCGAGCGTTCTGTTCTCCCCACTGCAGGTCCGGTTCCTGCCCTCCCGGTGTCCGCGTCTCGCTCCCAAAACGTGTAGACTTCGACCGCTTCGCTCTTGCCCTTCAGCGCCAGCCCACCGAGCGAGCGAAGTTCCCGAGCCATCCCTGCGTGCTGGGCGGTCTCCGCCGAGACGAGCACGGCTACCCCGCGGGTGCGGGTGTTCTGTTCGAGGCGCGCGGCCACATTCACCGCGTCACCGATCGTACCGTATTCGAGCTTCCCCCCCGACCCCAGATCCCCCACCACGATTTCCCCGGTGTGAATACCGATGCCGAACCCGAACCGCTGGGCCTCCTGGGATCGGCTGCCGGCCTCGGCAACAATGTCCATCGCCGCCTCAATGGCCCGCCGGGCGTGGTTCCGTCCGCCCCGCGTATCCTCGAACACCGCCATCATCGCGTCGCCGATGTGCTTGTCCACCCTCCCGCGGTGGCGGAGGATGACGCCGTCCATCCAGGTGAAGTGACGGTTCAGCATCTCCATCACCTCGGCCGGGGAGAGTTCCTCCGAGAGAGAAGTGTAACCCCGGACGTCGGCGAAGAACACGGTGCCGACCTGGGTGCGCTGCTCGATCCGACCGGTGCGACGGAGTTGCTCGGCGGCAGTCTCGCCCGCATAGCGCGCGAGCATCTGCTGCGAGAAGTTGCTGTTCAGGAAGTAGGCTGCCAGCCCGGAAATACCGGCGGACACCCACGAATGCACGAAGCCGACCCAGAGCCCGGCGTGCAGCCCTGCCACCGCGAGCCCCAGAGTGACGGGGATGGACGCGACTGCCAGCGCCAGCGCGATCCGCGGGCGGAGCCGCAGCACCCCGAGGAACACTGCAAGCGCCGTGCCCACCGACATGAGCCACGTCGGCAAAAAGTGGTGCGCGGTGGTGGTCCACTGGCCGTCCAACGAGCTCCGGAGCGCGCACGCGTGCGCCAGCACCCCGGGGATGGTGCCGACGGGAGTCTTGACGTAGTCCGCCCGCCCACTGGTTGCGAAACTCCCCACAAGGACGATCCGGTCCCGGAACAGATTTGCGTTCCGACTCCGCCAGGCGCCGGTCACCACGTCCCTGTAGGACACGCGATGGAAGGCACCGGATACCGGCGCCCGGGGCCAGCGGATCAGGTAGGCTGCGCCCGGCGTGGCCGAGACCGTTTGTCTGCGACCCTCACCGAACGCCTGGTAACATTCGTACGACAGGGCCGTAACGGTTCGCCCGTCTTCCAGCAACTGTACTGCTTCTACCCCGAATGTCGTCCGGGTGTGCGTCAGTTCTTTGAGCACCGGAGAGGCCACCCGGACGGTGGAGGCATCGGCCAACCCGGGGGTCGGGGGGGTCAACCGGCGGCGACTCGCCCCCCCGCCGGGCGACCGGGAAGAGGGATCGCGCACGGTGGACGTTTCGCCGACGAGCACGACCGTCCCCGGAAAGCCGTCCAGCGCGACCCGAAAGACCGGATCGGAGGGCGTATCCCCCAGGAAAACGAAGTCGAAGCCCACCACGCGGGCGCCGCCTGCTGCGATCTCGCCCAACCGCAAGGCGTGCTGGCCGCGATCCAGAATATCGGGCGCGGTCTGGGGTACCTCTTCCGGATGGGCGAGGGTGTCGTCATCCAGGCTGACGATCACAATGCGCGGATCCGGCCGGCGGGAGGCGGAGGGCGCCAGCCGCATCAACAGGTTCAGGCTCTCGCCGTACAGAAGCCCCTCGCTGCCGATGCCGTTCAGCACCAGCAGCGAGGTCACGGCGGCGAGCAGCGGGCCCCAGATGAAGCGTCCCTTCCAGACAATCGGCAAAAACCGGCGGGTCATTGCGGATCACCGGGTGAGGGGGGAACGTGTGCCGGCGCGGCGATCACCTCGGTGAGTACACGCGAGGGAAGAGGAGGACTCCGGACCTCTCCTTCCCCGCCTCTCTTCATTCAATGCGCCTTTCACGGCTGCGGTCGCAGGGGTCCTGGCCGGCCGCGGCGGCCCGTTCGTCCCCCCGGCGGCGGCGGCGGCTCCCCGGCCCCCATGCCGCCGCGACCTCCGCCGGGCGACCCCGGCCCCATTCCCGGCCGCTGGCCCATTCCCGGCCGTTGG
>SXGS01334309.1_pt1 | contig 20000 bp, 16 predicted proteins | sample 3174681 | NCBI WGS metagenome assembly SXGS01 (sample SAMN11356861, study PRJNA531348) | freshwater metagenome | isolation source: freshwater sample F1-80 | place: China: Fuxian Lake, Yuxi | collected 2017-12-25 | reverse complement strand
GGCGCACTCGGCGGCTACGGCGGCGGCCTGCAGCGGAAGCAAGCCTTGCTAGACCTTGAGCGGCAAGGAACGGCTGAACCACCAACAAAATGAAATGAGCCACGGATCAAACACAGATGAAACACGGATGAAAAAATTCAGTGTGAAGGATTCGATTTCATTGAACTGTCTTTTGTCCTATCCGTGTTTAATCCGTGTTTAATCCGTGGCCAAGAAATTTGTGCGAGCGCAGCTTACTTCGCCGGCAATTTGAGCAACTGCCGCCACGCCTCCGCGGTCGGTACCGTGTCTCGGCTCGTCAGTTCGCGCAGCGCATAGAGCGCAGCGCGGTGATACGGCGACCGCACCCCCGGTTCGGTTGGAGTCAGCTTTTCGCGGTACGATTTCGCCTCATCCACGCTCACCGTGCGAGAGCGAACGAGGAAATCGAAACGCTGCACCTCAGGCCATGGCGCCGCATTCGCCACCGGCAGGCTAACCGAAAAGTCTTGCCGCAGATATGTCACGTCCACGCGCACGAGAATGTCCGGCGAGGATTCGGGCTGATAGTAAGCCGCAGGCACGATCGGCTCGCCCGGGACCGGCATGCTGGCGGTGAAGACCTCGGGATTTTGATTTGGCGCGTTGCCCGGCGCGTGACACAACAGGCAATTGCGCTGGTGATTGACCCGTACGAGTTCACGCACCGTCAAGACTGACTCGTCGCCGACCGTCTTCGTGACCGGCAGCCGGGGATCCGGCGCTTCGAGCATCTCCAGCAAGCGCGGCACCAGATCGGTGCGTTGCAGGACAACCAACGCCTCGGCCGAGCGCTTCGCCACTGCGGGCAAGGGATAACGCAAACCGGCGAGAAGGATGTCGGTATAGTCCTTGTCGCGGCGGGTCTTCAATGTCGTCAGCGTAATCTTGCGAACGTCGTCCTCGTCGGCATAAATCGCGAGCTTGGCGAGGGCGCGGGTCGATTCGACGTGTGATAGCGTGGAAAGATACCTGGCGAGCCGTTGGCGGTGGTCGCCGCCGACGGGCCCGAAGATCTGCATCAAGGCGGCAATGCGGGCGCGGATGGCTTCGTCCTGCGCTTGGGCGTCGCGCTTGGCATTCGCCTTATCTTCGAGGGCACAGGCGTTGCGATACGTCTCCCAGATTTGTTCCGCGAAATCAACCACGCCCATCCCGCCCTGAACCTCCTGCGTCTGAGACACCGCTGACTCAAGCGGGGGATCGCCTAACCGCGCCGCCGCCTCGAGACGTTTTGCAAGCCCGCCCAGACCGCCGGCCGTCAGCATATGCGCTCGGATGGTGTTCACCGCGATGGCAAACTCCGTGTTGCGCGAACCGCTTAGTCGGCAGTCATCGCCCATGACGAACGGCAAACCCGCAAGATCGCTGCGCTGTGCCAGAAGTGCTTCCATGTAGGCGTCACGCTTTTTCTGATTCGCGTGATTGACTTTGGCAACCATGTGCGCGGTTTGCTTCAGCCCCTCGCCCGGTTTGAGCTTATTCGCCAGCGGTTCCTGAAAAGCCAGCTCCGGAACCTTTGCGAGATCGTCGTTCAACAGTGGACCGACAATTTGCGGATAGCGCGGCGGCGTCGGCAACAGCTTTTCGATCGGCGTCGTGGCGGGGATCTTGAACGCGAAGCGCGGCGTGCCCGGAATGTTCATCTGGATCCGCGCGGAAAGCAGGCGCAGCGAACGCTGCAAGCGATCGATCAGTGCGTTGCGTACCTCGTTGCTAATGTCGGGATGATCGCGTACCTGGATTAACGCCTCGCGTAATTTATCGGTCAACTCGTTCAGGTTGGCGAGGTCCGCGGTGGTCGGTGATTTGGTCAACATCAGGTGTGCTTTGGCTTTGGACAGAACGTCGTCCACCTGCTTCGTTAGCTTCTGCCCTTCGATCTTGATGCGCTCGCGCTGTTCTTTGAGTAGATCGTCCCCCTTTTGCGAATGATCTTGCGCCGAGCTGCCGTCAGTGATTGATGCGCTGGCAATAATGGCGAGGAAACCCACAAGCCTACGGAGCCGCCCTGTGCATGCCGACATGAATTGTTCCTTTCAATTGACCAGAACTTCCCCGATGTGTGGCTATGATTATGAGCGATTGGGGCCGTTCATGCAAGTCAATAATTCGATGAGCGATCGAAATGTGCTGCGGAGGTTTTCTTCAATGAAATGCGTAAGGCGATAGGTGGAAGAAAACATACCCGTCCTCTAATGCGACGCGGAGCGTCGCACCACATTGTGGCACGACGCTCCGCGTCGTGAACGGGTTCGGGCATTTGTTTGATTGCTCTTCGCTAGCAATCACGCTCGGACACGCGGATTTAGATCAACTCCCTGATCGGCTCGACATTGTCCAGCAAGTGCGTTGGCCGGCCGCTGTGATTCGGGAACGTGGTGCCGAGGTCGATGCCGAGCGTGTGATAAAGTGTCGCGAGCAGGTTCTGCGGAGTGTAGGGGACGCCGACCGGGTGGTCGCCGCGTGCATCGGTGCGGCCGATCACCTGGCCCATGCGCAGGCCGCCGCCGGAGATCAGGCTGAAGCCGGCATAGGTCCAGTGGCCGCGGCCGTCGGGAGTCGCGCCGCAACCGCCGCGGCCGACGACGGGGAAGCGGCCCATCTCGCCGCCGATCATCACCGTCACGTCTTGGTCCAGGCCGCGCGCGTAGATGTCGGTGATGAGCGCGTGAATCGCGCGATCGAGGCGTGGCAGCTTGGCGCGCAGGCACGGGAAGCCATGATTATGCGTGTCCCAGCTGGTGGCACTAATGCTGTCGCCGTTGCAATCGGCATTGGGCACGACGCCGCCAAAGGTCAGCGTCACGACGGGAACGCCGGCTTCCACGAGGCGGCGCGCCATCAGGAGTCGCTGCGCCTCGCCTTCGCCGTAGCAGGCGCGGAGTGATTCGGGCTCGCGGCTGATATCGAAGGCGTCGCGTGTCCGTGCGCTCGTGACCATCTCCAGGGCCTGGGCGTTGAACGCGTCGAGGCCTTCCATGATGCCATTCGCATCGATGTTGCGATTGAGTTGATCGAAGGTGCGGCGCAGCTCGTTGCGATCCTGGAAGCGATCGAGCGAGACGTTGCGCGGCAAGGCCAGGCTCTCGAGACGGTCGCCGGGCACGAAGGCCTTGTGCGCCAGGCCGAGATAGGCGGGGCCATTGCGGAATTCGTAGCCGGCCTTGCTGTCGAGCGCGATGTACGCCGGCAGCTGGCGCGGCCCAGAGCCGCTACGCAGTTTGCTGACCACGGAACCAAAGTCGGGACGGATAGCGAAGCCTGCCTCCGTCGGCTTCTTGTAGCCCGAGAACAATTCGACCGGATCGTGGAAGTTCGGATTGAAGCGCAGATTACGCACGAGGGCCAGCTTGTCGGCGATCTGGGCCTGGAGCGGCAGATATTCGCAAATGTCGAAGCCGGGCACGTTGGTGCGAATCGGATTGAACTCGCCGCGGATCTCGACGGGAGCGTTCGGCTTCATGTCGTAGGTGTCGATATGGCTGGGCCCACCCCACAGATAGACGTAGATGACCGCTTTCGAAGAGGAGCCGCGCTGATTGACGGCCCCACTCGCTCGCAACTTGAGCAGTTCAGCGAGAGACAGCCCACCCAGGCCCAGCGCGCCGGTCTGAAGGAAATTGCGGCGCGTAACGCCGCGGCAGAAGCGCAGATGGCTGTCGCCGAGGAACGTGAGCATGGACGGGTTCCTTTGGAAGAGGTCGGCTTGGTTCGCTTGTCGGTGGTCGTCAACGGGGGGGTGCAGTGATCATACCAGATACCTGGGCGGAATCAACCCATCGTTGGCATCGCTGCCATCTGGCGGGTGCGGTTGCCATCGTGTAAGTCGACCGGCAATTGATCGTGCCCGGCCACGACACGGAGCGTCGTGCCACAATGTGGTGCGACGCTCCGCGTTGCATGGCTCACGAATACGCCCAGGCCGCGAAGCGATAAACTATGTGGGAGGTCGGGCTACGAACCCAAGGGGAATCGTCATGAAGAAATCGTCTGTGGTTGCCGCGTTGACTGGTTTCGTCCTGATCGTGGCGGTCTGGTTGGCGTCTGGACAGGTTGTTTCGCCGCCGACGATTTCCTGGAATGGCAATCTCGCGACCATCGAGTGGACCGAGCTGCTCGCTGATCCGAAGGCTGCCAAGGATGAGACGCCGTTCGTCGTTCTCACCGGGCCGTACATCGGCTGGCTCACGCCGACGGAAGTGACCATCGGCTGGGAGGTTATCGCCGAGGCACGCGTCACCGAGTCGCCGTACGCCAGCTTGCCGGCCAAGTATCCTGACGACAAGATTCAATTTCGCTCGGTGCGTTTGATCGATCTCAAGCCCGATACGCTCTATCGCTATCAACTGAAGGCGCGGAATTACCAGAGCAAGATTATCAGCTTCCGCACGTTCCCGGCTCCGGATGCGACTTCCTTCAAGTTTGCGATGGTCGGCGACACCCAACGCGGCGAAGTCCCCGCGTCGGCGGCGATCGAGAGCAAACTGTTCGCCGATATTCTCGCGTGGAACCCAACGCTGCTTGTCCACCTGGGCGACATGCTCGGCACCGGCCGCGGCGATGGCTTGAACGGGCGCAAGGCCTGGTTCCGCACGTTGGCGCGCAATCGCGAGACGCGTGGCTCGATCTTCATGGCCCCGACGGCGGGCAATCATTGCTGGCTTGGCAGCGGCCACGGCTGGTACGCCGACTACTTTGCTGGCGTCAAAGGCCCGCGCAGCCTGGTCCGTGATGGCTCGCAGCCCCCCTTTTATTATTCCTTCGACGTCGGCAACGTTCACTTTGTCAGCCTGTGCACCGAGAGCGCCAAGCTCGCCGCCAAGAAGAACGTGGCCGACGACAAATTCAATGGCTTGCCATTCTCCTACAACGAACAACTGGCCTGGCTTGACAACGATCTGAAACGCACGCAGGCGGCCTGGAAGGTCATCTTCTTTCACAAGCCCTTCCACACGGCCGGCGGTTACCCGGCGCCGGATGACTTCCGCAAGGAATTCGGCGCTGTCTGCGACAAACATGGCGTGCAGCTCTTGCTCGCGGGCCACGATCATAGTTATCAGAAGACGAAACGCATCAAGAACGCCGACCGCACTTTGTCCGACACGGGCTCGGTGCAGGTCGTCAGCGGCGGCGGCGACATCAACCAATTCAACGCCGTCAAGAATCCGCCGGCGTGGAACGTCCTGCACAAGAAAATCAACCACTACGTACAGGTGGAAGTCAGCGCCGAGAACCTGCGTTTCACCGCAGTCGATGTGAAGGGACAGATCTTCGATGCCTGGAAGCTGCCGTTAAAAGGCCAGCCGGTATCGTTGCCCGTGCGAGAGGTGGAGGAAAAATGAAAGCTCAACTGGACCAAGGCGTAGTCGCACGTCAGGATGGCGTGTCTGCACCGGTGGGCAATGTCATGCGAAACCGATTACCCGATGCCGACTGGAGAACCGAATCATGCGGCTTGTTGACCACCCGACCGGCAACTATCGATTCTTGCCTGGAATTGCGCCCTACTCGTGCGGCGCCGTTTCCAGCCCTGGTTTCGAGATCGTCAACGTTACATTCCAGAAGCCCGTCCCCTACCGAACGGGTTTCGCGAGAATCGCGCGCTTGCTGGACGAGCAGGGCCGCCCCAAGACTGCCTTGTGCGCGATCTCGCTCCGGTCGCCTCGGCCGTACAGTTTCCAAGGCTTTGCGGACTTCAACACCGAGTACACGTCGATTCTCGAAAGCTGGGGTGTGTTCGTCGGTGACGCCAATCCGATCGCTCGGACGAACGTGGCCCCCGTCATCGACCCGCCCAGTGAACCCGTCTTGTACGGGTTTTCGTTCACGAGGTCCTGTCCGGGCGATCGACCGTCCACGTTTGTGGTCGCCGGCGCCGGCGAATTGCCCGAAGGGATCTTGACTCGAGACGAAATTGTTGCACGCGGCGACGCGTCGCCTCGAGGGCTCGCCAGCAAGGCTCGATTTGTCATGGATTTGATGGAGAGCCGGCTGCGAGGTCTGGGTATGGCCTGTGCGTCGGTCTCCTGTGCCAACGTGTACACGGCCCATTCAATCACCGATTTGTTGCCCGACGTACTCCTGAGCCGCATGGGTGCTGCCGCCATGCACGGAATCCGCTGGCATTTCAGTCGGCCTCCGATCGACGAAATCGAGTTTGAAATGGACCTGCGCGGCACGAGTACCGAACTCCGCTGCAATTGAACGCAGGCGCCTTTCGAGGAGTTTGTTTTCAGCAGCCGTTCACCTCTCTACCCCTGTTTTCAGGGGAAAGAGAGGTGAACGGTTACCATTCTTCATTGCAATGCGGAATGAAGAACAGAGAAGAGAGAATTGAGAAGCGATTCCAAAGTAGGGGGCATTCAGAGTTTTGGGGGGTCGAATGCCGCCCACTCCGGAATCTTGCAATTTTTTCAAGCAACTTGGCCTTCATCGTGTGGCGCAGGATTTCTGCCAATTTTGCCACGTGCGAGGAATTTTCGAGCTATGTTGTAAATGAGGACACTGTGTCACGCCTCGTAACCGTGCCGCGGAGGTCAGCGATTTACGTTTCCAACGGAGCCAGAGAGATGGCAACCCTCACTCGCAATGGCGTCCTGTGTGCGCCCGTCGCTCCCCCCCACACCGACGCGATTGACGATGAATTTTTCACCCTCGACGACTTCGAGGTCGAATTGCGCCGGCTTAACGAGGTCAATCAACAACTTCTTGACGAATTGAATCCCAGCGACAACACCCTCGATGAAGCGACGCCCGAAGCGCTCCGCGTGACGGAAGAAGCCGACGAGTTGGCGCAGTTGCGCGAAGAAAACCGTCTGCTCAAGAGTCAGCTGGAAGCATTCAGTGCGGCACAAGACGAGGAACCCTGGCTGGAACGGCAGCGCGAATACGAAATGATGCTCGAAGAGAAATCGGAAGTGATTCGCGGCCTGCACCAGAAAATGAACGAAATGCAGGAATCGGTCAGCTTCGCCCCTGAAGTCCCCGCGGCGCCGAGTGCCAGCAGCATTCGCCTCGGTCAGGCGGAGGAAATCCTGCGTTTGAAACGCGAGATGGACGAACAACGCCGGCAGCTTGAGCAAGACGAACAAGACATGATGGCCCAGATGCGCCAAATGGAAATAACGATGGCCAGGGAACGCGCGGAAATGGCCCGGCACCGTCAGGAGATTGTGCGCCTGCAAAAAGAATTAGCGCGCGAAACGGAGAACGCGAATCGCGATCCTGGGCTGCGCGAAAAACTGCACAGCCTGCGGCGCACGCAGGAATCAAAGATTGCCCCCCCCGCCGCGGCGGAACCCGTCGTGCAGAAAGATCAAGAAAGCGGCGGATTCTTCCGCCGCATGTTCGGATAATAATGCGCCGGCTAGCAGACGCCATGCACCCTTGCCAACCCGGTGCGTGGCGTTTTTTTCGCGGGTCAAGCGGCCTCGCTTGCCTTACGCTCCGTATTATTTCCTGATGGAATCCCTCCGCAACAAGACCGTCCTCATCACCGGCGGCTCGTCTGGCATCGGCAAGGCGACGGCCATACGTCTGGCGCAGATGGGGGCCCAGGTCGCGCTGTCCGCGCGCAATCGCGACGCGCTTGAGCAGGTTCGCAAGGAAATTCACACGGCCGGCGGCGCGGCGCTCGTCGCTCCCGCCGACGTCACCAATGCCGAGCAGGTCCGCACGGCCGTCGAAGCCACGGTCGCGCATTTCGGCAAGCTCGACATTCTGCTCGCGTCCGCTGGCCTGTCGATGCGGGCCTATTTCGAGGGTTCCTCCCTCGAAGCGCTCGAACGCGTCATGCGCGTCAACTTCTTCGGCACGCTCTATGCGACGCATTTCGCGTTGCCTCACATCAAGAAAACGAAGGGCTCGCTCGTTGCCGTCAGTAGTCTGACAGGCAAGCGCGGCATCCCATCGTACGCGGTCTACGGGGCGAGCAAGTTCGCGATTCAAGGCCTGTACGAAGCGCTGCGGCTGGAGTTGCTGAAGGACGGCGTTCACGTAGGCGTCGTCTCGCCGGCATTCGTCGATACGCCGCTACGCGCAAACGTGCTCGGCCCCAATGGGCAGCCGTGGGCCGTGCCGCCGCCGCCGCCGTTTCGCGTCTGGCCCGTGGAGAAATGCGTCGAGCGCATCATCCGCCTGATCGTGAAACGTAAACGGCAAGCGTTGATGCCGTGGTTCACTGGACCGCTCCTGGCGATCGACGAACTCTGCGGGCGCGTGCTCGGCGATCGCATTCTGTTGGGGAGGTTTCCGCCCGAGTCATGAGTTGGCCGCGCGCGGCTTACCGGTCGCCAGCAAGCACGCGAACGCCTAGCCGGAAGCGCTCGAAAGACATTTTCCTGGAATCCAGTCGGCGTTCTTTGACAAGCGGCAAATCGCGACCTACCTTTTGTCAGATAGAGATCTCTCGCGGCGCCTGTGAGGGACGGGCGGAATCGCGGCGAGATTTTTCCAACACTTCGAGGATTTGCCATGCTGTCTCGCATCAGGAATTTTGTCGTCGATTTCGTCGAACGTGAAGATGGGCCTACGGCTGTCGAATACGCAGTCATGTTGGCCTTGATCATTGTGGTCTGCCTCGCAGCCATCACGACGCTCGGCCAGAACGCCAATAGCACGTTCACCGCCATTGGCAACTCAATGAGCTCAGGGTCGTGAGTTCGAAACCGGCCGGCGCGGGCATTTCTCTATCCCCCCCCATGCCCGACCAGAGCTTGTCGCAAGCGGACAGGAACTCGCCCCCAAGAGCCGAAGAGAGTCAGCGTCAACCATATCGCTGCCCCTCTTCGGTTTGTTGTTGCGCGCCGCGACAATATGCTTCATACAATGATTGGCGTGGCGCAAGCGTCACGTTTGCGCATTTTTCTCGAGGCGTGGTGCGAGCGCGATACTTGCACTAGGATGTGCGTATGCGAACAGCGAAAAAGAAGTTCACCCTCGGGCTGATCCAGCCGAAATGCGAAGCCGAGCCGTCGCGCAACATGCGCGCGACGTTGAAGCGAATTCACGACGCGGCGAAGCAAGGCGCGGACATCATCTGTCTGCCGGAACTGTTCCTGTCGCACTACTTCTGCCAGCAGACGGATCTCAAGTTCTTCGAGCTCGCCGAGCCGATTCCGGGGCCAACCACGGAAAAACTCGGCGCGATCGCACGCTCGCTGGGCAAGGTGATCGTGGCGTCGCTGTTCGAGAAACGCGCCGCGGGCCTCTATCACAACACCGCGGTCGTGTTCGATGCCGACGGAACGCTGGCGGGAATTTATCGCAAATCGCATATCCCGGACGATCCGCTCTATCACGAGAAATACTATTTCACGCCGGGCGATCTGGGCTTTCGGGCCTTCGACACGCGTTTCGGGCGGATTGGCATTCTCGTCTGCTGGGACCAGTGGTTCCCCGAGGCTGCCCGGCTTACCGCGCTGCAAGGCGCACAACTATTGATCTATCCGACGGCCATCGGCTGGCATCCGCGCGAGAAGGCCCCGTTCGGTGTGCAGCAACACGACGCCTGGCAGACGATCCAGCGCGCCCACGCCATTGCCAACGGCGTCTACGTCGCGGCGATCAATCGCGTCGGCCATGAAGGCTCCGTGGACGGCGGGCTTGAATTCTGGGGCGCGTCGTTCGTCAGCGATCCGTTCGGTGTCATTCTCGCGAAAGCTTCGCACGACAAGGAGGAGATCGTTATCGCCGAATGCGACATGGCCCGCTGCGAGGAAGTGCGGCAAAACTGGCCGTTCCTGCGCGATCGCCGCATCGATGCGTATGGCAATCTGACGAAGCGCTGGGGGGACGTTTAGATAAGAAAAATCGGAGGCCAGCGCGATCGGGCCGTGTTTGATCGCTACGAAGGTGGGGCGACAAAGCGAAAATCGCCCAATACCAGGGCGATAAAGCCGCGGCGTCGAGCGAATCGGGAGAGACATTGAAAATGAGGGCGTGAGCGGCGGCGTGTTACTTCTTGGCCGCAGCGCCGGTTTTCGTCTGTTCGGCGCGAATTTCCGCTTCGGCTTCATACCAATGTTGCTTGTCGCAACCGTGTTTGCAGCCCCCCTTCATCCATTTTTCGAAGGCGCGCTTGGCGACCTTCTCTGACGGCAGGCTGACCTGAGTGGTCGGCGCTTGGGTCATCGCCGTGGACGGGGCGGACTTGGTGCTGGCGCCGCTGGTGGTGGTCCTGGACATGTCGTCCTCCCTGAGTGGAAAGTGTGGGGTTACCCATTCCCATATCAACGGGGACATTTCATCAAATTCCCGCGCGTGCGGCAAGGATTATTTCGGAAAATCAATTGTTTTGCCAAGGATAGTAAGTCGCGTTGCCGGCGGCCATTTGCGGCTTCGCATTCGCCATCATGCGTTGAAAAACCGGCGTGCTATCGCGGCTGAATCGGTGGCTCGCCTTTGGCGATCGCTTCCGGTTTTAGCGCCAGCGTGGGCGCTCGATGGCCGAACACGAGGAAATAGACGATCGCGCCGACGATCATGAAACCGACAGCGATCAGCGATTGCAACAGATCCGTCACGAACATGTTCACGAGCACCAGCGCCATGGCTGACACGTAAAAAATTGGCAGCCACGGGAAGCCCCAGCAGCGATACGGCAACGCGATCTTGTCCACGGGGTATTGGCGTCGGCACACGAAGATGGTCGCCACCGCCAGCGTTTCAAAGGCGACGGCGCCGAACATCGCGTAATCGGTCAGGATGTCGAAGAGTGCTTTCTTGAGGACTTCGTTGTACATGAGCAAGGCCGCGCCGAGTACGAGCAGGATCGACCATCCCGTGAGCACGACCCCGGCCCGCGCCGGTGTGCCGAAGGTCGGGTGCAGCTTGCAGAGGGCGCCAGGCGCCAGGCCGTCCTGCCCCATCGCATACAGCAAGCGCGGGCCGACCAGCAGATTGCCGTTGAGCGCGCCGAACACCGACGTCATCACCGCCAACGACGCGAGCAGCACGCCGATCGAGCCGAACAGGTGGAGGCTGAAAATGGTCGCCACCGGCCTGTCGCCTCCTTGCTCAATCATCTCGGCTCGGCTGACGACGACGTGATACGCGACATTGACCGAGCAGTACAGCACGATGACCGCTCCCGTGCCCATCATGAAAGCGAGCGGTAAATTGCGGTGGGGCTCCTTGACTTCCTCGGCGACTGGCGCGAGGTTCATCCAGCCGTGATACGCCCAGAGAATGCCGACCAGCGCTTTGCCGAACAGGCTCCAGTTGACGCCGCTCCATTTTTCCGGCCAGATCGGCGTCAGCAATTCCGGGTTCACCGCGGATTCGCTCGTGAAGGCCAGGAAAACAAACGGCAACAGGGCGATGCTCAGCAAGGAGAAGACCTTCACGGACGTGACGAGGACTTGCAAGCCGCCGCCAAGCACGGTGCCGCAGCCGTTGAGGATAGCCAAAGTGGTGATGACGGTGACCGTAACTCCTTGACGTTGCCAGAATGTCAGGACCTCGCCGGGCGCCCGCACGTCGTTGGCATAGCGCAGGATGTCGTGAAAGGATTCGGTGAATACTGTGGCCAGGGCGGCAATCGAACCGGAACGGATGATCCAGAACTCGACCCAGCCCCACAGGAAGCCGGCCCATCGGCCATAACCTTCGCGCAAGAACGCGTAGTTGCCTCCGGCACGCGGGTGGATGATCGCAATCTCGGCGACAATCAGCGAGCCGATGAAGCTCAGGACGCCGACGAGAATCCAGGCGATCATGATCAGCCCGAACTCGGTGAGGTTCTTCGCCACATCGTGCGGCTTCTTGAACACGCCGGAGCCGATGACGGTGCCGACGACGAGCGCGGTCGCCATCCAGGGGCCGAGCACGCGCGGCAGCCTGTCGGTAGGGGTCGAATGAGGAACGTCCATGGCAGGCCTCTTGATTCGAAAGCGAAGATCTCATTCCGCGGCCCGGCGCAAGCGATCGTGCACGGCAAGCCAGTCGTCGCCCGCGGGAGGGCGCTCGACGACGATGCGATCCAGGCCAGCGTCGTCGAGTCGATGCAGGGCGGCGTATAACTGTGCGGAATAGCTTACCGGATCAGCCGGCAGTAGAATACCCAAATCTCCCGGCCCATCCCCCGTGTCGAGGTGAGTCAACCAACCGATGCGCAGGCCTTGCTGGCGGAGTTCTTCGACGCGGCGTCGGCTGTGAGACGCGACCTCAAGCGCCGTGCGCGGCGCATAATGACGCCGCATCTGGCCGGGCGAACGCGCGGGCTGCGCGCTTGCTTCACGCGTTGTGCGCTCGATCGAGCCGATGACCGCTTCCAGCGCCGCCAGCGTTGCCAGGCCGGGCCTCAGCAAGCGCGGCGGATCGGTCGTCACGTCAAGCACCGTCGATTCGAGGCCTCCCGTCGTTGGACCGGCGTCGAGCAATAGATCGATGCGCTCCGCCAGGCCGCGCAGCACATGCTCGGCCGCGGTGGGCGAAAGCTCCGTGGCACGATTCGCGCTCGGCGCCGCCAACGGCAGCCCGCTCGCGCGCAACAGCGCCAGCGCTACCGGATGCGCCGGCATGCGCAATGCCACGGTCGGCCCCCCCGCCGTCACCAGATCGGGCACACACGACGCTTTCGGCAAAACCAGCGTCAAGGGCCCCGGCCAAAAGCGCGCGGCCAAACACTCGGCGCTGTCCGGCCAGTCGGCGCTGAGTGCTTGGGCGTCCGCGATTGAAGCGACATGAACGATCAGCGGATTCGTCGCCGGTCTTCCCTTGGCGGCGAAGATCCTGGCGACGGCGTCCTCCGCGAGCGCGTTCGCCCCCAGGCCATATACGGTCTCCGTCGGAAAGGCAACGAGGCCGCCTGCTTGGAGGTTTCGAGCTGCGCGCACGATCAAATCGGGATCGGGATGGAAGGGATCAACACGCAAGACGTCGCAGTGCATCATACTTTCACAGGGCGCGAATCGTTAGCCGGACGCGCAAGCGACGGATGAGATTCACGCGCCTTGGTCCGTCGCTTGCGCGTCCGGCTAACGATTGCCGTGGCCGCATCAGGTTTCTGCGGGTTTCCGCACGGGATCGTTCTTATACACGCGGATCTGGTTCAGGGCCTTCAGCACCTCGTGGAAACTCTGCGGCCGATCGTCCGGCCTTTTCGCCAAGCATTTCGATACAAGATCGTTGAACTCGGGAGTCAGGTCCGGACAATACTCCGCCGGCGGCACCGGCTTCTCGACGATGTGCTTTTGCAATAACTCTTGCTGCGTCGCGGCGCGAAATGGCGGGCGATACGTAACCAACTCGTATAGGGTTGCGCCATAGCTGTAAATGTCCGCGCGCCCGTCCAGTGGTTGGCCGCGGATCTGCTCTGGCGACATGTAGCTGCGCGTCCCTTGCACCACCGGCTTGCCGCGAAACAGTTTGCCGAAGAACCCAGGTTTGGAGATGCGCTGGGCGATCGCGAAGTCGATGATGCGCAGATCCCCCGCGCTGTTGACGAGCAGGTTGTCGGGCTTGATGTCGCGATGCACCCACTCGCTGGCGTTCATGTAGGCCAGCCCGGTCGCCGCCTGCTTGAAGATGCTGAGGGCGCGCTCGCGGATGAAGTCGTAATTTTTTTGCACGAGCTTCGATTTCAAACTGCCCGAGGGAAAATACTCCATCACGAAGTAATGATGCGTCTGCTCATTGCTGACGTATTGGATGCGGATGACGTTCGGATGCGTCATTTTGATGCCGACGCTCGCTTCGTGATAGAGCATGCTCTTGGCGGCCGAGTCGGTGGCCAGCTTCGGCAGCAAGATCTTCATGGCGAAATGGCGATGGCTGGAAAGTTCGACGACTTCCCACACCTGCGTCGTCTGCCCGGTGAGGATGACTTTGACCTGCCGATAGTTGCCGATGATGCCGTCAGCCATGGTTCGCTCGAGAGTGAAGAATCAACGCGGATGGGTCCCGCCTTGTTGATTCTACTGCAAATTCGCGTGAAGTGCTGCAGCGGTTTGGAACGCGATGAGCGAAACGATTGGCGAGGGGCCGCCCCAGGTTCCAATATCGGGTACAACCTTCTGACGTTCACGGCATGTTGAAAGCAACCGTCAACGCCGCAACGGCCGTTCCGCAAAACCGACTGTCTCCGGCGTCTCTTCCGTCAGGATCTTCCACGACTCGCCCATCTCGCGCAGCGCGCGAAAGTCGCGCGGCTGATAGGCGATGTTCAGGTGCGGCGTCTCTAGGCGTTCGCCTGCCGCACGTGAACGCACCGCGGCTTCGACGACGCCCGTCGCCAGCAGCGTGCGTTCCAGCGGGTACGGCGATTGCCGCGTCACCAGGAATTGCTGTATGGCGTGCGACAGAGCCATGAACAGGCAACGATTGCGCCACGGGCCGACGTAATGGCTCGTCACGCGCGGCGTTCGTTCGCCCGTCAAACGACAGGCGAAGTTCCAGCGCGTGCCGCTGTAGCCGAGCTTGAGCATCGTGCCTTTCGTGCCGTCGCGGTAGGTGACGAGGATGCCCCACGGCTCGACGCCGTTGATGGGCCGCGTGATGTCAGGAAGCTTGGCGCCGAACTCGACGCGCATCGCGGCGCGTGCCAGGTCGGGCGACCAACGGCCTTGCTGCGCCGCTTGAAAGAGCCGATTGCCCGGCAAGAACTCGACATGTGTGACGCCGGTTTCGCCGCCTTTACGCGCTTCGACGAACGCTTGCAGGACTTCGAGGCCGTGGAAGTCGTAGATCTCGAAGGGTCCGCCGTGGATGCTGACGGCCTCGTCGATCGCGCAATTCGCGGGCAGATCCATCTCCGGTCGTCGCTGTGCCAGGGGAACCGAGCTGCCGGCCATGAAGGGGATGCGATGCTTCTGACACGTGTCGTACATCTCGCGGGCCCAGTCCCAGCGATACGAGAGATGCTTATCGGTGAAGATCGGCACGAAGCGATTGGCGCGGCGCATGACGGCGACGATCTCGTCGAAAAAGCGTTTGCGTGGATACTGATGTACGCCGAAGCGTGTCGTGCCGTAGTCGCCGTGCTCGCCGATGGAGACAACGCCGTCGACCGCCAGTTCCTTGCGGCCGAGCGTGAGGGCGCCTTCGATCGTCGTGAAAAGCGGCAGCTTGAAGCGGCGGAGAATGTCGTCGGTCAGATCGGACCATTTGCCGGGCGCGCGGCGTTGATCGGCGTAGAGCGCGACGACCTCCACCGCTGGCTGCGTGATCTTGCCGTTGAACAGGAACGGCGTCAGGAAGTTTTCAAGGATGACGTGCGCATGCGAGCGATGGAAGCACGCCGTATAGACGACGGCGACGCGCGGCCGCCGACGCGGTTCGCCCGCAAACGCAAGCGGAGCGGCGGCGACGGCGGCGAGAGCCTGGCGACGGGTGAGATGCATGTGCATTCCTCCAAGCCTTTGGCTTCATGGGGTTTTCTTTATGTTAATCTGGTTCATCATGCGGCGAATCATTGCGTCCGCCCAGGAGCGCGGCCAATAGGTCATGAAGCCCAGCTTCCAGCGCATCATGCGCGGAAACGTGTAGAACAAAAGTTTCGTGCGGATGGCGTAGGCGATTTCCTGGGCCGCGACGTCGACGTCGACCATGTGTTCGAGCACTCCTTCGAGCTGCGCGGTCAACGGCGTGCGCACCCAGCCGGGGCAAATCGTCGTCACATGAATGCCGAGCGGGATCAGTTCGACGCGCAGCCCGTCCATGATCGCGTTGACGCCCGCCTTGCTGGCAGAGTAGGCGAGCATGCGCGGCAAGCCGCGATAGGAGGCGACGCTGGAGATGCCGACGATGTGCCCACGCTTGCGTTCGATCATGCCGGGGAGCACGGCGCCGATGCTGTTGGAGACGCCGATGAGATTGACGTTGATGACTTTGTTCATCGCGACGACATCGTAGCGGATCCCCGATGTCTCCAGACCGATGCCGGCGTTGGCGACAAGCAGGTCGATGGGGCCAAGCTCGGCTTCGAGTTCACCCGTGGCCTGCGCGAGACCTCCGGCATCGGTGACGTCGGCGACACGCCAGGCGATGCGTTTGTCTTTCAACTCCTCGGCAAGCGCCTTGACGCCGTCCTCGCACACATCGATGGCGGCGATGGCGTGCCCCTCATTGGCGAGGATGTGTGCGAGCGCGCGGCCGATGCCGCTGCCGGCGCCAGTGATCAACGTAATCGAGGCAGGATGGTTCATGTGCGGTTCAAAGAATGGTTGGCGATCCGTTTAGCCGCGGGTCGCAGACCCGCGTGGGTCTGTGACCCGTGGCTAATCGTTGAGTTTGCCGCGGAAGTAGTCCAGCGTTTGCCGCATGCCTTCGTGGCGATCCACCTTCGGTTCCCAGCCCAGCAGCGTGCGGGCACGCGTGATGTCGGGCTTGCGAACTTTGGGATCATCCTGGGGCAGCGGCTTGAACTCGATCGTGCTTTTGCTGCCGGAGAGCGCGAGGATTTCGTCGGCGAATTCGCGGATGGTGACCTCGTTGGGATTGCCGAGGTTGACCGGCTCGTGAAAGTCGCATTGCAGCAAGCGATAGATGCCATCGACGAGATCGGAGACGAAGCAGAAGCTACGCGTCTGGCTGCCGTCGCCGTAGATCGTCAACGGCTCGCCGCGCAGGGCCTGGCCCATGAGATTGGGGACGACGCGGCCATCGTCGAGGCGCATGCGCGGCCCGTAGGTATTGAAGATGCGCACGATGTGCGTGTTGATGGCGTGCTCGCGGTGGTAGGCCATCGTCATCGCTTCGGCGAAGCGCTTGGCTTCGTCGTAAACGCCGCGGATGCCGATGGGGTTGACGTTGCCCCAGTAGTCCTCGCGCTGCGGATGGCGTTCCGGGTCGCCGTAGACTTCGCTGGTGCTGGCAAGAAGATAGCGAGCGTTCTTCGCTTTGGCGAGCCCGAGCATGTTGTGCGTGCCGAGCGAGCCGACCTTGAGCGTGGCGATCGGATGGCGCAGATAATCGACCGGGCTGGCCGGAGACGCGAAGTGGAGGATGTTGTCGATGGCGCCGTCGAGCTCGATCGGATTGGAGACGTTGTGCCGCACGAAGGTGAAACGCGGATTGCCGAGCAAATGTTGCACGTTGACCGGGTTGCCGGTGATGAAGTTATCGACGCAGAGGACATCGTGCCCCTCGGCGAGAAAGCGCTCACAAAGGTGTGAGCCGACGAAACCGGCGCCGCCGGTGATGAGGGTGCGCATGCGGGATCCTCGTTAATGATCTAAGCGAGCCTCCCGTTTACGTGGGAGGCTCGCTGGACTCAACGACATTCTAACAATTGCAACTCCGATTGCCGATCCGCGTGGGGAAAATATCTTAGCCTTGTTCGATTCTTCGTCCCTAGTGCCGAGGGAAATGGAAATGGCGACCCGACCCCTGCGAACCTTCACCGTTCTGCCCAACCTCCCGCCCGAACTGCAAGGATTGCATGAGCTTGCTTACAACCTCTGGTGGTGCTGGAATCACGACGCCATCGCCCTCGTGCGCCGCATCGACGAAGCACAGTTCGACCAGACCGAACACAGTCTCGTGCGTATTCTCGCGTCCGTCGGTCAAGATCGCCTTGAATTGCTCAAGGACGATGACGGCTTCATGGCCCACATGAGCCGCGTACTCGAAGCGCAGCGTCGCTACCTGACGGCGTCCACCTGGTTTCACGAGACACACATCAAAAAGGCGGCCGATCCTGCTGCGGCGTTGCAGGCGCATCGCATTGCGTATTTCTCCGCGGAGTTCGGGCTGCATGAGAGCGTGCCGATCTACTCCGGCGGTCTGGGTCTGTTGGCCGGCGATCACCTCAAGTCGGCGTCGGACCTCGGCCTGCCCTTGGTCGGCGTCGGGCTGATGTATCGCGAAGGCTATTTCCGTCAGTACCTCAATGCGGACGGCTGGCAGCAGGAGCGCTATCCCGAAAACGACTTCTTCAACCTGCCGCTCATCGCCGAAACGAAGTCCGATGGCACCCCCTTGCTCATCAGCATTCCGCTGCCGGGCCGCGAGGTGTGGATGCGCGTCTGGCGCCTCGCGGTTGGCCGAATCCCGCTTTATCTGCTGGACACGAACATTGCGCAGAATAACGCGGACGATCGGCAAATCACCGCGCGTCTGTATGGCGGCGATCACGACATGCGCATTCGCCAGGAGATGGTGCTGGGCATCGGCGGCATCCGCGCCTTACGAGCGCTCGGCAAGACGCCGTCCGTCTGCCACATGAACGAAGGACACTCCGCGTTCAGCGTGCTGGAGCGCATCCGCGTGATGATGGACGAGCACGGTCTGGACTTCGCGGCCGCGCGCGAGGCGGTCTCCGCGGGCACGTGCTTCACCACGCACACGCCGGTCCCCGCCGGCAACGACGTGTTCGCGCCGCAACTCATCCAGCATTACTTCGCTGGCTATCTCGCCCAACTCAAGATCGACGGGAACGAATTCCTCGGCCTGGGCCGACAGAACCCGCGCGACGCCAACGAGCCTTACTGCATGACCGTCCTGGCCATCCGCCTGTCGAATATCGCCAACGGCGTCAGTAAGCTGCACGGTAAAGTCTCGCGCAACATGTGGAAGGCGATCTGGCCCAGCCTGCCCGAATCCGAAGTCCCGATCACCTCGATTACCAACGGCGTCCACACCCGCAGCTGGATGGCCACCGATTTTTCCGCACTCTACGATCGATACCTCGGCGGTCATTGGGACCAAAAGCCGACCGATCATGGTGTCTGGAATAAGATCGACAACATCCCCAACGCCGAGCTTTGGCGCACGCACGAACGGCGGCGCGAACGGCTCGTCGTTTTCGCGCGTCACCGGCTGCGCGGCCAGCTCGAACGCCGCGGCGCCACGCCATCCGAGATCGCCCGCGCCGACGAGGTGCTCGATCCGGAAGCCCTGACGATCGGCTTCGCCCGCCGCTTCGCCACCTACAAGCGTGGCACGCTCATCTTCCGCAACCTCGAGCGCTTGACCGCCATCCTCAACAATAAAGAGCGCCCCGTACAGATCATCTTCGCGGGCAAGGCGCATCCACGCGATCACGGCGGCAAGGAGCTGATTGCGGAGATCGTCCACGTCTGCCGCCGTCCCGAGCTGCGCCGCCGCATGGTCTTCATCGAGGATTACGACATCAACGTCGCCCGCTTCCTTGTGCAAGGCGTCGATGTCTGGCTCAACAATCCGCGTCGGCCTCTCGAAGCGTCCGGCACGAGCGGCATGAAAGTTTGCATCAACGGCGGGCTCAATCTGTCGATCCTCGACGGCTGGTGGTGCGAGGGCTACTCCGGCGACAACGGCTGGGCCATCGGCGCCGGTGAAGAATACTCCGACAACGATCGCACCTATCAGGACGATGTCGAGAGCCGCAACATCTACGATTTGCTCGAACAAGAGATCGTGCCGATGTTCTACAACCGCTCGACCGACGGCTTGCCGCGCGGCTGGATCAATTACATGAAGCACTCGATCAAGACGTGCTGCCCGATGTTCAACACCAATCGCATGGTCGAGGAATACACGAAGATCTGCTATGTCCCGTCGGCCCAGCGCTACGACCACCTGACGCGCGAGAACCTCAAGTCGGCCGCGGACCTGTCGCTGTGGCGGCGCAAACTGCTGCGCGAATGGGCTCAGATCAAGGTCGAGAACATCAGCGCCGACGGCAGCGAAGCCATGCACGTCGGCGCCGAGTTCGAGGTCAAGGCGCAGATCAACCTCGGCAACCTCGCGCCGGCCGACGTCGAAGTGCAACTCTTCCACGGCATCATCGACAACGCCAGTGAAATTCCCGCCCCGAGCATCGCCCGCATGGAGGCGAACGGCGATTCCTCGGGCGCTATGTGGGTCTTCAAGGGCAAGATCCGTTGCCAGGACAGCGGCCACTACGGCTACACCGTCCGCGTGTTGCCCAAGCACGCCAACCTCGGCAATGCCTTCGAGCCGGGCCTGGTGTGCTGGGGGTGATCGGTATTGGCCCGAAAGGGGCCCAGCCGTAAGCGTTCACCTCCCCTCTCCCCCTGTACTCAGGGGGAGAGGGG
>SXGS01026051.1_pt1 | contig 20001 bp, 20 predicted proteins | sample 3174681 | NCBI WGS metagenome assembly SXGS01 (sample SAMN11356861, study PRJNA531348) | freshwater metagenome | isolation source: freshwater sample F1-80 | place: China: Fuxian Lake, Yuxi | collected 2017-12-25 | reverse complement strand
GTTCGCTGCCACGCAACGGCAAATGAGTCTGCATCGATCTGTTCTTCGCGCTCGTGACGAACAAGCCCTGTGCCGGTCTTCAGATTGAAGTGATACTCGCGTGAACCGTCTGCAAGAGTTGTCCTGCGCACACGACCCTCTGGAGAACCATCGATTGCGGTGAGATACCCCTGATCGATTTGCCATGTCGTGAAACCCGCCGGAAGGATCGGTAATCCACGCAACAACCAAACACGCTCGATCTCGAGTGCCTCGGTCACAACGTTTGACCTGTGAGCAGTGACCATTGGGCGACGAACTCTGCAAGCGCGAGCTTCTGATTGACATTCGCGCTGAGGTTGCGTTCGGCGGCTGCGATCACCCCAGGAACCTGGGCCCAGTAAGCGAGTGCCCTGTGATTCTGTGCGCTTGCATGAAGTCTTCTTTCCACTTCACGACCGATCACTGCGAGAAGCACTCCAACTGCGTCTCGGTTGGCGGCCTCTTTACTCGCATTTTCGTTTCGCTTGATGGCGGCCTCGGCGATATCCGACGCGATGTCATTCATCCGATCGGCCAGCTCGAGGGGGCACTCGCCGCGCGCGAATCGATCGATCATGGGCACGAGTTCTTCGTACCACGACTGCAGACCTAACTCGACGGCGGTCACCGCAGCGCCGGGAGATCCCGCCGCAAAGAGTTCGACGAACGCACGCGATGTGCCTGTGACCTCTCCGAGTCTCGTGTCAAGCCAGCGCGACATGAGTGGTGCGCTGAGCGGCGCAAATCCGACAGACTGACAACGGCTGCGGATCGTCGGAAGGAGGCGATCAACACTTCGGGTGACCAGAATGATCGTGGTGCCTGCTGGTGGCTCCTCGAGGGTCTTGAGAAGAACATTCTGACCATCCGCTTCAAGTCGGTCGGCGCCATCAATAATGAACACTTTGCCAGCACCGAGCGCGCTGGATCGAGCGATTGGCGCCTCAAGTCGGCCTCCCCCACTATCGACTCCACCGATCATGTGCTCGCGCAGGAGGCCGACTGGAATATTCAACTGCTTGCGCTCGCGTAGTTCGCGGTCAGCGCTCGATGAGGCGAGTTCTGCGCGGATCACACGAACGTCTGGGTGGGTTCCGGCACGCAACAGTCGCGCGCTGTGTGAGTCGCGCGTGGGAGCACACGCGATCCGCCCAGCATCGACCGTGAGTGGATCGACGAGCAACGCTGCCACTCGCATCGCGGTCGTGCACTTGCCGATCCCCGATGGACCGTAAAAAACCCACGCATGTGGAAAGTGGCCCGACCCAAGCGCCTTCGAAAGTGTGTCGAGCGCCCGCTCTTGCCCAAGCAACTCGTCATCGAGCGCTGCCCGTGCAAGAGCGGCGACATACGCATCGCCTGGGTCCTGGGTCTGCGTATCGGGTCGCGGTGCGCGGGGTGCCTTCGATGGTCTCGTGCGGGTTGCTGGTTTCAACGCGGAACCTCGATCAGAAAACTCGTATCCGCCACCGTCTCTTGGGATCCCGATCGGATTGGCCGTCGAAGCTCTTCCCCGTTGACGAGCAGTTTTGGAAACTTCTTCTTGATCGCCTCGACTTCACTCGAGTAGAGCATCGTCTGCGCGTTGTACGCGTCTGGACCAAAGAGCCCGATCGTCACGATGCTCATGCGTCGGTCATCGTCGTGATGAAAGAACGCGATCAATCCCTGGGCGCGAAGCCGCTTGGCGTGTGCCTCCGCATTCGTGCGAATCGTTTCAAGCGAAATCTCGTTCGATCCAAAATCGCTCCAGACCGCGACTTCAACCGAATACAGCGACCTCGCTGTTGGGTTCGCTTGCCGAGCTCGGCGCAGGTCAAAGGCTCCCATCGCACTTTCCTTTGAAGTTTCAAGGCGCGTGAGCATCGCTCGTGCGAATGGACGCGTTGCACCGTCAACCATCGCATGCACTTGGTCGAGGAGTGGCTTCACTGCACGATCGCCCGGTCCGCTGAAATGACCGACGACGACGACCGATCCACTCGATCGCTCGCGCGTGAATGCTTTGGCGAGCGATGGATAACGTCCTCGAATGTTCACGCACGCTGCGTGCGCGAGCTGTGCGTGATCTTCACCGGTGAAACTCAAGAGCACGATGCTCCAGCGACCGGCATCCGAAGAGGGCTGGTTCGTGTCGGGCTGGGGGGCGGGACCTTTGCGCGCCGAGTGTTCGCTCGGCTCGGCCTCCACGGGCGGGGGCGCTTGGGGGGCGGTTTGCGGGGCCCCTGGGACCGTCCAGGTTGGTGACTTCTTCTTGGTCACCGCGCCAAGTTGCTTCGTCGGTGGTGCTCCGGCCGCCCCATCGGCGGCAACGTCTGTAATTGATTCGTCGGCGAAAAGGGCGTCAGGATCACTGGCGACTTTCGAAAGGTTGTTTTTCTTTGAATTCTGGGGTTCAGGCGAGCAGCTTGCTGAAGCCACCACTGCGGTCGCGAAGGCGATTGATGCAACCCGCATGAGAGGCGATCCGAACATGAAGAGGATCATAACTCGCGTGCGTAACCCGATTTGAATAGTTGAAGAGTTGGGATTCAATCCGACGATAAGTACCTTGAGTTCGCGTGTGGACTCAATACAAGGATGTCACAAATCGACGTCGGACCTGTGCTGAAGATGGATCTGAAGCAGCGGTTCTAGGAGTTGCATCAATGTTGGAAGCTACGAATATCTCGATCCCAGTCACAGTCGACGCCTGCTCGAATGTCCGCACACGCGTCAACGGTGGTGACGATCACAGCGACGAACATGCACGACATCTTTCGCACTTGCGCTCACTCCCTGAAGTGCGAGCCGATCGCATCGCCCGAATCAAGCGCATGATCGCTGATGGAACTTTCGACACTGAGGAACGCCTGTCTGCGGCGATCGATCGAATGGTTGATGAACTTCGCCAACAGTCAAGCTGAGGTTCGTCTGCTGAGAGTGAGCTCAGCGTTTCTACACTAGTCGGGTGAATGCTCCAGTATTTCGGACACTGCTTTCGCTGATCGCGGTCCTCGTCTCGACTGCCTCAGCTCTCTCCCAAACGCCTCCGGTCAATGGGCCAGTCCCTGCTGATGTTCGATGGGATGCCATCCAACACGCGACAGTCTTCACTTCGCCTGGGGTGCAGATCGACGATGCAACGATCTTGATGCGGGATGGATGGATCGCAGCGGTTGGACCGACCGCGCAGGTTGCTGTTCCGAGTGGCGCCACACTTCACGATCGACGTGGCAAGCGTGTGATGGCTGGCTTCATCGAGCCTGCACTGCTCGTTGACTCTGCGACGCACGCACAGCGCGCTTCGACACAGGCGGGCGCGCATTGGAACGCATTTGTGACTCCTCAACTGTCGACATCTGAGCTCGCTCCGATCGCAAGTGGACTTCGGGGCGAGTTGCGGCAACTCGGGTTCGCAGTCGCTGCTGCCTACCCAGATTCCGGCATCTTTCGCGGCCGTGGATCGATCGAACTGCTCGGCGATGCACCGCGCGGCATTCAGCGGCTTCCTGGAAGTGCTGGTCAGTTTGTTGGTTTTGGCCGCTCACCTCGCGGCACCTTTCGAAGAGACGACGACGAGCGGATGCCTGCCTATCCAAACTCGATCATGGGTGCGGTCGCCCTCATACGTCAGACGGTGAACGATGCACGTTGGCGAGCGAACTCGGTCGCGTCGTGGTCTGTGCAGCCACTTGGAAACGATCCGCCGAGTGCCGCCCCTGCCCTCGACGCACTGCGAGAAGCGAGTGCTGGTCGTGAACGGATTGTCTTTGATGCATCAACCGATCTCGACGCGCTTCGGAGTGGTGTCTTGGCGCGCGAGTTCGGGTTGAACGCATCGATACTGGCAAGCGGTACTGAGTTTCGGCACCTCAACGAAGTCGTTGCGATGCGCGTGCCGTTGATTGTTCCACTCGACTACCCGACAGCGCCCCTGCTCACGACCGCGCGACTTGCTGAGAGCGTGTCACTGCGCGATCTCGTGACCTGGGCTGCTGCGCCATCCAATCTGAGTCGACTGCTCGCAGCGGGCGCCGCAGCGTCGCTGACAACAGCACGCCTCGACCGCCGCGCTGACTTTCCCGCGCGCGTCGTTGAGGCGATCGAAGCGGGACTCACTGAAACGCAATTGCTTGCGTCACTGACGACATCGCCCGCTGCGTTGCTCGGTCGAACCGACATCCTTGGAACAATCGCCGTCGGCAAGATGGCGAACCTGACGGTTTCGGATGGGCCGCTCTACGCCAAAGACTCGCGCATCACTGAGGTGTGGATCGCTGGCCGTGCATACGACGCGGCGCCTGCGGGCACCCCGGCCATTGAGAGCGAGTTTCGTATGGCTGGCAGATTCGCAGTCGACCGCGCCGACCAAGTGCACTGTGTCATGGCGGTTGATCCGAAGCACAACAAGATCGAATTCGAACTGATGAACCCAGATGGTTCGTCACGATCCATTGCGGCGGAATCCGTATCACTCGAATCACTTCGGGGCGGATTTCAAGTGGATGGGTCGGCGCTTGGCCTTGTGGGACCCATTCGATGCACAATGCGCGTCGACCAAGGCGCCATCCAGATCGACGCGGTTGCTCCAGATGGAAGCAACACCGTGTTCTCGGCAGACGCGGCGCCAATCGCCGAGGAGTCGAGCAAGCCCGTGAACCCGCTACCTCGCATGCGAAGCCGCCCATCAGTCGTGTTGACGCAACCTGTTGGCGACTTCGGGCTCACGGCTATCCCAGCGCGAGAACGAGTCCTCTTTCGAGATGCGACTGTTTGGACGAGTACCCCGCAGGGCATTCGAACGCACACGGATGTCCTCATTCGAGATGGCGTCATCGAGCAGATTGGTGCCAACCTCGCGGCGCCGGTTGATGCGCGCGTGGTTGATTGTGCGGGACGGCATCTCACTCCTGGTCTGATCGACTGTCACAGCCACACTGGGATCGATGGCGGCGTGAATGAGTGGACTCAAGCATGCACTGCTGAAGTTCGCATCAACGACGTGATCGATCCTGACGATGTTGGTTGGTACCGCGAACTCGCAGGCGGACTCACCTGCGCAAACCAGCTTCATGGAAGCGCGAATCCGATCGGGGGACAGAACAGCGTCGTCAAACTGAAGTGGGGATCTCCCCTTGCGGAATGGCCTGCCGTCGGAGCGCGTCCTGGAATCAAGTTCGCGCTCGGAGAGAATGTGGTTCGTCCAACTGGTCGTTATCCGCAAACACGCATGGGAGTCGAGGCATTCATGCGTGACCGCTTTCGTGCGGCACGCGAATACAGCGCTGCGCATAAGGCAGCCGCGACCGGATCACGCGCTGGTGGTTGTGCTCCACAGGTCGATCTTGAATTGCAGGCGCTCGCCGAGATTCTCGATGGGACACGCATCATTCACTGCCACTCATATCGGCAGGATGAGATTCTGATGTTGATTCGCCTCGCGGATGAGTTCGGATTCACGATCGGCACGTTTCAGCACATTCTCGAGGGGTACAAGGTCGCTGATGCCATCGCGCGGCATGGTGCAGGCGGCTCGTGTTTCAGCGATTGGTGGGCCTACAAAATGGAGGTGATGGATGCGATTCCGTGGGCTGGTGCGATGATGCAAAGTCAGGGGGTCTTGATGTCGTTCAACTCCGATTCTGGAGAGCTTGCGCGGCACCTCAACACCGAGGCTGCAAAGGCGGTGAAGTACGGAAACCTCGCGCCCGCACGTGCACTTGAGTTTGTGACGATCAATCCAGCGAAACAGCTTGGCATTGGTGATCGAACAGGAAGTATCGAGGTTGGCAAGGACGCGGACATTGTCGTGTGGTCGGGTGATCCACTGAGTCCGATGAGTCTGTGCGAGCAGACTTGGGTTGAGGGCACGAAGCGCTTTGACCGCCTGGAAGACCTTGCGGCGCGTGCTGGTCGCGAGTCACTTCGGCAAGACCTGATTGTCGCGGCGCTGCAACTCGGGAAGCCAATCGAGAACACGAATCCTGTCGCCGAAGAGAAGCCAGTGGCTCCTTCACGACTCCGCGCGCGCATGATGAGTCAGCGCGACGACGACCTTCTTGACCTGTGGAGGCGCGGGCTCGATGTTCGGTCGTTGAGTCGTGCGGGCGTCTGTGGTTGCGACGAGGTGGCACCATGACGCTCGCGCTCACAGCACTCATCACTTCAACGATCGCCCAGAGCGCGCTGGTTCCTGCTCCTGCTCAGACGCGCACGATCGTCATCGAACATGCGGTAATCCACACCGCTATTGCCGCCGCTGAGCCGCTGCGTGATGGGTTTGTCATCATCGAGCAGGGCAAGATCGTCGCGGTGGGAACCGGCACCCCAGTCGGGGCGCATGGAGAGGTGCCGTCGGCTGACGTTCTCCGAATCGATGCCTCTGGCATGCATGTCACGCCAGGGTTCATCTCTCCATCAACGACCCTTGGACTCGTTGAAACCTTGCAAGTACGCGCAACAGATGACCGCGCAGAGTTCGGTGCGTTTCATCCGGAAGTTGCTTCCTGGCTTGCGGTGAACCCCGACAGCAATCTTTTGCCCGTCGCGCGAATGGGAGGAGTGCTCATGGCACTCGTCATGCCCCAAGGTGGAACGGTCAGCGGTGAAGCGAGCTTGATGCGGCTCGATGGATGGACCAACGACGAACTCGCGGTCGTGAAGGATGTTGGCACCGTCCTTCGCTGGCCTGCAACCGAGCCAGCGCCTCGCTGGTTCACCTCCAAGAGCGCCGACGAACAAGAGAAAGCGCGGCGATCGGCCCTGCGAGCGATTGACGACTTCTTCGATGCGGCGAAGTCGTATGCGCGGGCGATCGCGGCCGACCCGACGCTCCCGCGTGACCTACGCTTCGAGCGACTCGGTGATGTGCTCGACGGAACCAAACCTCTGCTCATCGAGGCCGCGAGCGCTGGCCAGATCGAGTCGGCGATCCTGTGGGCGACGACGCGCGGCATGAGACCCATCATCGTCGGCGGAGACGGCGCGCCAGCCGTGGCCGACCTGCTCGTCACGCACAAGGTGCCTGTTGTGGTCCAGGGAGTGTTGCGCCTTCCTCGGTTTGCCCACGACGAGTACGACAGTGCCTACACACTTCCAGCGCGGTTGGCATCGAAGGGCATCGAGGTTGCCATCGCAACCGGCGATGAGCCCTCCAACGACCGCAACCTTGTTCACCATGCGGCAACCGCGGTTGCATTTGGATTGCCACGAGAGGAAGCAATCGCAGCCATCAGCCGCGTTCCCGCTCACCTCGCGGGAGTTGATGCGCTGTATGGAACGATTGCGACTGGTCGCAGTGGAACATTGCTCGTTCACGATGGTGATCCGCTTGAAGTCACAACGCATGTTGTGCACGCGTGGATCGACGGGCGCGCGATCGACCTGCGCAGCCACCAGACCGATCTCAAGGGGAAGTATGAGCAGAAGTATGCGGTGCCCGCACAACTCCCCGCTCAACAACCTGCCCCCCGTTGACCGGGCTCCATCGCACTTCGACCCCAACACTGGGCCGCGGTTCGCTCGCGAGTGGTGGATCGATCTTGAAGCGAAGTTGATACATGCGCGTGGGGCGATCCCATAGATCGTTATTCATCGCGAGATTGTTGAGATCGAATGACTGCTCGAGTTCGGGGTGACCCGGCGCGCTGATTCGTGCAAAGAGTGTGCCTGTGGCACGCGCGGTCTGCTGGTCGATGTCGACGAACTCGACGCACACCCACACCGTTGAAAATGTCTCGTCAGTCGAGCCACCAATTCGGCTCAGCGGGTGGATCGTGAACGCTCGCGGCCCATAGGGGTATGCGCTTCCGCCTTCGAGATGGGTTGGTATCTGTACAGCACAACCAACCCCAATCATCGTGGTTGTGAGCGCAACAAGAGCAAGCACACGGGATCGCATTCCCGTCGATCGTACGGGTAGCCTTTGTGGATGCTCCCTCGCGTGTTCGTCATCACATCCATCGCTGCAGTTTCAACGGTCGTGGGTGGATGTGCTTCAGTTCAGAACTCGCAGGCGCCCTCGGGTGATGGCGTGGTCGCTTCCAGCGATGCACCACCCGCCGCAACCGCTGCGCCCGATCCTGCGCCCGCACAACCACTTCCCACTCCGCGCATTGATGTTGAGTTTGTTGGAGAGGAGGTTCGCGTCTCAATCGACGGAAAACGCGTTGCCAAAGAGCACTTGCGGCGGACCGAAACGGCGATTGAAATCATCAGTAGCACAGGTGTCGTCCTTCAAACGATTGCGATTCCACAACCGAAAGACCATCCTCCGGTCATGATCGGAGTTCGATTTGAGAGCGTCGGAGCGGCGCTGACGAAACACCTCGGCCTCGATGCCTCGAAGTGTGCGATCGTTGTGGCGGTTCTTGAGCACAGCCCTGGGTATGACGCGGGCATCGAAGACTTCGACCTCGTGACGGCGATTGATGGCAAACCACCCGCGTCTCCAGGGGACATACGGCAGCGCCTTGCGGCGATGACCCCTGGGGAGTCGATCGCCCTCACGATCCGCCGAGGTTCAACGACAAAATCAGTCACCATCGTCACACATCCCTGGAAGCATGTTCCGCTTCCAGCGCCGCTGCAGACTCCGCCGTTCACACGTCGTGCATCGCCGACTGTGCCTCCAGTCCCTGGGACACCAAACGCCCCAGACGCGAAAGATGCGCGAGGGCGTCCTGCCGCCGCGCCACAGCGATCTGCGACACCAAACTAGATTGAGTCGACGCGCGAGTATTGGTCGAGATTGAGTAGTGTGAGTTCGCCGTCGTCGAGCCGAACCTCGAGCCGATCGAGCCAGAGTCGGTCATCCTTGCTGTGCGCGAACCAGGACCCTGTTGCCGCCTGCCTCCACCGCTGTACGACTCCTTCGACCGTAGTTGTCCAGGCACCTGCGGGCGCGGGCACTTGTTGGGTGACGCGCACTCGCGTTCCAGGCTTCAGTGGAGGGCATTCGAGCATGTTGCGAGTATACGGAGCGTGTGATGCGTTCTCCCACGCTGAGCTGACGCCATTCACAATGCCGCTGGTCCCACCACAACAAGCGCAGCCTTTTCGACCCGAGATGGCGTGAGGGCAGCTGCTGCCTGCTGATTGACTTGCGCGAGTGTCAGCGCCTCAACTTCCTGCACAACTTCTCTGAGCGAACGAACGCGGCCGATGCGAAAGAGGTCTCCAGCGATCGCCGCTGCGCGCGCTGAAGTGCTCTCTCCAGCCATGACGATGCTGCTCTTTAATCCGATGATCGCGCGTTTGAACTCCTCGCTCGAGACGCCGTTCGCCATCTTGAGAAGCTCGCAGCGAACACACGAGAGTGTTTCAGCCGCGCGATCTGGTGTACTTCCCGCGTAAATCGAGAGTAATCCACGGTCTCGGCCGCATGCGTAACTCGCCCCAACTGAGTAGCAAAGCCCACGTTTTTCACGCACCTCACTGAACAGTCGATTCGACATGCCCCCACCGCCGAGCACGCGCACCAGAAGCCTGTGCGCGAGACTCGCAGGGTCTGCCTGCCTCGGCGCTGGAATTGCGAGACAGATGTGCGACTGTGCGGTCGGCTGGCATTCGTGAAGCGAACCGCCGATGGCAGGGGCACTCTCGAGTGGTTCGACCGAGGCGCCGCTCCACGATGCAAGCAACCTCTCAAGTGACGCACGCACCCGATCACTGTCAACCGCGCCAGCAATGCCAAGGATGCTTCCAATTGGTCTGCAGCGACGAGCCCACGATGCGCGGAGGCTGTCAGTGGTCAGTGCTGCGAGACCATCCTCAGTGCCGAAGCCGTGCCTGTTGAAGGGTGCGGGGATGGCGATCTCTCCCATCTTGATGCTCGCGAAGTGTTGGGGGTCATCTTGAAGCGAAGCGAGAGACTGCAACGCAAGATCGCGACTCGCATCAACCGATTCTCTATTGATCGTCGGCTGAAGCAGCGCTTGAGACAACAGCTCAAGCAAACCATCAAGGGCTTCGGCGAGACAGACGGCGGTCAGCGTGATTGAGTAGGTCGAACTCGATGTTGACCGCTGCACTCCAAGGCGGTCGAGCGCGTCACTGAACTGGCGGCTTGTGAGGTTGCCCGCACCTCTCGATATCACATCCGCCAGAACCGCCGCCTCGCCACACCCAGCGCTCCCGAGTGGGTCACCAGCAGTCCCAACTGGCACCTGCCAGACAACGGCCGCTGTTGTCGCCCCTGGAATCGGCTCGACAGCGAGTTGCAATCCACCTGCGACCGAAAAGACTTCTGGTGTGTGTGGTTTCAATTCACTGTGTTCCTAAACTCGTCGAACCAGTCATCGAGACCATACATGCCAGGGGGTTGCATTGCGATCCAGCGAGCGAGCCGAATGGCTCCGATTGCAAAAAGGTCCCTGTTTTTGGCGTGGTGGCGAAGAGTGATGACCTCGTCGTGGCTTGAGAACACCACGTCATGATCGCCAACAACATCCCCTTGGCGAATTGACTGAATCGCTTCAGGATCAAACTGCTTCGCTCCACCGTTGCCAAGCGCTTTCGCGAGTGCGAGGGCGGTCCCAGAGGGTTTGTCGAGTTTTTTGGTGTGGTGAACCTCGGTAATCGTGACAGCGAAGTCGTGGCCCAGAAGCGACGCAGCGTCCGCCACGAGCGCACGCATCACCGCAATGCCAACTGAGGTGTTTGGAGCGATGAGCACTGCGACTTCTTGTGAAATGCGTGCAAGAACCGCGTGCGCGGCCTCGTCGAGACCTGTTGTACCCACCAGGAGCGCTCGTTTGGCAGTGAGAGCGAGCGCTGCGGCTCGCTTGGTCCCTTCGCGCGAAGAGAAATCAATGATCACATCGAATGGCTGAGGCGCGCCTTCGTCACACCCATCGCGCGACGGACGAATCGCGATGACGGCGTTCTCAGATGGTCGCTTACACACTTCTTCGATGCGCTGCCCCATCCGTCCTGAGGCGCCGACGAGACAAATTTGCAGTGGAGCCACTTGACAACTTGGGGGTGATTGTGGAATCATGGTGTCAAGTCCCGATCACGAACAGTCGATAACAGTTTTGATTGTTCCTGAGTGCCCGCCCTCGTTACGCTAGCGAGCACTCTCTCCGACGCAACAGCGTAACTAAAGGAAGCCACACCATGGCAAAGAAGAAAGCTGCAAAGAAGGCTGCGAAGAAGGCTAAGAAGAGCCGCTAAGTCGCAGTGAAGAAAATGTTTGTACCGAAAGCCGGCCTCGTGCCGGCTTTCGGTGCTTTTGGGATCGGTGCCGAAGCCTATTTTTACCGCTGTTTGCTAGTATTTTTCGCCTATGCCTCACATCATTGCTGAACCGTGCATCGGGACAAAGGACGCATCATGTGTTGAGGTTTGTCCAGTTGATTGCATTCACCCAACCAAGAAGGGTGATGGCTTTCAAAAGGTTGAGCAGCTGTACATCGATCCTGAGACGTGTATCGATTGTGGCTTGTGTGTCGACGAGTGCCCTGTGCAGGCGATCTTTCCAAAGGACGATCTTCCTGCTGAGTGGCACAAGTACATCGAGATCAACGCCAACTGGTTCAAGAAGTAGAGAATCCGAACAATTTTTCCCGGGGACCACCTTGCGTCTACTCCGCCGTCCCCGCCATCAGCCCGCGGGTCACTCTGAGTCTGCGGCTGGCTTGTTGACCCCACTGACCGCATCTGGTTTTTCGACCCAGTCCTGCGCCTTGCCACCCAAATTGAGCTCAGACTGCATCGTCTTTCGATAGCCGAGCTTCCGAACGACCTCGAGAACATCGGTCCAGCTTGGAAACGTCTTGTGGTTCACGCGCTTGAAGGCGTCGATCGCCAGCAGAAAGGTGTACTGCTCGCGTGACATCTCCCCCTCTTCTGCTGTCTTGACGAAATCGGTCAATCGCCGACCAGGACCTCGACGACGCTCGAGATTCGTTGGGGAGGTAGGTGAGATATCCCGTCGATCGATCCCGGTTCGACGGTCGACGACTGATTCCGCGCCTGGCTTCTTCAATGGGTCGCTCTGGGATGGATTCTCGTGCGTCATGTGGAGTCCTTCTGTTCTTGAACGAGAGTACTGTAGCCTTCGAATCCACTCGTTTCTGATGGCACACGACTCCTCTCAATGCGATGAACCGCTCAACTGGGGCGCTGCCTTCTTCGGCTGGATTATGCCTGGATTAGGGCAGGTTTCGATCGGTCACGCCAAGCGTGGAATACTCGCTGGGAGTGGGATTCTCGGCCTCTTCGTCGGCGGGCTCCTGATTGGGGGTGTTGATTGTGTGGATCGCCATGAGGATCCCCTGTGGTTCTATGCGCAAGTTGGTGCAGGCCCGATCGCTCTCGCGTCGGACTGGGCGAACTCGGCGCTCCTCAAGAGTGGAACCGTCGGCGAGCTCGTGGACACTCCCTCTCCGTTACCGAGGGCAACGCCCGCCAAGGTCAGTTCTTTCAAGACAGTGACTCCTGCAAACGAGATTGGCACGCTCTACTGCGCGCTTGCTGGATTGATGAATGTCGTCGTCATCTTTGATGCACTCAAGCGCACCCGGGCCGAAGCGCCAGCAGGATCGGGGCGAAATCGATGATTGGATGGATCCCGATCCTTGAACCAGGTGGATCGCTCGGTCATTATTGGTGGCTCCTGCTTTTCCCTCTCGTGCTTGGAATCTCGATCTCCTATCGAGCGACCCATGAAGTCGAACTCGTTGGATTCTGGCGCCGGGTATTGCGCTTCGCTTTCAAGTCGACGGTGGCGATGGGATCACTTGGCGCTGTGATGTATCTCTTTGTCTACCTGATCATTCCGTTGGTTCGTGGCGGGTAGCCGCTGCGCGAGCAGGCGCACAATCAACCACCACACGACCGTGAAGCTCGCGATTGCTGTGAGTGCCATCGAGAGTGTTTGTGGTGTCCATGTCAGTGTTCCATCGCCTGTGAGTGCGTGCTCAATGCCGCGCGCGATCCCTTCGATCTCGTCGGCGACCTCGGGAGAGGGTGGAAACCCCTCCGTCGACGTGTGGGCTGAGAAACGCCAAAGAACCCATGGTTTCGGCCATCCGACCGCGAGCGCCGCGGTTCGCGCTGGAGCGGGGCCGAGGGTGCACCACCCAGCGATCACGCCATCATCCCATTGGGGTGCAATCGTGTCGAGATCGGCTTGAGGAACCTGTAGATCTGCGATCTGCTGCGCGACCCTCCACCGAATGCCTTCAGCATCGGCCCCCGCTAACACCCAGACTCGCCTGCCGTCTCGGATGGCGATCCTCGACGGAATTGACTCTGGTGAGCCACACCGATCCATCAGCACCCATGTCACGACTGAAAGCGTGAGCAGTCCGAGCAGTGTTGCGATGAAGCCGAGAGCGACCTGCCTCATGATGACGATGGGCGTGACCCTGGTTTGCGCGCTCCGCCGCCAGGCCGTTCTTGACGATTGAGGGGGGCAGACCGCTCACGCTTCTTGCGAACCAGACCTGTCGTGAGCAGTTTGCCGCTCACGGAAAAGAGTTTCTTGGTCTTCCCGCGCTCAAGTGCAAGCTGCAACTTCTTGTCACGTGCGTCCTTCGCTCGCGACGTGTGTGGCTTTCGTTGTGGCGAGCCAGATCGCCCCCCTGCTCGAGGCTCACTCGAACCTCCGGCGCGCCACGCCAATTGCGCGGCGGTGCGTTCCTGAAGTGACGACACGCCACGACGCGTGTACTTCTCGAAGTTGATGGAGGGTGCCTTCTGGCTTGAACGTCCCGTGAGTTCGTTCACCCGTGCCCACGCCGCTCCCTCGAGTGGATCGACGAATGTAAAACTCTCGGCCATCCCACCGCCGTGTCCCGCTCGCCCGATTCGGTGCACAAAATCCTCTGGCATCAGTGGCACGTCATAGTTGATCACAGTCTTGATGCGAGGCACGTGCAGCCCGCGTGCTGCAACATCTGTTGCCACAAGGACATCTGCATCGCCTTGCGCGAAGGTGGCGAGGGCTTCGTTACGTGATCGTTGTGAGCGGTCGCCGTGCAGGAGGGCTGTCGTGATGTCGTTACGCCGTAGTGCCTGTGCAACCCAGCCGGCACGGCGACGGGTGCGGACATACACGGCCACCCCGCGTTTGTGATGTTCGCGAAGCAACGCGATGAGCAGCGCGACCTTGTCTTGGTCTGCAACCTCGAAGTGCTTGTTGGCGTGGCTCGCAGGCGCGTTCCGACATCCAACCTCGGCAACGACTGGATCACGCAAGAGCGAACGGACACGCGCCTCGATTGTTGCTGGCAGCGTCGCGCTCATGCAGATGACTTGGCGGGGTGAAGGAATCGTGCTGAGAAGCTGCTCTATCTGAGGAAGAAACCCCATGTCTGCCATTCGATCTGCTTCATCGATCACAACTGTCTGAACATTCGCGAAGGTCAGTGTGCCGTCATCAAGAAACTCGCGGAGTCGCCCTGGGGTTCCAACGAGAATGTCCAGTCCCGCTCGAACGGCGCGCCTCTGCGGAGCTGCTGGGCTCTTTCCATAGACAGCGCCCATTCGCAGTACACCACCCTTCGCCACCGAAGCGATATCGCCTGCGACTTGCTGTGCCAACTCGCGTGTTGGAGAAATCACAATCGCGCGCAAGCGCTCACAGGGTTCGACATAGCGTGCACCTCCCGCCGCACGCTTGGGCTTCGGGGGATTGTTGAGTAGGTTGACGATCATCGGCACGCCGAAGCCGAGCGTCTTTCCACTTCCTGTTGCGGCTAAGGCGAGCACATCCTTGCCCTGCAGGATGGGATCGCGCATCGCCCGTTGAATCTCCGTTGGCGTTGCGAAGCCGAGCCGCTCAAGTGTGTGGGTAACGGCTGTTGGGATGAGCGTGATGGACTGTGGGAGGGTCAATTCAACGCAAGGGTAGTGCCGCCGTATTCTCTCAGCGTGGAATACATCCTTGGAGGCCTCGTCGTGGTGTTTCTGGTGGTTGGTGGTTGGGTCGTCGCGACCTACAACCAACTTGCGCGTGGGCGTATTCGCGCTGGAAACAGCCTGAGCCAAATCGATGTGCAACTCAAGCGCCGGTGCGATTTGATCCCCAATCTGGTGGAAGCCGTCAAGGGATACATGACTCATGAGCGTCAAACCCTTGAGGCGGTGATATCGGCGCGAAATTCGGCTGTGGCGGGGTTGCGTGCGCTGCACGACGCGCCTCGTGATTCGACCGTCATTCGCTCGCTTGCGGGCATGAGTGGCGCGCTCGATCAAATGCTTTTGAGTTTGAGTGTCTCGATCGAGCGATATCCCGACCTCAAGGCAAGTACCAATGTGCTTGGGCTTCAAGAGGAACTGGTCTCGACCGAGAATCGAATTGCTTTTGCTCGCCAGGCTTACAACGATGCGGTCATGACCTTCAACACAAACATCGCTGTGTTTCCGTCGAGCCTTGTTGCCGCGATGTTTGGCTTTGTTGTGATGACGCTCTTCGAGACTGACACCGCCAGTCGCGCTGTGCCTGAAGTGAAGTTCTAAACAACCAACCATCCCATGGCGAGTTTCTTCGAACACCAGGACCGCGCCCAAAGTGCGACACTGTGGCTTGTTGTGCTCTTCCTCTTTGGGGCTTGTGGAGTGATCGGAGCCATCACACTGCTTGTGTCGCTCCTTATCCCAAACTCTGTTCCACTCGCCATTGCGGTGAGTGTGTTGATGATCGCGATCCCATTCTTTTTCAAACTGTTCACATTCGGGGGTGGAGGATCTGTCGTCGCAGAATCGTTGGGTGGCACGCGAGTTGATCCAGCGTCGCAAGACCTGTACGAACGAAAGGTGCTGAACATCGTCGAGGAGATGGCCATCGCGAGTGGGATGCCTGTACCACCGGTCTACATCCTTGATGAGGATTGCATCAATGCCTTCGCGGCAGGGACACTCCCATCGAATGCTGTCATTGGGGTTTCGCGTGGAGCGCTGGAGGCACTGTCGCGTGATGAGTTACAGGGGGTCATGGCTCACGAATTCAGCCATATTTTTCATGGTGACATGCGCATCAACATGCGAGCGATCGCTGCGATCTTCTCGGTCATGGCTGTTGGATATGTCGGGTACTTCATTGTGCGATCAACACTGCGTGGGCCTCGTCTCGCTCGCCGAGGGGATGGCAAGGCGGTGGCGGGCATAGCGCTCCTCGGGCTCGGGCTTGTTGTTGTTGGCAGCATTGGGACATTTTTCGGACGCTTGATGCAAGCGGCCATCAGTCGCCAACGTGAGTTTCTCGCCGACGCGAGCGCGGTTCAGTACACACGCAATCCAGCGGGCATCTCTGGTGCGTTGCAGAAGATCGCGGCGCAGTCATCTGGTCTCATGCGCCACGCACAGGCAAGCCAGTTCAACCACATGCTCTTCTCAGCGGGCATCAACACGCTCTTTGCTTCACATCCACCGCTCCCTGAGCGAATCGCACGGATTGGATCGATGGCTGGTGGGGTCTTGCCTGAAGCTCCTGTGAAGTCACTTGTCCAGAGCGTTGATTCTGTTGGGTCGGTGTCAGCCGCTGGAATTGCCCGCGTTGCAGCGCTTCATTCGTCCATGAGTGTTCCGCTCGACCATGCGGTTCATGACGCGCAGCAGGCTGAAGCTGTTGTGCTCCTGTGCGCGCTTTCGATCGACACTCACAAAGCGTCACAGCAGCGATCGGTGATCGCTGCGCGCGCGCCGCAGCTTGCTCAGGCGACCGCTCGACTCGATCGCGAAGTTGCTGCGCTCACGATTGCGTCGAGGCTCGAGTTGGTGGACCGAGCCTGTGCGACACTTGTGATGCAGCCGGCCTCTTCCTATAAGTCTTTTCGTTCGTTGCTCTCTGAATCAATGCGTGTCGATGGAACAGTCGACCTGCTTGAGTGGACGATCTCACAGGTTCTGCGCATGCGTGTTGAGCTTCCGCTTGCGGTCCAGGCGGGTTTCACTCCACCTGCGCGGCGTGGGTCGATGGGTTCGGTTGCGGAGCATGCGCAGCGGTTGCTTGGCCTTCTTGCGCTTCAGGGGCACGACGACGATGTTGAAGCGCTTGCCGCATTGCATGTTGGACTGGCAGAGACCAACTTGTCCGTTGTTGGATTGCCACGTCGCGACGAACGAACACTGGACTCGATTGCGCTCGATCTTGATCGCCTCGAAACCCTTCGCCCCTCGGCGGTTGGCACCCTTGTTCGTGCTGCCGCGGCAGTGGTCTCAACAGACCAACACACAACTGACCGTGAATATCTGCTTCTCCGAGCGATTTCTGAGCGGCTTGGTGTGCCGCTTCCGCCGATCCCTTAGAGTAAGGCTGTGATTCGAGTGCGCCCACAACTTGTGCCTTTGTTGGTGTGTGTGGTTGGCAACATCTCGTTTCTGCTGCTTGTTGTAACTGCCGGATGCGCTGCGCCCACAGTGGTTGATGAGTCGTCGGGTGACACAAAGCCCGAGCCTGCGCCAGACGTTACGACGACACTGACGGTGCATGATGAAGATGCGATCGTTCCTCTCTACAGCGATGTTGGGTCTTCGTCCGAGCGGCGATTTCTACCGCCGCCAGCGGCGGAACCCACTGTGACACCAGCACGCACTGAGTCGGATAGCGACACAACAACCACCGACCGTGTCGAGCCAGAGCGTCGGACATCCATGCCCTCGCGCGAAGCAACTGGCAAGAAGCCACGCGCTGGAGGCGTTCGTAAGGCGGTTCCTGTTCATCACTCCGCGGCTGCGCTCTTTGGAAAGTGGCGAATCGATACTGCTCAATCGACTGTTGGCTTTGTCGACGCGGACTCGATCCTCTTTCTTGGTGATGGAAGAATGCGTGTTTGGAAGAGTGGAAAGATCGAAGATGGGCGTTGGACATGGACTGAGCAGGGTGGTGTGAAAACAGGCGGAATTGATGGTGTGCCGATTTCGCTTGGGTCGTTTGAGGTTGTTGCCGGATCGATGATTGTGTCGCTTGATAAGGACCAACGATTTGTGTTGGTTCCTGACAGAATTTTTGTCGCTCCTGCTCCGGTGCTTCCAAAGACCCCCACCCCCTAGTATCTGTGTGTGGTTGACCCTCACGCTCGCACACTCGCACGCCATCCGCGTCCGCTTGGCGGTGACACTCTGCGCTCGACTGGTACTGCGGCGCTCAGTCTGAGTGATCTCGTTCTCAACAATCGCCAACCCGATGGCGCAGAGGTGGTTCAACAACTGAGCGTCCGACGAAAGCCCCAGTGGCTTCGTGCCAAGATGCCTGCGGGAGAGGGTTATCTGCGGCTCAAGGGCATTGTGGACGAGCATCGACTCCACACTGTCTGCCAGGAGGCGAACTGCCCCAACATGGGAGAGTGTTGGAGCCGTGGCACTGCCACCATCATGGTTCTCGGAGACACATGCACGCGGTCGTGTGGCTTCTGTAATGTCAAGACCGGGCGCCCACCCACACTTGATCTCGACGAACCAAAACGAGTCGCTGCGAGTTTGAAGCTGCTTGGACTCACGCATGTTGTGATCACAAGTGTGAATCGTGATGAGCTTGTTGATGGTGGGGCGTCCATCTGGGCTGAGACAATTCACCGCGTGCACGAGGCGTGTCCAAAGATGAGTGTTGAAGTCCTCGTGGGCGACTTCTGTGGTGACCACGCAGCGATCCAGACTGTCTGTGATGCGAGACCAGAGATCATTAGTCACAACATGGAGACAGTCCGAAGAATGCATGCGGCGGTACGTCCCCAGGCGAAGTACCAGCGCAGCCTTGATGTGCTCGCGCAATTCAAGCGTGCTGGCCTCGTCACGAAAACCGGAATCATGGTTGGGATCGGAGAGCGCGACGAGGAGGTCCTCGAAATCCTTGATGACATTCAACACGCCTCACAGGCCGACGTCATCACGATTGGGCAGTACTTGCAGCCATCGCGCAACCACTTGCCTGTCGATCGGTGGGTGCCCCCAGAGACATTCTTGACGTACAAGCGGGAGGCACTTGCTCGAGGGTTCCGTGTTTGTGAGAGCGGACCGATGGTTCGAAGTTCGTATCACGCTGAAGAACAAGCACTTCGGCTCGGTGGGACGCCGGCGCGAGAGCCGATTTGAGCGATTTCTGAGCTTGGTTTTGCAATCTGAAACCCTAAATATCAGAGTAGTGGTGCGTTCTTCAGTTGGAGCTATATGGTTGGGAGGAGGGTTTCAGTTTGAATTCAAGCCAATCGATTCGGGCTGTCTTGAGGCGAGCCGCAGAACAGGCGCTCGCTGACGAACGGCGGGACAACGGACGCCGTCCAGTCTCGTGTTCGGTTGCAATTCGCTGGCACCACGCGCCACTCGTAACCGAGTCCTATGAGGGTCTTGACTTCTCTGAGAGTGGATTGCGTATTCGCTCGAAGACTGTTCTGTCTGAGGGATTGACTGGTCGTGCTGTCTTTCAAGCTGGATCAATCTTGTTTGATCAGGCGGCCGTGATCACGTGGTGCCGTGGAATCCGCGACGAATCTGGTCGCATTGATGGGTGGGAAGCTGGGCTACGCTTGCTTTGACAGCGGAACCGCCCGCGCCACAACGAGTGGGCTGTATGGAAACTCGTGCAAGTGCTTCTTAAGATCATCAAGTGTGAGCCCGTTGATGATGGTCAACTCCTCATCAAGGGGGCGAAACACTCCGGTTGAAGTCAAGAGGGTTCCAAGGCGCTGCATCCTTCCGGCTGGGCTCTCGCCGGCCATTGCAACCGCTGTTGCGATTTTTGATCGAGCGCGCACCAGGTCATCCTCTGTCAATGATTCGCTGAGTTTCTTGCATTCGTCTCGAACAATTTGTTCGGCACGAGCAAGGTCTTCGGTTGCACAGACAACCGATGCAACACACTCGCCACAGCCGTCGCGACCCTGAAATGCGACCGCTGCGTGAACCGCAATTCCCGTCTCGACAAGGGCCCAGTAGAGGCGCGATCCCTCGGAGTCCCCGATGATCTGGGCGCACAACATGGCTGCATAACGCGCGTGACTCGCTTGTGCTGGCGCTGGCCATAAGAGCACCATGTAGCCACGGGTGGCCTTCTCG